>Ga0315284_10016946_pt1 | contig 10321 bp, 6 predicted proteins | sample YL17G09_16_MG_FD_203696 | JGI IMG/M metagenome (GOLD analysis project Ga0315284, IMG submission 203696) | Sediment microbial communities from Yellowstone Lake, YNP, Wyoming, USA - YL17G09_16 | ecosystem: Environmental > Aquatic > Freshwater > Lake > Sediment | place: USA: Wyoming | collected...
GGGGCGTCAGCGCGAGAGTAAGCCCCGTCGTGTGTGGCGGGTGGGGAACCCCCGCTGGCATCACATAACTGTGGTTTTGGATGGCGAGCTGCCCGCCGGCGCGCGTATGGGGGGGGGGGGGGGGGGCAGGGGTGCGTTTTGAAGGCGCCGCTGACCACCCCACACACACACACACACCGCGCTCGGCGGGGACCGGCCCGTTTCGGGGTGGCACTCTCTGCCGCGTCGCCCGGGGACTTTCGCCCGGTGGGAGCGCCCTGCGATTTTGAAAACAAACCCTCCACGGCGGACAACAACGCGTGAGCGCGGCGCCGCACGTGGAGGGCGAGGGCGCCACCGAGGTGGCCCTTCACGCTGCGCCCCTTGCCTTTTTATGTTCTTGAAGGTGGAGGTGACGGTTGTGTGCCCCTGCGAGAAAAGAGAGAGGCGGGGGAAATGAGAGAGGGGGGATGGGGTGGGGTGGCTAAAAAGGGAGGCGGAAAAAAAAAAAAGCAGAGAGACTGTGCCGTACAGATCGTGGTGCATGAGTTTTGAGTCGTCAGCGTGCCCCACAAGGAAGCATTCGGAACGAGCATGTTGATTCTAAATCATTCTCTTTCTCATCATCCGGCGTCGCCGCGTGCATTTTGTGTGTGAGTGTGTGTTGGGGTGGGGGGACATGAAAAGGAAAAAAGGGGAGGTGCGGGGGTTGAGAGGCGGCGGCTGGCCTGGCTCGGCGCCTCGCTCCTAGTCCGGGCGCGTGCGGACAGGGGTGCGCCACTCAGCACGCGCCCGCCCCGGGTAAGGATGGTTAAAGCAAGTGGCTGGAGCCTGGGTGGCAAGGAAAGAGGGGAGGGGAGGCAGGGGCGCACACCACGCGGACGCACCCGGGCTGGTTAGATTTGGAGAGACAACGAAAAAATGCAAGTCTGTAGATGTCCCATCAGGGAGCGCCTTCATATTGCCTCTCACGCCCGCGGGCGCGTGTCACCTCATTGATCCGCAGCGGGTTGCCCCACCCCGTCCCCATCCACCCTACCACCGCGCGCGAGTTTGTGTGTGTGTGTGTGTGTGTGTGTGTGTGTGTGTGTGTGTGTGTGTGTGTGTGTGTGTGTGTGTGTGTGTGTGTGTGTGTGTGTGTGTGCGTGTGTGTGCCCCGCGTCCCTCTTTTTCTCTGCGCGTCAATGGGCGACAACCACCGCTCCATCAAGTCCTTCCTGCCGACCCTGCCGGCCCGGCCCAAGCCCAAGCCCGGACGGCCAGGGCTGCGCGGGGCCCTTGGGGCGCCCCCGCCAAAGAAGGAGGCTACTGTGCCACCAGGTAATAAAGGAGGAGAGCTGAGAGGGCGCCCTGTCTGCTTTTTTCTCTTTCGCTCAAAACCTTTTTCATCTCCCCACAACATCCAATTCAGCCGCCCCATCCCTCGCCGCCTTCGCCTACACCGGCGGCGGCGCTGGCAGCGCCGGTGCCCATGCGTCCTTCTCCCCGCTCGCCCCGGCCGCCAAGCGGGCGCGGGCCCTGGTGAGCGAGGACGACGCCGACTCGCCGACCGCCCACCACAGCCGCGCGCCTGGTGCCGCCGCGGCCGCCGCCGGCGCCGCCCCGGCCCCGGCCCGCCTCCTCTCCGCCAGCCCGGACGCACTCCAAGCTCCGGACGACAGGGCATGCATGGGCTTGGCCCAAGCGCCGCCCCAGGCAGCAGCGGCAGGGGTGGGGATGGGGGTGGAGACTCTCTACGTCTCGTCTAGCAGTGACGAGGAGGCGGCGCCCGCGCCCGCCGCACCCCTGCCCCCGCCCCGCCACCACGCCCACCCACGCCAGGGCCGCGGCGGCGTCCTCGCGGCCGTCGAGGCCATCGGCGCCGACCTCCGGGCCGCCCTGGGCGGTTGGGGTGGCCGCGGCGGCGGCAGCGCGGCCGCCGCCGACCGCGTCACGGGCGTCGACCCAGCTGCCGGCGCCCTTTTCAGCGCGGAGGACATTGCCGCGGCCTGCTGCCGCCACCGCTCCAGCGGCAGCGAGGCGGAGGACGGGTCGTCGGGCGAGGAGGACGCGGACGAGGAGGGCGAAGACGGCGACGGCGCACCCCGCCCACCGCCTCCCCCTCTAAAACCGTACCAGGTCGTGGGCGTCAACTTTTTGGCCCTCCTTCGCTCCAAGGGCCTGTCCGCCATCCTCGCGGATGAGATGGGCCTCGGCAAGTCGGCCCAGGCCGCGGCCTTCCTGGCCGTGCGCGCCGCGTCGGGCGCGGAGGACCCGGCCCGCCCCTTCCTCATCGTCGTGCCTGCCTCCCTCCTGGACAACTGGGCCCGGGAGCTGGCGACCTGGGCGCCCGCCTTGCGTGTCGCCCGCTACTACGGCCCCGACCGGGCGGCCGTGCGGGCGGCCGCCAAGGCCCGCCTGCGGTCCGGGCGCCGGGCGGCCGACGTGTTCCTCACGACCTATTCCGCCTTCTCCTCCGACTCGGCCGCCGCCCGGGCGGACAGGGCCTTCCTGCGCTCCACCGCCTGGTCCATCGTGGTGGTGGACGAGGCGCACGCCATCAAGAACGCGGGCGCGGCCCGGTCCGCCAAGCTCGCGTCCGTGGCGGCGCCCGCGGGGATGCGGGTCTGCCTGACGGGGACCCCTCTCCAAAACCGGCCGTCCGAACTGAAATCCTTGCTGGCCTTCCTGATGCCGGACGTCTTTGAGGGGGAGGGGCTGGGCGGTAGTGACGATGAAGGGGAGGAAGAGGAAGAGGCGGCGACCTCTGCCCAGGCAGCGGCCGGACTGCGCCGCCTCCTCGCGCCCTTTATCCTGCGCCGCCTCAAATCGGAGGTGGCCACCCAGCTGGTGCCGAAAGCCGTCGAGACCCGCACCGTCGCTATGGTGCCCGCCCAGGCCGCAGTGTACATGTCCACGGTGGCCGCCCTGCGCGCCGAAGCCCTCGGGGCGGCGTCCGCGGAGGCACGCGGAAGCGACGCCGCGGCCGAGGCCGGGCGCGCGCTCGTCCGCGCGCTGGGCCCCGCCCGGGCGGCCTCCTCGTTCACGCTCCTCCGCAAGCTCGCCCTCCACCCGCTGCTCGCCCGGTCGGGCCGCTTTTCCGACGCTGACCTGGCGTCCCTCGCCCGAGCCGCAGCGGCGGCCGAGGAGTTCGGGACGGCCGACGCGGCGCGTGTGCGGGACCACCTGGACACGCTCTCCGATTTCGACCTCCACCGCCTGGGCGCCTCCTTCCGCGGCCTGGGGCCGGCGTTCCGGCTGGCAAAGGGTGCGGTCGGGGCCGGGTCCGGCAAAGCCGCCCTCCTTGCCGACCTCCTCCCGGCGCTGCACGCGGCCGGCCACCGTGTCCTCCTCTTTTCCCAGTGGACGATGGTGCTCGACCTGATGGAGGTCCTGCTGGATGACGCCGGCCTGGCCTGGTCCCGCCTGGACGGGTCGACGCCCGTCCCCGCCCGCCTGGCCCTGGTGGACGCGTTCAACGCGCCCACCTCGCCCACCTTTTGCATGCTCCTGTCCACGGGCGCGGGCGGCCAGGGCCTCAACCTGACGGGCGCCGACACCGTCATTATCCACGACGTCGCCTGGAACCCGTCCGTCGACCGCCAGGCCGAGGACCGGGCGCACAGGCTGGGCGCGACCCGGCCTGTCCGCGTCGTCCGCCTGGTGACGCAAGGGACGGTGGATGAGGGGGTGGCCGCCATAGCCGCGCGCAAGCTGGCCCTGGCGGACGCGGTGCTGGGCGAGGAGGGCGGGGGTGGGGCTGCCGGTGCTGGAGATGCGGAGCCGGCGTCCGAGATTGGCGCCGTCCTGGCGCAGGTGCTGCTGGGCGGTTGATTCAAAGAGGTTTTCTTTTTTACACTCTTTCTTTTCAGGGGGCCGCCCTGATTTGCATACATATGACGCTGGGCTGGCCGTGATCGTAACAGGACGCGCGTGGCTGAAGCTGCAACGGGGGCCGGTATCCGGCGACAAAGCAAAGCGCATCCGCGCTGTGCATGCGCGCGCGTTTTTTTTTCAACCTGCCCACCGCCCACCGCCCACCGCCCACCACCATGCCTCTCCCCGCCCCAACACTCGCCACCCTTGTCGCCCTGGGCGTCATCCACGCCGGCTGCAAAGCCAGCGAACGCACGCATGACGACCTGGGCCTGTCCCTGGCGGCGTGCGTCACCCGGGGCGACCTGGGCCGGGCTCTCACCGCCCAGCTCGTCCACCTCGACACCACCCACTTTTTGCTAAACGCCTTTGCCCTGGCCTCGGTCGGGGCGGCCGGACAGGCGGCTGTGGGCGGCGGGGCGGCCCAATACGCGGTCGCGACCGCCGAGCTCCTGGCCCTCACAGGCGCGCTCACCCTGGCCGGCCTGGCCGGCCTCGCCCGCCTGCCCATCCTGGTGGAGCGGGCCCGCCCAGGCACGCCCGCCCCGGCCTGGACTGCCGCCGTCGCGGACCGCGCCGCCCGCACCTCCATCGTCGGCTACTCAGGAGTCATCTTCGGATGGTTTGCCATCGCCGCTCTGGCCTCGGGCGGCCGCGTTCCCCTCCCGGTCGGCGGGTGGTCCGCCCCGGCCATTTGGGGCCCCATCCTCTCGCTGGCCGCCTGTGCGGTCATCATCCCGCACTCCTCGGCCCTGGGGCACGCGTCCGGGCTCGTGGCGGGGGTGGCCGTCTGGGCGGTCGGCCTGGCCTGGCTGACGCCCGGCTTAGTCTTCACGCTGGCCTGCTGGGGCGTGGCGGCGGCCCTGTTTGGGCGGCACCAAGCGGCAAAGTCGGCGGCGGAGGGCAGTGGCCTGGACGTGGAGGCTGGGGGGGGCGGCGGGCAGCGGGCGGGGCTGCTAGACGCCGCGTCCGCAGAAGCACGGGCGGCGGCCGCCGCGGCGGCCATGGCCCGTGCGGTGGCGGCGGGCGGCGGTGGGTAGATGATGACGTCTTCCAGGGGCTCCCAGACCGCTATGTCAGCGGGCGTGGTCAGCGGGAGAAAGGACGAGCGAGGTCGGGGGGCGGGGCGGTCGGGGGCACCGTGTGAGAGGTGCGGCGTGAAATGCGTGAAATGAAACGAAAAAGGCAACACAGAGTATTTCTCCGCTCTCCACTCTTTCCTTCACCCGCGCGACGAGTTGGGCGTGGCGGGTGGCAGGGCCATGCCTGGGGCTGCTGGCGCGGGTGCCTGAGCAGCGGGCGCGGGCGGTGCCGGCCCGGCAGGTAGGCGGACGCCCAGCATGGCCGCCAAGCCCGCGGCGGGGCCCAGGGCAAAGCGCGCGCCGCCGCCCGCCTCGCGGCCGCCCGCATGCGAGGCGAGCAGGGAGGACACCAGGTTTGCATCCACGTCCACGGGCACGACGGGCCCGGGCGCGGCAGACGTGGACGGCCCGGCAGCTGCCTCGCTATAGGTGGCCGCCAACGTGGTGCCGGCCAGCTGGGCGTCCAGGGCGGAGGCGTAAGCGGCCGCAAAGGGGGTGTGGCGGGGCGGGGGTCGCTCCCCACCGCCCCCTTCTGCCAGTGGAGGCGGCCCCGCACGCACGCTGCGCCCGCCGGCCTCCAGGGCCGCCAGGCGGGCCCGCTCCGACGCCAGGGCAGCAGCGACGGCCGCTTTGGTGGAGCGAGGGGGCCGCAGTGGGACGGCGCCGGCGCCGCCGCCGGCGCCGTCGTCGTCAGATGAAGACGGCTCCTCATCGTCCTCCTCCTCCCCCTCCTCCTCGCCATAAAAGGAGGACCCTTCCTCGCTGCTCGACGCCCCGCCGTCCTCGTGTTCGTCATCCATGTCCGACCCGAACAGGCCATTGATGGCCGCCGCGCCCGCGCCATCTCCACTGAACAGGGCATCCGGCGCGACGCCCAGGCACGCGCCGAGCTCGCGCCAGAAGTCGGCGCCGTCGAGGGCGAGGCCGGAGGCCGCCCCAGGTTGGCCGCCGCCCGCGCCGCCGCCCGCCTCCTCCTCCCCCACCTCCGCCTGCGGTGCTGCGGGCGCGGCCGCCGCTGCGGGCACCTCCGCGCCCTCAAAGCTGGAGATCTTGTTGACAAAGGCCTGGACCTGGGAGACGACGGCGGCCGGGTCAAAGGGCGAGGCAGTGGAGGAATGGGGCGGCGGGGCGGACGCGGCACCCGAACCCACACCACCACCCCGCCGCGCGGCTTTCGCTGCGGCAGCCGCCGCCGCCCCCTTCTCCAGGGCCTCCACCTCGGCCTCCAAGGCCGCCCCGCCGTCGGCCATCCAGGCATCGGAATCGATGGGGACGGAAGCGGAGGCCGCCTCCAGCGCCGGCGCGTCGGGCGGGGGGCCTCCAGCAGCCAACAGCGCGCGCACGCGCAGTCCTGGTGCCGCCCGCGCCGCCGCCGCCGCCGCCCAGGCAGCCGACCCGGCAAACTCCCGGGCGGCGGCGTCCATGATGCCACGCCATCGGGCCGAGCCTTCCACCTCCCCGTCAAATGCGCCGCGGGCTGTGAGGGCGGCCAGGTAGGCCCGCCATTCGGGCAGGCACGCCAGGCGGGCCGGGTCGGCGGGGAGGGAGGGGGGCGCGGAGAGCGCCTCGCCGCCGGCCACCAGCAGGCGGAAGGCGGCGCTGGCTTTCAGGCCGAGCTCCAGCGCGGCCACCGCTACTTTGGGGGCGTCGCCAGGCAGGGTCGGCCACCCGGGCGGGGCCGGGCCGGCAGGCGCCAGGGCGAACTGGGCGTACTGGAGGCGGGAGAAGCGGGCGGCCACGGTCGCAAAGGCGGCAGTGTCAAACAAGCCTGCGCTGCTGCTCGCCGCCGCGGCCGCCGCCCGGGCCCGGGGGGTGGCACCCACGTACGCCGCCGTCGCGGCGGCCAACAGTCGCGGCTCGCCAGCCAGCACGCCCGCCAGCGCGGCGGGCACCGTCAGGCGGGCGGTGTGCCCGGACCGGGCCGCCCGGGCGGGCGCGCCCTCCAGGCGGGGTGCCAGGGCGGCCACCACTTTGGCGGAGGCCTCCGTCGGCGCGGCCGGGTCGCGCACGAAGGCCAGCGCCTGCGCCGCCGTCGGCTGGACCGGGGCGCCGGGCGGCAGGCGGCTCCTGGCGGTGGTGCTGCTGGTGGCGCTGGTCGCGGGGGGCGGCACCAGGTGCAGCGCTCCGCCACAGAACCACACCCGGTCGGCCGCCGTCTCCGGGCGCACCCACTTTGGCAGGGCTTCCGCCGCCTCGATGAGCACAAAGTCGCCGTCCTCGTCCCAGGCCCGGGCTGCGGTGCCGGGCGGTAAGGCGGCCGTGAGGCCCCGCAGCAGCCACACCGCCCACCACTCGTCGTCGACGGCGTCGCCAAAGGTGAGGCGGCCCCAGAGGCAGGGCCCGCCGTCGGCAGAGTTGGGCGGCGTGGTAAACGGTTGCTTGTCGGGCGGCGCCGGCGCTGCTGCATGGCGGGCCCGCCGCCAGGGCGGCTCCGTCGTCGTGCTAGGGTGCAGCCCCTCCTCCAACGCGTCGATGTGCCAGGTGTGGCCGGCCGTGTGCGGGCGGAGGGCGGCCAGCGCGGCCGCGCGGAGGGTGGCCAGGCAGGCAGACGAGGTTGAGGAGGCTGTGGAGAGAAGGGAGAGGAGAGGTCCTTTTTTTGTGAGTGACGATGCAACGCATTTTCGACCGCTAGATCGCTGGCCCGTCCCCTGAGCTAAGCCCCTTTGGCAGCGTGAGGTGAGGGCGGGGCGTGGGACCGGCGGCAGCAGGCGCTCGCATGCAAAAACAAACGCACCGACCGTCTGCGGACTCGGGTATAGCTCATAGCATAGCGCCGCGTCACTGGATGGTAGGTCCAGGCCGATGGAGCCGAGGTCGGGCATGCCTGGTATGGGGGGTGGGGTGGGGCGGGTCATAATGGCCCGGTGAGGGGAGACGGCGAGACGTGAAAAAGAAAGAGAGTGACGGCCAGCGCCGCGACGCGAGCGGTCGAGCAAACATCATTATTGTTTTTGGCGCGAGGGCGAGCGTCTGCGTCTGGCCCGTGCGCGGTCTCCCTTCCACGCGCACGCACGCATAGGAGCACGCACACACACCACTCCGAACACTCCACCGCACCTCATCAGTTGCCATAAAATGGTCGCCCTGCTCTCCTCCCCGGCGTCCCTCCTCACGGCTGCGTCCGCCTGGGAGGCCGCCGCCGCGGACGCGACCGGCCTGAGCGCGGCCTACCTGCGCTACGTGTTCAGCTTTTTTCTTTCCGTCCTGGTCGGGTGGGGGTGGCGGTACGTGCCGACGGCGCGAGGTAAGCAAACAACAAGAAAAAGAGAACGGATGCGACCCAGGGTGCTGGATCCGCGGCGTTTTTTAGACCACGCACGCTACAAGGGTTCGTGCTTTCGATGAGACTTCTAACACGCTCCAGGGCTGTTGTATCGGTCGGGATGCCCATCTAGGGGTGAATGAAGGCAAAATAATGCGGCTGACGCCCCGCCAACGCGGTCGCATCAAAATTTATGAGGACGTCGTGCCCCAACCCTCATCCTCCGTCATTCCCCATCCTCTCTCCTCCCGTCTCCACAAAGGCCGCCACCTCTACTCCATCGCCACCGGCGCCCTCCTCCTGGCCTACCCCTTCGGCCCTGCCGCCCTGCTCCACCTGGCCGCCCCCGCCGCCGCCGTGTACGCGGTGATGCGCCAGATCCGGCCGCACGCAGGCACACTTGCCTGGACGCTTGCGTTTTCATATCTTGTCTGGCGTCATGTGGCAGGCGCTTCCGGCGTGGCCTGGAAAGCTGGCCTGGTGGATTACACGGGCGCGCTGATGGTGCTGACCCTGAAGGTCATTGCGGGCGCGGTCGCCTACCAGGACGGGCTGCGCCTGGCGGCGGAGGAGGCCGACGGGGAGGAGGCCGGCGGGGAGGGCCCGGCAGTAGGCGCCGCTGCCGCTGCGGCAGCGCCCACCACGACCCCCGCCCCCACCCCCTCCCCTCGCCGCCTGCTGCCCTACGCCCGGGCGCACGCCCTGGCCGACCTGCCCACCCCCCTGGAATGGGCGGGGTACTGCCTGGGCGCGGGCAACCTGCTGTCCGGGCCGTTCTTCGAGGTGGCCGACTACCTGGCCTACACCCGGCGGGAGGGCGACTGGGCGGCCGGCATCCCGGCGGGCGCGGGGCCCGCCGCGGCGGCCCGCCTGGCCAAGGCCATCACCTGCGGGGTCGCGCACTCGGTGCTCAAGCCCCGGTTCGGCGTGCACGCCCTGGAAGGCGCGCCCTACGCGGGCGCGGGCCTGGCCGGGCGCCTGGCCCTGCTGTGGGCGTCGGGCGTGACCGACCGCCTCAAATATTATTTCGCCTGGGCGATCGCCGAGGCCAGCCTCATCGCCTCCGGCTTCGCGTATGAGGGCCCCGGGCCCGCACCTTCATCGTTGGCCGCCAGCCAGGCCGGGCGGGACAGCGACGGGAGCGCGGTGGGCGGGGCGAGCGGGCGGTCGGAGGGAGGAGGGGGCGGCGACGGCGGGCGCGCGGCCGCGCCGGCCACTACCACCACCACCGGGCCGCACCCCCCCGGCGGCGCGCGCTGGGAGCGCCACACCAACGCGGCCTTCCTGAGCGTGGAGCTGGCCACGTCCGCCGCCGCCCTGCCCGCCTTCTGGAACGCGCGCACAGGCGCCTTCCTGCGCCACTACGTCTACGAACGCCTGACGCGGGGCAGGCGGGGCGGGCTGCGCACCATGCTGGCGACCCAGGCCGTGGCCGGCGTCTGGCACGGCCTGTTCCCCGGGTACGCCATGTTCTTCGCCTCCTCGGCCTTCATGTTTGAGGCGGCCAAGGCCCTGTACCGGTACGAGCGGCATGCCTGGCCGCGCTGGGTATGCCGGGCCCGCCTGTACCGGCTGGTGAAGTGGGGCTTCACGGCCGCCTGCCTCAACTATTCGGCGTCTGCCTTCCAGATCCTGGATGCCGGCCCGGCCTGGCGGGTGTGGGAGGGCGTCCACTTCCTGCCCAGCTTCCTGATGCTGGCCATCGTGGTGGTCGCCAAGGTGGTCCCGCCCCGCGCGAGGAGAGGGGCGAGGCGGGCGGGGGTGGGCGGCGGAGAGAAGGAGGGTTGAATCGTTTTTTGTTTTGTTTTTTGTTTTCCGCTGTCTCACTCCCAGTCACCAATGCGTCCTTCAGCGGACCCGCCCGTCGGGCCAGGCCCCACCCCACCCCTTCTCCGGCCCGACGATGGATGCACTGCCAGTGAAGCGCCCTGGGTGCCCCTCACCCCGGACGGGGGCGTCCTGAAGAGGGTGGTGGTGGAAGGGGCGGGCGCCCGCCCGCCCCTCCACGGCCGGTGCCTGGGTAAATTTTAAAGAGGATACGGAGGGGGGGGCGGTCGACGGCGGGAGGGCGCGCTCTCGTCACACACGCACGGGGGGGGGGGGGGGGGGGGCTGTCTGCGTCCAAAAAGTGTCCGCCATTAAG
>Ga0315284_10016947_pt1 | contig 10321 bp, 2 predicted proteins | sample YL17G09_16_MG_FD_203696 | JGI IMG/M metagenome (GOLD analysis project Ga0315284, IMG submission 203696) | Sediment microbial communities from Yellowstone Lake, YNP, Wyoming, USA - YL17G09_16 | ecosystem: Environmental > Aquatic > Freshwater > Lake > Sediment | place: USA: Wyoming | collected...
CCATATATTAAGCGAAATGGAACAATATGGATTATTAAAAAGAATCAATACTCAGAAATATATTTTTTATGGAAGTAAATCTTTTCCTAAACTTCTCCAATTAAACAAATTTTTTCTGTGGTAGGTGAAAGTGAACTAATATCCTCCGCCACTAGAAGACATACTTCTAATAACAAATGCAAGTAATAAAATAACAATCACGGCTTCGATAATAATAATAACTTTCCAGAACATAGAAAAAGTTCCGCCATCTGAAATTTCATTAATTCTAGTCATATTAAATCCACTCCAATTAAAACTATTGATATTATTTAATGAAGCAATTCTCGTATCAAAAGCCGCCAAATCAGTTTTTGTTGCATAACTTGAAAGTGTGGCTTTTACAGAATTTATATCTCCTATAGTTTCAAAATTTAAATCAATATAAGTTCTATTATAAAAATTAGACCAATTGGATGCGATATAAATTTGTTGGAATAGATCTCTAATATAATCATTATTTATAGTATAATTTATAATTGTATGATTTTGTTGAATGACAAAACTACTTCCATTAGAATAATTTATATTATAAGTTATATAACTGATATTTTGTTGAGTTATATTTGTAACATTTATAATATTTGTTATATTTGTTATATTTGTATAATAATTACTTATTGTATAATTTGTGGGAATATCATTTGATAGATAGATATTTCCATTTTGATAAAAAATTATAGCCGGATTTCCAGAATTTACAGTACCCGTTGCATCATTTAAATGAACACAAGAAACATTTAAAGTGTCGGTACATATGGGTAATTTTATAGTATATGCCGCAATTAGATTGATTGACAAAATTACTAAAATTATTAATGACCAAACGTAGATTTTTTTAAACATATTCATCTCTCTAGTTATTTATCATAACAACAACGGTGACCGCCGATTGATTGATGTTGTCAAGCAATTATAATAGATAATTCCATTATTTAAATCTTTCTTTTTCACTTATGGCGTTGGTATTTGTGGATATATTCCAGACCCCATTATAAACCAAGCAAGTACCCAGAATAGTATAGTGAAAATAACTAACCAAATCACTAATATTATAAAATATTTCCAGATATCAACAACTGAATATCCTTCTCTCATTCTTACCATAAAGAAGCCTACACCTGCAGCAAGGCCTATTAGGAAGATTATTCCAAGTAACAACCACATAGCAGTCCTTGTCATTGAATTTGATGCTATTTCTTGACTCAATGTAAAAGTATGGGAAGTATCATTAGTTATTGTAAGAGAAGTTGTAAGTGGAGTAAACACTAAATAAGTAATTGTAAAATCATATGGGTTAGAAGTAATAGTTGTTCCAAATACATTCATATATTGAATTATTGGAAAATAAGCTTGTCCTGGAGAATTTGTTAAACTTGAATCACTAAGATATCCATAACTTAATTGTTTTCCAGTAGAATAATTTACTGTTATATTTGTTAATTGAGATGAAATTGCCGCAACTTTTGCCCCTTGAAGTTTATTTTTAGCCTTATCTTGAACAATAGAATTGAACGCCCAAGATCTCATTAATTGAGAAGTTCCATCTGTAAATTCTAACCCAGAAGGATAATTAGAACTGTAGATAGTATTATTTACTGAATAAGATGAAAGATAGAATAGGAAATTTATTGCAGTTGGAGTTAATAAAAATGAACTACCTGTAAAATAATTATCACTACTATTTACTAATTTTATAACTCCATCGTTACTAAAATCTCCAGCTGTTAGAATATTTATACTCGCAAAATAATTACCTTGTGTATTCAATAAAGTCAATGTATCTTGAGTATTATTTGCGAAATTTGAACTTGTTATTCTATTTCCATTGCCAGAACTATTGAAATATATTCCATATGTATTATTGAATACATATACATTATCTGCAGTTATTCCTGCTTCGGGTGCAACATAAATTCCATAAAGTCCTCCACTAAAATTAGAGTTAAATATAGACACACTTGCAGGAGAATTACCTTTCACCTGAAGAGCTGTTGTTGTAAAATTATATCCAAATATAACACAATCTCTTAATGTCACTCCGGTGTTTGATATTCTTATTGCGGCATTACCAGTTATTGAATATCATCCACAATAAATCTTTATATTTGCTCCAGTTACATTCAAACAAGTTCCATTAGTAGATAAATTAGATTGAATTACATAAGTAGCTCCTGAAACAGACAAACCTCTACACGCAGTAACGGTTTGATTAGCATATTGAACATCTACACTTCTTGTCGGAAGAGTAGAAACCCTTAATTGTGTATCAGTAGCACTTACATTATAATAATAAATACCATCAATGAGTGAACTTAGGGTCAATGTATTAGTTAGGCTAGTTGTTGTTTGAGTTTGTACAGTTCCATTAGTGTACCAATAATATATTGTTTGATTTGCAAAATTTGGGTCAAGAGCAGAAACATTTATCGTAAATGCATTTATTGATGTAACAATTGTTCCATTTGTTTCTGTAGGATATTCATAAGCGATAACTGGAGGCATTGTATCTATATTCACAGTTCTATTTTCTATATATGTAAAATGACCTGCTAAATCATTTGCATATCCAGAAATTTTATATATTCCTTGTAAAAGTCCAGTCCAATTATAATATAAACTATCAGATGGTGCTGTTGTAAGTTTGAATGTGGTGTTTGTTGTATAGGTGGATACACCTGAAACTAATTCTAATGTTGAGGATATTGCATATAAATTTGTATCATTAGCGCTCATGTTAGACCAAATAGCGGTGGTATATTGTGGTCCCCCTGCGTCAATTGTTGGAGATGAATAGTTTATGATAGGATAAATTGTATCAATTGTGACATTTCTTGTTTCTGTTTTATTATAATTGCCCAATATATCAACTACTGTTGCATTAAAATAATAAATATCATCATAAGATGATATGAAATTGTACCAGAAATTATTTGTTACCACATCAGTCCATGTAGAACTTCCAACTTGTTTATAACTTGAATTATAAACTTTTATAGAAATGTTCATTAAATTAGTATCACTAGCAGTTATATTTATTTGTATATTGCTTCTATTTAAATAAGTGCCCGAAGTTTCTGTTGGATTTGTAAAATTAATTAATGGAACAATTGAATCAACAAAGAATGTTGTGTAATTTCCATTTTGATTTGTTGCATTATCTTCCATTCTTATTCCCCAAATATTTGTTCCTTGGACTGCAGTTAATCCTGTTACATTATTTCCACAAGTCAAAACATAATGAGAACTTCCTCCATCTATTGAATACCAGCATAATGCAGGATATAATTCAATAAATGTATAATTTATATCAGTAGGAATATAATTATAACTTATATTTCGTGGATAAGTTATATTAATCGCTGGAAGAATTGTATCTAGGGTAAATTTATTAATTGAACTATTTGAACCAACTCCAGTGATATCAATTGCTTCGTAAAACCAATTATATATTCCATCTGTCAATACTTTTATAAAACCAATATTTATAGAAGTGACTCCAGCCAATGCTGTATAAGTTTGATTTAATAAATTATTCAAATAAAGATTAATTGAATCCAAACCAGTTAAAGAAGTTATGTTCGCGGTAAAATTTTGAGTAATAATATTAGAAAAACTATTATTGGCTGGAGTTATCAAAGTAATATTAGGCCCTGCGTGAGATGTATAAAGTAATGGGTCAAATCCATTATCTATTTCAGCTTTATCTAACATTTTATCTTCATCAGTATCACTGCTTTTGGGATTTGTGTGCGATGTATAAATTTCATAAAAATCAGTTAGACCATCACTATCAGAATCCATTGCTGTCAATGTTGCATTATCGGGGAGATTAAATAAGATATATGCTTGTTGATATTTTCCTATTTGTTGATTAGACCAATCTCCATCTAAATATAATCCAAAATTATATTGATTATCATTTTTTAATTCTACATTAAATCCCCTCTGTTCTCCAACTACCAATGTCTGATTATAAGATGAATTAAATATTGTATTCCCAACGCTTTTGACGATTGTTTGATTTGCTGCGCTTGTTCCCGTATATGCTTTCCAATCTCTTGTTGCTGAAAAAACATCATATTCGAAATTAAACAAATAAGATTCATGGAATCTTGAAGGTTCTATTTTTCCGTTGAAGTCTGAAAAATGTTCTGTTTCAGTCCAATAGACATAATGATAATTTGTGATATTATTAATAGGTATCATACTTTCATCAAAATAATATACTGTGAAAGCAAAACATTGTCTAGTATCTCCTAAAGGGGCGTTAGGTGATTTGACATAATTAAGAAGACCTGAATCTTTTTCTTCTCCATTAGTAGTTCCTCCTCTAAAGAATTGTCCTCTATCATAAGCAGTTCCGCCCAAATTAGCAGCCATTCCAGATGTTCCCCAATATTGAGCTGACATACAATCGAATAAGTTTCCTCCGGGTTGTGCCTGACACCATTGATATACTGATGTATTGTAAACTCCGGGGTCATTAAAATAAAATATTGTATAATTGAAGATTGAAGTGGTTCCATTAAAGCTAACATACTTGCTTGTATCTTTTCTATTTTCTGTTCTAAGATGTGTCATTCCTGGTTTTGTCCAATTAAGCACAATGCCGTTTGTAGAGTTTGTTATATAGAATGTGTACCAATTTTGTCCTAAATCATCTAATGTTAAATATTCAAATCCATATGCAGAAGGAGTCATTACTGTGTTTGAAACAAGTGTTCCATTTAAATAATATAGATGTAGAGTAAAGACTTCGACAGCCGATACATTTGTTTCAACATACATAGAAGTTTCTGCTTGCAAACTTCCTTCTCTATAACCTTTTTGTTCATAACAAGTCCCAGCTATATTTGCTGTTCCATCAGGATTAGGTGCACAATATTGTCTGGTCATAGGAGCATCATTATTATCTTGAACAGTATTTCCTGCGAAGAATTCTTGTATTGGCATTATTTCATTTGTATAACTTGCCGAATATCCTGTTGTTGCTCCAACTGCTTTTGCTCTGTAACTATTTATTTCTCCAAAATTGACTGGGATGTCTGCGCAGATTGGACCTGTGGTATTGATTGTGTTTGAAGTCACATTCCAAATCATTGCTTCTTCCATAGGTGATCCAGCATACCCACTATTAACTCGATTCCAAGTAGTTCCATTATAACACGAATAAACTGACCATATATTTGCATCGGTCCATCTTTGACTAAATACTCTAAAACTTAATATATTTAAATTATAATTCCAACAATCAAAAGGAATAGAATAATTTTTATCTCCTCCATCAATATTTCCATCAGATATTCTCCATATACTAGAATTTAATGCAAAAGTTGGTTTTGTATAATTAATCCATTGATAACAATCTCCCCATCCGGTTACACATCCATGTCCAGTACTCCAATTTCCATCATATATATTCACGGGATCTTTTGGAGCAGAAGTATCTATCCAATATCCGAACCAAGTATAAACCCCACTATAATTCAATCCACAACTTCCATCATTAATATTTGTTGCATTTGCAGTTTCCTGATAACAAGATGTTGTTGTTGTTATCTCTTTAAAAGTAATATCAGTTTGATTCCAATATTGGAAACTCACATTAACTTCAGTATTTCCATTCATATCAGTCAGATTAGCACAAATTGTTACAGTCTTAGTTGGTCTGTATTCGGAATAATTTAATATTGAAATAGTTGGAGTTGATGGAAGAGTTCCTAATATAAAATTACCAAGTGCAGTTCCATTTCCACTTGTTCCATAAGCAATAGCTTGATACCAATATTGCATATCAGTAATAAGATCTATTACAGGCCATACAACAGATGATGCACTTCTAAACCAAGTTTTATTTTCTTGATAAGTAAAGTTCCAACTTAAAAATTCAGTTGTGTTGAAGTTAGGAATTATTATTGATACAGGGTTTGATGTAGAGTTCCAAGTAACATTATCATTATATGATGAATTAGAACATATAGCACTGACATTGAACATATATTCTGATGGAGATGTTAATGTCAATATAGTGTGTGCACTTCCACTATACAAACTATATTCTCTTTGAGTTGTATTTGTTACATAACTATAGAAATAAGAATCTAACAAATATGGATTTGTTGCTATCTTAAGTCTATTATTAACAATCTGAGTTACGCTCCAAGAAATATTTGTTCCCGTTGCTGTTCTACCTTCTGTATCATTAAGATAAAATATTATAGGATTATCTAGTAGAGGAGTTGTTTCAAGACCATATGTTAAAACATTATTATCTAATCCAGTATTGTTTAACAGGCTTTCATTATTAAGTCCGTCAGGGTCTCCATAATACATCCAGAATTGAGTATTATAGTTTCCAGCTATTCCGGGAACATTTGCTTGTAAATTATTATTGAAATAATATGGTATGACGTTTATTTGAGCTTGAGCTGTGTATTGCCAGGTCATCATTGTTTCAAAGAAATAAGGACCATCTCCGGCATTATCTCTTACTAATAACCAATTACCATCTGAGATATTTTGACAATAAGTTATTACATATCCAGCACCTACTCCAGTTTTATTTGCATCACTTCTAAAACCAATATCTGTTCCAGCTACTCCATAACAATCAGATGGTAATTGTAAATCCCATCCCCAACCACTATCAGATATTCTGAACATACTTGTTGTTTTTGCTCCAGTAGGTATTGTATAATTATAATAAAAGCTTCCTTCTAAATTTGGAACAGAATAAGAACTCCAATCACCATCGTGAGCGTTTTCAGGATTAAGTATTATTCCAGTTGTATAATTAGAATTTGGTATTGTTTGATATGATAATCCTCCTTGACCTGGAATGTTTATGTATGTTACATTATAACTCAAAGGTATTATATCATAATAGTCGACAAATCTAATATTATTTAGATTTGTCCAATTCAAATGTAGGAACGCGGGATAGTAAACCCAATTCACTCCATCAAAAAATTGAAAGTTACTCTCATTTAAAGACACATTGACAGCGTAATTATCTTTAGCGGTTCCAACTAAGGTACTATTTGTACTTATTAATATTCTATAAGGATAATCTGCATAACCCGGATGCCATCCCAAAGTTCTAAAATAAAAATTATGATAATCACTTATGGCGTGGAATGAATCTCCTGTTTGGTATTCAAATATATATTGTTGATTTGGAAATAATCCTGTCACTGTCCAATTATCTGTTGTTGAAGTTATACTTCTAACTTCCATTATATCATTACCAATTCTAAATGCTACCCAGTCCATATTAGGTTCATTAGTCCAAAATACTTGAACTGTTGTTAAGTTTATGTTTTCAATTCTTAAATTAAATATTGCGGGTTCATTGTTTGGAGTGAATTCATATATTGGAGTAGATATATTGCTCATACCGTCAGTAATTTCTGCATACCATTTAAAAGTTTGTCCGTATGTAAGATTGCTTAAGAAGATTGCTGCATATGAATAATCAAGGCTTGTATTTATACCATATACTGTCCCAATAGATGTATTTCCTATAGTTTGATTTGTTGCATTATAAAATGTAAGTGTCCAATTGCGATTACTATCTCCAGATAACGATACGTTAAGTGTAACATTATTTCTTCTACTAAGTAATGTTCCATTTAACGGGTTTATTAAATTAATGGAAACATTTTTTATGGAATAATTATATGTTTTAGATGTATTAAAATTTGCTCCCAATCCATTTCCATAAGCTGTCCAATAATAAGGATAAGTTCCATTTGCAATAAATGTATATGAAACATTATACACATTACTTGTTAAATTAGATGCAACAATATTTTGTGAATTTATATTTAATATAACAGTTCCATTTGTATTAGCAACAGTTATATTGAAATGGCCAACTCCGGAATTTGTTAAATTATTTGAATCATCATATTGATTTGTAAATGTTGGAAAGATTGTATCTACGGTAAATGTTTGATTGTTTGTTATAGCATAGTTTCCTGCATCATCGAATACATCGGCAAACCATTGATAAACACCATTAAGTAATGTTATCGGTATACCGATTATGGCTGTGAATATATTAGGGGCGAATGTTGTTGTGGTTTGATTAATTAGTATCTGACCTATATTCCAAATCATTGCTTCTTCATAAAAATAATGACCGAATAAATTTCCGGGGTCTCTATAAATAAGAATATAATTATTTCCATCATAACAATAAAATTCATTTCTATAATTACCATTATCATAAGTCATAACTCTTAATGATAGCATATTGCTATAATTCCAACAAGATAAATTAATACTTAAATTCATATTTATTTGTTGTCCATTAGATGATGCATTTGGAAATTTTACTTTCCATAATGAATTTGATAATGAACCTATTGGTTTTGAATAATTTATTGTTAATACACCTACATTAAGTGATGCTCCAGGACTAGCTGTACTCCAATCTCCATCATATGTAAGATAATTATTTACCCATCCACTTGAAGTATATGTTCCATTATAATTTAATCCGCAATTTCCATCTTCAGGTGTAGAACTATTTGTTTGTTCTTGATAACATAAGGATGTTTCATTTTTATAAATATACACAGTTGAATTTTTAAGACCACTTGGATTTATATCTAATTTTTCACTTCTTCCCGCTCCACCATTATACATTTGAGTAACTTGTGATGATGTTAATGCGTAATTATTCCAAATAACTAATTCGTCTAAGTTAACTCTTCCACTACTATCTCCCATACCAAACCAATTATTTAAGGCTGTAATATTAATACCTAGTGTAGCGTTATTCACATTGACTCCATTAACATATACTTTGTATTGATTTGTTCCAAGACCTTCTCTTATCCAACAAGTATGCCACCAATTTCCATTATTCATTCCAGGAACAGTTGAAAGAAGCTGATAATTACCTGAAAAATAAGAATTTGAATACATACTACCATCTGCTTCTATTCCAAAATAAAGTCCCATTGGATATGCATTAGCAACTCCTGGACCTCCAAACGAAGTTGGTACCATAGTTGAATTATACCAGAAACAAACGCTAAAATTATTTATATCAAATTGATAATTAGGACTATAAGAATGATTTATTGGCCATGACCACCAATTTGGTTGAGTTGTATCTAAACTAATTGCTTGATTTACTTTTCCTGTAAAGAAAGTATTATTAGCAAAAACTTGATTTACCAAAGTAAGATTATTTCCAGAACTATCTAAATTATCTCCATCAAATTTGTAATAAGCAGATGGAGCAACTCCAACTAACCAAAGATTAGTTGTTTCATTTACTTCATAAGTTAAATTTACACTATCATTATTCAAATAAGAATTATTTAATGGAAAAGTTAAATTTATTATAGGATTAATATAATCTAAAAAGAATAAAACTGTAGAACTGTTGATGTTGTTTGCTGTATCATTAATATAAACTGTTAAGGTGCTGTTACCTTGAGTTGCATTAATTCCAGTAATATTTTGTCCACATATAAAAGAAGCATTTGAACCACCGTTTAAATTATACCAACATGAACTTGGATTTGCTTCTGTTAAAGTATAATTTAGTTCTCCAGTATAAGGGGTTATGTTATTGTAATATTGGTTTTGAGGATAAGTTATATTAATAACTGGAAAAATTGTATCTTTAAAAAATGTCCAAGTTGCTCCAGTTGCATTTGCTAAATTTCCATATCCATAACAAGTCCAGTTATAAGACCCATCACTTAATGTTGCATTTATGAATGTTGCATTGTATTGTGTTGTTTCAAGTCCTGTTATTGTTTGAAGCCAATTAACAGCCCCATTTGTCGCATTTAGTTTAATAGATGTTATATTTGTTACTACTCCAGTTACATTACATCCGAAGGTTATTGAATTTGAAAATGTATTCAAATTATTCACTGGTTGTGAATTTGATACTGTCATGGATATGGATATGTTTCCTGCTAAATATCTGACTATGACTACACCAGAACCACCATCAAAAGATACTATACCCGCTACAAAGGCAGTTCCTCCACCTCCACCACCAAAACCATTAGTTCCATTTTGACCTAAAGTATTTACAGCACTAGCTCCTTGACCGCCACCGCCTAAGCCACCAGCTCCACCAGCTATCCAACCAGAACCACCACCGCCACCTGCAAAATAAGAATTATTCCCAGTAATATTATAAAATGTTCCATTTCCACCAGCTCCACCCATTCCTAAATATGCACCGTCAGAACCATTTTGAGAAGAACCACCACCACCACCGCCTTGATATTTATTTCCATCTCTT
>Ga0315284_10016948_pt1 | contig 10321 bp, 9 predicted proteins | sample YL17G09_16_MG_FD_203696 | JGI IMG/M metagenome (GOLD analysis project Ga0315284, IMG submission 203696) | Sediment microbial communities from Yellowstone Lake, YNP, Wyoming, USA - YL17G09_16 | ecosystem: Environmental > Aquatic > Freshwater > Lake > Sediment | place: USA: Wyoming | collected...
AATAATATTTCGAGTAGGAGGTTCAACAAGAGGATATTGTTCATTTAATAATGGTGCAGGTAGTTGTTCCTCTTTTAAAATACTTCTCATTTGAATATGACTTGGTTGATGACTAACATTATTTTTCGCAATATAAGCCATACCTCCCATAGTTTTAAAATAACAACTATCACACAAAATTAAACCACATTGTAAACAATAAGTAATATAACTTAAATTTATTTTGTCACATAAATAACACTGTCTAGCTGACATATTTAAAATAACAAAAATCGTTAAGTATCTTAACGATTTTAAATATTAATATAACATTTAATAATTAGTATTGATTAAAAATCAACATCATCATTTGAATTATTATTATTGTTTGAATTATTAGTAGAATTATCAATATTATCAGGGACAGGAAATTTCATTATAACAAATTCTTTTCCTTGTGTTTGCATCGAATTACTTATGTAATTTAATTGATGTTTAGTATAATCATGATAATTCTACTAATAATTTATATTCATCTTTAAGTTTGAATAAAAAACACTTAATTTTTAATTCTAAACTTTGATCATTTGTAATATTATATTTTTTCTGATAAAATTTTAAAATTTTTTTAAAATTAATTAATTCTGTTAAAGCTTCAATTTTTTATTATTTTGAAATATTTTATATTTATCAAAATTATTATTAAAACGTTCTATTTTTTCTTCATCATCATCTCCATCATCATCTCCATCATCACCATCAATATCATCACCATCACATTCAATTTTTAAAACACATCTTTCTATTACATGTTTTTTTTCTTAATTGTGCCAAATATTTTCCAATACCATTTTCATTTTTAATTGGATCATTATTTAAATCTGACATTTGATCTAATGCATCATAAAATATTTTTTTTACTTTCTAAAGATTTATCATTTGAAATAATAAAATCTTCAGATTCATTATAAGCTAACATATTGATGATATGTAGTGAATCTAATTCATCGTTTATTCTTTGTGTTTCTTTCTTATTTTTATTTTTTTCTTCTTTAATTAAATTTTCATATTTTTTAATTTTATTTTTATATTCATTTTCTTTCTTTTCAATGTTGTCTAATTCTGTCAATAACTCTCGAGAAGTATGGAAAATTTTGGAAATTAAGGCTTTTGATTCTTCATAATATTCATCCATTTTAAAATAAAAATATTATTTATAACTAATTGTTTCTTTCTGATATCTTCTCTAGGAGAATAAACAAATTTTCCTATTTGTGGATCAAGATCCAATTTATGAACAGAATTATTATTTTTTGTTCAGATATTTATTTTTAAATATAATCATGAAATTATTTCATGATTATTTAAGTATCTTCATATTCGATATCGATATTTAATAAAAATTTTTGACTTATAATTACTTTTGATCGTTTAAAACTTCTATCAGTTATAGACTTTTCTTTTAAAACTTTATCTTTTAATTGTTTCATGTTAATCATAAAATAATGATTAAAAGCTTCCATGTTATTTGTTAATAATAATTCTGTATATTTATTTAATTCTCCTTCCGAATCAGCAAGATCGTAAAAACTATATTCCTTAATAATACCTTTTAGATTTTTAATAGCAATTATTTCCATTTTTGGAATAGGATTTTCTTCTAATATATTAGGAAAATTGTTAGAATTTTGATAATAATATTTATATATCATTCTTATGCTGAGAAATCCAATAGACATATATTGATACTTATTTAAACTTTCAGTTGAACGTACTAATCGCATATATAAATCAATTGAATCAAATAAATCTCTAACATAATATTTACCAAATATACTATTATAAATAGCAAATATATATTTGAGACCATAACGAGATTCATAGGTCAAAGGATTAATTTTTACATATAATCGAGAGTCAAGATTAGCTTCATTAAAACATGTGTATGAATAGTCAGAAATTTTTTTAGTAGCTGTAGTAGGTAATGGAGTTCGTTTACCTGTCAAATTTCGCGAAATTTTTGATTCCTGAGGTAAATTAATACTCTTAAAAATTTCGCTTCTTAATGCCTGATCTATATCAAATCGTTGTTCTGGATTTCGATTCAATATCCCTGTTAATAATTCCATTAAATCATCGTAATAAGGATTGTCATTAAATACCTCTATACTATTTAGAATGTCATGTAAAGTAGTATTTATATTATCTGGAGAAAAGTCATCCATATATTTGTCAAGTAACTCATTGTAAGTGAGACTATAATTAGGTAATATTAAATCTTTTCCCTTTTCAGCAGTTAATATATAAATTGAACTAATTCCCACTGACCATATATCAAATTTGTCATTATAAATATAATTAATTTTTACTCTATTTTTCAAATAATTAGTTTCTTCATCTAAATCTTCGAATTTATCATCTGAAGCTCTTGCAACTCCTAACCATTCAGGAGGTCTAAAATCTCGTGTTCCTATTCGTCTATAGGTTGATACACCTTTCTTAATATCTCCAGCATAAACAGACAATCCAAAATCAGCTAAAACTAAATCTGGATTGCTAGATGTAGATTTATAAAGTGTATTTTCAGGTTTAATATCTAAATGTAATATGTTATTATGATGTAAACATTTTACACCCAATAATAATTTATAAATCATAAATATACGATTATCTAAACTTAAAACATTGCTATATAATAAATTAGTTATTACTCCATAATGAGGCATTTCGAGAGAAACAGATTCAAAAATTGAACATTCTTTTGGACCATATATAGCAATACCAGATACTAAAGCAGAAGATTTAATCTTAAAAAGAATATCAATTTCTATTAGAGAATCAAACTCTAAAACTGGTTTTTTACTTTCTTGCTTTAATACTTTAATAGCTGTAGTTTCATTGGTTTTCTGATTGGTAAATAAATAAACTTCACCAAAAGTCCCACCCCCTAATTTTTTACCCTTCTTTTTCGAAGAACATGGTACTGTATTACTCATTTTATAAGGGATTTTTTAAATATTTTTAAAGCAATATCATTTTTCGTTAATAATATTTGGCATCTGTTGTCATTTTCCCATTAATAAAATAACAATTATCGTTATTTTTTGTTAACAATAATAAAATGACAAACATTATTTCTCCCGTTAATGGTGAAATTCGTTATATTGATGATTCAAGAATAACAATATATATTTCAGCTAAAGATAATCATAAAATTTATGCTCCTATGTCAGGAGAAATAAGTTATATGTCAATAACAAATGGTTATTGGGAAAGACAATATTATAAAACTATTTATGGTAAGACTGGACATTTAAGTGTAGAAATAAATAAAACCATTTCTTTTTGGGTAGAAGTAGGAAAACCTAAATATATAACTGATACTATTCGTGTTGATTATAAAGAAGGAGATACTGTTGAAGAAGGTCAAAGAATAGGTGAAATTATAATTGGAAGTTTAGCCGAAATAAGTTTGCCTCCTGATGCACAAGTAATGAAAAATATTAAAAAAGGAACAAAAGTAGTTGGAGGTAAAACAGTTCTCTTTAAATTAAATCGAAGTGAATATGCTATTAAAGATAAAGCTATTCTAATAACTGTGCCACATGGATACTGTGCAAATGATATGCCATCTGGAAAGATGGCAACTCGAAGATGTGATAGACGAGCTGAACAATCAGCAGATATATTATCTCAAATATTAAAATCAAAAACTAATCTTAAAATTATAACTATCAAAAGTAAAATGGATCGTCAAATAATAGATGAAAATCGAATTCAAAGTCGAAATGATGAATTTAGAAATGAAATTGATAATATTCTTGATAAATATGATGTTATTTGGACTATTGATATGCACTCTTTTCCAATGGGAGGATTTGAACCTCAACATACAAATTGGCCTTACTTAAAATTTGTTATTTTAGATAATGTAGCTCCTCGTATAAGTAAAGAACATTGGATATTTGATTTTAATTTTGAATATTATGAACTACTACAAGGTTCAACAGTAAATGATATACAAGAACAATCTCGAGATCTAGGTGTACCTTCAATTTTAATTGAAGTATTGGAAGATAAAGAACTGACTGATACTGAATTAAAAAATTTTCTCATTGTAGTAACAAATCGAATTCTCAAAAATCAAGGATTAAAGGAGATATATTATAGTTAAAATTTTAAATACGAGAAACATTTTTAATTAAAATTTAAAAATGCAAGTGGGTAATAATGTTGTTGAAAAAGTTTCAGGACCATCATACTTTTGTCTCCTTAGTCCTATGAAAAATATCTTTAATAATTATGGTGATATTTATCTACCCATAGTTATGTTATTTGGCGATTATCATATTGGTTATGAAGGATTTTGTAAAGATAAAACAAATGAAATTTATTTACATAAATTTTTACAAGTTTTTAATTCAATATCTACACCTGAAAAACCTGTTAATTTTAATACTGAATGGTATTTTACAGAAGATGAATATAAAAATATATCAAATAGACAAATAATAGAAAATATTAAGAATTTTGGTACAGATGAGAAAACAAAAACCTCCATTAAATAATATGGATCAATGGAGAGAATGGTTTACAGAATATTATTTATATATTATATCGGTAAAATTTAAATTATTTTCCAAAATAAATATTGAACAATATGATATGTTTATTGAATATATATCACTATTCAAGCGGGAAACTTTAAATTCATTAGTCAAATTTATAAAACTTTATGATAAACGATTAAATTTTATAAAACAAATGTTATTAGCTTAATATGGTATATTTATAGACATGTACTATATTACTAGAACATTCAAAGTACCTGAGAATGACGTTACACCAATTTTATCAATGGGATATTTTGGTAAATTTCATAGTGAAAATATTATGTATTTTTTAACTGAAATTATGAAGACTCATTCAATTAAATATAATATCAAAAATGATAAAGATGATCTAGATTTTCGATGTATTACATTTCCAAAATTTAATCTCAATGATATTTTAGATAAATATAAAAATGAAGAAAAAGTGAATAAATCTTCTAAATTATTAGTAAATATATCTAAAACATTACCTATGAAATCAACAAAGAAAAAATACAAACAAAAATGGTTTGAACACGGAAAAGGTCTTATTATGCAAGAAGATTTTAATCCTGCTTCAAAAGGAAAAATGGATCGAGTTATTCTTATAGATATTGATAGAGGATTAGCATGGAATCCAATGGGGAAACAACATTCTAAACCTGTAAAAGGAACAGGATGGGTTTGGGCTCATCCAGATGAAAGTATGATTATTGAATATATTAATAATTTATATGACGAAGAATGGGAAGAAGAAATTAAAACTAAGAAAAAAGGTATTGCTATTATAACAAAAGAGAAAAGAAAGGGTAGTATTCCAGTGTTATTTTCAGAATCTCAATCTAAAGATACACAAAAAGCAGTAGTTGAGATGTGTGAAGATTTAAAATATCAGCCTTTAATTGTTTTAGGTTTTACAGTAGATGATGTTCTTGAAATTGCTCTTGAAAATTATAATGATGATTCTACTGTAATGTATCTTAGTGATAATTATTTTGTTATATCTATTCCAACACTATCTGAACATATTGAAGGAATTGATCTTGAAGATTTAGAAATTACTCCTCAATATAATGAACCCGATCCAGCTCCGTATAAAGTAGGAATATTGATAGGTCAGCAAGGGAGTGGTAAATCGACTTATTGTGAATATTTAGAGAGTATTGGATATATTATAATTGGCGAAAAAGAGGCTGGAAAAATTAGAAATAAATCAACAAAGAAAGCGATTAAAGAATTTGAAGACCAAATAGATGAAGTTCTTAAATGTAAGAAGAATAAAAAGAAAGACTATTCTTGTGAAGATAAGAAAGGAATTATAATTGATGCTACAAATCCATCAGAAGACTCTCGAGCCACCTATAATGAAATTGCCGAAGAAAAAGGAATAGAAGTGGTAAATTTATGGCTCTCTAAGAGTGGATTTAATTATAATTCTAAACGTGAACATCCTGTAAGTAAGATAGCTTTAAATATGTATACAAGTAAATTAGAACTTCCAGAAGAATATATTCGTGTGCTCTAGATAAAATTTTACTCAAAATGTTTTATTTTTCGTTAAAAATTGATTAAATTTTAAAAATATAAATTATTTTTAAAATGTTTAAGAATAAAACACAACAATCCAATAAAGATTCCAAAGATAATAATGATGATTCTTCAGAAGAAGATATTCCTAAAAATAATAGGAATATTTCTAAAAATAATATCAATATTCCTAAAAATAAAAAATCTATAATTAAAATACAGAAAACGAATAAAAAATCCTACAATAATAACAATTCTTCCTCTGAAGAGGATATTCCAAAGGCTAAGACTAGAAAAACATCTGCAGATAAAACACAATATTTTGAACAAATATTCGACGACGAAACTGCAGATAACGCTTATATTTTTTTAAAAGATAATATTACCTGGGAAGATGGTATTTATTCTAGAATGAAAAGAAAACATTCTAGAAAAGCATATTATCATGATGGTCAGTCAGATACAACCGTAGATTTATTTATTACTGGTTTAGTAAATAAAGCTTTAAATAAAATTGGAACCTGCACTTATTATGGTGTTTATGTTAATTATTATCAGAATGGAAATGATTTTTGTCCTAGGCATAGTCATAAAGATACTATACAATTAGTTTTATCCTTTGGTGCTATTAGAACTCTCACAGTTGGTAAAAAGGAATATAGAATGTTTCCAGGAGATGGAATTCTATTTGGTAGTAGTATACATGGGATTCCAGAAGAACCAGAAATAGAAGATGGTCGTATAAGTATTGCAATCTTTATCGTAAAATAATAAAAATAATAATAATCATAACAAATGTATTAATCCAACCATATACGTATATAACGATATACGTATAAAAATTATATAAATGATTCTGGAGCCATTGGCTCCAAAAAATTTAAAATACCTGTCTAATTTAGCCTTTGATTATGAAAAAAATGATTTAAAAATAAAAAGAAAGCTGCTAAATAAACATGAGTGACAGCGAAAGCGAAGTTATACGTCCAAAATCCGGAATTTCTAAATCTCAGGCTAAATTTATTTCTCAGGGTTCATCGAAGAAACTTCCTGTTTCTTCGAGAATCAAACCTACTACTCATGTAGAAGAAGAAGAGGAAGAAAAAATTAGTTTTTTAAATATAGATCCTGATAACGTCGATTTAAACAAATTAGATATGGGTGAGTTAAAAACTTTTAATTTAGATCAATTGAAACAAATTGCTTCTAATTTAAGTATTAAACATCCAACTACAAAAGAATGGCCAAAAACAGTATACATCAATGCTATTGAAGATGAAGTTAAAAAGTTGGATAAACAAAGAAAAGCATCTATAATTCCAAAAGAAACCAGCAAATCACCTATACCAAAGAAAAGTATAAAGGAAGAGGAGAAAGAAAAACCATTTGTTAGTTCAACGCGAACTAACATTGTTAAGAAACCTACTACTCCTAAGCTTACAACACCTAAACCTAAACCCAAAACTATCAAATCAATAGATGAAGAGGAAGAAGAAGAAGAAGAAGTTAAGAAACCAGTTAAAAAAATAGTTGCTAAATCTCCAGTTAAAAAGATTAAACCTTTTCCATCTAAATCTTCTTCACTTATTTCTAGTGAAATGATAGAACTTTTGGATGTTGATCCTGATAATGTTTACTTAAGTGAAATAGATATGTCTGTACTTAGAAAAGGTGCAAAGAATGCATATACTATTGAAAAATTACAATCGGTATTAGATATTTTAGGTGTAGAGTATGATCCTGATGAATGGAAAAGAAAAGATTATGTAGATGCCATTGAAGAAGAACTCAATAATTTAGATAAAGAAGGTTTATCTACTAGTTCTAGATCTTCATCACGAACTAGATCTGAAAGTGAGAGTGAAGAAGAAACTCCGCGTAAAACAATAACTAAGAAACAACCACCAAAAAAATCTACTACAAAGATACCTTCAACAAAACTTATACCACTCCTAGATGTTGATCCTGATAATTTTTATAGTTATGATGATTTAGATTTATCTGCTTTAGATGAAGAAGGTAAATCTAATGCTTATACTATTGAACAATTGCAACAAGTTCTTGATAATTTAGGTGTAGAATATGATGAAGATGAAGATAGAAAATATTATGTTGATTTAATTATGATGGAATTACCGGTTGTATCTATTGGTGAGGAACAAGAAATAATGAAGAAAGAGTTTGCTAAAGGTGGACGTTCTAGTGGAAGTGAAGAAGGAACTCCGCGTAAAACAATAACTAAGAAACAACCTACTACTCCTATTAAAGGTAAGACTACTGGACAAGAAAAAACACCCTCATCTCCCAAAAAACCGATTATTAATATAATTAAATCGCCAAAACCTACTCCTGTTAAACCAGTTGGAAAACCAAAGATAACGACTGTCAGTACACCAGTTAAGATTATAAAGAAACCTGTTAAACATGAAAAATCAGAAAGTGAACAATCTGAAGGTGAAGAAGAAGAAGAAAGAATTAAAACTTCTAAAAAGAAACTTATAACAGGTAGACAATATATGGATCGTAAGAAAGAACAAGAAGAGTTAGATAGCGAATTAGAAGAAGATGATGATGGAGAAATTATTTTAAGTGAAGAACAAGAACGTCATTATGCACGTATGCTTGAAATAATGAATGAATATTTTTTCGTACTTGATACAAGTGCTTTAGGCGCAGGTAAAACATACACAGCTATGGCAGTTGCTACTCGTAATCATGACACATTTAAGCATGTGATCTATATTGGTCCACCTCAAATGATCGGTAAAGTAACTCCTCTCTTCGTTAAATACGATATCCCAACTGGTGGTAAAGGTCATCCTAATCTTATTTCTTTTCAAAGTTTACGTTCAACAACTGGTAATCAACCAAAACATGGTCTTTTAGAAAGAATTGAGACTACTACTGAAGGTGGAAAAAAGAAAATTGCATTCGAAGCAACTAAACAATTTACTAAAATGGTCGCACAGGGTCTTCTAATGATAGTTGATGAAGTTCAAAATATTAAGAATAAATCACAACAATATAAAGCTGTAGCTGAATTAGAAAGAATTATTATTTCAGCGAGAGGAAGATCTAAAGTTATAGAGTTATCAGGTCTCCCTGCTAATAAAGAAGAACATTTTGTTAACTGTATGGAGAGATATATGATAATTACTGCAGCTAAATTATTTAATCCAGCTTCTGAATTTACACGAAATGCAGGAATATATCAACTTGAAGATTGGTGTATGGAAAGAGATCGTGAAACTGCACTTAGAATTAAAGTTACTAATCGTATAACTAAAAATACAGTTAAACAATTATGCTTTATGTATTATTCACAGATAGTTCAACGATTTATAACTGATTCTATGCCACCTCCTCCTATTCCAGAAAATATTATCCTCAATATTGCTAATGGTTTTTATAATGTTAGTGCAATAGATAGATCGTTTCTTGATGAAAACTTTGAAAGACTTGCTGAAGCATCAGGTATAGAACATGAAGGGCAAATTGATTGGGGGCAAGCGAAAACAGCTTTAAGAGAAATAGAAGTATCTGAAATTAACATGTATATTCGGTTAATAGAACCTATTCTAAGAGAAAATAAACGTAATAAGATAATTATTGGTCTTAATTTCACTAAAACATTAGAAGTATTAACTGAATATTTTGAGAAGTATGGTGTTATAGTTATGAGAGGAAGCGTTCCTGCTAAAAAGAGAACAGCTCTTATAGATCTTTTCAATGCTCCAAATTCGAAGTTTCGTGTTCTTATCGGAAATATTAAAATTATCAATTCAGGTATTGATCTTGATGATAAAGATGGCCGTTTCCCACGATATGTTTTTGGTTCTCCATCCTTCTTATTTATTGATCAACATCAATTCTCTCGTCGTACAGTAAGAGGTATCACTACAAAGAGCAGTACTGTATTTAGATTTGTTTATCCTAATGGATCTAATGAAAGGTTAGTTAGTATTATGAATAGATTAGCACAATCGAGTGATTTGTGTGTTCAAACTCTTCAAAAGCAAGTAGAAGGTGGTACTCTCTTCCCTGGTCAATATCAAAGATATGAAGAACCTCAAGCTCGTATTGCACCAGGTCCTTATAATATTAGAGAACTATTAGATAGTTTATATGGAGAGGAATTTGATGAAGATGATGATGATCTTCCACCAACAGAATCAACATGTACAATGAGAAGAGGAAGAACAGCTCCATCAAGACATCAAACA
>Ga0315284_10016949_pt1 | contig 10321 bp, 7 predicted proteins | sample YL17G09_16_MG_FD_203696 | JGI IMG/M metagenome (GOLD analysis project Ga0315284, IMG submission 203696) | Sediment microbial communities from Yellowstone Lake, YNP, Wyoming, USA - YL17G09_16 | ecosystem: Environmental > Aquatic > Freshwater > Lake > Sediment | place: USA: Wyoming | collected...
CTTCACGACGAAGGAGATCGGCAAGGGCACTGGCCTCGGCTTGAGCATTGCCAAGGGCATAGCCGAAGCACACCAAGGCACCCTTACCTACGAGATCAGGGACGGACATACGAGCTTCATATTAACCCTTCCCTTAAAGCAACTGGCGAAGGCAATGGGTGCCAGTGGTCCAAACAAGCAACGGGTGGCGTAGTTTTAGCCGCAAATATCCGGGTCAAAGCGCCTTCATCTCCTAGTTTAATGAGCTTTTGCCGCGACAGCGCCAGGCAACCTCCCAATAAGTCGGGGTAAGACCAGTGAACGACTCCCGACGCAGCGGCTCCTAAATGAGTCCAATGACGGCGCAGCCGATTGCCGCAAAGTAGCCGATACCCCAAACGATGGAACGGATGGTGGCTCGGTCAGCTAAATACAAATAAATATAGAGAACTCTAGCCACCAAAAAGACGGATGCGAGGATATTGAGCGTATTAAACGGCGCGCCAGTCGCAATGCCGGTGAGTAGCCCCGCTGCAAAGAAGGGGAAGGCTTCAAGGGTATTTTGGTGAGCAGCCACAGCCCGAAGGCCCCAGCCCTTAAGCCTGGCCTGTTGCTGGCGCGGGTGGTGGTTGTCATAGCCTGATTCCTGAACCATGGCAAAAAAGACCGGTATTTTCGATGCAATCGTTAGGACGATGGCGATTGAAATAAACCACAGCGGATGAATGGTTGCTAGGATGATTGGCATCGTGTGTCCTTTTTACAGTCATGATCGTGCATTTTAGTCTATCCTACGCTCAGAGCCCAGGTCCAGGTCCGTGGCATCATCAGGAAAGCCATCCCAGGCCAAAATGAACGTCAGCTCCCTGCTAAGCGGATGCGCGTCATTCTACCTGTCAAGAGCTTGGTCACCTAAACATAGCTATTTGTCTGTTTTAGTTGATGAATTAATTGGCACTAACCTTGCTGTCTCTAGATCGTAGCGCGGGCTAGCCATTGATCGATCATTGCATCAGGGGATTTTATGAACCAAGTTATCAACGACTCTAATACAGCCACCAAACCCGACCTCAGCATGCGGGAGCGCTTCGAGCGGAACGCTGCCACCTGTATCGGCTATATTTGCACCGCGGGTTTGGTGATCGCCTCGGCACTCCTGGTTGCGCAGCAGAGCTGGCATATCTACCCGGACCCCAACTCCGCGCTGTACTTGATGATCATCATACCAGCGCTGGTCATAGGAATTGGGCTCAGTAGATCGGGTCATTATCGTATCGCGGCGTGCCAGATGCCGGTACTGCAGCTGGGCTTTCTCCTGCACAGTGCTCTCACTACTGGCAATGCTGAAAACGTGCTTGTCGCAGCGCGCTATGCGCCTTTGGCAATCCTGCTCGTCGCCCTGGTCCTGCCCCGGCGATGTGCCATCGCTATTGCTGTTGTCGAAGTATCAGCCATCTTCCTCCTTTTCAGGATTGGCCGCGTCCCAACCGGTCAGATGATTGATGCGCTATTTTATAATTCGCTATTCAATTGCATCTTTATCACCACGGCTAGTCTGCGCGACAGATACACCCATAAGTTGATCAAGAGTTACGAGAAAGTTGCCGGTGCAGCCCGGCTACAAGAAGCACTACTTCAGGCATCGTTTGATGGTCTCGCCCATTTGGATGCAAGCCAGCGCATCATCGAGCACAACGCGGGATTTGCGAGTCTCTGTGGTAAGCCCGGGCTTGACCTGACAGGCAAGGCGCTTGGCGAGCTCCTACAGAGCTGGACTGCAAAGGATCAATTGCACAGCCTAATGGATGCGGACTGCTTCAGCGTCGGACTCATCCACGGCGACGGATTGACACGCAAGTCGCTAGAATTTACCGCGATTCGAATTAGCAGCTGCGGCAAAGTGGCGCGCATCGTGGCATTGCGGGACCTCAATCATAGAATCGAGTCCGAGCAGTTACGGCTAGAAAAAATGGAAATAATGCGGAAAAATCAGGAAAAAACTCGGTACCTGGCCAGTCTGTCGCATGAGATTATAACGCCCCTGGCGAGCATTTCAGGGTTTTCCGAATTTCTGTTCGAACAGGCAGATCGTGCTGATCTGGCATCAAGACAACGCATTCTGTCCATCATCAATCAAAACTGCCATCAACTCCGCACGCTACTCGGCGGCGTCATCAATCTTTCGCTGCTTGAAGAGGGGGTGATCGACATCAAGCGGCAGCCGATCGTGTTAGGCGAGTTCCTTGAGCAAATCATTCAGGAACGGCGGGCGGCTGCCGACAAAAAAGGTCTAGCGCTGCAACTCAGCATCAACCCCGATATCCAGCGTGTCATCAATGGCATCATTAATTCCGACGGGCCTCGAATAGCGCAGATACTAAACAATCTTGTAGGTAATTCGGTCAAATTCACCACACAGGGAACTGTCAAGATTGAGGCGCGGATGTGCCTGGGCCAGGTGGCTATCGACGTGATCGATAGCGGTCCAGGCATCGCTCAGGCCGACCAGGAACGATTGTTCTCGTTCGGAGAGCGTGCCGCGACCAGCACCAAAGTCGCCGGCTTTGGTCTGGGTCTGTATCTTTCCAAAAAAATCGCGGAAAGGCTTGGCGGTGATCTGGTTCTGCACGAATCCACGCTTGCAAGCGGCTGCGTCTTTCGCTTGACCTTGCCCGTCAGCCCCGCCTCCCCGGCAGACGCTGGCGCCGCAATGGCACATGGCAATGTGTCAACAGATCATCCCATTGCTAGCACGCCCAGCGACGCCGTGACGGATCGCTTGGCTGGGTTCAAGATACTACTGGTTGAAGACAACGAAGATATGCGCTTCCTAACCAAGCGCAGTCTCCAAGCAAACGGTGGCGATGTTACCATCGCGAGGTCGGGAGAGCAGGCTATCGCCATGTGCGGCCGCGACGGGGTGTTTGATGTGATACTGATGGATCTGTCAATGCCGGGAATGAGCGGGTTAGAGGCGACGCAGACGCTGCGGCGCGCCGGTCTTGCGACACCCATCGTTGCCTACACCGCGCATGCTCTGGATCAAGAGCGAACCCTCTGCCTCGGAAACGGCTTCTCCGACTATGTGATCAAGACGTCGCCACGCCACGTGCTGATCGGAACCATCGCCCAGTATCACCCGGCATCGGCCGCGATCTTTGTCGAGTAGGCATGGCCTGATCAGACGTCATGACTATTTTATGAATAGTTGCGCGGCAGGTATTTTAAGAGCGTTCAAGTGGGGCCGTAGCCAGAGTCCATCAAGCCCTAGGATGCAAAGGCGAAAGTACGAGAAACATAGTTTAAAAATATGTGGCGCACCCGCTCTGCGGTGGTCTGCACAGGTCAAGAAGCATCCGTTGGTCCAAAAAAGTCCGCATTTTCAGAACAGCAGTGTTGAGGAGCGGAGGCGCTGAATTTTTCGCTGCGTTTGCCCTGCATCACCAAGCGGGGCGATCGCCTATTTAGAGCTAAAGCGAAGATCATGTTGCAATTGAGACTCATTATCTTTTGAGTTGACCCCCTGGCCCGCCTTTGCTATACCTGAGCCCACATTCAGTGCGCGGCGTGCGGAGCTTTGGGCTCCTGCTGCTCCTCCCCGCTTTAAGAGGCCTCATGCGTTTCTTCCCTGTTGCATCGCTGCTGCTGTTAGGTTTTGTCACCCCGACAGTCCTGCAAGCCGCAGACGAGGCCCCGGTCGCCCCCGTCCAGGCACCCGAGCTCCGCCAGCTCAAGGTGTCTGGATATGGCGATCTGCGATTTTCATACTTGAACTACGGCGCCAACCGCAACCTCAAGCATGGTGCACAAAAGGACTCACGGCTGGTCTTTGATGCCAGCCGTTTTGCCGCGGAAGTGAACGGCATATACGTCCCCTACGACGTCGAATTCACCGCCGAGGTCGAATTCGAACACGGTGGGACAGGCGCCGCCAAGGAACTCGAATATGACGAGTCAGGCGATTACCAAAACGATGTCAGCAAAGGCGGCGAAGTCTCGCTGGAGGAATTTAACCTCAAAAAAATCTTTAACGAGCACTACAGCCTGGCCGTCGGTCGGGTTGAAGTTGCCGTTGGGCTATTGTCGCAGTACTCGTCGCCAACGGATTATCTTGGCGTGCAGCGGTCGGAGACAGAGACCACAATGCTGCCAGGCAAATGGACCGAGATGGGCACCAGCTTCGCCGCGGACTATGCACCGTTGCACTTCAAGGTGCAGCTGGTGAATGGCCTCGACTCGACTGGTTTCAGCTCGCAGTACTGGATTGCCAAGGGCCGCCAGGGACGCTTTGAATCCATTTCGGGCACCGGTTTAGCCGGCGTGCTGAGAGCTGATGTGACCGCCGTTTCCGGCCTGGCCTTTGGGGCATCATATTACTATGGCAACACCTCCGCCAATCGGCCGCAACCCGACTTGGCTCGTACCTGCAGCAGCCAAGACTCAAACCGAGTGGCACCCTGTGGCTATATCAACGCACCCGTCCAGATCTTCGATCTACATGCCGTGGTCCACCTGGCTAAGGTGCGCAGTAGCGCCGCATTCATCCAAGGCAGCCTCGGCCATGCCGACTTAGTATCGGAGCGCAACAGCCGCGTGTCCAATGCTCTTCAGGTCTATCGCTCGCCAGTCGGCTCAGCGGCACGCGGCATTTGGGGTGAATGCGGTTATGACATCGCCAGCCTCGTCGGTTTAGGTGCAGGGCACCAGCTTGAGCCATATATTCGCTATGAAAGCTACGACACCATGTTTAAAACGACCGCAAGCATCGTCAAAAGTCCGCGTGCGCAGCGACGTGTCTCCAGTGTCGGCGTGGCATACTCCGCCAGTCAAGCCCTCTTTGCCAAACTCGGCGCCAGTCAACGCGCCTATGGTGATCATGGCCTAAACAAAGAGGGTTCGATTGATCTTGGCCTCGGTTTTATCTACTAGTTCACCCTGTGCAGTTAGGATCCATGATGTACAAGATATGTGTTTTTAGTTTAGTGGTGGTTTTGTTTGGCTGCGGTAAAAGCAGTGGTGGTAAAGGCGACATCGTCGATACAAACCGTGTCCTCGGCAGCACCCCCGCCGAAGAAACGCAAATGCTAACGGACACAGTGGAAGTCGTTATCATCCCCACCTATCAGGAGCTGTCCAGACGCGCCGATGCCTTACTCGCGGCGGTGATGACCTTCGACAAGGATCGCTCTGCGACCAACCTCGAGGCCATGCGTGCCGCTTGGAGCGCGACCCGGTCGCCGTGGGAACAAAACGAGGGCTTTCTTTTTGGTCCGGTAGAAAACAGTGGCTACGACGAGGCGATTGATACCTGGCCGCTTAACGCCACCGATTTACGCAAGCTACTGAGTACAAAGGCGAACGATGCCGTGGTCGCCACCGCTGATCGCAATCAAAAGGGCTTTCATGCTGCAGAATTCGTCATCTACGGTGAAAATGCCGCTAAGTTTGATAGCTTCAAGCTGTCCAGTGCCTTCACCGACAACGAGATGGCGTATCTAAGCGCCCTCGTCCGCGCCATCAGTAAGATTGGCCAACAGCTGGCTGCTGATTGGAGTACCGCCCAAGGTGACAAGCCAGCCTACAAAGACACCTTGGTCACGGCTGGTGAATTGGGCAACACCACCTACCCGTCACGTCAGTCAGCGATGCAGACGTTGATCGACAAAATGGCCGCCATCTGTCACGAGGTCAGCAGCGCGAAGATCGCTACGCCGCTGTCCACTCGCGCCGCAAGCGATGTCGAAAGCCAATTTAGCTTCAATTCGCTCAAGGACTTCGCCGATAACGTGCGTAGCGTACAGAATGTCTACACCGCCAGTTATCCGGCGACCGGCAAAAGCGGTCTGTCGCTCTCGGCTCTGGTTGCTAAGGGTAATCCCGAGCTAGATCAGCGCGTGCGAAAAAGCATTGGCGATGCGATCACGGCGATCCTAGCCATACCCGAGCCGTTTCCAAAGGCCATCGCTGATAGCAACAATGATGCCGTCATTACCTCAGCGCAGCAGGCCTTAAACAAACTAGAAAGCCTCCTGTTGAACGACGTCGAACCCTTGTTTAAATAAGCGCGTTAGCGGAGGACTTGCAGTGAAACAGGTGAACGCGTGGACTAAGGGTAGGGAACACCTCAAGCTGAGCATGACGATGCTCCTTTGCCTTAGTCTGGGTGCATGTCACGACAGCGGCAAGCAGACGGACACTCCTGGTGGCGTTGCGCTCAATGGTCATGGATCGGCAGAAAACAGCAGCGGTTTGGTTGGCGCTGCGGCGTTTAACCAGCCAGTCTCCTCCCTTAGTAGTGATGAAGACGAGCTACATAGCAAAGGTGACCAGCTCTCCGAGGCGAAATACATCCCAGCACCCGCGGCGGTTCATCAGGGGCTTGGACCCTTTTACAACAACACCTCCTGCGTAGGTTGCCACCGCGGTGATGGCCGGGGCCAACCTGTGCTAGCCAAAGGTGGCAACAATTCGCAATTGATCGTCAAACTCAGTTTGGCCAGCGGTGGTGATCCAGAGGAGCCGGGTGGGTCGATTCCTGTTCCCGGGCTCGGCACGCAGATGCAAGATCAAGCGATCCCAGGCATGGTGGCTCCGGCGACCGGCCAAATCACCTGGGTGGCGAAGATGGTAACTCTAGACGATGGCACGGCCGTCAAGTTGCGCGCTCCCCAAATCGTCATCACTAAGGCCGATGGTAGCAGGCTAGCAGATGATGTCCTGACTTCGGTGCGCCTGGCACCTGCATTTATCGGGCTTGGGCTCCTTGAGGCCGTCAGCGATGAATGGCTGATCGCAAACGAGGCAGCCAGTAGTACAACGCCTGGACGCATTCCGGGGCGTTTGAATCACGTCTGGAGTCGTAGTACGCAACAAGAAGCCATCGGTCGCTTTGGTCGTAAGGCCACCAAGGCTTTGGTCAAAGACCAGGTGGCGGCGGCCCTGGCTTTGGATATCGGCCTGGATAATAGCCTGTTTTTGGGCAAAGACGGCTCTATCGAAGCCAGTGATGAGACCGTGCAGGCATTGAGTTTCTATATTCAAACCCTCGCCGCGCCCCTGCCCCGTACTAAAAAAAGTGCGCTGGCTTTGCACGGTCAGGTACTGTTTCGCAACTTGGGCTGCGCTGGCTGCCATCAAGAAGCAATGCGTACGGGCTCCACACACGAGATCGCGGCATTGCGTGATCAAGAGATCCATCCTTACACCGATTTATTGCTGCACGACATGGGGGCGGACCTTGCGGATCAGCGTCCAGATTTTAAGGCCAATGGTAGCGAATGGCGCACACCACCGCTGTGGGGGATCGGCTTGCAACAAACAGTGGCCTCCGCTGCTTGCTTTCTGCACGATGGCCGAGCACAGACCTTGACCGAAGCAATCCTCTGGCACGGTGGTCAGGCGCAAGGAGCGCGCGATGGTTTTCGCAAGCTATCTGCCCAGGACCGCGTTGACCTGCTGGCGTTCCTGGGTTCTCTGTAAGGTAAGTGATTTGATGCACGGCAATGCTCAATCACAACAAATAATTAGTGTGGCATTAAAGCAATCTGCGCGATCGTTGCCACTCGAGGCGATAGTCATGCGAGTAGCTAGAGGAAGAGTAGCGCTTTAGTCGACTGCAGCGCACACTGCATAGACTTGGGAAGGCCTAGATCCGGACCCATACCTAGGCATGGCCGCGGGGTAAGGCCCCGCGTTCAATAATCACTAGTATTTTGAAGGCTAGATCCGGACCCATACCTGGTCGAACCTAAAGGGAAAAGTGCGTTTGTTTCTCCTATACTCTTATGCAGAGGCCGCGGCTTACCCGTGGGATGAAGGTCTCGTGCGTCTCGTCTGTTCCTTTGATACCACCAAAGAAGCTATTGATCGTTTATTTACAGGGCCACTCACGATCTGAAGCTCTTAGCTATCGAGGCGGACTGTCCTTGCGGCTCAAGGCAAATCAAAATCGTGGGGGGGGCTTCGGGATCTTCTGCAAAAAAGTTTAGGCAACAAACTTAACTCGCCTCCTTGAGGAGTCTCTGTATTCGCTGCCGCGCAGAGGGACTTTTGTAAGTAATTATAACTGCGGAATTCTTGACTGCCCGGCAGGGCTCTAAGAATCTCGCCTCGAATTTACAAACTCCAATCTCTGCCTATACCACTCGTTCCCCAATGCTCCCGCGGCAGCAAAGTTGTTATGAAGCCTGCTCTTCAGTTGCAAGTTGCTCGCGGAATGTCTATATGCTGCGCAAATTGTTCGACTGACATGCCGCAGCTAGGAGCAGCCCGGCGAAGCTCAAGCTCGCCAATGACCCTCAGCGACCGCATCGTCAGGGACTTTTCTTCCCGGTGTATTTTTTGAGCTTCGGCGATTAACTGAAGTAACTGCTCGCGGAAAGTCATCATAGGGCGGCTCCAACGCAAACATAAATTGCGGTTACACGGCACTGACAAATGAGGTCGAGGTCTTAAACTTATTTGCAGAAGAAGGCAGAAGAAGGGGGCTTCGCGCGCACAAGTTGTAACTCACAGCATTGGTGCAATTGACGATGCCGATGAAGTCGATGTGCACAAGCTAGATATTTGCCAATAATTTCAGGATCAACTTGTCAGCGACCGAAATAAAATCGCAAAACCCCTAAAGTTTGCCGTTCATCATGCCGATTAGCGGCACACTTGATGCACGGACTATTTGACGGAGAATGCTAATGGCGAAATTTTTAATCGCATCCCTATTTACCTTATCTATTGGCACCCCAGCTTGTACTAACACTAGACGTGACGAAACGCGACCATCGAGAACCGCCACTGGTACCGGTGAAAAGTCCAAGAGCAATACCTCAGCTGACAGCAAAAATAGCAGCGCCGATAAAATAGTTCAAAGCACCCAAGGTTTAAATCTCGATGGCACTAGTTGGACGAAGAGTTGCACGAAGAATACTCTTTCAGACGGGAGAACTTATTACGAAACGGATCAGTTCGTATTTGCGGATAATACAGCAAGTATGATTTCTCGCTATTACGAAGATGCTACATGCCAGACTCTGTTAAAAAAAGAGACAGGCACTCTCATTATCCAGACTGACAAACCTAGTAGTGAAGCTATCGGAGCATTTGAGAGTTCAGTCCAATTCACAGGTATTAACGTGATATATGAATCCATAGCTTGGGCTAATGAAGATCAGGACGACTACTCTAAGTCTGGCATTGTGTCGTGTCAGAAGCTTAATTTAACGAGATTAAAGGAAAAAAAGGACTTAACGGACTGCTTTAGAGCTTCCTATGCTAGTCTATTCGCAATGCGCTATGGCCTAATAAGGGTCAATGGAAACCAGCTTCAAACCGGCGATTGCTCGGCTAAACCGGCATGCACAAGTCCGGCCACGAGGGCTAAATCACTAAGCACTGATATATTCACAAAGGATGCAGTGTCTAAGTGATTAGCGAGATTCTATCTTTGAGGGGGCATCCCAAGTGCTGTCAAAAACACGTTATAAATTTAAAGTCAGTGCATTTCTTCTTTGTCTAGCAACGACAGGACTCGCAACCTCTTGCAAGCACAGAGGTCAAGTCTCCGGCGTGAAAGTCATTGGTGGCGTTGAAGACTACGACAGCGCTCCGGCAGTCGTAGGGCTAGTTATGCTCAAGTCTGGTGAGCTCAGCGGGGTTTGCACGGGTACGATCGTCCGTGCCGACCTAGTCTTAACGGCGGCTCATTGCGTAATTAACGGCGCCCCCGACGAGGTAGTGGTTTTTCAGAAAGCCGGGGTTCCCGGGCAAAGCCTCGCAACCGTTCCTCACAGCATCGGGATCATTGGTTTCCCCGATTACGACCCAGCACAAAAGGGTATGAGACCGAACAAAGACCTAGCATTTGTCGTCTTCAAACCGCAGACTTTCGCCGCCTCACCCAAAGCGTCATTTTCGAAGACGCCTGCGAAGATTGATCAAGATGTGACGTTAGTTGGTTATGGCGACACTGGAATTCGCGATAGCGATTCTAATCCCCAGCTCAAGCGCTTTAGTGGTCACAATAAAGTTTCCAATATTTTGAGTAAGTACGGGAGCGCTATTGAAATTTTAACTAGCAAAGTTGGTTTCACCACTTCTGGTTCAGGCCAAGGGGACTCTGGAGGTCCCTTACTCGACAGCCAAGGAGAAATACTTGGCACTGCGCATGTCCACAAAACTAAACAGTCCAACGATTACATATCAGACGATAATCCACTTTGGTCTGTTTACTGCAACATTTTCAACCCTGGTCTTGCCGCCTTCATTGCGGCCGTGATGGCCGATCCCAATCCAACTAAAGCAACGGTAAAGCATATCCATGCAACCCCTTTTGAAGACGGCAGCAGCA
>Ga0315284_10016951_pt1 | contig 10320 bp, 6 predicted proteins | sample YL17G09_16_MG_FD_203696 | JGI IMG/M metagenome (GOLD analysis project Ga0315284, IMG submission 203696) | Sediment microbial communities from Yellowstone Lake, YNP, Wyoming, USA - YL17G09_16 | ecosystem: Environmental > Aquatic > Freshwater > Lake > Sediment | place: USA: Wyoming | collected...
AGCGACGAATCCAGCAGTTGCAGTTGCGGCTGCGCTCCAGGCTCCTGTTCCTCCGCAGGCGCGCCTGGTTCCGTCGGTTCCTGCGGCTCTGCCGGCGGCTTCGCCCCGATCGGGTGCGGCGGCTCCACCTTCCTCTTCGCCCGCCGTGGCTGTGCGGGGGCCGGCGGGCGTATGCGGAATCGCGGCAGCCGCAATCCCGCCGCCGACCGGAAAGCCGCTTTCCCGACACGCCCAGTGAGCCGCGCGAAACCGCCCAGCATCCTCACCACTGGCGTGTCGCTCAGATACCCGATCGCGCACAGCGCCGCCAGTGACAGAATCAGCGTCCCAAGCGATTGGCCGAACAGCGGCCTGAGCATCTCGCTCAGCAGCACCCCCAGCAGTCCCCCTGGTTCGTTGATGAGGTCGAGCCCGAGCACGCCCCTCTGCGGCAGCGCAAGCTGCCAGATCGCCAGGCCCAGCCAGAGCAATATCCCGAACGCGGCCGATAGCCGCCCGAACTCGATCGGCTGCCAGCGCAGCACCATCACGCAACCCAGCAGGATGAGCGCGAGCGAAACCGTCATCCCCCCGACTTTGCCGACCAGGAAGCAAAGCGCCCGGTACAGGTGCGGGGCGACCAGGCCGGATTCGCGCTCGGCGCCGACGAGCAGCACGATCCCCAGCACGAGCAGGCCGAGGCCGACGACCTCGTAGCGCAAGCGCCGCCGGGGGTGCTCGGCGGGAAGCGGGATCAGCCGCCTCGCGGGACGGGCCTGCCCGCCGGCCGGCAGGCGGGCCTCCCCCAGTTGGGAGCGATCTCTCATCGCTATGATCGAACCTCTCTTTAGGCTGTCAGGTGGATGTGAAAAAAACGCCCGCGGAAAAGGTGCACCCGCGGTAAACGGCCTTAGGGAATACCACGTATGCGGCTGGCAGGACAACGAGGTCAGCCCCCCGCCGATATCTGCCCCATCTGCGTCCATCTGTGGATAACAGGCCGTCCCCTCTCCGTGCTCTGCGGTGAGGTATTGGCCGTTCCCCCTTCGACTCTCCCGCCCCACCGGGGCGTCCTGCTTGCCCTACAGAACGGCCGCAGGTCACAGCCCTCCGCCGCTGACGGCTGTCGAAACCGTCAACCTATGTGGGGCAGGCCTTGCCTTGAGCGTAGTCGAAAGGAGCGTGTCTCCTGCCCGGCCAGTGCCGTTCTGTAGGCCTGCCCTGAGCGTAGCCGAAGGGGCGGGGTCACCGAACCCCGCCATGTGGGAGCCCCGTCCCCGGGGCGAGGCCGTTCTGTAGGGGCGAGTCGGTGACTCGCCCTCCAGCGGCGGGCAACTCGGGTACCGCAGGCTTTAGCCTGCAAAGTGGCCGCGAAGCCCCGAAGGGGCGAGGCACGCCAAAGAACGGCCGTCCCCGTGGGGCAGGAGCCTGTCTCCTGCCCAGCCAGTGCCGTTCTGTAGGGCGGGTATGTCGGCCCGCCCTTGGCGGGACGCATGCCCGCTGTCCGGTTGCCGTTCCTGCTTGCCCGCCTCCGGCGGGTTGCGCAGATGGACGCTGATTGGGGAACGGCGGCGAAGGGCGTTCACCGCAGAGTCGCAAAGAGCGCGAAGGGAACGGCGGGGAAGCGGCCTGTCACCGCCCTACTTCGTCCGCTTTCGCGGAACTACGTAGGGCAGGCTGCGGGCGCGGAGGAATCGCGGAGGGGCAGCCGTTCTGTAGGCCTGCCCTGAGCGACTCGTCCCCCATAGCCCATGGGCCCTGTAGCTTTGGCGAAGGGGGCGGCGCGGGCGCGAACGCGGCATAAGACGGTCGCCGCCAGCAAGCCCGGCAGACCATCAGACGAGCGAGAGAATCAGCATACCGAGGCCTGTCATGAAGATCAAGACGCCTGCTATGAGTGCTCCGACCCGCCAACGGTACTTGGCGGACACGTTCGAGTGACGCTCTTCTGGAGCAATGCGATTCCAGATCCCATTGCTCGTGGCGAACATAATGCTAGCGCCGCCGAGGATTAGGAGCAGGTTGTAAAGAGTCATCCTCTGCCTCCCTAGGAGTCTACCAATTCTCCCACTGGATTATTCCTGGAATACCATGGCAGACACACATATTATGCCTTCGCCGTATGACCGCCTATTCCCTGCCCTTTGGGTCGGAATCCGGACATCACTTCTAGCTAGCTGGTGAGGAACAGGATCAGCGCCACAAGCAGCATAGCCATACTCACCACCAGGATCAGGACCAATTGCTCCTTTTCTCTATACAGACCCCAGTTCGTGCTGACTATGATCCAGCCAATGACGGTTGCCAGGACAGCAGCGATCATCATGTGGCTGGAGAGCTCAGAGTCGGCCACCAGTACGAAGATAGCGCGGAGGAATACGGTAGCCGAAGCCGTGAACGCGATGAAGACACCGGCCCGGAGCTGTTCCGCTGGAGAAACCGCCAAGAGAGCGACAAGCGAACTGGCAATGAGGAAAACGACGAGAGCAGCAAGCGCCCAGTACAACTTAGCGGAATCTTGCCGGCTGCCTCTTCCAGAGTGGTAAGCGGTCACGTGACCTTTCTGCCCCTCGCTTAGAGCGGAATGCTAGCACGCCCCCTCATGTCTGTCAAGAGCTTAGCACGGGCGACCTCTTGAGGTCGATTCTTGGGTGGGCGACCCGCGCCCCAACGCGCCTGGGGCTGAGCAGGAGGGACCCATAGGCCCTGCCAGTCGCTACGCGAGGGTCCTGGGGTCCCCGTTTCGCGGTGTGCCAGACCGCGGCGGAGAGCAGGGCAGTAAGCTGGGTTGGGACAGGGTCTTTGGCTAACGGCAGGGGCAAGGCGGCGCGCAGAGAACGGATGGCACCGGTGGCGCGGCCTTTGGGGATTGCCCCCTCTTACCCGAAGGCCCCCCTGTCTTCCTGAGGGAGCTCCCGTTGGGCGGCGGCATCGGACATGACGCGGATGGTCTCGCGGAGGGCGACGGTGATCCTCATCGTAGGGCAGGAGCTTGCCTCCTGCCCACTCGTTCTCCTACCCTCCGCCAAGGGGGAACCCGGAGGGCCTGCGTGCCGGCCGTCCCCTATCTACCGGACCCCGCTCGCCAGGGCTTGCCCACCAGCCGCTGTTCGCAGCCCTGTACGTAGCGGTTCTGGGGGAGTCGCAGCATTATGGCTATGTTCTGGTGCCTCACGTTTCGGCGGAAGCGCCGAACCTGTGCGTCCGTCCAGCCTGGGTGCACATAATAGGCCCCGTCTTCCTGGGGCTTTGGGCCCGGTCGGTAGCCGTCAGAGGTCGCGTCGAGCGGTCGGAAGCGGCAGTCTGCCACCCTAACGCCCCACCGCCTACAAGCCTCTAGCTTCTCCTTCATCTCGCTATACAGCACGTCGTGGTTGTACACCATGAAGATGTAGATGTCTCTTCGGCTGTAGCCCGCGTCCTCCAGACGGCCAACCGCCTCTCTCAAATCGGGCCACCCAGAATAGGGACCATCCCACGCGATCCGTGGCTGACGGAATCGCGCCTGCTTGAGTCCGTTTGCCCGCCGTGACGTCAGCAGCCGAGCATCGAATCCACACTGCGATTCGCACCGGACAGTCCTGCCGTCAGGAAGACGGAACTCGGACAACTCCTGAAGGATGCTGTCGATATGCGGGTTCGCCAGGAGGTTGTTGTCGTAGAAGAGCACACGTCGCTTCGTGATCAGGTCTGTCACTGACTTCCGATAGGTCACCTTAGGTTCAATGCGCCACGCTCCGCAAAAGCCGCAATGCCGAGCGCACCCTCGCGAGGCATGGATTATCTGGAAGTCCACGTCGACCAGGTCATATGCTGGCTCCACGTCCTCGGCAATGCCGCCTCGGTACAGCCCGACCTCTACGTGGTCGCAGCCCGACCGCTTGCAGTGGTCGGGCATGAGCGACGCATAGATCCCGCCGACCTCGATGCGCGCTTTGGGGTAGAGCGCTCTGTAATGCCTGACCGCCTCCCAAACGAATGCCGACCAGTAGGTGAAGAGGGAAGTGATCATCAGCGTATCCGGCGTGAACGGCCCTCGGCTGGGATACCGTCTGAGCGCGACTACATCGCCCTGGTTCCGATGGTACGCGCCGATCTTCAGGAGGCCGACGGGCAGGTGGGTCTTCCGCTGGCGACCAGTAGGCACGGGGAACCCTGGCTCGACCAGGAGGACCGTCACCGGGAGCGCCTTGGTTCGACGACGGTGATTGTCACGAGGATCACTGACCCATGTAGAACAGCAGTCTCTCCGACGTCAAGCGTATCGAGCCCCTCAACCGCTGGATGTCGCCTTTCCTCACCACGACACGGAAATCGTGAGCGGCGACGTCCCCCAGGTCCTTCAGATCTCTGAGCCCACGCGCGCAAGTCCCATCCATACCGAAACGAGCGTCCCCGCACACTTTGTCGATCATCGCCTTGAGACCGACGAACTCCCCCGTGCCACTGTCCTTAAGCTCTGCAAGCCAGCCTCTTCGGTGGAACATCTCGACGATCAGAGTCTGAATCAGCCTGCGGATCATGACTGCGCAAGCCTCATAGTAAGCCCTTTCCCAACAGCCGTTTATCTGGGGGATCAGTCGCTTCACATACTCCCGCTGATCCTCGAACGCCTCGAGAGGGATCAGTTCGTCGATCGACGTCTTGGCGGCGGGCCTCGCCTTTGCCGGGCTGTCCTTGGGCGGACGCTTCCCCTGCGCCCTCCCGCCTTCCACTTGCCGCTCGGCCGCATCGGCCAGACGCCGGCGTTCTGCAGACCGATCCCTGAAGTTCTGCGACTCCTTCTGCAGCAGAGATGATAGCTGGTCGCGGAACCACACGAACTTGGGATGATCTTCCCGGAAGGACTCCCGGTCAAACTGCAGGGCCTCATCGAGGCCGTCCACCCAGACCTCGCCAGAGAAAGCGGGTGCCATGGTTGCCATCACGCCTGAGCCCAGGCCCAGGGTCCTATGGGACCCGATGGCGACCCCCCTCAGGCGGACCAATATGCCACGGAGTTCAGCAGGGAACACCTCCGCCGCTTGGACGACAACGTAGCCCTCGTACCGAACGGGCGCTCCAGCTGGAGACCTGAAGCTCAGTGCCTCGAACCCCACTCCTCTCCTCATCCGCAGACTGGCTTCCGGCTCCCTCTTGACCCTGTCGGGTCTGTACCGGGGTAGGGTGATTCCTCGCTGTACGGGTTCGCCGTTCAGGAACACACTGAAGTCAGCGGCAAGCAGTTCCCGGCTCTTCGCGTACAGCAGATTGTCCCGCGTCCGCGACAAGTATGACTTGACCACCGGGTAGTTGTTCTCGTACGTAACGGGACAGATGAGCCCCAACTGCCAGGCAAGCTGTTCTGTCCCGCTCAGTTGGTGAACCGACTCGAAGAACTCGCCCAACTCTCTCTGGCCGGGGTGGCGGAGCGACTCCTGCACGTCCGGGTGTAGGCCGATGAGTTCGACCTCGGTCATGTGGTGTGCGCGCCGCTCACCCCCCCATTGCTTGGTCTCGAAACGCCAGTGTGCGCTTAGGTCCTCGCCCTGGTCGAAGTGACTTCGAAGCTCCCCGAGGGCCATTGATGCCTCGAACCCCTCACTAGAGTACTGCCTCACCGAACGCACTCGGAACACATCCGCCGCGCCGATCACGGCCAGCGAACCGATTCCGAATCGTCCGATCTTCCGTCGCCCTCGTTTCGTGCGGCCCGTTGGGGTCCTGGCGGCCCCCCGCCCGGTCCGGGCAATGCTCGCGTAGTAGTCGCGGAAATCGGCGAGAGTCATGCCGATCCCGTCATCTCGGATGATTATCTTCGAGCAGTCATCTTCGACGCCGATATCGACGCGTGTCGCATCTGCGTCAAACGCATTACTCACAAACTCCTTGAGGGCGTGGCTAAAGGAGGTATATGTTCCCTCGCTGATGATGCGAACTAGGTCAACCGCAGGTTCCCGCGGTTTGCACGTCCCGGTCTTCACGCTCACGGCCCCCTCCTGTGGAAGGCGGAAATGGGGCGGGTTACCCCCTGCCCGGTGGTCCTCGCCGGTCTTCGACGGGCATGCCCTTCGTTCCTCTCGCCACGGCCCCTGCGGCGGATCAGGCAGGAGACCCTTCGACTGCGCTCAGGGCAAGCAGGGCAGGCCTACGGCACGGCCTGGGCAGGAGACACGCTCCTCCCCCACACGGCGCAAGGCCGTCCTCTGCGCTCTTTGCGACTCTGCGGTGAATGTCGTGCTTCCGGCGGGGTTCCCTTCGACCTCCCTCAGGGCAGGCTGACCGAGACGGTTCTCGCGACGACGGTTTCGCTGCCATCGGGGGCGGTGGCCTTCACCTCGACCACTTGCTCTCCCGCGGCAAGCTCGATCGTGGTGGAGAACTTACCATCTTTGGACACGGTGGCGGCGGCGGCATTCGCTGTAAGGGTGCAATCCGGCTCTGTCCGGCCGGACACGGCGCAGGAGGTGGTTTCGAGCGTCATGCCATCGGCCGGGGAATCCACCTCAAGCAGCGGCCCGATCACTGAGGTGTGCTCCTGCCACTGCTCCTGCTCGGCCTCGCTCATCGGCTCCGGCCCCCCGCCAACCGCCTGCCCCACCACCACGCTGGCCCCATCCGAAACAGTCACCGCCTCGCCCTTCTCTGTCTCCACCGACACGGTTCCCTTCCAGACGCTCACCTCGCTCGTGCCATCGCTCCGCACCGTTACCCGGAAGATCGTGCCCCGCACCGCCGCCACCGCGGTCGGAGTCTCGACCTCGAACTTCGACTTGCCCGCTAGCGCTCGCCGCAGCCTCACCCAGATTGACCCCTCATCAACACGGAGTCGCGACTCCTCCACCCCGGTCGAGCGGTTGGTGACGGCGCGCTTGACCGTGAACTTCGTGTCGGGCCCGATCTTGATGCGCATCGCGCCCGCCCACCGCGCCCAGCGAAGCTCGACCGACCCGTCCGGACCCGTGCGGATCACGTCCCCCGCGTGGACGAGCTTACCCAACTCCAGCGGTACGGGTGCCCCCTGCCCATCGCGGATGAGCTTGGCCGACCCGGTGATCGAGTCCACCACCGCCACCCGCTGGACGATTGCCAGCGCATGGCTCATGAAGATGAGCACGACGACCAGCAGCATGAACCCGAAGATGTACAGCGTCGCAGCTTTCCGCATGGCAGCGCCTCCCTGTTCGGCGCGTTACAGCCTCTGGCAAAACCACGTAACCGCAGAGACGCGTCTGGAGCGTCCCGCCGCAAGAGCGCGAACGACGCAACGACAGCAGCTTTGGGCCCGCCGCAGGCGGGCTCTCTTTGCCTTTGCGTTCTTTGCGGCTTTGCGGTGAAGGCCGTTCGTTGTCATCTATGATACCTTCTCGGCCGCCGGGGCGACCGCCGGAAGTGAGAAGTAGAAGGTTGACCCCTTCCCCACCTCGCTCTCGACCCAGACACGGCCGCCGTGGGCTTCCGTCAGCGCTCGCGCCAGGAACAGGCCGAGCCCGGTTCCCCGGATCCCCTTGATCGCGTCCCGATCTATCCGCTGGTAGCGCTCGAACAAATCCCCGATCCGCTCGGGCGCGATGCCCACACCCTGATCGCGCACGTACACCACCCGCTCCTCGCCTTCCTCGTATCCGCCGATCACAACATCGCCGCCTTTGGGCGAGTACTTGATCGCGTTGGAGACGAGGTTGGTGATGATCTGCTCGACCCGGTCGCGGTCGGCCGACGCCGACAGCCCGCTGTCGGGAAACTCGAAGACGAACCGGTGCGAGGTGGTGGTGACGGACTGGAACCGCACCACGTGTTCGGCGAGCTGGCGCAGGTCAACGAGCTGGTAGTTCATCCGCAGCGGTCTGCCGGCCTCCATCCGCGAGACATCGAGCAGGTCGTTTATCATAACCAGCAGCCGGTTGGACTCCTGCTCGATGATGCCGAGGAACTCCTGCCGCTCCTCGTCGTTGATCATCGTCTGCGAGCCGCTCAGCGTCTGGGCGAACCCCATGATTGAGGTCAGCGGCGTGCGGAGCTCGTGCGAGACGACGGAGACGAACTCCGTCTTCATCTCCGACAGCTCCTCCAGCAGCGTGATATCGCTGAGCACCGTGACTGCCCCCGTCCTTGTTCCATCGGGTTGCCGCAACAGCACCGTTCTCGGCGAAAGTGTGATTTTTCGCGGTTCCGTTAGCTGCATGCGAGGGATACCGGCGACCGCGGGCGCGTCTTCCAGCTGTCGCAGCAATTCCGGGAATGGCAGCACCTCCGCCACAGGCCGGCCCTGCAGCGTTTCCGGCTCCCCCAACGCCGCCGCCGCCGCCGGGTTCACAAACACAATGCGGCGGGTGGCGTCGGTGAGGATGACGCCGTCGGCCATGCTGGAGACGATGGCGGAGATGCGGTCTCGCTCTTCCTTCAGCTCCTGATAGGCGCCGAGGAGCTGGCGGTTGGCGATCTCGACTCTACCCTCGAGCTTCTCATAGAGGGCGAGGTTGTCGAGCGCGACGGCGGCCTCTGCTGCGAGCGCCTCGAGCATGGGGAGGTGGGCGCGCTCGAAGGGCCGCTGCGCGGGCGCTCGCACGGTTTCGATGACGCCGACGACCTTCCCGCGGTGGGCCATCGGCGCGTAGGCAACCGACCCAACGGGAAAGGAAACCGCGCGGGCAAGCTCGGAGGCGAGGGTGGAGCCCGGATCCAACTGGTCCACGAGTTGGGCGGCCGGGTTGCGCGCTATCCAGCCGACCGTTCCCTCGCCGAGCGAGTAGGAGACGGGCTCGCGGTCGGTGAGGCTGGGCCGCGATAGCGCCAGACGGTCTCCGTCATCGTTCAGCAGGTAGAGGTTCGTCTGGAGCGCGTCAAGGGTGTCGTTGACCTGGGACCTGATCTCGTTGACGAGATCCTCGCGCCGCCGGGCGCTGCCGATCAGACGAGTGGCCAGCGCGAGCGCGTCCACGCCGGCGCTGATGCGGAGGGAGTCACGCTCCGACTGGCGATAGCGAAGGGCCATGGCGGTGGCGCATCCGGCCACGGCCGCGGCGCCGGCCGGCGCTGCGCCAATCCAGAGCCCGGCCGATGACAGGGCGAGCCAGGAGAGGCCCCATGCCAGTGGCGGCAGCGCCGCCACCGCTGCCAGCGCGCCGGCGGCCGGCCAGCGGGCGGCGGCGAGCGAGGCGAGGAGGCCCCATAGCACTACGAGAGCGAGACGCGCCGGCCACTCTACCACTTGCAGGTAGGACCGCGCGAGCAGTCCGTTGAGAGCATAGGCGTTCACCTCGACCCCAAGTGCCCCCGAGCTCAACGGTGTCGGGTGAATGTCGGCCATCCCTGTGGCACCGAAGCCGACGAAAACCACCTTGTCCCTGAGCGCCTTCTCGGGAACGCGACGCGAGAGAACGGAGTGATAGGAGTAGCGGTCGAACGGCTGGCCCCCGTCGGTCCCTGCGTCTCGGCTGTAGCTCACGAGCATCTCGCCGTTGCCATCTATCGGCACCCGGTAGTCCCCGAGCTGGACCGAGTCACCCAGCCGCACCGAGACGGGGTTGTGCTTGGGGTTGGCGACCGCGTTGAGGACCGCGCCGCTGAGCGAAAGATAGGGGACGCCGTTGTGGTCCATCACCAGTGGCAGGCGGCGGATGCTGCCGTCGCGCTCGGGGAAGACGTTGACGTGCCCGACTCCGGCGGCGACCGCGGCGAGGTCGCGCGTGGGCGGTTGGAGACCAGCAAAGCGCTTGCCGTACCACTCCGCTTTGCCCACATAGGTGCCGGTCACGCAAGGACGACAACTGCCGGCCCCAGGAGGCTGCGCGACGGGGAACGGGGTGAAGAAGGAAGCCAGGTAGATGTTCCCGGCGGCCTTGATCTCGCGGGCGAGGGCGGCGTCCTGCTGCTTCCCCTCGGGCTCGGACAGGAGCAGGTCGAAGGCGACGGCGGCCGGCCGGTAGCGGGTACGAAGCGCCTCGACGAACCTGGCATGCACGGAGCGGGTCCAGGGCCACCGCCCCAGGAGTGCGATGCTGTTGTCGTCAATCTCGATGACGGCGATGCGGTGAGGGACGCGGACGGGCCGCCGCGCCCTGATGGCCAGGTCGTAGGCGCGAGCATCGAGGCCGGCGAGCCAACCCAGCTCCGACGCGAAGAACACCGCGAGGCTACAGGCGATGCCCAGCGCTGCCGCACCTGGTGTCAGGCGTGTCACGCTGCCTCCGAAGGGCGTAGCATTCCGCCAGTCACTTCCGCAGCCAGGGCGCGTATCCTGTAGCGTCGGGGCCAGCAGGCTGATGGAATGCCGGCATGCGCAGGCAAGAAGGTCATCAGCAGGCGGCGCCTAATCATAGTGGTTGGGGGTTGCTTCCTCTCCCCAGTAGAACCAGGCAG
>Ga0315284_10016952_pt1 | contig 10320 bp, 13 predicted proteins | sample YL17G09_16_MG_FD_203696 | JGI IMG/M metagenome (GOLD analysis project Ga0315284, IMG submission 203696) | Sediment microbial communities from Yellowstone Lake, YNP, Wyoming, USA - YL17G09_16 | ecosystem: Environmental > Aquatic > Freshwater > Lake > Sediment | place: USA: Wyoming | collected...
GATCATGTGGAACGCCGACCCGCTCACCGACGAGCTTTCGCGTCAGCCGCGTCTCGACGACAGCGACGACGACATCGTAGGCACTGACTGGGGCAAGGTCGGCAAGACCGCGCTCGGCGTGAACCACATGGTCGGCAAGACGCTGCTCAAGGCGATCGGCATGGGCGGCGTGGCCGATTCGATGGAGAGGTTGCAGGCCAAGGGCGGCGCGCTGCCCGATTGGGCCACCAAGACCATGAAGGTCTCTGGCCCGAGCTACGTGGTCATCGCCCGCGGCGGCAAAGACCCGCTCGTCGTCAACAACGCGTCGAAGGTAATCGTCTTCGGCGGCAAGCGCTTCGACGGCGAAGGCTGGCAGCCTGGCATGCCGACCACGACCTACAGTGTCGGTGTGGAGTCTCCGGCTCGTGTGGAGATCTCATACAAGTCCGCCGACATCATGAAGGCCGCCAAGTCGACCAACATGACCGACGTCACCATGGTCGTGTTCCTGGGCGGCGACGCGATTGGAAATCTCGATTCGGCGGACGCGCCCGCCGCAGCCGCACAGCCCGCTGCTGCTGGCGGCATGGGCGGAATGATGGGCGGCATGGGCGGAATGATGGGCGGAACAAAGGTGTCAGGCATGGATGACGAAGAAGATCTGGAAACTGAAGTCGGCACCTATTCTGCGTACGACATCGCCGCCAACATCTTCACGGGTGGGCTGTACGCGGCCGGCAAGAAGTACGCTGAGAAGGATTCCGGGCAGGTGCGGAACTTCGTAGAGCCCACGCGCGACGCCGAAGCCGACGCGCGCATCGCCGCGGGCAAGCAAGGCGCCGCGTCGTCCAAGCAGCGTCTCGCCGACATCCAGAAGCAGCGCGCCGCACTTCGCGCACAGCGTGGGCGCGGGACCGTAACGTCCACGCCCGTGGATACGGGTGATTTCGCGCGCCGATTGGCAGCCGCTCGGCAGCAGATCGCCGCGTCGACGGGCGAGGCGCAGCCGGAAGCGCAGTCCGGTGAAGCACAGCCGGAAGCTCAGCCGGAAGACGTGTTCGGCGAACTGAGCCGATTGGGCACCGATGACGCCGAAGACGTTCTCGGCATGAGCTTCAAGTGGTACTACCTCTTCCACCCGAAAGAGGCGTGGGATGACTGGCAGGCGGAGAAAGAACGTCAGGCTGAAGCAGGGCTGAAGTTCGTAGAGCCCGTTCGTGACGCCGGAGTGGACGCGAACATTTCGGACAACGAGCAGCGAACGAAAGACGCTGTGCAGCGGCTCGCGGACACGCGAAAGAAGATTGCAGATCTGAAAGCAGCACACAGACAGCGCCTTGCTAAAAAGAGCAGGCCAGAGCATGTGCTCGGCGAACTGAGCCGACTGGGCATCATCAATTCACAGGGGAGCGAAGCAATGGCACACGACGACAACGAGCTCGAGACGGGACACGACGAAGAGCTCGAAGCCATCATGGGTGATCTCGGGTACGTCAACATCATCGGCGATGACGATGCTGATGACGAGATCGTCGGAGCGCGCTACCGGACCGATATCATCGGCGGCCGTAAGCGCAAGGCCATCAAGAAGTCAACTTGGGGAGGGCCGGGCTGCGCAGACGCAAGCAAAGAAGGCGGCGTTTGCGATCTCATGGGCAGCCTCGACGGTGACGGCAGCTCGTACATCATGGGCAGCGACGTGCTCGGTGCAGACCCGAAGCCGAAGAAGACCCCGCGCGCTGGGTTCGTGAAGCTCCAGACGGCAGGCGGTAACACCGTGCTGTCTCTGTCGACGAACAAGTCGAAGAAGGGCGACCACAAGTCGACCTACCGCAACGCGCACGACGTCGGCACGCGTGCCGTGTCCGTCGGCACGAAGCTCAAGTACGCCATCAAGGCGGGCGGGCTGAAGCCTGTCGCGACCAAGGTCAAGGGCTACGACGATGACGTTGTCCTCGACGACATCTTCGAGGAGACCGGCGACGAGTTCGTCGGCGCGGGTCAGAAGCGATCAGGGTTCAGCGCCAGCAAGCCTGTCGGCAAGGGCAAGCCGGGACGGCGCAAGCTCACGCACGCGCAGATCAAGAAGATCGCCGAGCAGACGACGAGGGCGGGCAAAGATCTGCTCGCGTTCTCCAAGAAGTACGGCGATCAGGTCAAGGCGCACGATGCCAAGATCGACACGGCTTCCTTGGCGACGGCCAAGAAGATGAGCAAGGCCAAGCTCTCGGCGAAGGCGTCGACCGTGGCGAAGCCCGGCGTGACGGCGAAGTCCGGCGTGACGGCGAAGGCAGGAGCGGCGCGCAGCACTCGCGTGAAGGGTGACGCATCCATTCTCGGATACGGCGACGAGGACATGCTCGGCGAGACGAACATCTTCGGCGCTGAGATCCTCGGCGATCTCGGTCCTCGGGATCTGTACGAAGATCTGGACATCATGGGGGAGATCGACATCCTCGGTCTCGATCAGACTGTCGAGCTGCTGGGCGCGCACTTCGAGATCCTCGGCGACGAGCTCGCCGTGGACGCAGCCGCTCCCACGGACGAAGCCGCTGCGTCGGGCATCGACCCGCTCGCGGATGCGGTCGCAGCTATCGGCTCGCCGCCGACCGCTGCGCCTGCGCTCGAGAAGTTCATCGACTACATGCCCGATCCGTTCCCCGGCGCCCCGTGGGGAGACCCGAACGAGTACCGCGGCGCAGAGCTGCCGCTCGGTGCGCTCAAGTTCGACGGCAGCGTCGATCTCGGGCGTTCTGGAATGGTCGGTTCGGCCAACAAGTTCCTGTCGAACAGCCCGAACGCTCGTTGGGGCCAGGACAGCGGCTTCCATTTCGACGGCGATGGATGGCAGACGTACGACGCGAGTAACTACAAGGGCTTCCAGTGGAGCAAGCCGAATGAGGGGGAGATGAACGACCTGAGCGCCGCCAGCATGGCGAACGGCTGGGGTCCGCTCATCGGTCGCCACGAGACGGACATGTCCGGCGCGCGTTGGCACGTGCCGACGAAGACGTGGTTCTGGTTCTACGACACCGCGCCCGCCCCGATGGTCGCGAGGCTCAGGGCACCGGGCGATCTGCTCCGTTTCAACCAGGCCATCGCCGAGTACAAGACGGCTCTCACGGCCTTCAAGACCGAGCAGGCGGCGCAGGCCGCGGCCGATCAGCTCGAGGCAGAGCAGGCCGCCGCACTCGCCAAGCAACAGGCCGCAGAGGACGCAGCACTCGCGCGTCGCCAGGAGCAGGAGACCAAGGAGTCCGAGCACAAGGCGGCCCTCCAGACCAAGGCCGACGAGCAGGCGCAGGCCACGCAGTCGGCGATTCAGGCCGCGCAGGCTGCCGCGTACGCAGCAAAGACGGGCACCGAGACGGAGGCGTACAAGGGACAGGCGCAGGCCGACGCGGAGGCGTACAAGGGACAGGCGCAGGCCGATTCCGAGTCGAGGTCTTCGTACGAGGAGCGCCGCTCAGCCATCGAGGAGAAGCAGCTTCAGGCCGAGGAGGAGCGCACCTTGCGCATGGCCGAGAAGGAGGCCGAGTTCATGGCCGCGAACCCGGAGCAGGGCGGCGAGCAGGAACAGGGTGGCGGCGAGCAGGGCGGCGGGGAGCAGGAGTACCCCGACGAGACGTCTCGCGAGCTGCACGAAGAGGCCGGTTCGCCCGAGCAGTACCAGGACGAAGCCGACGCGCGAGCGATGGATCAGGACCAGGGCCAGGAGTAGATCGTGAGCGAGCAGGACATCTTTGGATCTGACGTGATCGGTAGCGACGAAGAGGATTTCGGGGCGTTCAGCTCCGAGATCTTCGGCGCCGAAACCTACGACACGGCTGCCGAGAACCGCGCGCGTGCTGCGCGTCTCCGTGCGATGGCGCAGCGGGGGAAGCGGCGTATGCCGAGCGGTGGCGATGCTGGCGGCCCTAGCTCTGGCGGCGCTGGCAACCCGAGAGCCACGTATCTGGCACCTGTGTACGTCACAGGTGACGAGGAGATCGGCGGGCTCGAAGCCGAGATCTTCGGTGCCACCGTGCCCGAAGCGGGTGGCGGACCGTTCGTCACCATCCACTTCAAGCAAGAGGACATCCCTGCGATCGTAAAGGCGCAGGCTGGCTCCATCGGCGGTCTCATGGCCGGGCTGTTGCCCAACACCATCACCGCGAAGGTGTACGAAGGGACAGCGAAACAGATCGCCGACGGCATGAAGGCCAAGAACATTAACGCGGATGTCCGCGTCGTCTCTACGCGCCCGTTCGGCGGCCCGTTCAAGCAGGACTTTCTCATCGGCGCAGGTGTCGGCGTGGGCGCGGTTGGTGTAGTGTACGGCCTCGTAAAGTTGATCAAGCACTTCATCGGGAGAAAGTAAAATGACGACACTGGACATTCAGAAGTTCGAGGCTGAGATCCTCGGCGGCGCGAACGCAGAGATCCTCGGCGTGGACGCAGACACCCTCAAGACCGCTGGCGCTGGCGCTGGCGAGCTCATCTCCAAGGCGTTCGAGATGGGCGCCAACAAGGTCGCTGCGGACAAGGCCAAGGCGCAGGCCAAGGCGTCCGAGGGCGACGTCAAGCGAGCGGAGGACGCGCGCCTTGAAGCGACGAAGGCGGCAATGCGCGCGACGGCCGAGAAAGATCCGGTCGGCCCGCTGCACATGGCCGCGCTCGATGCTGAGACGAAGGCACGTCAGCTCGAGGCCAAGGTCGGCATCACGTCCCCCACGGCGATGATGCCGTACGGGCAGCAGCCGTCGGGGCCGAACCCGTTCACGAAGAACGTGGGCGGTCTTCCCGTCTACGGCTGGATTCTCGTCGGAGCGGGCGGCATCGGCGTCATCGCGCTCCTCGCGCACATGCTGAAGAAGAAGTAGTCCATGAGCGCCGCCCATCCAGCCAAGAATTTCGATGAAGTCCTGGGTGCGCGCCGCAGCCTCGCGCGCATCTCGGACGTCTTCGGGAAGGTCGCGCCTAAGCACTCGACAGCACTCGTCGGCACTGCGCCTTCGATGGTGGGCTTCTTCCGGGGCATCAATGCAGATCGCCCAGCGGACGTGCCCGATCACATCGGCACGCTCATCGGCGGCGCTGTCGGCGCGTACGTCGGCGCCGTCACGCTGAAGAGCAGACACCCGATGCGCGACGGCATCCTCGGGACGTTCGCAGGAGCGTCGCTCGGTCGCAACGTGCCGGCGCTGTTTCAAGATGACGTGCGCAAGCTCGCGTTGAGGAACATCGTGACGACGGGCTCGGCTATCGTCGTCTCGCGCTACATGGAAAACTCTCCGATCCTCGGCTTCGCAGTCGGCTGGGTCGCGGGCGGTGCAGCAGCGTACTTCGGAGGGCTTCGGTGAATACTGCGACCATTCTAGGGGCGAAGATCCCATCCGAGCAGGACAAGCGAGACGTGCTCGACGCGGCCGAGGTGCTTGACCGCGCCGAAGCAGCGGTCGCGAAGTCGCCGAACAACCCCGAGAAGGTCGCGGCGGCCATTCGCGCGCGCGTGGCCGTCACGGAGACGGCGCTGCGCATCGGCCGCAAGCTCGCCGAGACGCCCGAGGAGATGAAGCAGCTTGCGGGCCTCGAGCGGGACTTCCTGAAGGCGAAGAACGAGCTCGCGGGCGTGCATGCGGAGCTTTCGGAGATTGCGCGCGCGAAGGAGTCGTTCGTCGCGCTCATGACTCGCAGGTACGCGGGCGTGCCGGTGTACGGCTGGGCGGCCATCGCGACCGGCACGGCGCTGCTGATCCGCAGCTTCACGAAGAAGGGCAAGTAGTGAAGACCGCCGACGGCTACGAGATCAGGCAGTACCGGCCGGTCTGGCTTTCTGACCAGGATGTGAAGCGTCTCGGCCTAAAGGACGGGCACGCTCTCGTGTCTGAAATCGAAGAGCCGAACAAGCTGATCGTCAGCAAGGTAACAGAGACTCGACAAGAGCCCGGTGCGGACGGGCAGCCAGTTGTTCGGATGTTTGAGACGAAGTATTCGACCACGCGAGATCAGGTCTACGACTACGACAACGTGGTCCGCGCACACCGGAACGCGAAAGCCAACTTCGTCGTTCGCAGGTACGCGGGCGTGCCGGTGTACGGCTGGGCGGCCATCGCGACCGGCACGGTGCTGCTGATCCGCAGCCTCTCGAAGAAGGGAAAGTAGTGACATGCCGCTCCGTCGAGGAAAGAGCAAGAAGACCATCTCGCACAACATCTCGTACCTGATTCGCGTGGAAAAGCGTCCCCAGGCGCAGGCGGTCGCAATCGCCTTGAGCAAAGCAGGCGTGAAGCGCAAGGCGAAGAAGCCGAAGCGAGCGGCCAAGAAGCGCAAGGTCACGAAGAAGCGCGGGCGCAAGTAGAAAGCCGCGATGAAGAACTACCTCACAGGCTGTGACATCCTCGGCGCCGACACCGTCGGCGACGGCATGGGCGGCATGGCCGGGGGCATGGGCGGCGGCTACGGCGCGCTGCTCTCCTCGCTCGTGGAGACCGGAACGTCGATCTACAACCAGCAGACGGCGAAGAAAGACGCAGAGGCCGCAGCGCGCGAGGCAGCACGCGCAGCAGGGGCGTTAAAAATGGCCGAACTCACCCCGGCACAGCAGCAGTTGGCTGCGTTGCAGGCTTCACAGAGGAAGCTCAACGCGGAGCGCGGCAAGAGCACGGTGAATGTTCCGGTCGAGATCAAGAAGCCGTTTTTCAAAACAGGCGGCGGCATCGCGGTGATCGTAACGCTATCGGTGGTAGGGCTTGGTGGAGTAGGATTCGCGCTCTACAAGGGGATCAAGAGATGAGTTACTGGGCAGGCACAGACATCCTTGGCGCGGACGCAACTTTGGCTGCGGCTATGAAGGCGAACGATGAGTTTATTGCCGATGTTAACGCGAAACAGGCGAAGACATCGGCACCTTACATGAGGGCTTCCGACACTGGTTCCGCTCGCCAGTTGCAAGAGTGGCAGGCAGCCGAGAAGCGGAGGCAGGAAGATACTGCTCGCTCGAGCCTGTGGATGCAGCAGGAGAAACCGAAGCTGGATGCAGCAGCCGCGCAGCACCAGCGTGCGGTCAAAGCCATGACGGCCATCATGATCGGCGGCGCTGTCGGCGGCGTGGTAGGCGGAGCGTTCGGCGCGTGGGCATGGTCTGCGCACCGCATCTGGGGTTTCATCCTTGCGTCGGCGTTCGTCGGTGTTCCGGCAGGTGCAGGTATCGGTTTCGCAATCGGTGCGCGGGAGATGTCCAAGTGAACAACTACATGATCGGAAGCGACATCATCGGCGCGGACGTAACAGCGCCAGCAAAGCCAGCACCCATGGTGTTGGCGCCCGACCAGGCGAAGACCGTCATCAACTCGGCGCGCGTGGGGGCGGTGCTCGGCATTGTTGCGGGCGTGCTGCTTTGGCGGAAGCACCCTGTGGCTGGCGGTCTGATCGGCGGCTTGCTGGTCGGTCCTGCTGCGGGAGCGACTTTTGGTTTCGCGACGATGAGGAAGAACACATGATCGACAACATGATCGGCAGCGACGACATCGGCGCGGATATTTTCGATGACGGCGACGAAGACGAGATGCACGAAGCTGTGGGCGCCGCGCTTGCCGCGGCGTCGCACACGGACAATCACCCCCTGAGAGCCGCGCAGAAAGCCGCAGAGTACGCGAAGAAGCTGGGTACTAGCCATCGGACTATAGATTTCGAGATGGTCATTCCGCCGCACACGAAAACAACCGTGACGCGGTATCCTCGGATTCTATTCCGAGGTCAGAAGGTCACTGTAAACACGGTCAAAAGCCGTGAGACGAAAGGCGGCGGCCTGCACGTTCGCGAACTGTTTGTAGGAGGAAAGTCGCAGCGTCCGACGAACGCGGGAGATATGTATAGTAGCGAAGTCAGTATGGACACGGCCGAGCCGAACACTCCGATCATGTTTCTCGTCGAGAACACGTCCTCCGAGCCAAAGACCTTCAAAGCCGAAATCTACGGTATCGTGCTGGAAGGCGCTAAGCCGGCCGACCGCACGCGAGCCTCCGCGTCCCGTGTCATCGGCGCGGACATGCCCCAGGCGCTTTCGCCGACGGAGCTCACCGCCAAGTACAACGTCGAGGTCGCCAAGCTGAAGGCTGCGGAGCCGAACTTTTGGCAGCGCCCGGTGCTCGGCAAGTTCAATGGCACACAGGTCGTGGTCGGCGGCGCGGGCCTGGCACTGATTCTCGGCGGCATCATCACTCTGATCGTGAGGAAAAAGTGAACACCTATTTGCAAGGCTGTGACGTTCTTGGTGCAGAGCTCGTCGACAATCTCGGCCCAGAGCCCGACGAGCTTGATACAGCTCTCGGCGAGCTCGGCTTCCCGTCGATCTTGGGCGTGGCCGCGCCGTCGCTGGGTACACCGCAGTTGAAGCTCGATCCGACGCTCTCGTCACCGACGCCCGCGCCCGCGTCGTCTGCGCTCCCGCCGCTCGTGCCGCCGCCGTCGCAGGCGACGATCGACGCGGCGAACGCTGCCGCAAAGCAGGCATCACAGGCGCAGACGGCACCCCAGGCGAAGGCTGCAACCGACCAGATGGCCGTCGCGGCCTCTGCCCCGAATGTGCCGCCCGAGGTGAAGGCGCAGGCCGTGCAGGTGCAGAAGGAAGCCGCGCAGGCGGTGACCCCGGCTCAGATCGAGGCGGTGAAGGAGAAGTTGCAGGCGGTGGCAGAAGCCATCCGCTCGGCCAACAAGCCCGGCATGGCGACTTGGAAGATCGCAGCTATCGCGGGCGGATCTGCCGTCGGCGTCGGTCTCCTGGTCTATCTGCTTACGAGCATGCGGGCAGCGAGGGCAGCGTGAACACCTATCTCCTCGGCTGCGACATCCTCGGCGAAGAAGTAATCCCGACGGTCGACAAGACGTACACCGACACCGCGACGGTCACGGCCGTGCAGCGGGGGCTGATCGTCAGCGGCTACAAGCTGCCCAAGTACGGGGCGGACGGCAACTACGGTGACGAGACCGCCGCTGCGATCCGCAAGTTCCAGAAGGACGCGGGCGTCGCGGTCACGGGCAAGATCGACTACTACGTGGTCAGCGCGCTCAAGAACAAGGGCCTGGCCGCCGCGCCGCAGAAGATATCATTCGAGGACGAGGTCATCACGAGCACGCTCGCGCAGACGAAGAGCGCGACCACGGCGCCCGAGGTGAAGGCAGCCGCGGCGAAGGTCGTGCAGATCTCAACCGACTCGAGCGTGCCGCCCGAGGTGAAGGCTGAGGCGGCGGCAGCGCAGCAGGCCGCGCTCTCGGCTGTGACCATGGAGCAGATCAAGGCCGCGGCGGCGCAGTTGCAGGCGGTCACCGAGAAGGTGAAGGCGTCGAAGGGCATGGCGTCGTGGAAGATCGGACTCATCGCGGGCGGCTCGGCCGTCGCGGTTGTCGGAGCATTCTGGCTGGTCATGCGTCAGCGAACGGTGAGTGCGTCGTGAAGAACTACATCCTTGGAAGTGACATCCTCGGTTCTGACGCGGTCGGCGACGCGAAGTCGAGTGCGGACGCGATTATCGCCCAGCGGCGTCGAGATCAAAACGACAACATGGCGCAAGCGAAGTCGAGTGCGGACGCGATTATCGCTCAGCGGCGTCGAGATCAAAACTACATGGCAGACACGGGACGTAACCCGGTAGCGGAACGTGATGCCGCCTACCGAGCAAGCCAGACTCCGACGTCGTACACGCCGACGTCAAGCGCCCCACTCTATGCCGCCAGTTCCTACACCGCCGCGCGCGGCTGCGGAGCCGACGGCATGACCGTCTGGCACTACCTATTCTTCGTCGCCGTGTTTGCAGCCATCTTCTTCGCGCCCCGCATCTTCGTCTACGCCAAGCGTAAATTCTTCAGCAGCCCGACCAAGACGGATCTAGTTGACGCGATGCCGTCAACAACCGAAGGCAGGACATCATGAGCAACTATCTGATCGGAAGTGATGTGATCGGTGCGGACGTGATCGTGCCGCAGCGGCCCGTGCAGCCTGCCGTGCAGCAGAGCACGAAGATGTCGCCTGAAGAGAAGGCCGCGCTGATCGCATACCTGAAGTACGGCGTCGCTCCGGCGCTGGCGGCTTCGATCGCAGGCGCCCTTCTGTGGAAGAAGCACCGCGTGCTGGGCTTCCTGGCGGGCGGAACGCTGGGCGCTAGCATCTATCCGATCACCGAGGGCGGCGACACGCGCAAGGCCGCACTGGTGGGCGCGAGCATCTCCGCAGCCAGCATCGGCGGCGCGCTTGCGTGGAAGAAGCATCCGATCCTCGGCTATCTCGCTGCCGGGCTCGCCGGTCAGGTAGCGGTGGGCGCGATTGCACCGAACAGCTTCCAGGCGTTCATGCAGCGTGGT
>Ga0315284_10016953_pt1 | contig 10319 bp, 5 predicted proteins | sample YL17G09_16_MG_FD_203696 | JGI IMG/M metagenome (GOLD analysis project Ga0315284, IMG submission 203696) | Sediment microbial communities from Yellowstone Lake, YNP, Wyoming, USA - YL17G09_16 | ecosystem: Environmental > Aquatic > Freshwater > Lake > Sediment | place: USA: Wyoming | collected...
AGCCACTCGATCCCAGAATTGAGTGACTGCACGACCCGCAAATGCGGTAAGGCGGGAATGAGCGAGGGCAGGTACGCCGCCTGCTCCATTCCAAGCACTGCCATTTCCACTGGGGCCTCTGGCTCGTTGACAAGTTCGATGCCGTCTGGCAATGGCTCGAACACGTGGTGGAAAGACGTCTGAGGCACGAAGATTTTCATGTTTTTTGATTTCACTCCGCCTCTTGGGAATTCAACTGACGTGCCGCGAATCTGAATCGAAGAGACCGTGGCTAAGCTGACGCGAGCCTTTTTTCTCGGAGAGAACGACATTGACAAAACGCCACAGTAACGATTCAGAGGAAAAAAATACCAGAGGTCTCCGCAGCTGCCTATCTCTTATCCAAATCCGCCCACGATGTTATTAGGGAATTCGATGGCAGGGTCGGATCGAGCAGTTTGTGTGCGGTCTGCACACCGGCAATAGGGAGCCCTGTCGCGTCAAGTGCGCCAATCTGGACAAGGACGCTCGCCTGATCCCAATAGATATGTTCGTGACAGACTTTGTCGCCACGGAACTTCACTACGGCCACGACTGGAATCTCGACACGCTTGTGGGTGGGCGGAATTCCGGGGAGCATCCAAGGGATTTCGCAGGTGTGCGTAAAACAGAACAGCATTTCATCGACCACCTGAGTGGCACCCACCGTGCGTGAAATCAAGATCAGCGAAGTATCCGCAGGATTGCTGTTCACGAAATGGTTTTTGTAGAAATGTTGGACTTGTTGATAGCCGACTCCACCTGTCATCGTCGGGATATGATTCACATACGGTTCGGGAACCATCGTTGCCATCGTCGCAGCGACATCGTGGGTGCCAAATTCATATTCGCAGTGGCGATCCCAGAGTGCCGAGAGATCCGGTTGGGGGCCAATCTCAGATTTCAAGGCCTCTATGCTGCGTGCGTGCGCGATTTCTGCAGATGCTTTGTCATAATGAGGGCCATCAACTCTCGCAAATGCGTGCTTGACCCCCGCATACACATACAACTTGAAGTTCGGCTTGTTACGCAGGGATTGTAAAATAGTTTCCTGTGCATCGGGCAGGCAATATTCGTCATTCTGGGCGAGATGCAACAGCAGTTTGCATTGGACGTTTTTCGCTTCCTTAATCGCCGTTTCGATCCCGACACCATAGTAGCTGATCGCGACATCGGTGTCGGTTCGACAGGCTGCCAGGTATGCCAATTTGCCTCCAAGACAGAATCCGACAACACCGACTTTGCCAATCACCGCATGGTGATTCCGGAGCGTGCTGATCGACGCCTGGATGTCTTCCACTCCTTTCGCTTCGTCAAAGTCTTGATAGAAACTAAAAGCCTTTTGCCATTCGTCCGGAGTATAACCCAGCTCGATGCCCGGTTGCTGCCGCCAGAAAAGGTCGGGAACAAAAACCACATAGCCCTCTGCGGCATAGTGATCTGCAATCTCGCGCATGGTTTGGTTAACGCCAAAAATCTCTTGCGCCAGCACCAATCCGGGCCCATGACCAGCAGGCGGCAGAGATAAATATCCATGAAATGTCCCACGGCCGTCGATCGCAGGAACTTCTAACATCTGAACTGCCATTTTTTCTCCACGCGACAATCGTCTCAGACGACAAATCGACCCCATCGAAAGAGAGCGAGAGTCACCTGTTCGCAGTCACGTCAATAACGGGATTCCGAACGACGGTACCGACTGTTTACTCGAGTCACATCCAGTCCAATCGATCATAAGTTATCCCAATCGGGTATGCCATCCGCTAAAAACAAAGCCCCATCGAATCGGAGCCCTCTCTTTCCCGACCACTAAAAACATTTTTTGGAGAGCCGTTTGGCGGACGGTGAACCGTTTGTCGCACATGCCACGGTGTCAGATGACTCGGGTTCCGGTGCGGTCGTTCATCGCCGTCGCACAAAACAGGATCTCATATCCGTCCTTTTTTTAAGCCCTCTTCTGGATGATAGGGGGCTTCCGAGAATCGAGCGGACCGAACGGCGAGACCCGATTAACAGAATCTCAGCCGCGCCGCTGTGGGCCCACTAAACCCCCTGTCTGCGAACAGCGAATTGTTGCCTGAATCGGGAGCATTTCCTGTCTTCCGCGGACACCAAGTCACTGCGTCTCTTGGTTTTTTGTGGGCGGACAACTCATCTTGTCGCACTTTTGATAATCCGTTATTTCTCTCCGTCGATAGTTCTTTCGGATCGCGTGGTCGCGTTGTCGACCATGGCGCATCGTCGTCTTTCCTTGCAAGTCGTAATTCTGAAGAGTCGGCTGGATCAATACCGTTTGACCTCCGCGTGAGAAAGCCCCACCATGCAGCACGCTGTTCGCGACAGAGCCGGTTGCCTCTGGTCGCTGTCGTGCGCCCTTCTTCTGGGCGTGACGATGAGTGCGCCTGCCGAAACCGCAGCTGCGGAACCTGATCAGAGCATGCCCTCTGCGGCTTCGACGAAGCCGCTGCAGAAATCAAAATCTATTGTTCAGACTTCGCTGGATAATCGCAGTTCCTCAGAGTCACCATTCACTCTCGATGAACCAATCGATGATGTCAAGATTGAGGGAAATACCACAATCCCTAATGCTGAAATTGCTAAACATATCAAGACGCGCCCCGGTCGTCCTGTGACAGCGAAACAGATCAAAGATGACGTCGATGCTCTGGTAAGAACTCGCTGGTTTGCCACTGTCGAGCCCACAATTCGACGGAACGACGACGGCAATGTCTTGGTCTTTCGAGTCCTTGAACGCCCGATCGTCCGATCGGTCGAATACAAGGGGAATAAGAAGATCAAAACCAAAGTCTTCCAGTCTATGACACAGCTCAAACCCGGTAGCCCTTACGATATCAGTGCCAACCGCGAATGCGCCCGCCGAATTGAAGAGCACTATCATGAAAAGGGGTTCGCCTATGCCACCGTCGAACTCGAACGAGGTGACGTCCGCGATGACCCCGATCGTGTCGTCGTGTTTCTCATTCATGAAGGTCCCAAGGTTTCTGTCGCGTCTGTGAAATTTGAAGGAAACGAACACTTCAGCGATTCTATTCTGAAACTTAAGACACGCACGAAAACACGGATCCTGTGGTTATTCGGAGGTAAATTCGATCCCTCGACGATTGCCGACGATATCGAAGGAATTCGCCAGTATTACCACAGCTTGGGTTACTTTGATGTCAAAATCGAGCCGCATCGAACGGATTCCGCAGACAAGTCGAAAGTAGAAATTCACTACGAAATCGCCGAAGGCGAGCGATATAAAATTCGCAATATTGAGGTGTCCGGAAACGAGGTCCTTCCGGAAAAAGAAATCCGTTCGCTCACCAAAATTGTTGCAGGACAGGACTACAACGCACGCCATATCGCTAAGGACGTTGATGCAATTAAATCAAAATACGGATCGCAGGGACGTTTGTTCGCCCAAGTCGATGCCGTACCCGTCTGGACCGACGACAACGACGCGGCCGTTGTTGATATCGTGTACAAAATTAACGAGGACAAGGTCTATCGAGTCCGCAGCTTAGATGTTCATATTGGGGGAGATCATCCCCACACACAAACCAATTTAGTTCGAAATATTTCGCCAATACGACCTGGCGATCTCGCCGATCCGAAGCAAATGCATCTGCTCAAACGTCGCTTGGAAGGATCACAGTACTTCGATACCGGTCCAGAAAATGGACCGCGTATTGAAACGAACATTGTCCGAAACGAGAATTGGATACAACGTCCCGATGTGAATGCGGCTCGCGGCCAAAGCCTCGAGTCCCCGCGGATCGGTGGCCACGGGATTTTGCAACCGACAGCAACGCTTTCGAACGGAGCAACCCCGAATGCGAGATTGGCTCTGACCAAGAAAACACAAGCGAAGCCGGAAATCCATGAGTCACAGACTGTCGCACGCCCCTACTTTATCGAAGTCCAAACCGCTCCTCCCACGGAACAACAAGAGCCCGTTTCCGACGAGTCGAAACTGGCGCCTCTGACTCCTTTATTTCGATCACAAAGCCTCGATGACCCGCTCCCTCCTGGCGTTTTCGGATCGGATAGCGATTCGCAGTCCAATCCTTTCGGAAATGCCATTCGCAATTCCGAAACGGACGACTGGCAAAGAATGCCACCGCCGGAGTTCATCGACATTGATGCGTATGTCAACGAGGCCCGGACAGGGCGATTGATGTTCGGTGTTGGTGTCAACAGTAATGCGGGAGTTGTCGGAAACATTGTGCTCAGTGAGCAAAACTTTGACATTTTGCGTCCCCCGACGAGTTGGGACGATGTGTGGAACGGGACGGCGTGGCGCGGCGGTGGTCAGCGGTTTCGCATCGAGGCGATGCCAGGTAGCCAAGTCAGTCGATATCTGGTCGATTGGCAGGATCCGTATTTTCTAGACTCCAATTTCAATCTGGGAGTAAGCGGTTTCTACTTTCAACGGTTCTATCAAAACTGGACCGAACAGAGAGTTGGCGGGAAGCTTCGTGTCGGAAAACAGTTTAGTCAGCAGTGGTCGGGAGCCATTGCATTGCGACTCGAGGACGTTGATATCTCGAATCCCACAATACCGACTCCACCACTCCTGACCGAAGTACTGGGCCAAACCTTTTTGTCGACAGCCCGTGCCTCATTAACGCACGATACACGTGATGCGGCTTTCCTCCCCGGCTCAGGACATTACGTCGAACTCGGCGTAGAGCAGGCATTTGGTGAGTTCAGCTACACGCGCGTTGAAGCCGAAGGTCGTCAATACTTCACGACGTATCAACGGGCGGACGGTGCCGGTAAGCATACCGTTTCGGTTAACGGACAGGCCAGCTGGACTGGCCAAGACACTCCGATCTACGAACGATTTTTTGCCGGTGGATTTCAATCGTTCCGTGGTTTTGCATTCCGTGGTGTGAGCCCTATTCAAACGGGCGTTCGCGTGGGCGGCACAACAATGCTCCTTGGCAGCGTCGAATACATGTTGCCTGTGGTAGCCAATGAAATGGTAAAAGCTGTTGCCTTCACAGACTTCGGAACAGTCAACGACAACCAATCGTTCAGCGATTTTCGGCTGTCGGTTGGAACCGGTCTGCGTGTGGCGGTGCCAATGATGGGACCCGTTCCGATCGCTCTGGACTTCGCATTTCCAATCTTGAAAGAAGAGATTGATCAGGAACAGATCTTCAGCTTCTATGTCGGTGTGAACAGATAACACGACTGCAATCAACGGCCGAGATACTGAATCGTTCGCTCGTCTGGCGACAGATTCCAACCTTCAACACCGGTGGATTGATAAAATGATGGCCGTTGGCATCGCACCGAGGACACTTTTCCGTGTTGCTTGAAGGTCTCGTCACGAGTCTGAATTCAGCGGGCGAGTGGAATCTTGCGCCGATGGGACCGATTATTTCCGGAGATTTCGAACGTCTGATTCTGCGGCCTTTCAAATCCTCCGTCACGTACCGGAACCTGAAGCAAAATCCATTCGGCGTATTTCACATCACGGATGATGTGCTGCTCATCGCTCGTTCTGCACTTGATCGACTGAATTCGAGTCCCGAGTTTATTAAAGCCCAGACAATTGAAGGCCGAGTTCTCAAGGACTGCTGTCGCTGGTACGAATTCGAAATCGTGGCCTGTGACGACACGACAGATAGAACGCGACTCGAAGCCAAGATCGTTTATCAAAGTCGCGTTCGAGACTTCATCGGATTCCATCGCGCCCGCCATGCCGTTCTTGAAGCAACAATTCTAGCCACTCGATTGCATTTGATTGCCGAATCCGAAATCCGATCGCAGTTAAAGTGGCTTTCCAGCCCGGTTGAAAAAACGGCCGGGCCTCGCGAGCAAGAAGCCTTTGAGATGGTTTGTGACTATGTGAACGACTGGTATCGTCGTCAATCACCTGCCTCATTCCGGTCATAGAAAGCACCTCTATCGGAATACGCAACGTGATCAGGCAACACCCTTCGTGGCCCCCTCCACCTTGGCTCCATCCCCGCCTAAAAGCGTCATAACACCAAGAAAACGGGCATCTTCAATGATGGGCCGCTGTTTCCAGCCGGTTTCGTTGCAATCCCGTTCGGGGAACCTGTTCAACAAACGAACTTCGCGTCCACACCAATTTGTGCCGTTGACTCGTCGCCGATTTTCTCGGTGACCCTAAGTCAATTCCGTCTTCATTTATGAGAGCTGTTTTTATGACTCGTCCGCAGAAGATTTCGAGTTCATCCATCGCGACGCCTTGATTGTTGCCTGTGACACGGGTAGAGAAGTGTGGAGCGTGTGACGTCCGAGGAGAGTCTTTTTCCACGAAAGACGAATTCGATGAATCGACGATTCTTTTCCAAGTTTTTGGCGTTGGGCACAGGGTCTCTGGGACTCATGCCGTCCGATTCCGATAGTACAGAGAAGACCGCTACGGGTGGCGAAGACAACCCTGATTCAACCGTTAATAATTCTTTGAAATTCAATTCCCTGTTAGGTCAGGTCCCGGCATGTGTGGCCGATTTTCAGATTCTGGCCAAGACGGCACTGCCGCGAGCGACTTATGAATACATCACCAGCGGTTCCACTGATGAGGTGACTCTTCATGAAAATCTGGCCGCATTTCGCCGCATTCGAATATTGCCACCATTACTGGCAGGTGTCGACCGCGTCGACACCTCGACTTCGATTCTAGGCCAATCGATTTCGATGCCGATCTTGATTGCTCCCGTGGCCGGGCAAAGCCTGTTTCACGCCGACGGTGTTCTTGGTTCCGCCCGCGCGGCCGCCGCTGCGCACACGATCTTGGGAGTCAGCAGCAGCGCGGGCAACAGTGTTGAGGAAATTGCGGCAGCCAGTTCGGGCCCAAAGTGGTTTCAACTCTATGTTCCTAAGGATCGAGGTGTCACTCGGCAACTTGTGGAACGCGTGCATGCCTCCGGGTACAAGGCAATCATCGTTACCGTCGATCTTGGGGAACGCAAAGACGCCGATCTGCGAAATCGCTTCGCTCTGCCACCCTCCGTCTTGCGGAAACACCTGATAGATATCGGATTTCCAATCACAAAAGACATGAGTTACTCAGACCTTTTAGCATTCAATGAGAAGGCTTGGGACCTGGCCTTGGATTGGAAATTTTTCGATTGGCTTCGTTCCGTGACAAATCTCCCCATACTTCTCAAAGGGGTACTGCGCCCCGCCGACGCGCAGCAGGCGATTGCTCTCGGGTTAGACGGAATCATCGTTTCCAACCACGGAGGGCGACGGCTCGATGGAGTACCGTCCAGCATCGAACAACTTCCAAAAATCGCGGACGTGATGGACGGCAAAGCCGAACTGCTACTTGATAGTGGTGTCCGCCGGGGAACGGACGTCCTGAAGGCCATCGCGTTGGGAGCCAAAGCCGTCTTGATCGGCAGGCCCTCTGCTTGGGCACTCGCTGCCGAAGGGGAAGTCGGAGTTAGCAAAGTCCTGAGCTTTTTTCGTGAAGAACTCATCTTGGCCATGCAAACTTCCGGCTGTCCCTCACTCGCTGCAATCAAAAAACCGCTTCTGATGATGTAGCCACTTGCAGCAGACTTTGACGAGATTGACTTCGAAGCACTGGGGATTGATCGCCACGCGCCGACAGGCGGCTAACCGAGTACCGCCGGCTGAATATGTGTTCCTGTTGGCCGCTCCGTACGCCGCACGGTTACCCGTGTGGCACAGTCGGCAGTGCCACGATCCACGTCCCAGCCAATCGATTGCACGTCTGATAAAAAACGGCTGCAGGGCGCTTTCGCGAGTGATCCAATCACAGGCTCTACCGTGATCGGCGCCCAATCTCCGAGCCCTAAAGAGGATGTTTTACAGAGAGATCATCGCCAGAAATTCTCGCTCATCGAGGATCGCAATTCCAAGATCTGTGGCTTTTTTTAATTTGCTTCCGGCGTCAGTCCCCGCCACAACGTAATTCGTATTTTTCGAAACACTACCGGAGCTGGTCCCTCCATGTTGATGAATCAGATCCTGTATTTCGTCGCGTGTGAATCGCGAGAGCGTGCCGGTCACAACCAGTACCTTGCCGGCAAGAATCTGGGGAGTCGTACTGCTGGAGGAATTCGGATCAATGACTTCGCTCCCCATATTAAGGCCAAGATCTTTCAACTCCTCGACCATACGTTGTCCAAATTCGCTGGAGAAAAATGCCCATACCGATTTGGCGACGACGTCTCCCACGTCGTTAATCTGATCCAGTTCATGCTCGGCAGCCCTCGCGAGAGCTGACATCGAACCAAAGCCGTTGGCCAATTCTCGGGCGGTACGAACTCCGACGTGCCGCAGGTTCAATGCGGTGAGAAGCCGCCACAGGGGTTGGCTCTTCGATTGTTCAATGCTCATCAGCAGATTATCAACCGACTTTTCTCCGAGTCGGTCCAGCGTCACAAGCTCCGCTCGACGATCCTGCAGGCGATAAATATCGGCGAAGCTCATAAGCAACTTCGCGTGCATCAGCTGCTCGATCAACTTGCTTCCTAGTCCGCTAATGTTCATGGCCGCTCGGGAGGCGAAATAGCATAAACTCTCTCGCAGTTGGGCGGGACAATTCCGATTGGAGCAACGAACGAAAACTCCGCTGTCTTCTTTTTCGACGGTGGAGTCACATTCCGGGCATTGGGTTGGAAACTCAAACGGTTTCTGTGTTCCATCTCGCAAATGTGTTTCGACTCGAACCACGTGCGGAATAATTTTTCCAGCCTTTTCGACGACAACCGTATCACCAATTTGAATTCCGAGCCGCAAGATCTGATCCGAGTTATGAAGGCTGGCTCGGGAAACCGTTGTTCCGGCGATCTCGACCGGTTCTAAACAGGCGACGGGAGTCAGGATTCCTGTTTTCCCAACCTGAACGACAATTTCGACAACGCGCGTCTCGGCTTCGTATTTTTCCCACTTATAAGCAATACACCACCGCGGAGACTTACTGGTTGATCCGAGATTCTGTCGCACACCTAATTCATTGACTTTAAAGACAATCCCATCGACTTCAAAATCAAGAGCAACCAAATCTTGCATCAGCGACTGCGCAGACTCGACCGCCGCTTCGAAACTTGGTCGAACGACGGTCTTCGGAATGACGGGGATACCAAACTGTTCCATCCGCAGGAGAAATTCGCCATGCGTCGCGAACGTCGCTCCCTCCAAATCACCGACGCTGTGCGCGAAGAATCTCAATTTGCGTTCGGCACAGAGCAGGGGGTCGAGCAACTTAATCGCGCCGGCAGTGGCATTACGTGAGTTTTTGAATGGCTCGTCGCCGTTGTCGATCGCCGCTGCGCGAATTGCCGAAAACTCGCTGTTCGAAATGAAGGCCTCACCACGAACCTCCAGTCGGGAGGGAATCACATCGCCCGCCTGATGGTTGATGGATGAAAGTGACGTTCCACCGATCCTCGGAAGATTCAGTACTTGCAGCGGAACGCCTCGCAGAGTTCTCGCGTTATGAGTCACATCGTCTCCGCGATGTCCATCTCCTCGAGTGACGGCTTGGACCAGCCGACCATTGACGTAAATCAGCGACAATGCGACGCCGTCCACTTTGTATTCGACGACCCACTCGCAGGGACGTCCATTCAACAGCTTGGCCGCTCGCTGGCCGAATTCCGTAAGTTCGGCTTCATTGTAGACGTTGTCGATGGAGAGCATCGGGACCCGATGCTCAACCGTCACGAATCCCGCGATGGGCCTGCCGCCCACTCGGTGCGAAGGGCTGTCAACGAAATCGTGTGCCGGGTCTAAAGACTCCAACGCCATCAGTTGCCGCATCAACTGATCGTATTCGAAGTCTGATATCTCTGGTTTGGCATGCCCGTAGTACAGGGCATCGTGTCGGCGAATCACCGCACGTAATGCGTCCACTGGATCGTGAGAGGACTCCATCAGTCCGGGATCCGATCGTCAGAGAAATTCTGGCGCGTTTCTAAATCATCGAGATAGTCGCCGACGTCGTGGCCATCCTGATGCTCGATCAGGTCGCGGAACGTTTCTGCGGGAATCGTCAGATTCAGCCGGTGTACCGCTCCGCCTCCCATCAGGACCAAGAAGTGATCTTGGGAGAGGGTCCCCAACGCCTGTAGCGGGTTCTTGGGATCAAAGTCGAGACCGCCAGGCTTGGTCCAGATATCGGCCGTATCGGGACCAGCCTGTACGACCAGAATCGTGCTCTGCGGCCCATCCGTGAAGGTCGCGAAGCGAGGCGTCTGATCATCGGCAAACGGAGACCCGGCTCCGGTGAAAACGTGAAACGACGTTTTTCCGACGGTACTGACGCCGTCCACTTTGAACAG
>Ga0315284_10016956_pt1 | contig 10319 bp, 12 predicted proteins | sample YL17G09_16_MG_FD_203696 | JGI IMG/M metagenome (GOLD analysis project Ga0315284, IMG submission 203696) | Sediment microbial communities from Yellowstone Lake, YNP, Wyoming, USA - YL17G09_16 | ecosystem: Environmental > Aquatic > Freshwater > Lake > Sediment | place: USA: Wyoming | collected...
CTTCGAGAAGAGTTACTTGATCTATCTTCTCGAGACCTGCGAGGGAAACGTGACTCGGGCGGCCAAACTTGCTGGAAAACACCGGGCCGATCTCTATGACCTTTTGAAGAAACACGAACTCCATGTGAACGATTTCAAAAAACCCCATCCGAGTTAATCCTCTTTCTTCTTCCCGAGCATGATCCCTCGCTTACGACCTCAGATCCCAGAGGCCCAGAGGGTGAGCTATTTACCCGGAGCGATTCAGTGGCGAATCCTTCTATTGCTGACCGGCAAGTGCTCCGCAAGCCCTGCCGCTGAGAGCGGGGCCAAGGGGCACAATATAAAAGGAAACGACCTCACCGGGAAGCCCCGCCCTTTAGGGCGTGGAGCTTCAACAGCTGTCTACGATGCTCAACGGTAACAACAATTTGCAGGAGGCACTACCACGATTCGCCCACGGATATCAAATAAAATCGCCGTTCTGAAGCGCGAGGAAGGAATAGATCGCCCTCTGGGCCTATAGCGTCTGAGCATACCTGGGCGGGTACCACCAAGTCCACTCCACCATTTGCGTAATCCTCCTCGGTGAGGTAGAATTTTGTGCAAGGAGAAAACTAGCATGAAAAAAGAGATGGTCATCCTGGCTGTTGTCATTGCCTTTCTTGTCGGTTTCATTACCGGTGCGACCGTTGCGATTCTTAAAGGAAAGGGGGGAGCCCCGAGGCCGGTCGCGGTTCAACCGCCTCCGGCAGCTCCGGCCACCGCTCCCGGTGCCCCCCCTCCAGGTCCGTCGCCAGCAGAGGTGAGCGCAAAGATTCAGGCGCTGAAAGATATGGTTCAGAAGGACCCGAAGAATCTCTCCGCCCTGGTGGAGTTGGGCAACCTCTATTTCGACTCGGACCAGCCCCGAGAAGCCGTTGAGGCGTATGGCAAATATCTTGCGGTCAAACCTGACAATGCCGATGTGAGGACCGACATGGGGATTATGTACCGAAAACTGGGCGACTCGGATCGGGCGATTCAGGAATTCAGAAAGGCGGCGCAGACGGATCCAACGCATGTCAACAGCCGCTACAACATTGGAGTCGTTCTCCTTCACGACAAACAGGACATCAAGGGTGCGATCAAAGCGTGGGAAGACTACCTCAAGGTGGATTCAAGCAGTGAGAGAGCGGATCGCGTCAAGACTCAGATGGAGCGTATGAGAGCCATGGCGAAATAGACTGAAAGGTGAAGCTCCTCGCCCCTGCCTTCGCCGAAGCGCCTGCCCTCCGCAAGGCTTCTGGAGGCGGGGCATCCAGCCGACTTGCCCGTGAGAGTCCGGCAAAGGCCGGTACGGTGAGATACCCAAGAGGCCCGATGAAAGAAGAGAAGGAAGAAGAACTCGAGGAAACCAAGGAACTATTCAAGGAAGGGCTCGACAAAATCTGGAGGGCCACGAAGAAAGCAACAAAGGACATCGTAAAAGATTTTAAGGAAGGGTATTCCGAAGAAGACAAGAAAGAGAGATGATGTCGTCTCGCTTGCCCATCACCCTTGCTTCATCACCCCCACCTGGACATTTCTAAACCTCGCAGGAGCTGTTCCGTGCCCCACATGGGCGACCTGACCGGGTTCTCCTTTCCCGCAATTGGGTGTCCCCCACATCTGCCAGTGATCTTTGTTTCCTACGGCGTCACAGGAATTCCAAAAGTGTGGAGTGATTCCCGTGTAGGTTGGATTCTTGACCATCGCTCCCAGCTTCCCGTTTCTGATCTCCCATCCAATCTCCGTCCCGAACTGGAAGTTGATTCTTTTGTCATCGATTGACCAGCTCCGATTGGTGGCCAAGAATAACCCCTCATCGGTGTCCGCGATCATCTGCTCCAAGGTCCACTCTCCCGGCTCCAGATTGATGTTGGTCATGCGGATCAGAGGGATACGATTCCAGCCGTCGGCTCTCATCGTGCCGTTGCTCTCTCGATGGAGATGATGCGCTGTCTCTCGTGACGTGAGGAGATTGACGAGGATCCCCTGGGAAAGGATGGGGATCTTCTGAGCTCTGATTCCCTCATCGTCGTAGCCGAAAGTGCCCAGACCTCCCGGAAAGGTGGCATCCGCAGTGATGTTCACCTTGTCTGACCCATATCTGAAGGGACCCACCATCTCTGGTTTCACAAAACTCGTCCCTGCGTAACTGGCCTCAGTGCCGAGAATCCGATCGAGTTCGATCGGATGCCCCACGGACTCATGGACCTGGAGGGCCAGTTGAGAGCTGTCCAGGATCAACGTCGTCGTCCCCGAAGGACACCGTTTGGCGGAAAGGAGTTGCTCGGCCTCCTGGCCGACCCTTTCTGCATGAGACCCCAAGGCAAGAGCCTCGATCCACTCATACCCTTGGGTCGCAAAATTCCCTCGGAAGGAATTAGGATACGACCGGACTTGAATCTCGCCTCCCTCGATCGCGGTTGCCGAAATCCCTGCTCCACATTCAACCAGTTCCTGCTCAATGTACGATCCCTCGGTCGAAGCAAAGGTCTTCTCCGTTTTGTACGATCCCATGAAGGCCTCTGAGATTTTCACCCTTTCATTTTTCCGAAGGATTCCCTCCGCGGTGAGGAGCAAATTCAGCTTGGTCTCGACAGGAACGCCCAAAGGATCAAGAGTGATTGGGGTCCGGTACCGATCCACCACAGCAGGAATAGGATGGAAATGGATTTTGTCGTTTCGGGCCTTTCCACTCGCCCGAGCAATCGTTAAGGCTTTCTTAAGGACCGCCTCCATCTCCCTCGCGTTCACTTTTGAACTGCAGGCAAACCCCCAGGCCCCGTGAAACAGGACCCGGATGCCAAAGCCCAGTTCTTCGTTGTGAGTCAGCGCCTCCACATTCCCGTTCTTGATGTCGATGTCCTGCCATTGACGTCGGACCACTCGGATGTCTGCATAATCGACGCCCTTCACCTTCGCTGAATCGATCACATTCTCAAGAATGTTTTTCATCCTCTTTCTCCTCTCGCAGAGATCACAGAGTCTTTTCTCGGCGCTCTCTGTGTTCTCTGTGTGAGATGCATCAGGCCAAGACTACAGGGATGAAATACCGGAGAAGTGGAAGCCGTCGACCTTGATGGCCGGTGTGACGGTCCCCGTCATGAATCGCCTCGAATAGACAGTCCCCTCAGAAGTGAGTCGCCGCTCTGCCGAAACCGCACTGACTCGAGAGAGGGCCCTGAGGATCGATTCGGTGAACCTCAGGTTCTTAATCGGTTGTTTGATCTCTCCGTCTTCGATGAGAAAGGTTCCATCCCGGGTCATTCCGGTAATGACGGCCTTCATTGGCTCAACCACATTGGTATAATGGAACCGGGTGACATAGATGCCTTTTCGTGTGGATTGAATCATCTCCTCGAGCGAGGACTCTCCTCCCTTCATAAAGAGGTTGATCGGGATGGGGCCCTCCGGGTTGGGCGCGATGAGGCCATGGCCTGTGGAGAGTTTTCCCTCTTTTCCTGCCGTGAGGGAATCATGCGTTACCGCTCTGGCCACACCGGCGTCAAAAAAGGTGACCCTTTGTTTTGGAACGCCTTCGAAATCAAAAGGAACCTGCAATCCGTTAGGATCAAGACCGTCGTCATAGATCGTGACCCGAGGATCCACCATCTTCTTCCCCAATTGATCGCAGAGGAAACTCCGTCCTTCCTGAACCGCCAAGGCGTGGAATCCCAGAGTGCCCAAGAAAGACAAGAGCTCACTCACCGCGTAAGGCTCAAGGATTGTCTCGTACTCGCCGGGTTCTATCCAAATGGGTTCGCTCCTGGACGCCTTCTCCATCGCCTCGTTTGCCAGACGCTCGACCTCCAAAGATTCGGCATCCCTCGAAACAAAACTGGCATAACCGGTGTTCATCCCATCATCGACAACGAGATGAAGAAACAGATCGGAATATTCTTGGTAACCCTCGACTCCCAAAGAATTGACGATGGCAACCTCAACCTGTCCGTGAGAGAACGCCCCCGAGGTTCGGAATCCTCTCTCGTGAGCCAGGATGCCAAGTTCCCGGATCAATGTGACCTTATATCCCGGCGTTAGGCGACGAATGCTGTCGGAGAATGTCCGAACGTCCGGCATGGATCTTGGCCCGGGCAAAGAGACAAAGTCCTCTTTGGGAAGCTGAACTTTTGCGAGACTGATCGCCTGATGAAGAAGATCTTTCAGAGAGGAAGTCCGAAGATCATTCGTTGTGACAACAGCGATCCTCTTTCCCAGAACAACCCGCAGGATGAGGGTTCCGTTCTTCTCGGCCACGTGCTGATGAACCGCGGACCCGGTGAAACGAGTCAGCGACGAGTCCTCGGTTAGCAGAAGGGCTTCTGTCTGATCGGCCCGAGAGCCATGAATGACCCTTTTTAGCAGCCGAAGCGCTTTTTCTTTTCCGATCACTCCCTGCTCTCCTTTTTCCCTCGGTAATCGGCTACAGCCGCTTGGATTGCCTTTTCTGCTAAGATCGAACAATGGACCTTGGTGGGTGGGAGGCCTCCGAGGGCTTGGACGATATCTTGATCCGAGATGTTGAGAGCCTCGTCGAGGGTCTTCCCTTTGATCATTTCTGTCAACATGCTTGACGCGGCGATCGCTGCCCCACACCCAAAGGTCAGAAATGTGACATCCACAATGCGATTCTTGTCCACCCGAATGAAGAGCCGCATCGTATCACCGCAGACCGGGTTGGTTGCCTCTCCCACTCCATCAGGGGTCTCCATTTCACCCATGTTTCGAGGATGCTTGAAATGATCCATCACGACCGGATTGTAAAGACCGAACGGCTCGACCATCCTATTTCCCAAGAACTCTTTTCGCAAAATCCCTGCCGAACTGGAAGGCGTTTTTCAGTTCGCTGGAATCGGGCAGATACTGGACACGGCACTCTTTGTCCCAGACCTCGAACTTGTTCTCCTCCAGAGTTTTCCTCATCTCCTTAACGGCACCTCCACCCCATCCGTAAGACTCGAAGAGACCGAACACCTTTCCCATGGGCTTCAATCCCTTCATGTAGGTGAGGAAATCTCCCAGGGTAGGAAACATGCCGTTGTTGAGGGTGGGAGACCCGAAGAGGATACCTTTGGCCTCAAGCATCTCTTCCAAAATATCACTTCGATGGGTGGCCTTCAGGAGAAGCAATTTCGTCTCGATTCCCTCTTCTGTCAGCCCCCTCAGGATCGCCTTGGCCATGCCCTCCGTGCTGCCCCACATGGTGTCGTAGATAATGATGATCTTATCTCTTGCCTTTCCCTGGCTCCAATCTACATAGGCCTGAACGATTCGACCTGGATCTCTCCTCCAAATGAGACCGTGACTCGGAGCGATCATATCAATAGGAATTCCCATCTTCACCACCTCATCAATCTTTTTCAGGATGAGGGGAGCCAAAGGCCACAGGATATTGGCGAAATATTTTGAGGCATGTTGCATCACCTCGCCTCCCACCTCATCCTCGTATCGCTGGGATGAGGCGATGTGTTGTCCAAAGGCGTCATTGGGCATCAAAATGTGATCTTCTTTTAGATACGTGAACATGCTGTCCGGCCAGTGAAGCATTGGGGCCTCAACAAACGCCATGCTCCGACGACCGAGGGAGAGGGTGTCGCCTGTTTTCACGATCTTAAATTGAAAACTCCTCTGGCAGTATTTCTCCAACCCCTTCGCGCCTCGCTCTGACGTGATGACGGTCGGATTCCCGATCTTTTCCACGACCGGTGGGAGCGAACCGGAGTGATCGACTTCCACATGATTTGCAATGACATAGTCAATTTTCGAAGGATCGATGATCTCGGAGATTCGGCCCAACATCTCTGAGAAGAAGGGTGCCTTCACTGTGTCCACCAGGACAGTCTTTTCGTCCACAATGAGATAAGCATTGTACGTGGTTCCGAAGGGGGTCGAATAACCATGGAAGTCCCGCACATTCCAGTCAATGGCTCCGACCCAATAGATCCCCTTCTTGAGTTCAACGGTTTTCATTCGTCACCTCTCTCTGTTTTCCAAACCATCCCATGGAGTCCCACGGGCAAGCCCGTGGTCCCATTCACCCGCCCCTGTGGGGCGACATCTCCCGACTAAACCCGGGACAGGCCGGCCTACGATGGCGTATTGTCCTCCCGGTGTGTATCGGGGGGTCTCCTGCTGCCGGGATGAGTAGAACAATAAGTAACTTTCCCGCTAAATTCAACGGTCCGCGAGCCCGTGCCCCTCTCGTCCCTCCGAGAAGGAACGCCAAAAAAGGAGGCCTATCGATCGAAAGATCGATAGGCCTCCAACCGGATCAACAACAAGTCGGGTCTGGCTTTCCTTCGGCCGACTCACGAATTATTTGAGGGCCGAGGGCTTGCACACATCCTCCTTATTGGCAGCCACGCGGCCACACGCTTCACACACGTAATTGAATTTGGCCACTTTGGCTTTGCAAACGTGCCTCGGGTTCGTCACGGTGACACCACAATAGTCACAGCTGTAGGCTCGTTTGACCTCGCGAGGTTTGCAGAGGTGTCCTTTCTCTGTGGTGACCAAGCCGCACGTCTCGCATTTGAAGATTTCTGGTTCGTCTTTCTTCGTCATGGTTCAACCCTCCTTTCAACTATTTTTTCGGAATATACTCAAAAGAATCTAAGATGGCCTTTAAAACGCCCTGATCTTTTGTCCCACCGGTGTCAAGAAGCATGTAAAGGATGAATATTTGATAGGGCTCTGAAAAGGCGTAGACCCATCCCTGCTCTCGCTTCACCCCCTGAATGGTATAGGTGGCGTATTTCTTTGCCCCGTATTGGACTCCTTTCAGTCCAATAGCCTCCGTGGGGGCCATCGCAGGCTGAGCCTCTTTTCCATAAGCCTCCTCGATCTCTTCTATGAAACTGTCCGTGCCAGCGTCGGACACCAACCTCTCCATGAACCCTTGGCTGAATGACGTGTACCGACCTGCGGGTGTGAAATCAATCTGGACGTTGGACTGTGTCGAAGGGTTAAAGATAAAGAGCTCCGATTCCTCCAGCCCGTCCTTTTCGTACCCCAACGCAACCATGAAGTCAGGGTATTTTGTCGCCATCTGCCAACCCGGAGGGGCTGAGACGTCGAATGGGTAACGAATCCCCGTGAACTGGCTTCCTTCAATCTTTCCGACAGGAAGAGTCATATCGACCTTGGCCGCTTCCCGTACCGGCACTCCGGCACACCCATAGAGAAGGGCCGTCACTATCAATAACGCAAAAAGAATCCTTCTACTTCCCATAGAACACCTCCTTCTTACTTTAGATTTTATAATCTTGTTTTGTAGGAAAAGTGTAGTAAGAACGGACGAAGAAGTAAATGGGGGTGGCACTGTATTTTGAAAGGGGGAACACTGTATTTTAGGGAGTTCGGGCCGTATCCTGCTGAGAGGACACCCTATTCCATTCGGCCCACCGCGCCCATATAGACCGAGATTTCCTTCTTCCCATCCACTCCAATCAAGCGATCCACCTCTTCATCGTAAAAGGCTCCGATCGTGCAGCAACCGAGACCTAAGGCCGTTGCGGCAAGATAGAAATTCTGCCCGATGTGTCCAACATCCATATAGAGGTAGCGATAAGCCCTCTCGCGATATTTCCATTTGGATCGTTCAACCATCGCTGTCCAGACAAAGACCGCTCCTGCGTCCGCAGCGAGTTCTTGACCCAGAGCCGCCTGACTTGCTTCCCTCCCGAGATTCCCCTCTCTGAGAAGAACCAGTTGGGCTTCTTCGACATCATAATGGTAAATCCCCGCTGAAATCGACTCCACTCGGTTGACCAGAACATACGTGTCAATTGGATAGAGAGCTCCTGCGGAGGGAACGGCTCTAAAATCATACCCCCGCGCCTTGACGGTGATCCCCTGGATTGCCCAGAGGAGCTGGGAGAGTTCGGGAAGACTGATCGGCTGAGACGAAAAGTCTCTCATGGATCGCCTGCGGGCCATCGTCTCCCAGATGGGCTTGCCACCTTTTTGGAAAGGAGGGGAAATGGAAAGACGCTTGAGTGATGGAGGGTCTTTCTTATACGGAGAAGGCTGGGTTGACCCGTCGAGCCAACCTCTCGGCATTTCATCTCTCTGGTACTTCGTCTCCTGATGGTACAGGTCTCCAATCCCGTCTTGATTACGTCTCATAGCATCCTTCTCCCGAATGGCTGCGATATCAGGCTATTTCGCTTTCGGTTCCAGATCGAGTTAGTGATTCGTCCCGCAAGCAGCTTCTCAAAAAAGCCAAACCCATGTGATCTTCGATCATAAGATCAGAATAATGGAGTGCTGTTGGAAAAGCAATCTCCCTCAAAGAGAGATGCCTGCAAAAGTCACGGATGGACGCGGTTGCCTGTTGGGATCCTATCTGCAATAATGTTCACCGGTAGGAGGGCTCCTCGATGAAATCGGATCAGCAGAGATGGAATGAGCGGTTCAACAAAGGGGGATTTGCCCTCGGAAAAGAGGCGAACCTCTTCCTGAAAAAAAATGTCCATTTTCTTCCAAAAGGGAAAGCCCTTGACCTGGCGACAGGAGAAGGGAAGAACGCCGTCTTCCTCGCAAAACATGGGTGGGATGTTGATGCGGTCGATATTTCACCTGTCGGCCTGAAGAAAGCCCGTCGATTGGCCAAAGAAAATGGAGTAACCCTCCATACCCACCTCGCTGATCTCGATACCTTTCAGATTGATCGAGAAGGATACGACGTGATCGCTGATTTCTACTTTCTCAGCCGTCGTCTCATCCCGAAGATCAAGAAGGGGCTGAAAAGGGGTGGAAAGGTGATCTTCGAGACCTACCTAATTGACCAGAGACATCTTGGGACAGGGGGACCGAAAAGCCCGAAATATTTCCTCCAGCATAACGAACTTCTTCAGCGATTCAAAGATTTTCGAGTTCTCTTCTATCGGGAAGGGATCTTCAAGGAGGGAGGGAAACGGAGAGCCCTCGCCAGTCTGATTGCGGAAAAAGAATAGTCAATAGCCCATTTACTCAAAGGACAAATCCCACCCCCCAGTAGATCGCCATGCCCAAAATAACGCATCCCCAAATCGAGCGGACGAACCGGGCCAGGGCAAAGACAGGCAAGGCAGCGAACAGAGCACGCGGTTGAAGGGAAAGGGACCCTCCGCCATCAAAGAAGAGTATGGGAAAGACGATAGCGCTCAGCACGGCGACAGGAATATATTCCAATCCCCACCGGAGTCTCTCGGGAACCGTCCATTTCGTGAACAGGGCCATGGGAAGAAACCGGAGAATGTAAGTAACGCAAGCCATGCCCAAGATCATCCACACCCTGTCGAGTCTCATTCCCTCCTCCTCAGCATTTCAATCACTGCTCCCGCACAGGCTGTAGTCACCGCTGCCAGCACGATGTACCAGTTCCCAGGAAGTGCCCACCGAAACAAGAGAGACAGAATTCCTGCAAGAATCATCATTCCCAAATGGATAGAGCTTTTGATCTGCAGAACAAGCAGGCAGATCAAGAGACTGGGCAATGCGAAGGGAATCCCGAATCCCTCCTGATTGATCAAACCACCAAAGAATGCGCCGACCACTGTTCCGGCTACCCATGCCAATTGGGGGGGTATCTGGAGTCCAAAGACGTAGCTTGGACGGCTCGCAATCTTCGATGGATCAGCCATGGCCAGAGCAAAGGACTCATCGGTCAGTTGAGCAGAAAGCAGGGCAAGGGTTCGAAGGGGCGTCTTGTTGAAATAAAGGGAGAACGTAGAACTCATGAGGAGATACCGCAAATTGAGAAAAAAGGTGGTCAGGACGATGGGAAACCAGACCATTCCATTTGACATCATTTCCACTGCAACGAATTGACTTGATCCTGCGTAGACCAGGAGGCTCATGAGACCAACCTCGAGAGGACTTAACCCTGCCCCTCGGGCCAGCACGCCGAAGGCTAAGGCTACGGGAAGGTATCCCAAAACGATTGGAGTCGCCGCCTTCATTCCCTCTCGGAACGGACGATCATCCATTTCAAGGGTCCTTTCTCAAGGTGAGCAAAACGAGAGAATCCGTAACTGTTCAGCCAGATAAACGTAAAGATCATGTCACGGAACAGAGCAGGCCGGTCGGAAAGGCTTCGAGGCGCACCTTAGGACGAATCAGCACTCGCCCTTCGTCCAGGTCTGGAGGCCGGTTCAGGCCAAATCGCCTGGGTTTCGTTCCATTTTAAAAACCGCCTTTCGAAGCCTTGGAGAGCGGTTTGCCCTGTCCCGGCAGCGTTGGCCAATGCTATTTTGGCTGACCAGTTACGAAAATCTGGATTTCTTCAATCCCGATCCTGGGTCTTCCCTAGTCTTCAACGGGCATGCTGT
>Ga0315284_10016958_pt1 | contig 10318 bp, 17 predicted proteins | sample YL17G09_16_MG_FD_203696 | JGI IMG/M metagenome (GOLD analysis project Ga0315284, IMG submission 203696) | Sediment microbial communities from Yellowstone Lake, YNP, Wyoming, USA - YL17G09_16 | ecosystem: Environmental > Aquatic > Freshwater > Lake > Sediment | place: USA: Wyoming | collected...
TTCAGGCACAAGTGTAACAATATATGCAGGTAGCTTAAATCAAGCAAGTGGAATGTTTATAATTGAAACAAGAACATCGGATCCAGCCAATCCGGCAACGGGCAGAATGTGGCTGAGGACGGATTTGTAATGGGATTTACATACGATTATTTGAATGGCACAGGTTCTGATGTAGATTATACAAGAATAGCTCATATTTATATTGATGAATATAAAGGTGAGCCTTTCATTCCAAGTAGCAATTTTACAATGACAAAACTTTCAGTATTTGTTCAACATGAATATAATATTCCCCCTGATATATCTTTTTATTTTAAATTAAAAGGAACAAATGGTTTCCCATCAGGTACATTGTTAGCCAGTGGAATACTTTTGGGTTCAGATATTTCCTCTTCATTAAGTTGGAAAGATATTACTCCCACACAATATAATTTTTTATCTGGTACAAATTATTGTATATGGGCTGAAAGTACAGGAGTTGATGCTACGCGTAGTATTAATTGGGCAATGTGTGCAGGGGGAAGCGATAACTTTGCTTCAACAAATGGGGGTACTTCTTGGTTTTTAACTTCAGGAGGAGTATATGATTTTGGAGAACATGGATTTATTTTAAATAAAGTATTAACTGTTCCAACTGCAACAGGTTATATGAGATATACAAATGGGGGAACAAACTATAATCTAAGATTAATTACATCGGGGGATGCAGTAAGTTATAATGATGACCAAACAGTTAGAATTAATAATGGAGGAGTTTATTGTGCAGATTTAGTAAGTGGAACTGACCCAGATGCAAGTGGAATATTTATTAAAACACCAAAAGGAACAAAATCATGGAGGACAGGGAGTTGAAAACCACGCAAATGGAACTCACGCAGCAAAATTTCAGTGAATTCTGCAAGGCGCAGACGGAATTCGCAGAGGCATTAAATCACAGGATGAGCAGAATAGAGGATGATGTAAAATGGATGAGGAGAATAGGATATTACATGGCGACTATAATCACAGCAATGGCACTTAAACTTATAATATTCTCATGATGGCATACAACCTTAAAACAGGAGTATGGAAGACAATCAAAAACACAGCAATAGTATGGGGAGTACCAGCATTGCTTTTGTTAGTTGACAACTGGACACAATGGGTGCCTGCGCAATACGCGGTACCATTTTCAGGGGTCGTTGGTTTTATTTCATACTTTGTGAAAAACTTCATAGAGAACAAATAGGAAGTAACATGGGAGAACAGATAATTTCCGCGAGCGGAATTCAACACGGATTAGTGGTTAACCCAGACGGAAGTATAAACATCTCACAAGTAATTGGAAGTCTGAATGTTACCCTCGGAAGCAAGTCATGGAATGTCGATACAACTCCCATAAACCCAGATAGAACAAACCCCCTTTTTCAATTAGTTTATATCATATCGGGAACGGCAACCGGAGTGACAGGAAGTGAGATAGGGAGTGTCATACAATTCATAGGCGCCGGAAGTTACGTGCAGAAATTAACATATTCAAACAATAATCTGACAAACGTGGGGAGTTGGACATGACTGGAATTAAATATGACATAATGTTGGGCAAATTGAGGGAAAAAGAATTGCCCTCATTAACATCAAAATCCTTATTTATGGATTCAAATGGAAGAATTGGGGGATTATCTGTATCCGATGTTTATGCTATTCCAGAAGTCACAAACGCCCCAACATATCAAACTACTCCAACTTATGATGGTTCGGGACAATCAGTGCACCCAGATATTTACTACAATCCTTCTGGATGGAATGGATATAAATATTGGATACTTAGCGAACCATATCCTGGGGCTAACGACCATTATGAGGACCCATCAATTTTGGTATCAAATGACGGAGAAAGTTGGGCTATTCCTTCGGGAGGAAGCAATCCAATTGTGTCTGGGGCTTATCCTGCCGGAATTCACAGCGACGGAAATATCTGCCTGAATACCGCAACGAACACAATGCATACCATATATCGCTATACGGATTATGCGACAGACTTAACCGACATCAAAACCACGACAAGTACCGACGGGATTAATTGGACGACACCAGTTAATACTACTTTCTCCGGTATTGAAGGGGCAACATTTGCGTCGCCATCAATGATTTATGAGAGTGGAACCTATTATCTTTGGTATGTTAATACGGGTTCTGGCAATCTAATGTATTCCACAAGCGCGGACGGATTAACATTCGGATCAACAACCAATTTAAAATCAATTCCAGGAATTTGGCATATCGATGTTGAGAACATTGGAAGTAATTATATAATGCTGGAAACAAATAATAATAGTCTTTATTATTGGTGGAGTCCAAACAAAACAACTTGGAATCCCGGGGGAATGATTTTGTCACCATCAACTTCCGGGTGGGATAGCAACACGATACACAGATCAACCTTTCTTGTGGACGGAAATACCTTTAAAATATGGTATGGCGCATTCAATGATTCCAACACATTTCACATAGGATACGCCGAAGATTCAAACTGGAATTTTACCGCACCAAACGGAGGATTAAGTAACTTAGGGATTAAAAGTGATTATTGGTCAGACGTGGGGGGATTTTTATCTCCAAAACATAATCCCAAAGGATTAGTCATAACGGATAATCTTTGGGTCCAGAGGAATAAGAACACGGGAGCAATGGGAGGATTATTACTTTCAGAGACACTTCTACCAGCACTAACCCAGAATTACATTCACAACTTCAAAAATTCAATTGGACTTTTAATAAAACCAATACCCTCTGGTGTAGGTAACATTCTTGAAGCAAGAGACCCCGATGATAACCCGATTTTAATTGTTCGACAAAGTGGAAGAGTTGGAATTGGGACAAGTTCGCCAAACACCCAACTTGAAGTTGGAGGAAATCTGCATATATCCAAGGATTCTGGAAGCATACTTGGAACACTAAATATCAGCGATAAATCAATACCAGCAAATGTTCAAAATTACATAAGCAACTTTGCGGATTCAACTGGAATATTAATCCAACCAACAAGTCTCGGAGTAGGAGATCCATTAACCATAAATGATTATAATGGATCGTGTATTTTTACTATTCGCCAATCTGAAAGAGTTGGAATCTTAACATCAACACCAGATAGTGCCCTTGAAATCGCAGGAAACCTACACATATCGGAAAATATATCCGGCGTCGCAGGAACACTTAATATGAGTTCTGGCGCAAAACCAGATAAAGTACAAAATTATTTCAACAATTTCACAAACAATGTGGGAGTATTGATCCAACCAACAGGTTCTGGAGTTGGAAACAACCTTGAAATCAGAAAATCAGGAAATGACCCAATATTCATCGCAAAACAAGCTGGGCGCATTGGCATAGGAATGGCAGACCCTGTAATGAATCTTGATATTAATGAAATATCCGGGAATTGTTTGAGATTGATAAATAATTACATGGCTGGATCAACAATAAATTGCGCAGATTTTTCAGTTAATTCCATTGGTAATTTAACAATAACTGCCCTGGGAGGATCAATAATATTTGACAATGAAAATTTATCAACTGCTGGGAATATTAATGCCACAAATATGACTGGAAGTTATTTTACATCAACCGTGCCAATAGGATCCATCCCATACCAATGCACATCAACAACTCTAAATACAAACCTCAATGCGGATTTATTGGATGGAAGTCATGCCGCAAGTTTTCAGACATCAGGCACCTATTCAGTAATAAGTCATACGCATACATTGGCATCAGGAGCCACAAATGTATCAAGTTCTGTCACAGAATTAAATTATGTTAGTGGGGTTACATCGGCAATACAGACGCAAATTAATTCAAAATCTGCCACATCCCATACCCATACCTTGGTGTCGGGGGCAACGGATGTGACGAGCACGGCGGCAGAACTCAATGTTCTGGACGGCATAACATCGACCGTAACCCAATTGAACTATACGAGCGGGGTCACTTCTGCGATACAGACCCAGATCAACACAAAGCAGGCAAGTCTGACAGGATCAATTGCGGGTACGGCAAATCAGGTGACCGTAACGGCAAACTCTAATTCGGTAGCTTCAAATATAACTTTATCAACACCGCAAAACATAGCAACGGCTTCAAGCCCAACTTTTGCAGGTGCAAGTTTGGATGGAGCAGTCACTATAAATGACGGTGGCGCAGATGTAGATTTTAGGGTTGAGAGTGATACAAATGCCAATATTTTATTTATTGATGGAACAGGAGCAGGTGCAGTCGGGATTGGGACAGCAAGTCCTTCTGCTCCTTTGGATATATACGACACCGGAACTGGAACATATTCTTCATCAGCAGCACCAACAGATACCTTATTTATTCAAAAATACAATAATACTCAAAGTAATAATGAGTATGTCGCATTGCAATTCGGAGTAACACCAGATAATGCAGCTCATAATGCTCGAGGGTTTATTACATTAGTGCAACCAACATACAATTATCATGCTGCTGATTTTGCCTTTACCCTTAGAAATAGTGCAGGGGCTTATGGTGAAAAGGTCAGAATAGCAAGCGACGGCTGTGTTGGAATTGGAACAACCTCACCAGATGATAAATTACAAGTTGCTGGAAATGTGATTATTGGAGATAGTGCAGCAGCCACAGATTATACATTAACTTTTGATGGAGAAACTAATAACGGAATTATCACCTGGATGGAAGATGAAGATTATTTTAAATTCGACGACGATATTTTAATGTACTCAACTGAAAGGATAAATTTTGGTGATACAGGAACTTATATTTATCAAAGTGCCGCCGATAATCTTGACATAGTATCTGATGGAAATATAAATCTTGTAGGGAATGTCGTTTTAGACCCCGCCGAGACAAAAAAATTCACTGGCGGAACCTATGTTAAATATTTGGTGTTTGGTTATGGCACAGTTTCACCCGCATTAATTTATACTGCCTTAGACGGAGAAGTCATAATTGATGCATATGTGCAGGTTGGACAAACATGGGATGGAACGGGATTATTTACTGTTGGAGATGCTGCTGATAATGATGGATTTTTAACTGATGCAGGCATAACGCAGGGGACGATTGGATATTATGGGGGGGATATAAGCACAAGAGGGGTATATTTGAATCAAGGTGACAGCAAAGTTTACAATACGACTACTAACATAAATGTTTATCTTACAGCAGGGAATTCGTCACAGGGTTCTGGAACAGTATACTTGGTAATTCAAAAATTAAAAGCATAAAATAAAGGAGGCAAAAATGGATAGAATAACAATAATGTCTACACTTGAAAGATATGAGGAAATTCAAAGGGAGCATAAAATAGATTTACATGTCAGGATTAAGGGGTTAATCAGGGAATATCAGGAAAAGTATGGGGCTGACGAGTGGATTGAAGATTTTGAACAAGACTATTTACAGTATCACAAACATAGATAAATTAAACCAGGAGGTAAAATGATAGAGGACACACTGAACGAGAAAAAGAGACTTGAGGAACTGCTGTCAAAGAAGAACGAGCTGGGAGGAAATCTCTATAGCGAGGAATCAAGGGGTATATGGGTTAAAAGACTGTCAGAAATCAAACTGCAATTAAGCAAGACGGCATTCAACGAAGAGGGAAATCCTATTGAAAAGGAAACGTTTAAATAAGATGTTTCCTTAAGTAAGATTAATACTAATCTAAATTAAAGGAGGCAAAAATGGAACAGAAAGTAAAGAACTGGCCAGCTTTGATTGCTGTTGGATTGGTTGCTCTCTTGCTTGGAGGAATACTAACCTATGGGTTAATTCCGAGAGTCAAGGAAGTAGTCAAAATCGAAACCCAGACAGTCGAGGTGCCAGGAACATGCAGCATAGCTGAATGTCCCGTAGCAGAACCAGTGGAACTGGATGCGAAGGCAACCTATCTTGACGAGGCGATTGCAGTGTTCACGGACAAGAAACTTGACAAACTGACTGAATGTGAAAATGAAGTCTATGATGAGGATCAAGTTGTTGTAAAGAAAGTGAACGAAGATTGGTCAGTTGTATTCAGCGAAGACAAAAACGGGGACGTCCAGTATTCGGTGGATTTCGGCGCTCAGCTGAAGTATCTCGATAAGGACGTGCAGGAAAAATGTTACAAAGATTGTGACGTTTCAGTTCTGTACAGAGAGGACAAAAACCCCAAAGTTGTTTTTGAGTGTGATTAAACCACTCAATTGATTTTTTTTGTTTTTTGTTTTTTTATAAATAGTTTAACCAAAACATTTAAATAGATAGTTTATGTTGTTATTAAGTGGTCAACGCAGGAATTACTAAGCAGAAATGACGCTGTTGGCCTAACACTTTTAAAATTGGGAAAGTTCTGGAAGTTAATTAAAATTAATTAAGTTATTTAGAATTAAAGTTAAAAAAGGTATTTTAGCAGATTTATGACTGCACGCAGTGCTATTGGCTAAAATGTCTTTTTTTCAACGCGATGTGTATTGGTTGAGTTTATTATCCTCAATTTTTAATCCATAGCCAATTATCCTGTGTACCGATCTGCTTTGGAAGACAGTCTGCTTTTTGCCCCTCACTTAGTCCATAATCAAAAATACCCGACTTAACAGGCCCGGACCACGGCAATCAGACAAATTGCAAATTTATTTGCCTTGCGGCCAGCCGTCGCATATTTCACATTTATTCTTGCTGTCTGGCAAAAACAAAGAGGTGCTGGTAACTTCATAGTATGGGAATATAGGAATAATGCTTTTTTAAATGTTGTTATATAACACAGTAACCCAACAATGACACTACTCGATAGAAACTTTTAAAAAGGATAAATGCATTATAATTTCAACCTAAATTAAGCGGAAACAAGAACCCGCTGGAGACAAAAATGGAAAAGAAAACAGGAACCGTCGATAGGATTTCTCAGAAGGACAAGACCTTCGGCATTTACATCGACGACGAATGGTACAATGGATTCGGAAAGGCTCCCACAAAGAAGGGAGACAAAGTGGAAATTGAATGGAAGAAGTCTGGTGATTTCAGAAATATAACAAAAGTGACTGTGACTGAAGCATCAATCGCAGAACCAGGCAGACCAAACTACACAGAGATCGGAGGAAATAAAAACAGGATCCTCGAGTGCGTGATCACCGTGTACAAGGGAGTGATTGAGGGAAAGATAAAAGAGGAAGACGTAATGACCAAAGCGGCTGCGCTGCATGAAATATGCGAGGAAATCTACAACGCAAGCTATGGATTGGCTGAAGCCATCCAGGGGGAAAAATGAGCGAAAACGAATTTGACCAGGACGAAGAGGATTACTGGGAATCAATGGCAGACAAGGAAGACTTGAGAAAAAAGGAGGCCGTAGATAGGTACTGCAACGGGCAAGACTGAAAGAAAATGACACCAAAAAACAAAAAGAGGTTCACAGAATTCCTAAACACAAAGGCCGAGGAACTCAAAGAGGCATACAAAATCCTGGAATTAGAAACCGAAGATGCAATGGACAAAATGAATGGGCTTGCATTGAAAATTGACATCCTCGAGACAGTAAGGAATGAGTGGAAGAGGGAGAATGGCAAGTGAAAAAATTGAGGCCGTCTATAAACTAAACAAGCACTGGAGGATCATACCTCCAGACATATTACTCTTTATTATGGATGGATTAACCATAGATACAACCATATCGGAGATGAAGAAAGTGATCAAGATGGCGGAGAAGAAACTGGAGGAGCATTATGGAAAATGAAATTCTTTCGGGAAGGAGAATATAATCAATGGATAGAGATAGAGAAAGGCAGGATAATAAAATGGAACTGCACGTGCGAGCACGGGAGCATGTGGAGATTCAAGGAAGGTGAAAAGAAATGCGAGAACAAGAAATGCAGGCACATATCGGGATGGATAAGCTCACTGAAAGGCAAAAACAAGTCCTTAAGGAGCTTGTCGAATTCACCTGCCAGGAGTGCGGAATCAAGACAGACAAACTCGAGGCCCACAGGATCAAGCGCGCAAACAAGGGAGGAAAATACACTCCAAACAACATAAAGATGGTCTGCGAGGACTGTCATCTTAAATACCACTGGGACGAATTCAAATGAAAGAAAATAATTTCAGAACAAGTAAACAATTAGAAATCATTAAGGCATTTATTTATAAAAGTATAACAGGAAATATTTATCTTCATATTGAGATTTATGATAAAAAAGGGAAGGTTATGTTTATTGGAAATATAGATAAGTCAAATTGGACTTTGAAAGAAATAAGAAAACAGCATAAATTAAAATGAACAACCCAACTGAAAAAATTAAGGAGATTAAAAATAATAGTCAGCAGACAAAACCTCTGAGCGACGGGAAATCGTCTAAGGCTCTTAAAAGCAAGGACAAAACTGCTGATATAATATTAAAAGAAGGAAAGTGAAATGGAAGAATTTAATTTAAGCGATTGTATAGAAATGTTAAACAGATTTAATCTTATAGAAAATACAGAGTGGATTAGAAAAGAGAAAGTAAAAGAGTTCATAAAGAAACTATTACAAAAAAGATACAATTTAGATATTGGTTATCCCGAAGACGCAGGAAGCTGTATGGTTCAAGAAGAAGACGGTGAATTTATTAAAGTAGAAGATTTGTATAAACTTACAGGAGAAAAATTAAAATGAGAGAAAGAGAACCAAAGCAATATTCCCTGTTTGAAAGAGAAAAAAAGAAAGAGGGAAAGAAAAACCCCCAGAAAAAACTTGATGAATATGGAATTCGAAATGAATAAACCAAAGACGGAGAGAATAGAAGAACCTGAAATAATTGATTTTCACAATGTAATGTATTGGGAGCCAGAATCAAAACAATTGATGGCCAGGAAGCAGAACGGTGAAAGAGAAGCGACCACGATGCTTAACAAAGCACATAAATTCTTAATGGCAGGATGCATATCTCAGAAATCGGAAGGTATTTATATGATAAAACCATTGATTAATTACAACAAGACGACCTATACAGTGATAGAAAAAGATGGGGGATATTATTGCAACTGCCAGGGATTCCATAAGAACGGATCCTGCAGCCACATATTGGCCGTGAGACAATTCATATTCGCAGGGAATTATCACAAATTAAATGAGGGGGTATCTTAACGAACTATGGAAAACAAAACAACAGAACAAAAGATAAAAGAATACAAAGAGCATAGTAAATATTGTTATCTTTGTAATTTGAAGAATATTGAAAGAGAAAGCCTTTTTGATGGATGTGGAATACAAATAGTATCTGTAAGTGAAACAGGACAAGTTATAGCTCCTTATGATAACGAGTTTCAAGGAATGTCTGGTATGTTACCTATGTGTGCATATCATATGGTATTATCTCAGGAAGGATTAATTGGAATGACAACTCAAAATCAGATTATTCAATCTAAATTATTAACTCAATTAGAAAATCAAACTGATGAAGATTTAAATAAATTTGTTTTAAAATTAGGCAGGGCTAAAAAAGATGAATTAAATAAAGCATACAAACAAACTGCAAAGACAATTATTAATGCAAGGAAATTTCAGATTGATATGGAAAAGGGTGTAGAAGAAGCTAAGAACAAACTAAACTCGGAGGGCAAGTTTTTCTCCTCCCAACCTTAAAAGGAATTGGGTATCCGAAAAACACGATTTATATGATAAAATATTCAAAGTGCAAACATAAAACAGATGGAGCAGTAATTATGGATTGTAATGAATTAAGTATGGCAGGATATTTAGAATGGAGTGAAAGTGTTGGAGTATTCGGAGATAAAACTATCTGTTGGAATTGCTGGAGTAAAGGAGAACAAAAATGACATACTCCCACATCATAAATGAGGGGGTATCTTAATACTATGGAAAACAAGAAACAACAGATTGAAAGAGAACTTAAAGGTCAATTAAAGATAGGAGATTTTTTCGGATGAGAGTTTTAATTGCTTGTGAAGAAAGCCAAGAAGTCTGCAAAGCATTTAGAGAGTTAGGACACGAAGCATACTCTTGTGATCTTTTACCTTGTAGTGGAGGACATCCAGAATGGCATATTCAAGGTGATGTTTTAAAGCATTTAAACGATGGTTGGGATTTGATGATTGCACATCCACCTTGCACACATCTTTCAATCAGTGGAGCAAGTATATATCAAAATCAACCGAGGATAAAAATGGAAACTAAATTTAATTTAAGCGAAAAAATACTTGATTTATATGCTCTTAATATGGAAGATACAGGGATGAGTACAGAAGCAATATCCAAAGAAGATGTAAAAGAGTTCATTCGATTGCTGAAAGAAGAAATTAAAAATAAACCTTATGTGGATGATTG
>Ga0315284_10016959_pt1 | contig 10318 bp, 8 predicted proteins | sample YL17G09_16_MG_FD_203696 | JGI IMG/M metagenome (GOLD analysis project Ga0315284, IMG submission 203696) | Sediment microbial communities from Yellowstone Lake, YNP, Wyoming, USA - YL17G09_16 | ecosystem: Environmental > Aquatic > Freshwater > Lake > Sediment | place: USA: Wyoming | collected...
CGGAAGGGACCGCCGGCCGGCGCTTCCCGCGCCTCCTCGCTCATGGCGAGGCCTGCGCGCCGCAGGGCCTTGATGCGCCGGCGCACCTCGGGGCGGGAAAGCTCGTCTAGCAGAAGCTCCGCGGTTCGCTCGCCAATGCCGTGGATGGCCAACAGCGGGGCCGGGTCGCCGGACCTGGCGAGGGCCAGCAGAGAGTTGATGTCCCGCAGCCCGGCGTCGCAGAGCAGCTCCACCACCTTGGGTCCCACCTCCGGGATGCCCAGTGCTGCCAGCACCCGCCGGTAGGGACGGGCCTTGCTGGCCGCGAGGCCTGCGCGGATCAGCTCGACCTTCTTTTCGCCGAAACCGGGCAGCTCCAGCAGCGCGGCGGGGTCGAAGGCGTATAGGTCCTGCACGTCGCGCACCAGTCCCCGCTCGATCAGGGTCTCCAGGGTCTCGGGACCGACATTCTCGATGTCCATCTGGTCGCGGGCCACGAAGAAGCGCAGGCGGCCCCGCACCTGGTCCGGGCAGCCCGGGTTGGGGCAGAAGTGGTGCGCCCCCTGGACCACCAGGGTGGTGGAGCAGGCGGGGCAGGCGGCGGGGATCCGCCAGGTGGAGTTGCCCTGCTCGTTCTTTTCGACCACCCGCTCCACGGCCGGGATCACGTCCCCGCGCTTGGAGATGCTCACCCGGTCGCCTATGGCCAGCTCTAATAAATCCACGTAGTCCTGGTTGTGCAAGGTGGCATTGGCGATCGTGGAGCCCGAAAGCTTGACGGGCCGGATGCGGGCCACGGGGGTGACCCGGCCCGTGCGCCCGACCTGGACCTCGATGCGCTCCACGACCGACTCGGCCTCCGGGGCCTCGAACTTGAAGGCCAGGGCCCAGCGCGGGTGGTGGCCGGTGAAGCCCAGGGTCTCGCGGACCGCGAGCTCGTTCACCTTGGCCACCAGGCCGTCGATGTCGTAGGGCAGGCCGGCGCGCTCCCGGCGGGCCTCCTCGAGGTAGCCCTCCAGCTCCTCGAAGCCCCCGACCCGCCAGCGCGGGTGCCGCTCCCGGATGCCCGCCAGGTCCTCCTCGTCGGCGAACAGGCCCGTGCGCGGGTTGCACTTGAAGCCCAGCTCCTCCAGCTCCTCGAGGATGGCCACATGCGTTGCCGCCGTCCGTACGAAATGCCCCTCGTAGACGAAGATGTCCAGCGGCACCGCGGCAACCTCCGCGCTCTTCACCCGGCGCAGCGTGCCCGCTGCCAGGTTCCTGGGGTTGGCGTAGGGGGTTTCCAGGTGGGCGTTGATCGAGTCGAACAGCGCACGGGGAAGGAAGATCTCGCCGCGCACGGCCACCGTGACCGGCCGCTGGAGGCGCAGCGGCACCGCCCCGATGGTGCGCACGTTGCCCGTGACGTCGTTGCCGACCAGGCCGTTGCCGCGGGTCACCGCGCGCACGAGCAGCCCCTCCTCGTAGTACAGCACGATCGAGGAGCCGTCGATCTTCTCTTCCACCACGAAGGAAAGCCGCCGGCCGCTAGCCTTTTGGGTTTTCAGGATCCAGGCGCCCAGTTCCGCGGCGGCGTAGGCCTTGTCCAGGCTCAGGACAGGGATGGTGTGGGCTACCTCGGGGAGCTCCTGGGTCAGGTCGCTGCCCACGCGCCGCGTGGGGGAATCCTCGCGCTGGAGCTCGGGATGCTGTCGCTCCAGCTCCCGCAGCCGGTCGAACAGGCTGTCGTACTCCTGGTCGCTCACGGAGGGGCGGGCCAGCACGAAGTACTCGTGCTGGTAGCGCCGGAGCAGCTCGCGGAGGCGGTCGGCCTCCCGCCGGGGCTTATTCGATGTACTGGAGGAAGGCATCCCGGAAGCCCCGGGCCCGGAACTGGTACAGCAGGGTCCCGCTCTCGTCGCGGTTGAGCGGGCCGATCAGCACCTTGTAGAGAGGGCGCGCCCCGGTGGAGGAGGGAAGGACCGCCACCGTGTAGCGGGCGTAGGAAGAGACCTCCCGCGCCAGCTTCTCCGCCAGCCCGCGGGTGGAGTAGGCGCCCAGCTGCAGGTAGAAGGACCTGCGCGCCAGAGACAGGGTCTCCGCAGCGGGGGTTTCCGCGGCGGTGGAAGGCACAGCGGCAACCCGGGGCGCCGCAGTAGCGGGCTCCGGGGGTGGCTCCTGCAGGAGCGGGGTCGCGGGCGCCGCAATAGCGGGCTCAGGCGCCGGGACTGGTTCGGGGCTCACGCTCAAGCTCGGGGTTGCCTCGGCGGGTTCCTCCTCGACGGCCGCTTCGGCGAGCGGGAGCTCCTCGGTGAGGGTCGCTTCCGCGGGGAGGGGCGCCATCTCGGCCACGGGGGGCTCCTCAGGGACTTCCCCTTCCGGCAGCGCTTCGCTCTGCGCTGCGGGCTCGGGGGGCAACGCGCTCAAAGACCCGCCCTCCGGCTCCTCCTCGACGGGGGGGACCGTTTCTTCTATTGCAATTTCCTCGGCGGGCGCCGCCGCAATAGCGGGCTCCGGCGCCACTGCCGAGCTTTCCGGCGGCGGTTGAAACAGTCGCTTCTGGGGGATGCGGGCGGTGAGCTCCTTCAGGCGGCGCTCCGCCGCGTCGGCGGCGGGAGCCTCAGGCTGGGCTTCGGGGGCGGAGGCCGTGGCAGTGGAAACCTCGAGGGCAGTCCCGGCGGGGGGCGTCACCGCCTCCGAGGGGGGCTCCTCGGGGGGGGCTTCCGCCGGAAGCTCCGGCGCGGGCGCGCCTACGGCGGCGACCGGCTCTGCTGCCGCGGCGGCCGCTTCGGCAGGCGCCTCGGTGGCCTCGGATTTCGCGGCGGCGGCCTCCGGAAGGGCGGCGGCGACGGCTGCGGCGGGGTTCACGTCCGGGTCCGGGCTGGCGGCCGGCTCGCGGGAGCCGGCGCGCGCGCTGTCGATCGAAGCGATCAGCACCCGGGCCTTGACGCGGATCACCTCGGAGGGCGAGAGGCCGAGCACCGCGGCCGCCTGCTCGGAGAGCAGGAGGAACACGTTGCCCCGCCCGTTGATCCTATCCACGACGGTCACCTGCACGGCCTTGCCGTTCTGAGGGTTCTCGACCCGCAGCAGCGTGCCCTGGGGAAAGGAGTCCGAGGCGGCGAAAAGACCGGGCGAGTCGAACTCACCTTTGCGGACCACCGCCGCGTTGCCGTCCCAGCTGGACTCCTGCGCCGCGAGCGCTGGCAGGAACACGAGTGCAAGGAGCAACAGCAGCAGCCCCCGGGCAGGCAGTCGCGGTAGCGGCATAGAGATCACCCCTCTTCCAGTTTCATCGGCCGAAAAGACCACCCTGATGACTCTAATTGCATTATAGTGATGGATCCGGCCGGCCGCTACCCGCGAGGTCGGCTCCGGGCGGCGATGCCTTCCAATTCGCCGGCCGCCAGTTCCCCTGCGCGGTACAGCAGCGCCTCATACGGCTGCTCCAGCTCCCGGCCGCGATTGTCCAACTCCAGCTCCCCCTGCCCAAGGAGCGCCCCGCCGCGGGGATCCCACAGGAAGAACCGCGCCCGAACCGTGAAGGGCGGCGGTTGGCCGGCAGCCGCGGGCAGGGATCGGGCTTCCAGGCGCACCGCGGCCAGGTAGTGCGCCGCACCCTCGCGGGCGATTTCCAGGGGCTCGCGGAACTGGAGGCGGGTCCAGTCCGCCTCGGGGCGGTAGGGGCCAGTGTCGAAGGTCACGTGCCCACGTTCAAACATGGCGGACATGAGCCCCTCCAGGCCGGCCTCCGGCACGGGCCCAGCTTCCCCGTCGAGGCTGCTCTCCACCAGGAGCATGAAGGTCTCGGCGGGCAGGGACGGGCCGGCCAGGAGCAGGCCCAGGAGGATGGCAGTCGCTCTCATACCGGTTTATCGGAGGATTCCGCTGCGCCCCGTACCGGTTGCGGCCGTCGGCGGATCGTGGTAGCGTGGAGCCGCATGCCCTTTTTCGTGCTCCAAGTAAGGACGGGGGGCGAGGAGAGGTTCCGCCGGCAGGCGGCGAAGCTTCTACCGCCCGAGCGGGGCGAGCTGTTCTGGCCGCGCCGCAGCCTGCGGGTCCGCCGGGGCGGCGAGTGGCGGGAGACGGTCACCCCGATCTTCCCCGGCTACCTGTTCCTGCGCGCCGAGGTCCTCGACTCCACGCTGTTCGGGGTGCTGAAGAGCCTGCCCGGCTTCGCCCGCTTCCTGCGGGACAACGCCAACATCGAGCCCCTCGGGGAGCGGGACCGGGAGATCCTGCTGCATTTTCTGTCGTTCGGCGAGGTGGTGCATCGCTCGCGGGTGAGCTTCGACGCGGAGCGGCGGATCCAGGTGATCGACGGGCCGTTAAAGGCCCTGGAGGGCAGGATCGTCCGGGTGGACCGCCGCAAAGGGCGGGCCCGGGTGCGCCTGGAGCTGTACGAGAACTCCTTCCTGATCGACTTCGGCTTCGACGACATCGCGCTGGTGAACAGGTGAAGGAGCCCGCAAAATCGGCCGAAAATCTAGGCTGAAATGCGGGCGATCGCTAAAAACCGGATCTACCTCATCGGCGCCGGCCTGACCGGCTTGACCCTGGCCCGGGAAATCCAGGCCAAGCCGATCTTCGGCAGAGTCGTCGCCTTCCTGGACGACGACCCGCAGAAGATCGGCCGGCGCTTGAACGGGATCCCGGTGCTCGGCCCCCTGGACGCCGTGACCGAGCTGCTGAAGACCGCGCCCGCCGACGAGGCGATCATCGCCATCCCGGGGGCGACCCGCGAGCAGCTGCGCCGGATCTACCGCCTGCTCATGACCGCCGAGTTCTCCCGCATCCGCATCGTGCCGCAGCTTTCCCAGCTGCTTTCCGGCGAGCCCCACCTGATCCAGGCGCGCGAGCTCAACCCGGAGGACCTGCTGGCCCGCCAGCCCGTGCGGGTGAATCTGAAGAAGAGCCTCGCTTACCTGCGGGGCAAGCGCGTGCTGGTGACCGGGGCCGGGGGCAGCATCGGCTCGGAGCTGGCCCGGCAGCTGCTGTACGGCGGGGCCGAACGCCTGTTCCTGTTCGGGCACGGGGAGAACTCCATCTACGAGTCCGAACGCGAGCTGCGCCTGCTGCAGGAGGCGGGCGTCGGGGAGAAGGCCACGATCGTCCCGGTGATCGGCGAGCTGCAGGACCGGGACTTTGTGCGCTACATCGTGGGTCGGCTGCGCGCCGGCGTGGTGTTCCACGCCGCCGCCCACAAGCACGTGCCGTTGATGGAGGCCAACCCGGTGGAGGCCGTTAAGAACAACGTGTTCGGAACGGCGAACCTGATCGACGCCTCCCTGGAGGGGGAGGTGGAGCGCTTCGTGCTGGTCTCCACGGACAAGGCGGTGGAGCCCGCCAGCGTATACGGCGCCTCCAAGCTGATCGCCGAGGAGCTGGTGCTGCGCCAGGGTGGGGCCGGCAAGGCCTTCCTGGTGGTGCGCTTCGGCAACGTCCTGGGTTCCCGCGGCAGCATCCTGCCGCTGTTCAGCAAGCAGATCCAGAAGGGCGGGCCCCTCACCCTGACGCACCCCGAAGCCCGGCGCTTTTTCATGACCATCCCGGAGGCCGTGAGCCTGGTGCTGCAGGCCGGCGGGGTGGGCCGGCCCAGAGGCCTGTACCTGCTGGACATGGGCGAGCCCGTGCTGATCCGCGAGCTGGCTGAGCAGATGATCCGGCTTTACGGCTACGAGCCCGGGACCGACATCCCCATCGTGTACATGGGCCTACGCCCCGGGGAAAAGCTCCAGGAGCGGCTTTGGGCCGAGGGGGACAACCCGCTTGCCACCGAGTACCCCAAGCTTCTTGTGCTGGACCGCAAGTACGCCCTCAACGGCAAGCTGGACGCGGTGCTGGAGAGCCTGCGCCCGATCTGCTTTTTCCGGGAAGAATCCCCGCAGGCCTTCCGCAACCGCAGGATGCTCCGCGAGACCCTGAAGCGCATCATCCCGGACCTGCGCCTTCCCGACGACGAGCCTCCGTACTGAAGCCCATGCCGGGCTTTATCGACGACCTACGCCCTGCCGGAGCCCTCGGGGCGAAGGGGTTCGCCGTGAACCACTCGACCGTCTGGGACGCCTTCCCGATCCTGAGCTTCACTCTGGCCAAGCAGATCGCCCTGTACCGCGGCGCGAAGTCCGCAGGCTTTTCTCGCCTAGACCAGGCGCTTGAGGTAGCAGCGCCGCCGTTTGTGCTGGCGCGCGTCGTAGTGCTTCCAGATGGCCTGGACCTGGGTGTTGCTCTCCAGCTCTGGGTTGGATTCCGCCCCGCGCACCCCGTGCAGGAGGCTGTTGCGGGTGATTTCGGTCATCAGGATGGCCGTGAGACCCCGCGCCTGGTATTCCGGCTTCACCGCCACCAGAAGCATGTCGATCGTGCGCGGATGCTTCAAAGCCCAGAGCAGGTGCAGAAACCCGAAGGGCAGGAGGCGCCCCCGGCTGCGCTGCAGGGCGCGTGACAGGGAAGGGATGGCCAGGCCGAAGGCCACGACCCGGTCGTCGGCGTCGATCACGACCTTGGCATAGTCGGGGTTCAGGAAGTTGAAGAACTGCTTCACGTACATGTCCACCTGCTCGGGGGTCAGCTCCACCACACCGTACAGCTGCGCGTAGGCCTCGTTGATCAGCTCGAAGATCTTCTGGGCGTAGGTGACTATCGTCTTGAGCTTCGGCTCCACGAGCTTCAGGCCGCTGCGCCGCAGCACCAGCTCCTGGATCCGCAGCACCTTCTCGGGGATCTCGCTGGGGGCGGTGATGTAATACTCGATCCAGTCCACGTCCTTGCCGTAACCCAGCGCCTCCAGGTGGCGCGGGTAGTAGGGGTGGTTGTAGTAGGTGGAGTAGGTGCCCAGCTCGTCGAACCCTTCGATCAGCATGCCTTCCCGGTCCAGGTCGGTGAAGCCCATGGGCCCGTGCACGGCCTCCAGGCCGTTCTCCCGCGCCCAGGCTTCCACCGCACCCAGCAGGGCGGCGGAGACCTCGGGGTCGTCGACGAAGTCCAGCCAGCCGAAGCGGCAGTACTTGTTGCCCCACTTCTGGATGTACTGCTGGTTGATGATGGCCGCCACCCGCCCGACCGGCCGGCCGTCCCTCTCGGCCACCAGGAGCCGGACGCGGCAGTGCCTGTAGGCCGGGTTCTTCTTTGGGTTCAGGGTGTTCCACTCGTCCAGCAGCAGCGGTGGGATCCAGCAGCGGTTCCCCTGGTAGAGGCGGAACGGGAGCCGGATGAACCTGCGCAGCTCCTTCCCGCCGGTGACTTCGCGTATGGAAACGCTCATGGCAACATCCTCCGCCGTGTCTGGCAGCGCCCGCGATTTTCCAGTCATACCACACTTGGCGGCGGGATGCAACTCAGCGTCCGGGGGGTGATAAGCCGCGCCTGAATCGAACGCGGATCCTTTGCGGCGCGCTGCTTCTCGCCGTGCTGGCCGGGCGGCGAGAAGAGTACCGGGAGCTTCATCAAGAACGCTGGCGGGCCATATTCTGCCCCTGCCACGGGGGTTCTCGGCGCTGAAGATCCACCCAATCCTATTCAAGCGCTATCGAGAGGAGAACTCCTTCGAGCGGAACAACTACCTGGGAACGAGCTGGCTCTACGAGGCGGGGACCAGCGCCCTGCAGGCCGGCGCTCTCACCGACTTCTCCGGATCCTGGGGAGCCCTGCTGCACCTGAGCACGGCGGTTCGCGGCTCCCTGTTCGTCGGCCTGGACAACTATGCCTTCGCTGCCTTCGAGGCAACGACATACGTCAGCTCTCTTAAAAGTCTCCTGGCCCACCCCCCTCAGGGGCGAAGCGGCTCTCATGGGACTGCTCTCCCTTACCGCAGTCCTGTCCGGCGGGTACGGCTTCGGAGCAGGCGGCCTGTTCTTCAGCTTGAATCCGGGCTCGGTGTACTGAAGGAAGGCGCAAACAGCAGCCGAGGTCAACGATCCCTCCGGATCCTCAGTTTCTTAGAGGTACAGGGTGAGTGCCAGCACCTGTAGCTGCCAAAATAGGCCCATACGCTGCGGGTCGAAGAGCAGCCCTAGAGTACAGAACCTTTCGGCGTAACCAAAGCTGGGACATCCGAACACAATTGGAGTCACCTTGAGGTTGAGAAGCTTTGTCTGATCAAGCCCGTACAGGAAGCCCGCCTCCAGGATGGCGTTCAAATATGAATTCTCCTTTCTCTCCAGGAACCAGTAGCTTGCGGAAAGCCCGAAAAAAACCTGGGAGTAGAAGCGCGGTGTTATTTGTGGGATATGGTAGAGCTCGAACTCGAGGTGCCCACCCGGAAGCCAGGCAAGCCCGGCCCGACAGTACAGCCCAGGGGGCACTGCGGAGTATTCAGCCCGACCCACTGCTGCAAAGGTATTGGTCGAAACGGTAACCCCCACTCCAGAGGCTCCGACATTGCAGCTCGACAGAATAAGGGTGATCACCCAGAGGAGCACCAGAGTTCTGCCGGATATCCGATGGTTTGCGTACATCCTACGCGGCCTCCCTAAAAAAGGAAGAGGGAGGCTTTGAAGACCATAATCCCCCATCCTGGCAGTCGGGCTCCCTTGTCGAGGAACAGCTGAATCGAGCCGATCGTGAACACGCCGTCTCCGACCCGACAGCGCAGCGGCGCGGCGAGGACAGCGAATCGAGCAGCGTGGAAATCGGAGGTGATCAGGCACTCGGCTCCCAATCCCGGACTCCAGCAGCTGGAGATATAGAAACGGTTCTTCAAGAAAGAAGCTGGGAGGTCCACAAGCGTCAACTCCAAAGCAACCTGCATTCGCAGCCCTTCGGAATTGGCGGGGGAGAGGGGCAGTAGAAAGCCGCAGGAAAGCGCCGGATTCAGCACGTGAATTGCCAGGGGCTCAGCGAACAAGCCTATGGCGAGATATTCTGCTGCAGGCAGGCTGGTTTGCTCCGAGAACCCGCAGAATCCGGTATACAGGCCTCCGAACCAGGGTTTCTCCGCTCCCAAAGCGCCGGCTGGCGTGACCAGCAGAAACAGGGCGAGAGGTATCAGCAGGGTGACAGCCATACCCCGCATCATTAGCCTCCGAAAAAAAGAAAAAGGTAGTAGATCAGGAACCGGAGGCCTCTGCGCTGGGACGCCAGCTCTTGACTTACCCTCCTGCATCCGGCTTTGAGCTCCTCGAGGTTTTCCAGCATCGGGGTCCCCAGCTCGCTTCCCTCAAACAGGATATTGAGCTCCTTGGACAGATGGCAGGAACGATAGTTGAAGTTTGCCGAGCCGATGGTGAACCAGCGCTCGTCAACGATGATCCCCTTGTAGTGCAGGTGGGATTTGGGATGACCGTACTCCCACAGAACGGCCCCGGCCTCTATCAAATCGCGCATCCGATAGCCGGTAGCGTAGTAGAATTTGTCAAGCTTATGAAACGTTGAGGAAAACAAGATGTTCACGCTTATTCCTTTGGCAGTCAGACGCCGTATCTTCTGGAGGACCGAGCGGTCGGGCATGGTGTAGGCCTGAATCATCCAGATCTCTCGTTGCGCCATATCGAGGAGTCGATCGAACATCTCTCCGATGAGCGGATTTGTGAAACGATCTTGCTGCACGAGCCACAGGCAGTCCCCGTCACCGCACGAAGTTCTTACCGCAAAATCCTCTTCCTTCAGCTTCTCCATGGAATAGGCGTTCCACTCCTTGACGAAGTTAGTGACCAGTTGCTTGGCGGCCGTGGCCGACCGGAACTCCACCATGGAATCGGTGGTTCCAGAGTCTTCGGGGGAGTCCAAAGACGGAGACCAGATGTTTTGCCCCCCCAGAACGACGGTTTCCCCGTCTATAAGCCAGAACTTCTGATGATCGCGGTACTCGAACACCGGCAGCCGAGCGAACCGGTTCGCTCGGATGGGATTGAACTCCGTTGCCGGTATCTCGTTCTTGACGAGATAAGGCAGCGCTGTCCTGCCTTCGACAAACCCGGAGACAAAACCGGAGCAGGAATCAGCGACGACATACACCCGGATGTTTTCTTCCATCCTTTTTTTGAGCAGGTCGAGAACATATCTCCCTTTCTCATCGTCCAAGATCACGAATACGCTAATGAGGATGTAGTCCCGGGCTCCCCGGATCAACTCTTCCGCCCTCTTCAGAAAGGTGTCGCCCGTGAAGTAGAAACGAAGGCCGGATGCATCACAACACAGCAGGCCGGGGAATTGGGGATTCCCGTCATCGTCCGCTCCGGCGCAGCTGTGCAAAGGAAGAGATGTGCAGGCCAGGTGAAAGAGGAAGATGCAGAGTAGAAGCCCGCTCAAGACTCTTCTGGCGACGCACATCGGTGATTTGCCTATTATCCGAGCGGTACGGGCGCTTGTCAAATGCCCCTACTCCACGTGGAGATCCTCCGGCGGGTCGCGGCCCAGGCCC
>Ga0315284_10016961_pt1 | contig 10318 bp, 10 predicted proteins | sample YL17G09_16_MG_FD_203696 | JGI IMG/M metagenome (GOLD analysis project Ga0315284, IMG submission 203696) | Sediment microbial communities from Yellowstone Lake, YNP, Wyoming, USA - YL17G09_16 | ecosystem: Environmental > Aquatic > Freshwater > Lake > Sediment | place: USA: Wyoming | collected...
CGCTGTGACGTAACCAACCGAAGGGCCTGGGCGAGACGGGCGCCCGGGGGAGGTGTGCCATGGCGATGGTGAAGCGGTTGCAGGAATACCTGGATTCCCACGGTGTCAAGTATGAGGTAAGGCTACACCGGGAAGCGTTCACCAGCCAAGAGATCGCCGCTGCCAGTCATGTCTCCGGCAAGGCCATGGCCAAGGTAGTCATGGTCAAACGCGGCTCAGGGATGGTGATGGCTGTCCTGCCAGGCGCATGCAAGGTTGGCATCGATCGTCTTGAGAAGATCTTCGGCTCGCCCGGTGTCACCATCGCACGCGAACACGAGTTTGCCGGGCTGTTCCCTGACTGTGACACGGGGGCCATGCCTGCCTTCGGAAATCTCTACGGCCTCGAGGTGTATGTGGACGAGGAAGTGGCCATGCAACCGAGGATCGCCTTCCAAGCCGGGAATCATCACGAACTGGTGAGCATGGACTATGCAGACTTCGCCCGGCTGGTCCAGCCCAAGGTGGCTGAGTTCTGCTCTCACAAGTAGGCAATGGCGCCCTTCGGCAATCCGGGGTCTTTGCCCTGCCTGGGAACGCCACGGCTTCTGGTTGGGCCGCGGGGATTCTTTTGGACTGCTATTCTCGGCGGCTGGTCTCGGCGCGCGTCCAACTCTTTGGGCTTGAATGCGGATGAGCAAGGCCAGTAAGGGCCACCGGACAATTCCGCGCCGGAAAGTCTTCCCGGCTGGACGCCACCCACTGGGTGCTGGTATCATCCTCGCCAACCTCGCCCATTTTGCGATGCTCGACTGAGTTCAAACGTCTCAGTCTTACCGCAGAGCCCGCCTGTCTGCCGTGCTGGCACAGGCAGGCGGAGGCCGCAGAGGAAGACGAGATATTCCCAGTAGTTCCAGGAGCAACAGTCCTTCAGACTCAGAACGCATTTTTTTGAGCCTGGATGAAGGAGGGACCTATCGCGTCTGGCTCTGCGATCTCGGCGATCTCTGCGGTGAAAAAATCCGGACTGATAGGAGGATTTCCGATGGTCTCCCTCGACGACCTCAAGGCCCTGGCGGTTCGCACCCAAACCAAGATTGTCCTCCTGGTCATCGACGGCGTCGGCGGCCTGCCGCGCAGCAGTGATGGCAAGACAGAGCTTGAGGCGGCCCGGACGCCGCACCTTGACGCGTTGGCGGCCCGGGGGAACCTGGGCCTGGCTGATCCCGTCGCGCCCGGGATCACGCCCGGCAGCGGCCCCGGCCACCTCGGTCTCTTCGGGTACGACCCGCTCAAGTATCGGATCGGGCGTGGAGTCCTCGAGGCGGTAGGAATCGACCTGGAGATGACCGAGCGCGATCTGGCAGCCCGCGGGAACTTCTGCTCCGTGGACGCAGCCGGCCTGATCACCGACCGGCGCGCCGGCCGCATTCCAACAGAGGCCTGCGCTCGGCTGACACCCCTTTTGGAAAAGATCCAGATTCCGGGTGTCCAGTTGATCGTGCGTCCGGTGCGAGAACATCGCTTTGTGGTGCTGTTCCGAGGTGACGGCCTGGGGGAGGGCCTGTCAGAGACAGACCCGCAGCAGGTCGGCAAGTCGCCTCTCCCAGTCCGGGCAGAGGCGCCACAGGCCGAGCATGCTGCTGGCATTGTCAACCGCTTCGTCTCCGAGGCCAAGCGGGCACTGTCTGCCGAGCACCCGGCCAACATGATCCTCCTGCGTGGGTTCTCGAAGTATCCCAACCTGCCGATGCTTACCGATATCTACGGGCTGCGCGCGGCCGTCATCGCTGTCTACCCTATGTATCGCGGGCTGGCCAAGCTGGTGGGGATGCAGGGGGTGCAGACCGGGGACTCCGTGGCCGACGAGATTGCGACGCTGGAATCGGCCTATGGGGACTTCGACTTTTTCTTCGTCCACGTGAAGAAGACGGACAGCGCCGGCGAGGATGGCAACTTCGACAAGAAGGTGTCCGTCATCGAGGAAGTAGATACCCAGATTCCGCGCCTCTTGGCGCTCAAGCCTGATGTCCTGGTGGTGACAGGCGATCACTCGACACCGGCCACCTTCAAGGCTCACAGTTGGCACCCGGTGCCGGTGCTTCTCCTATCGAAGTGGTGCCGGCCGGATGGCGCGCCGCGATTCACCGAGCGGGAGAGCCGGTGCGGCAGTATCGGTCACGTTCGTGCCGCCGAACTCATGCCGCTCATCATGGGACATGCCGAGCGGCTGGCCAAGTTCGGCGCGTGAAGGCCCGACAGGAAACCGCAGATTACGCAGATTTCGCAGATTCTTTCCGGCATGTGTTTCTCTTGAAATCTGTGTAATCTGCGTAATCTGTGGTTAAAGGTGATTCGTGGTCCGGCTTCTGGCGGTGGCGGACATCCACGGTCGAGTGGCTGCGATCGATGTGATCCGGGACGAGGTGAGCCGACACGCACCGGATGCCACCGTCGTCGCGGGCGACCTGACGAACTACGGCGATGCGGCCGAGGTCACGCGGGTGCTGGACAGCCTGCCGGGTCGAGTCCTGGCAATCCCCGGCAATCTGGATGTGTCGCGGGCGTTCGACGTTGGCATCAGCAAGAGCCACGCCGAGAGCCTTGTTGGAAAGCTCGTTGAGATCCAGGACGTTACCATTGCCGGACTCCGCGGACAGGCAGGCAAGCGCACTCTCCCGTGCGACGTCCTAGTCGTGCATGAACCGCCGCTCCATATCTTGGACGAGGTCGGCGGGGGACGACACATCGGCCTGCAAGAACATCTGGAGACGCTCCATCGCCTGAAGCCGAAGCTTGTGCTGTGCGGCCACTGCCATGAATCGCCTGGGGTTGAGAGCCTCAATCAGACCACGGTGGTCAACTGCACCCTCGGGCGTGGGGGTCGGGGCGCCTTGGTCGAGATCCACGGCGACCGGGTGAGTGCCCGTCTTCTCTAACCCCAATCCGAAATTCCCAACCGCCAAGGCGCCAAGCACGCCAAGGCTGATGGCCGAATGGAAAGGAACAAACGGAACTTCTGAAGACCCCAAAAGCGCGTTCTCAAATCCTCCGGTCCAGAGCCGGAAAAATCGTATCCTTGGCGACCCGGGTACCCAGCGCTGGCGCTGGGTGATCATGGCGGTTCAAAGTTTTTCTCGGATCAGGGCTAACTGCGAGATCTCTCCATACCGGGCGGATGGACGCCTGATGCTGTCGAGAAGGTGCCTGGTTGGGCCTGCGACCTGGGCTCGAGCATGCGGCGCGATCTGAAGGAAAAGGTTGCGGTGATCACCGGCGCCTCCAGCGGTATCGGGCGGGCGACGGCGCTGGCCCTCGCCCGCGAGGGCGTTCGCGTCGTTGTCGGTGCCCGGCGGACGGACCGACTGGAAGAGGCGGTTGAGGCAATCCAGCGTGCGGGGGGTCAGGCGCGCGCACTCCAGACCGATGTGACGAAGCCGAATGAAGTGTCGCGCCTCGTCGGAGAGGCGGTTACGGCGTTTGGCCGGCTGGATATCCTGGTCAACAACGCAGGACTCGGGTACTTCGGTCGCCTGGAATCTATGCCACCGGAAGAAGCCCGGTACCTTTTCGAAGTGAATGTCATGGGCACCCTCTACGGCATCCAGGCTGCGGTGCCCATCATGCGGTCGCAGCGGTCAGGGCATATCATCACCGTGTCATCCGTATCCGGGAAGCGCGCCACTCCCGGCAGCGGGATGTACGCCGCCACGAAATTTGCCCAAGTGGCCCTGTCGGAGTCCCTCCGGCTGGAGCTGGTGGATGCAGGCATTGACGTGAGCATCATCTGTCCGGTCTCCACGACGACCGAGTTCTTCGAGATCGCTGCCGCGCGCTCGCCTTTCAAGATTGACCCGGTTGGTCCCATCTATTCCGCGGAGCAGGTGGCGGGACTCATCGTGCAGTGCGCTCGCCGGCCCCGCGCGGAACTCATCGTGTACCGGCTGGCCCGCCTGATGGTGATCCTGAATGCGATCTCCCCGCGATTGCTGGACCGAATTCTGGCTACGTACTGGAAGCGGATTCGCCCCGGGTTCTGAGCCCAATCCGAGATTCTCAACCGCCAAGGCGCCAGGAACGCCAAGACCGAATGGCTGATTGGGGGGAAACGAACGGAACTTCTGAAGGCCCGATGAGCGTGTTCTCACGTTTTTCAGGGGAGAGATCGAAATCTCTTATCCTTGGCGTCATGGCGGTTCAAAGGTTTCTTCGGATCAAGGCCAAGATGCGATTCCGCAATGGCCTTCTCATCCTTGGATCCGGAAGGAGGGTGCATGAACGCAAGCGGTGATGGCAGGAGGCGGGCGTCAGATACACTTCAGGAGATCTGGGACGAGAATTCGGTGGCACGCGAAGCGCTCCTCCACGAAGTCCGCGGACTGTCCGAGTCCCAGCTCGCGTTTCAACGGTCCCCGGGCAAGTGGTCGATCGGAGAGATCCTGGATCACCTGGCCCTTGCAGAACAGAGTATTGCGCGCGTCGCTTCGAGGATCCTGCAGCGGGCGGCGGGGCGGGGCCTCATCGGCGAACCGGGGAGCATGGAAGCGTTGTCGTGCAAGATTGATCTGAAGACGTACGACAAATCAGTCGCAGCGCCCGAGTCCGTGCGTCCACTCCCCGAGCGGCCGCTGGAGCTGCTGCTTGCCGGGCTCCGGGAGAGTCGGGAGCGGCTGCTTGAGGTCAGCAGTCGTGCGGAGGGCCGAGTGATCGGCAACGTCACCATCCGCCACTTTCAGCTCGGCGAGTTGCACTTCTATCAGTGGCTGGCGCTCGAGGCTGCTCACGAGACGAAGCATCTGGCGCAGATTCGCGCGATCAAGGCGCATCCGGAGTTCCCGAGGAGCTGATCGCGAAAGAAGCCAAAAGAGCGTTCGAGTGTTTCCGCCTTTGGCGGATTCGGGTGTTCGGAAGAGCCCGAATGGCCGAGTCAGGCGAACGTGGAAACTGCCGGCGCGTAGAAAGCCTGATTCGAGTTGAGCGAGCCGATGAATTCGAGTCTACAGAGCCTCTTGCAAAACTATAAAAATGCCGTCACTCCGGCGGAGGCCGGAGTCCAGAAGCCCTTGACTTCACTGGATTCCTGCTTTCGCAGGAATGACAGAAAAAAGCAAGTATGACACTTTCGCAAGAGGCTCTACAGTCCATGTTTTTTCCGACAATCCTCCGGCACATCCCCCATGAGCGTGGGGTCAATATCGTGCTGCGGACGGCGCACCTGATGACCTCCGGCATCCTCTTGGGAGGTCATGTCTTTGACGTTTCTGCCCACCGCTTGATTCTATTTCTGTACCTGACGATCCTCAGCGGCATCAGCTTGGTTCTCCTCGAACTGTTCAGCTCATGCCGTTGGATCTACCTGATCAAAGGCGTTATGGTGATGGTGAAAGTGGCGCTCGTGATTGCAGCAGGTATCTGGTGGGATCAGCGGGTGTCGTTTCTATTGTTGGTGGTGTTGATCGGCTCGATCGGGTCGCACATGCCGGCCCGATTCCGCTACTACTCATTCCTGCACGGGCGCGTCATCGTTGACCCGCCCAAGGCGCAGACCGCCGCACCGCTCTCAACCTGGCGCCAGTGAGAGTGTGTGAAGAAATCGTCGCCGGGGCGAAACCCTGACCGTAACCTCTTGATGTGTCATGGGTGAAGAATGCACCTCGTGCTGATTCCGCGATTCTTTCACACACTCTGAAGTCCAATGACGGCGCCTGATTCTGCCGGGCAGCCGATGGATTACCGCCGGTTACACCGCTGGGATGTCACACCGCAAGAAGCGATTCGTATCCAGCAGGACCTGCGCACGAAGATCGTCACCCTGGATGACGACCGGACGGACTTCCGGACCGTGGGCGGCATGGATGTATCGTATGACAAGCGGTCGCCATGGCTATGCGCGGCGATCGTCGTGGTGCGCCTGCCGGGGCTTCAGATAGTCGAGACCGCTGCGGTCCGGGCGAGGGCTCAGTTTCCCTATATCCCCGGCCTGCTTTCCTTCAGAGAATCGCCAGGCGGACTGGAGGCATGGCAGAAGCTCCGGAACCGGCCCGACTGTCTGATCTGCGATGGACACGGCTATGCCCATCCTCGGCGGTTCGGGTTCGCGTGCCACTTCGGCTTGCTGGTGGACCTGCCGACGATCGGTCTTGCCAAGAGCGTGCTGGTTGGCACCTTCAAAGCGCCCGGCGTGAAGCGTGGAAACACGAGTGATCTGGTTGAGGCGGGCGAGGTGATCGGAACAGCAGTCCGAACGCGCGAAAGGGCGGAGCCGGTGTTCGTCTCCATCGGGCATCGGGTCAGCCTTGCTGGGGCTGTGGCGACCGTTCTGGCATGTACTGCCGGGTATCGGATTCCGGAGCCTATCCGGATGGCTCACACCCTGGTCAACCGCCTGCGGGCAGCCGGCGAAGAACCAGCCGCCAACGGGCGCCTGTTCGAGTAGTCTTCCTCTCCTTGTAGGGGCTCGGGTCGTCGTCACCCCGCGTAGGTTCCTTTCCTTTTCCTGACCGTCCCGCCCTGGCCGTACTGGCTGATCCGATCCCCGTTGCGGCGCTGATTGGCACCCACTTCCGAGAGGGCGGGCTGTGCCCGCTCGTGACCGAAAAAATTCCACTTGTACGATCTTGCAGTTATACCGCATATTATCCATTAAGAATTTGCTTTTTGGCGCCGCTTGGCGCTCGGCCCGCCGGGCCGCCCCGCGACCCCACCGGGATCCGACCCGGACATCCCGGGCCAAGTCGGGCCACCGCCCCCCGGGTGATAATGAAAAGGTACATTCTCTACCGGTTCTTCCAGGCGATTATTGTGATCTGGGGGATCAGTTTAATTACGTTCTCCCTCCTGCACATGTTCCGGGATCCGGTTCTCATTCTTCTTCCCCCGGAAGCCACCAAGGCAGAAGTGGAAACCCTGCGGAAGGAGATGGGCTTCGATCGCCCGCTCGCCGTGCGCTACGTCAAGTTTCTCTCCGGGATGGTGCGGGGAGATTTCGGCAAGTCTTTCGTCGCCCAACGGCCGGCCCTGGGCCTGGTTCTGGAACGAATGCCCATGACCCTCTGGCTGGCAGCCTCGGGGCTCCTCCTGGCGATTATTATCTCCCTTCCCCTGGGAGTCATAGCGGCGGTGAAACGCAATCGCCTGCCGGATCATTCTGCTTCCATCTTTGCGGTCCTAGGGCAAGCCATGCCTCTCTTCTGGCTGGACATCATGCTCATCATCATCTTTGCCGTCAAGCTCAGGCTGTTGCCTGCTTCGGGTGCGGGGAGTTTCAAGCACATCATTCTTCCCGCCACAGGGATCGCCGTTTCCCTGCTTCCCATTCTCATGCGCCTCACCCGGTCGAGGATGATTGAGATTCTCTCTCAGGATTACATTCGCACCGCTCGCGCCAAGGGCTTGCGGGAAAGCACGGTCCTCTTCCACCATGCGTTGCGGAATGCCCTGATTCCGGTGGTGACCATCCTGGGGTTTCAATCCGGACTGCTCCTGGGGGGGGCGGTCATCACCGAAACAATCTTTGCCTGGCCGGGAGTGGCCAGCCTGGTGGTGGAATCGATTTTCAACTCCGATTTTCCCGTCGTCCAGGCGGCAGTGGCGGTTTTTGCCCTCTTGATCGTTTTCACCAATCTGCTCACCGACATCACCGTGGCTTGGCTGGATCCGAAAATCAGGTTTGGTTCTTGAGGAAGATGAACGAAATAGGCGGCTACAAATACTTCTTTCGCCGGTTGGGTCAGGCCAGGGTGGGGATTGTTGGCCTGGCTATGGTCTCCCTGATGGTGGCCATGGCTGTGTTCGCTCCCTTCATCTCTCCCAGCGACCCGCTAGAGCAAGACCTGCACGCCCGCCTTCGGCCCCCCTTCTGGGGTGAAAAGGCAGATCCCAAGTACAAGATGGGAACCGACCAGGTGGGGAGGGACATGCTCAGTCGACTGATCTATGGGTCCCGGATCTCACTTTCCGTCGGCTTTCTCACCATGGCCTTCTCCGCCCTGCTGGGGATCACCCTGGGAATCCTGGCCGGATATTACCGCGGCATCCTGGATTCCATTATCAGCAACGGCGTGAATATCATGATGTCCTTCCCTTACATCCTCTTGGCCATTTCAGTGATGGCCGCGGCCGGGCCGGGCTATGTTAATCTGATCATGGTCCTGGGCCTCACCGGGTGGCCGGTCTATACCCGCTTGGTAAGGGCGGAGGTGATCGAACTGGAGGGCCGCGACTTCATGATCGCTGCCCGGGCCTTGGGGGGCCGGGACAGCGGGGTCATCTTGAAACATATACTGCCCAACACGGCAAGCTCCATCATCGTCCTGGCCACTTTTGAGATGGCCCGCATGATCATCCGCGAATCCTTCCTCAGCTTCCTGGGCCTGGGGATTCCACCGCCTAATGCTTCCTGGGGCGGGATGCTGGCCGAAGGGCGGTCCTACATGCTGAACCTGTGGTGGCTGGCCGCCATTCCCGGTTCCGCGATCTTCTTCACCACCCTGGGAATCAACCTCATGGGGGACGGGCTGAGGGACTGGCTCGACCCGCATACTCGCATGCGCTAGAGCGGTCGCGAAATGCGGAATGCGGAATGCCGAGTGCGGAATGAAAAGCAAGGCATCCCAAGTGGGCAATCCGGAATAAGAGGATTGGATGTTTCATTCCGCATTCTGAATTCCGCATTAAGAAAAGGAGGGTAAGCTATGGAAAAAGTTTATGCGTACATCGACCAAAACCTCGACCGCTTTATCGAGGAGCTCTTTGTTCTCGTCCGCCAGCCTTCCATCAGCGCCCGGTGGGAAGGGGTCGAGGAATGCTCCAAACTCCTCATGCAGATGATGGAGAGCGTCGGAATCAGTCCCCGCGTTCTGCCCATGGGCGGAAAACGGAATCCCCCATTGGTCTACGGCGAAATTCTGAATCCCGAGGCGAAACGCACGCTGCTTATCTACGGCCACTATGACGTTCAACCCCCGGAACCCCTGGATGCCTGGGAGTCCCCTCCCTTTCAGCCCACTATTCGGAACGGAAGGATATACGGCCGGGGAACCGCCGACAACAAAGGCCAATTCTTCGCCCATTTCAAAGCCATCGAATCGGTTCTGAAGATCAACGGGAAAATGCCAGTCAACGTCAAGTTCCTCCTCGACCCCGAAGAAGAGGTTGGAAGCCCCAGTCTGAACGAGTTCTGCCGGCAGAATAAAGCCCTTTTCGCTGCAGATGTGGCCTTGAATTCGGATGGACCCATGGACACCTCGGGCCGTCCCCGCTTGAGTTTCGGGAACCGAGGCGTTCTCTACGTAGAGGTCATTGCCCGTGGGGCCAATACCGATCTCCATTCCGGAAACTTCGGCGGGCCCATTCCGAACCCGGCCTGGCGCCTGGTTGAATTCCTTTCCACGCTGCGGAAATCGGATGGGACGGTGGCCATCGAGGGTTTCTACGACGACATCGTGCCCCCCACCCCCAAAGAGAAAGAGATGATGGCCCAGATTCCTTTCGATGAGAAAAGGTTCATGGAAAAATACGGGCTGAGGAAGTTCACCCCGCCCGATGAGATCAGTTACATGGAGAAGCTCATGTTTCGGCCGACCCTGAACATTGCCGGCCTCACTTCCGGCTATGGGGGACCGGGGAGCAAGACCGTTCTTCCCTGCCGGGCGGTCCTCAAGATGGACATGAGGCTGGTGGTGAACCAGACTCCGGAAGACATCTTCCAGAAGTATGTGCAGCACATGAAACGATACGGCTTCGACGACCTGGAAGTGAATCTACTGAACAGCTACGCACCCTCCCGGACATCGGTGGACCATCCCATGGCCCCACAATTCGTCGAAGCCATCCGCCAAGGGTTCCAGAAAGACCCGGTCTTGATTCCCGCAGGCGGGGGAAGTTTCCCCGGTGCGGCCATCCGGAGCATCCTGAATATTCCCATCCTCTCGGTTCCTTACGGAAACGCCGACGAAAATAACCACGCCCCCAACGAGAACTTCGCCATCGATTGCTTCAGAGGGGGAATCCGAACAACGGCCGCGCTCTTTTTCCAATTGGCGGGATAGCGTTCGGAGGGGAAGACGTAAGGACTGAGTGGCCAGATGCCACGGCCTCCTGGTGCTCGGGGAGCAGCGAGGCCGTGGCATCTGCCCCCCGAGCGCGGAGCACTCTCTGTTACGGGTTCATGCGCCACGAGCTATGAACTATCGGGATGCTGAAAAAACTCGTTTTCGCCCAGGCTGCTCAAAAAGGTCCAGATGCAAGGCGGCGCGCCGGGTACCCATCCGCAGGATGGGTGCAGGTGCGAGGCGTACTTACGCGTACGCCGCAGCGCCGCGCGAGCGCGCCAACGCGG
>Ga0315284_10016962_pt1 | contig 10318 bp, 11 predicted proteins | sample YL17G09_16_MG_FD_203696 | JGI IMG/M metagenome (GOLD analysis project Ga0315284, IMG submission 203696) | Sediment microbial communities from Yellowstone Lake, YNP, Wyoming, USA - YL17G09_16 | ecosystem: Environmental > Aquatic > Freshwater > Lake > Sediment | place: USA: Wyoming | collected...
CCAAGATTCTGGATGGCGAACAGGATCTTGTCCAGGTCGTCCACGATGGCCTGGCCGATGTCGTCTATCTTGCCTTGGATGCCTTGGGATACCGTGCCGAGGTAGGCGAGAACCGTTTGCCGTTCGGTCTTATACTGTGCGTCCATGGCGGCTTTTGTCGAACCGAGCAGGGAGGGCGTTATCGTATTGAACCCCTTGCCGTAATTCTCAAGGGCCGTCATACCCTCCGCGCCGCCGAATTGCCAGAGCCCCTGCTCCAGGACCCCGCCCTTGGGCAAGACCCCGGTCTGCTGGAATGCGGTCGTGGCCGGTTCCCAGCCCTTCTCGAACGTGGTCAGGTCGGCCATCTTGACGAGTTTGGATGGATCCAATCCCATCGCGGCCAGGTCGCCCCAGCCTGTCGCGCCGAATCCCTCGCCGCCCAGGATCCTGTCGATGATTCCCTGCTCTGGAAGGATGGAGTTTAACCCCTCGACCAGGCTGCTGATGCCGGCCAAATTCGCCCTGAGTCCGGGCAGGTCGGCCGCTCTCTGCCAGGTGGACAGATCGCCCCCGTATTTGAGGATCATGTCGGACAGTTCAGGCAGGATCTCGCCGGTATCCCAGAAGACCTGGTACATGTCCTTCGCGGACGGCAGACTCGCTGTGATGGCATCCCTGAGGCCCTGGAAGCCAGCGGTGAGACTATTGACGGCATCCGCAGTTGTCGATGCGGCCACACCGGCCGCAGCCAGCAGGGCCGTCAGGTCGGGCATGGCGGCTGTCAGCGCCTTACTGTTTTTGAATGCCGCCTGCCATGCATCGTTGAATGGTTGCCAGTTGCCGGTATTTATTCCCTGCTCGACCACGGCGCGGAAGTCGAGGTAGCCGCTGGCGGCGATGTCGGTGCTAACCGTCACTTTCGAGAGGGCGGCCAGAAGGGCGTCAACTTTACCTTGCGCCTGGGCGGCCGGGACCGCGATCTGGCTTATAAACGCCGGAGACGTCAGGAGATCCTTGCGGATCGGATAGGCCTGTTTCTCCGTCAGCCCGACGCCAGAGTAGAAAGCCTTGATCGCCTTCTCGCCGATGTTAATCCCTCCGAGGTCTCGGACGGCTTCCATCGCCCCGGCTTCAACGGAGGATTTGGTGAAGACCTTGTAGAGGATGGTCCCAACAGCCAATGCGCCAAGCGCCGCCCATCCCCAAATCGGAACCATTCCGAGAAAACTCGCTGCGCCGGCGAGAATCCCGCTGCCAGCAGTGGCTCCAGCGATAGCTCCGGCTCCGGCGATACCGCCAGCGGCACCTGCGATGCCACCGAGAACCTTGCCCGAAGCCGTCTGCGGAATCGTTAGGCCTGCCAGGATGCCCCCTCCTATCACGCTCGTAGCCATTCCCGCTACACCACCGAACGCAGCCAACCCTCCCGCCGATGCCGTACTGCCTGCGCCCGATTTGCCCATGCCAAAGAGACTATTGAGGATTCCAGAGAGCCAATTCTTGAGCGGATTGAATAGTTGCTCTATCATCATCCGCAGAATGCCCTTGGCGGTATCCACGAATATCGCCTTCAGTTTCTCGCCGAAGTTCTGCCCGGAAACGATTATGTCCGCAATCCCGCGCGACCAGTCCGTGACGATAGTGGAAACCTGTCGTTTCCAGACGTCGGCCATAGATTCGGAGGTTTTCTCCCATGTCGCACCGATGATCTCGGAATTGATCTTCACGCCGGAGGCAATATCCTTGATCTCCTCCTCGGGCGTCTTTCCTTCGGAGTTTTTCGGGAAGAGTTCGATGGGTTTCATCTTCCCGAGTTCCGCATTGAACTTCGTGAAACTATTCGCAGCACCGGAAAGGTATCCGGAGAGATCCTCACTTATGACCTTGCCTATGATTCGGTCCAACTCCCCCATCGCTGCGGAGGCATCCCCGGTTCCCTTGGCCATCGATATCATCGTGTCGTAGGCTTCAATCAGATCTATGGTCAGGTCATCGAGCGTCCCGGTGAGAACCAGTTGCTTCGCAGCGGCCGTCTTCAGCTGTTCCCCGTACAGCATCAGGATCTGGCTGCTCTTTCCGCTCACGTCGGCCATCTGGGCCATTTTGACAGCCAACTCGTCAGCCGGTGCGAGAGCCTTCATCGCCGATTCGGCGAACCGTTGAATCTCTTCCGCCGCCCGCTTCTGGGCGGACGCGAGTTCGACCGCCTTCTTCTTCATCTCGTCGTATTGCTGGATGTTCGCGAGTAGGATCCCGGCCTTGGTGTAGTCGCCCGTCCCCGCCCCTGGTTCCGGAACGGTTTTCGCGGGAGCGGCCGGCGGACTGCCCCAGAGTCCGTGCCATCCTTCTCGGATGTTCGCGAAACCTTCCAGGATCTTGCCGGTCCATTCGCCGAAAAAGGAGGCTACGCCTGAAAGGCTCGAAATGGCGGAAGTGCCGAATCCCTTCCACCATCGGTTGATCTTGTCCATGCCCTGATCGAATTGCAGGAGTTTCTTCTGGGTCAGGTCATCCCATACGACACCCTGCTTTTTCAACTCCTCGAGTTGATCGCGGAGACCCTTGGTCGAATTCAGCAGAAGCGGAATCATCTCGCGTTGGCGCGTCCCGAACAGGGCGATCGCGACCTGGGCCCGTTCTGTCGGGCTTTCGATCTCGAGCAGTTTTAGCCGGACCTCGTCCAGGATGTCGACGGCATCCTTGGATGATCCGGTCATCGTCTTCGTGGAGATGTTCAGGACATCCAGGACCTTTGCGAATTCTCCGCCCTTCCCGAGCGCCAACTGCTCATTCATCCGGGCGAGGGAGCGCGACAGGTTCATCCCCTCCAGACCCATTTCCTTTTGGATCTGCTCGATGCCCTGGAGATCCTGTGTCGTCATCCCGGTCATCGCGGACAGGTTTTGCAGTTGCTCTGCCGTATCCGACGCCGACTGCATGAACTTGAATAGAGCGGCGCCCCCTGCGATCGCCGCCGCTGCCACGCCTCCAATCCCTACGGCAAGCGGTCCCATGGCCTCAAGCAGACCGACCACGCCCTGCTTGGCCGTCTCCAACGGAGACCGAGCGAAGTTGATCATGGATTGACCGAAATCCTTGATGGCATTGCTGGCCGGCTGGGTGACGGTATCGAGCCTCTTTAGTTCGTCGGCGTATTTCTTGAACCCTTCCGGCAATGCCTGGCCATACTTTTCGGCGGTGACGATTGCATCCCGGATCGCCTTCTCGTTCGCCTTGACGATGTTCGTAAGGTTGAACGATTCATCGCCGAGGTGCTTCCCGGCCTTCTCGAGCACCTCGAAAGTGCGCGCGAGCTCCCTGGCGGGGTTGACCGTATTCTGGAACACGGCGACCTGCTGCAGCCCGGCGCGGCTGATCCGCTCGCCGCTCTCCTTGAACTTGTCCTGGACCTTCTGGAGCTCGGCCAGGAGCTGCGACGCGCTGCCGCCGATCTCGAAGAACAGTCTGCCGGTGCCCGCCATTACAGGAATCTCCTCAATAGGGCCATTGCGGCAGCTTCTCCCGCCGCGATCGCGGACTGCTCCACGGTATCAGCGACCCGGGAGAACCACCCCTGATGGCCGCCGGCTATCCATTTATGTTTCGTAGTTCCGGACTGAGAGTGCGTCGTTTTGGTCCCCTTGCGAGCGATTCTCTTTGACCCGGCGGATCTCCATCCATGTTCGAGAAAGAATCCATAGAATCCGGTCTTGCGTTCGGGACCGATCACGAGTTTCTGCGTCGCGCCCCTATCCATGGTCGCCGATGCCAGGCCATGCAGCTGCGCCCTGTCCTTGTATTTCACGATCCGGATCGATTTCTTGAGCTGTCCCGGATGCCTGTCCTTCGTAGCCATTGATCCAACCGGCGCGGCGGCCTGCAGCCTCTCCTTGATCAGTTTTGCTGCGGCATTCTCGGCGGCTTCGAGCGCCTCGGTAGCGGCCGTGTTGCCAAACCCCTGGCATTGCTTGAGGATCTCCTCAAGGCCCTTTATCTCGATCCCGGCCACGTTTCACCTCTTGGCGTTCTGGGCATCTGGGAATCCCTGCATGACGGAGAATTGATCTTCCCAAGTCTGCTGCCGACCTGGTGCCGTTGGTTGACCGGCATCAGATTTCATGCGGAAGTGGTGTATCCACTGGATGAATTCCGGATAGCTCATAGTGGCTTCCAGTTCCGCCACCGTGCGGCCGAGTTTTTCCGCTAGATCGAACTCGACTCTGCGCTCGGAATCATCAGCGAGTTTTTTTCCAGCTCCTCCGCCGCGCCGGGAATCATTCCGGAGAACGCGAGGATGGCATCGAAGAGATTGGCGATGGGTTCACCCGATCTCTTCATCAGTTCTCCGATTTCCTTGTCATCGAAAAGAGGTGTGCCCTGGTCGTCGCAGATTGCCCACCTGACGACGGTGGCCTGGACACGGCTTATCTCGCCTGGATTCTCGGCGCAGGGCTTTGCCATCTGGGCGAAACGGCCTCGTTCGCCGAGCATCAGGGGGCGGATGAATACGGATCCGCCCCACTCTGGTACTTCGACTTCCTTGACCTTGGGGCGTACTGCTAGAATCTGGTCTTTCGTAAGCATTTCGGAGCCTTTCTAGCCCACGCCGCAAGATCTAGGTGAGCACCATCTGCCCGGTCACTCGAAGCGTGACATTCAGCTCGAGCGGACCGTTCAGCGGCGCCGTCTGGCCTAGATTGCTGACATAGGCCTGGAATGTGTGAATCTTGCCATTGGGATACGTGCACTGGAAGAAGAGCACGTCCGACGCCTCATACGCCGTGTCGAGGGTCGCTTGTTGTGTGTCCACGGTCCAGTTGCACTTAAATGTGATGTCGCCGGAATTCTTGAACGTCGGCTTGTATTCACGATATCCACCCGACGATTGCTGGTGTGTGAATTCCGCGAATTCAACGGTTTTCCCGGCGACGTTGATGTCCTTGCATTCGCCGACGAGCAGGAAATTGGTGGGCGAAACATCGGTCGCCACCTTGAGCATTGTGTTGAGACCTACGGTGCCCAATGTTGCACTCATGTTATGGCTCCTTCATGCCTCACCCCCCTGTGAGTGTCCCGGGTTGCAGGCCGGAAACAGCGTCGGGAGCCGCTGCTTATCGAGCTATAGACTCTATCCGGCCCAGCTCGTAGAAATTAAAAAGCCGGGCAATCACACCCGGCTTCATTGCGCGCAAACAAACCTTCTAAAATTCTAGAGTCCCCTGCTGGTCCGCGCCTCTGCGTGGATGAGCAGATATGTTCCGATTTCCTCCGGCGGTCCTGTCATGACGAGGCGAGTTCCTTCCCAATCCAATTGCTGGAAGGCCGTCACTCCGGCGCGATACCGAATCCAGATGTTGTAGGGCTGCGTGGCCACCTGCTGCTGCTGGTCCTCCGCGATCAGACCTCCGCCGAGCGGTTCGATCTTGGCCCAGACGTTGCGGGCAAATGTACTCGTGATCGTGCCGCCCCAGTTGCTGTCGTAGGGCGGTCCCACGTTCAGGATGTCGACCCGCTCAGTGAGTTCGGCGATCTTCGGCGTGATCATCGGTTGCGGACCTTGATCTTGAGACTGCGGTCATCGTCGCGGCCGGCACTCGTATGAATGTGGTTGGTAATGATGTAGTCCTCGCCGTCCTCTCCGGCCGAAAGCCAGATCGTGGAAGCCGTCGTGTTGTGAGAATGACTATTCTCGGTCAACCCCACGGCAGGCGAAGTCAGGTCGACCGGCAGCGCCCAGGTGGAAGTGGTTATGGTCTCGCCCGTCGCCAGCCAGAGCGACCAGTCGAAACCGAAGTCCAATACGGCCGCTGGATCCTTGACGTAGGTGACGAGGACGCGCGTGACTGTCATCACTGCCTCCAGATACTACTACGGGACTATGTCGGGTCCTTGAGCTGAACGATGAATTCGCCCAGGTTCACCTGATCAGAGGCTCCGAGAGCAATCGGAGCTCCGGTGATGTCGGCTTCGATCAGCACGGCCGCGCCGTCGAGCAGGACGACTTTCGTCGCACTCCCCGCCACGTCAACGGGGATGTTGCTCATGTCGCCGGTATCTTCGACGAGGCAGTCTATCCCCCTGCCTCCACCGACGCCCCCAGCCTCCGGCGCATTGAAGTTGCCGCCGTCAAGCACGATTGCCGCCGGCGTTCCGACGAGCACCACGCTCGCGGCGCTCTGCACCTGGGCGCCATCAGCATTTGTCGCGATGTAACTCAAAGCCGCATCGAATACGGCGTCTGCGATGGTTGCGGTCATGTCTCCTTCTCCTTGTCTTTGTTTTCGGATTCTCGCTTCTTAAGAGCTTCGTTAAACTTCTCAAGCTCGATTTTGTTCAACTTGCGGCTGAACATGACCGCAACATCGAACGGAATGATTACGTCCATCGGTTTGATATTGATAACTGCCATCTATGTCTCCTCCGGCACTACAGCGAACCTATTTTCGTTCTCCACAGGCCAAAATCTGTTCTCCGCGGCGACCTGAGCCAGGCGGCCCGCCAGAATGAATATCCCGAGATTCGTGAGAGTCACCAGCCCGACCGCAGTCCCGGCCGCGACTGCCGCCATTGAAAGCGAGATCAGCAGGCCGATCGTGAGGGCGACTGTCGTGACCGCCGATGCGGATGCGGCGTCCCCGATACCGAGAGGCCGGAGCGCGGAGAGAAGGACTGAAGTCACCTGGGATGACGACTCCACGCCCAGCGCCTCCAGCCGGCGGATCGCCTGCATCAGGACATTGCCTACTGCCGTGGCCATGGAGGCCGCAGCCGGTGACAGTCCGCGAATTGCCTGCAGTGCCACGGTGCCGATCTGAGAGGTGGAGGCCGCATCCGTTAGTGACGTCAGTTGACGGATCGCCGTGAGAATGACGGTCGCAATCTGGGTCATCATCACGGCGTCGCTGATGCCGAGTTCGGCTATCTTGGTCATCAGGACCGCAGTGACCTCGCTATCGCTCTGAGCCGCGAGGCCATTGATATCAATCACTCCGACAACCGAAAGGGCGACCGTCAGGACCTGGCTTGCCGAGATGACATCGGATAGATCGATCTCATGAATCACTGAGAGCGCCAGATCGGAGACCGCACTCGCCGACTCAACATTAATCGCCTGCAGAGCGCCGACAATGGACAGGGTGACGCTCGCCACCTCCGATAATGACGAGACGTCCTCGATCCCCAGTTCACGCGCCACGCTTATCGCAATGGCGGTGACGGAAGATTCCGACTGTGCGGAGAGTGGTGTGATCTGGCGAATCGCCGTCAATGCGGCAGTCGCCACGGCGGAGTCTGCGGCCACGCCGCTCAAGGTGAGCACCCGGATCGCCGTCAACGCGGCGGTCGCGACTGAAGTATCGGCGACCACGTTACCCTCGCTCAACACCCGGATCGCCTGCAACACAACGGCGGATAACGCGACGCTACTCTCGGGATTCGCCATTGCGATTTCCCTGATTGCCGATAATGCGATCGCGGTGACTTGAGATGCGGAACCCGCGTCCTCAAAGTCGAGATCGATTGGAGCTCCTGGGGCCGCTCCCTCGAAATTCCAGAACAGTATCCGGCTCATTGGTTGATTACTAGAAATGTCACTGCGGCAACGGGAACGGCGGTGAATCCCCCGTCAACCGTGATGTATTTAGTCGACCCGTTGTAGGCGGTTATCTTCTTGACCTGTCCGGTCATTGCGCCGCTAGTCACCAGAACAAGGCAATCCTTGTAGTAATCATTGACCGCAGATGCTAGGGTGGTCTTGAACACCGTCGCGGTATTGGTGTCCGGTGAATCGGCGGCGACGGCTGCGGTGACGACGGCTCTCTCAATCCGAAGTCCGCCAGTCAGTCCAGCCGCCACTGCGGGCAGTCCGGTAATCTCCACTTCTTGAAATATCGTATCGCATCCGGTACAGACTACGACGAGTTGCACAACACTTTTTACTGCGTCCGTCCAGATATCGGGCCAGTCGATGCGGTAGAGTCCCAGGCCGATCTCAAATCCACTGTTGTCGGCGTGAGCGGAGTTGGCCGCACCAAGGGCGGCGCAATCTGCCTTTGCAGAAATCGCTGCTCGATAGTTTACCGAATAGAGGTCTATGCCGGTGACTACCCCTCCAGTCTTTGGCGCATGAGTTACAGAGTCGCGCAGGACGAAATAAGTCGAGATGTCCGCTGAATCTTTGGGAATCTTTAGCATTAGTATTTCCCTCCCGACTTATCACCGAAATGCGGTTGATTGAATCTACTGACTGCTCCTATGTCTGGATAGCCGACCATGACGGTCTGCCCCTCGAATACGCCTGGGAATCCTGCTGTGCGGTCTATGTTGTTGGTGAGAGCGAGAGTGAAGTCGCTGGATGCCTTCGCTACCCACGGATCGGTGTCATTATCAATCAATCGCGAGAGAATCCCAAGGGCATCATCGAAGGCGGCCATTTCAGTGATGCCTACGAGATTGTTAGTGCAGGAGTAGAAGTGATTTCTAAACTGGACTATCCCGTTTGTATTCCCGCCGGTATCGTTATTTATTCCGTTAGTGCATCCGCCCATGATCGTATTTGCGATTATGATTTGTCCGGTCGTCGGAATGGTGCTTACGCGAATGGCATTTGTAGCCGCAGCATATATGGAGCAACGGCTTACAATGTGCTGGGAGGTTGCTGCTCCTAATCGTATTCCGCTCGTCCCAAATGATTCAACCACACAGTCGATAATTAGCGCTGAACCGTAACATATAATACCAATCGCCCCACCTATCACGTGGCATCCGAAAATCGAACCAGTTATGCTCATATCCAGGGAGGCCGCTGCTGTGGTAGTGGACTTGATACGACAGGACAAAAGGTGGAGCGGAGCAGCCGTTTCACCCTTTACAGCCCTTGCATTCGCATCTGCGGCAGTATTTTCGATTCTACTTCTGATTACCTTTACATTTCCTCCAGTTATATAGACGCCTCCGTTAGCGCTGGCGATCTGCTGACTCGTAATATCAATGTTGCTGACAAGCTGATATGCTCCGGGAATGGTCATTTGGCCGGTTGTAAATGTAATCAGAGGTAAATTCACTCCATCCTGCAACGATCTCGCGATCGTTACGCCATCATCCAGGTCGCCAATCGTCGCCTTGTAGCCGCGCCACCAGATAGGAAGGAGAGTTGTTCCGGCGGCGGCAAATGACCGCGCAGTCGCCGCATTCGCATAGGTTCCCGCCTTGATGTTGATTCGGGCGTTCATCGTCATCGTCTGAGCGACGAAAAGACTCGTCACTACTACGAGACTTGTCCAAGCCCCCCCGATCTTGCAGGTAGTGGCCCCCGCTCCTTCGCTTACGTTGGTAGCAACGCCGATCTTCAGTGTAGCGACGTCCAAGGTGACAGTCGTGGCATCCCGCGCCAGCACCTTTCCGGCGAAGGTAGTACCCGTCGCTCCAGCCGTGGTATATACGCTTGCCCACATCGCAGTCGTGACGCCGTCCGTCTGCGGATTCCCTCCGGCAGTGGTAAATACCCCAGTGGCCCGCACAAACGTGCCTGCGGCATACGTCCATAAAGCCGCGTTATCCGTCGTGGAACCGGCGTTCAGATCGCTGGCGCTCGGCTGTATGTAAAAGTCATTCCAGGCCATTACGGGTTCACCACTATCCTGAGATTGATTGGCTTCATTGCGTTGTCATAGACGGTCGTGCTGGCCTCGTTACTGTAAGCACTCTCGCTATCTTCATTGGCGGCCGTGCATACGAAGTAGTATGTCCCCTTCGCGAGGGTCGCCGTGCCCTGAAGGCTTCCTGCGGGTATCACGAGTTTGCCAGGATATGGCCCGCCGGCTGTCGTGCCGTAATAAAGCCTGAATTCCTTGACCTGGGAAATGTCCCCAGGGTATTCCCACGCAAAGGTGCGCGACCGGTTCACCTGGAAGGCCATCCCAAGGAATGCCAATAAGCAAATTGCAGCGATTCTTTTCATATCTGACTCCATAGTTGGCTGAAATCGCATCTCATTGCCTGGGCAATCGCCGCTGCGCGTGCTCGTGTTGCGCGAACTTGTCGACGCTTGCCGCCTTTTGTGCCACGTTGATAATCGTGGATACCGGATTCGCTCATCCCGACCATTAGTGCTACAGTGAGATCATTCCAGCCGTAACGGTTTCTTATGCGCTGGTATTCCCTGATCTTCAAGGGAAAGAGGGGACGATATTCCACCGGATATTCTGGATGACGCGAGTTTCGAATTCGCAGAAGATGACATCGACGACATTTCATGTTTCCGTCCGAACCCAAATAATGCTGCTCAGGTCCATGTCCGCGCCAGCACATCAGACGTCTTCCTCGACGGGAATTTTCT
>Ga0315284_10016966_pt1 | contig 10317 bp, 16 predicted proteins | sample YL17G09_16_MG_FD_203696 | JGI IMG/M metagenome (GOLD analysis project Ga0315284, IMG submission 203696) | Sediment microbial communities from Yellowstone Lake, YNP, Wyoming, USA - YL17G09_16 | ecosystem: Environmental > Aquatic > Freshwater > Lake > Sediment | place: USA: Wyoming | collected...
CATCGTGCCGCCAGTGCTGTATCGCTGCGCGCCGTCCAGCAAGGCAGCGATGGTCTACCCGCTGGAACACACGGACGGCAATAGAGTTTACACTCCAGAGTGGTGGCGAGCGACACTCTCGATGCTCAGGGACAAGGGGTACGCGATCAACGTGTTGGGTCACGTCAACCAATGCGCGCACTTTTGCGAAGGCGGCCCCGTGGCGTGGTTTCCCGCGACGGTTGCCGGCATGGCGCAGTGCATTGCGGCCTCCTCACTCGCTATGGGAGGGAGCACGGGGCCGACGTGGGCGTGCCTGATGAGCGACATACCGCAGATTGTGCTGGACTCACATCGGCAGGCCGGCGGCTGTTGGTTTTTCGATCGCGTTCAAAAGGTCCTGGCCAAGCACCTCCGCATCGCGGCCACGGCAGAGAGCTTGTCATGATCGGACATATTGACATCCATGCCGTGGAACACTGCAACTATCACTGCCGTGACTGTGGCCACTTTAGCCCGCACAAGACAGCGCAAGTTCACCAGGCGGCCGACTTCATTCCCGATTTGCAGGCGGTCCACAACTGGGCAGAACTTGCCGAAGTCTGCGTATTGGGCGGCGAGCCATTCTTGCACCCCGAGCTACGGGCGTTTCTCCGGGACATTCGCAACGCGGGCGATTGGCGGATACGGCTGGTCACAAATGGATTTTGGGGTGAGGGACATCCGGAGTGGGTGCGCGAGTACAAGCAAATCGTCGACACGCTCCAAGTGTGTTTGCACGGGGAAACGCGATTGACCTGGCCTGAGGCGCAAAGCGTTTTTTGTGGGGCCCACGGGGCAGATGAACTTTGGGACAAACGACAGGAGGGCAGCGGTGGTTGGCTCCCGCTGTTGTTCTCCGAGACTGACCTGGGCGATAGGTTCGACCCATCCCATCCGTACTTGTGTTCATGGCGCGAGTGCTACGCATTGCACGAGGGAACGCTCTACCACTGTGCCGTGCAGGCCTATAGCGAACAGCACTTGGTCGGCCGGGCCTTCTGGGCCGCACGCAACACAGACGGCTTCCATGTCGCGACTGGCACCAAAGAACAGTTTGAGCAGTGGCTTGGAAGGCACTCGGCGGCCTGCCATTTCTGCCGCACGGGTTACGAGGGGCATCTCCAGGAATAGCATTCAGGGCAACTTGCGCGCGTAGACGGTATTTTTTCCGAGCCAGCAATCGCCAATCGCACCGGCCGGTGAAAGTGGTCGAAACAAACAATCTTCGTGACCTCCATCCCAGTGAATTGAGACTTGTGCCGGATCAAGCGACCATGTTCCCTTTCCCGCATTCTCGCCCTTAACGTCCTTCCAAAAAGCCGTTCCATCACTGCGAAAGAACCATCTGACGCGGATGTCCTTCGCCTGGACAAACCAGATGCCGATCAGCGTGGCCCGATCCTTCGGCAGTCCGATGATGCAGAGCCCTTCGATTCGCCTGTCGATGAACTCTTTGCGCAGCCCGCCCGCGTTCGGGTAGGCGCGCAAATAGGATTCTGCTGCCAGGAGCTTGAATCTGAGGGCGTCTTTTTTTGTGGCCGCTTTCGCCTCGGCGCGATATTTGTCTCCGCTGGCAATCCACTCTTCGGGCTTGAGATTGTCGGCTGGTCGCAACCCGAACGTCGTGGCAAGCGTCTGCGTGATCTGGTAAGCCAGGACGGCGGCTCCCGCCTCGATCGCCTGCTGTCTCGCCTCTTGCAGAAGTGCATAACGGATGGCGGTTTCCTTTTCATCGCTGGCCGTCTTGAGCATTCGCTCAGCGAGCGACTTGCGGGCCTCGATTGCGTTGGCCGTCTTGCCATCGGCCACCTTGACGTCGGCCCCGTAGACCGCCTGGACGCTCTGCTCGGCCTGCATGAGCGATTCGCGTTCGGGGATGACGGCCACGTCGGCAGCGAGCGTAGAAGCAAACAGCGTCGCTAGAAGTATCGCGTGCATCATTGAGCCTCCCGACTACGGATGCCGGTTGGGTTCCGGCATGACGCGCGGTTTTTCTCCCGACCAAAACAGCCACGCATTGCGCCACTGACAGCACTCCGCCTTTCCTTCAAGCCGCCCCATACACCTCGGGCACTGCCGGCGGCTGTCGGCCCCCAACGCTGCAATCACGCCGACGGGGCCGAGGAAGAATCCCAGCATCATGCCCGTCCCGAACGCATTTCGCTCGAAGGCAGCGCAACCTCCGGCAATGCCGCACGCAACCCAGAAAAAAACAGCAGCAGCCCGATTTCCATGACCCGCCCTCTATTTTCGCGCGAAAGAATCCGTACCGCGGTCCACTCTACTCCCCGCCAGGCCGTCGCGGCAATCGTCCCGCGGCCTTTTTCTGCGACATATTTCTAGGCATCCGCCGCCCCGCCAGTCTGTTGAAACTTTTACCTGTCAGAACTGGCACAAGTGGCAGGGGGCGGCGGCCGACCAAGCCTGAAACCGGATTGCAAATCCGCCATCGTGGGTCCGACTCCCACCGGCGCCTTTCGCCATTTTGCGAGCGAGCGTGGTAGCGGATTTCGGATCCGCTGTCATGGTTAAGCTGGGCGGACCGATGACGTAAGTTTCTGGGCCAGAATGCCTTAGAATTATGCCAACGCGACCTGACACCTCGCAAGAGTTGTCCGGTCTTTCCGGCCAGGCCGGTGGGGAGAATCTGCACGTTGCGAGGCGTGCAGGGGTCAAATACAAAGTGCCGGCGGAGGAGTCTGCCGGCCACTCTGCTTGGTGCCCAGTAACTCTCCCCGCCGGCCCTCTTGCTGCGCAGGCCGCGAAAAACTTTTCCGACTGGCGTTGACATTTTTTTGCCGGCGCGCTCTTTGGTCGTCACTGTTACCAAGTTTGAGTTTTCATCTTTCGCCCCTCTTGAATCCGCGCTTCAGCGGGCCAGGTGGCCGCGACTCGGTGAAAACCAAGTTAGGCCTTCTGAAAACTCAGGGACTAAACCGCCCATCTGTGCCCTTTTTTGCGGCAGCTCTGACGCCAACGACGTGTGAGGAAGCACGCCGTTGCGCGCCGGCTGCCCCGGTTGTCCATGATGCCATCGACAATGCTCAGCCCTGACGAAGTCCGCCGCCGCGTGGTGGCCGCCTTTTACGCCGCGCGCGCCGAGTTTGGCCCTGGCCCGCGGCAAGACGTGATCGGTGAGGCGGGGACCGTGGACCGTGAGGCGGACGCCCCCAGCCCCGCGCGGCACGCCCCACGCGAATGGACGCTCCGCGAGATGGCCCGTCTAATCGCGCCGCGTCTCGACCAGGACGTCGTCGACGGCCTCTTCCACGAGGGCCTGATGCGTCGTTTGCGGCGCAGCATGCGGCTCAGGGCGCGGCGAAAAAACCGCGAAAAACAGGCCGAAGCGAGCCGCACGGCGAAAACAAAGGCGATCGCAGGGGAGTAAGCACAATGCTCGAGCGCCCAGCCACGAAGGCACGCGCAATGGATTCAACGGGCCCGGCCGTCCAACTGCCCTTGGATCGGCCCCGCCCGGGCGTGCCTTCGTGGCTGGGCGGTCGCGTGCCTGCTTCTGAGATAGACTTTCTATGTAGAGCGCCGGCCAGGCAGACATTGGCCGAAACAACCGGGCGCAACCTCTTCACGGACGGCGCGGGTTCAGCGCCCCGCACCAAGGAGTTTGCCACCCATGAACGAACGACAGCGGAAGGAAGCCGCGGAGATGACGCTGCGGACCTATTTCGAACGGATTCACGCGCCCACCTTCCTGAGCGGCGCCAAGCCGATGACGCTCAAACGGGCTCGCGAGTCGCTGAAGCACTGGGAACGCGAGACGGTCGATCCGCGGCTGGCGGAGATCGATCCCGAGACGCTGGCCGTCTTCAAGTCGCGGCTATTCAACCCGGCAGGATTTTGCGGCAGACGGGCGGGCAACGCGCGGCAGGGCGTGTTTGCCTTTGCGGCGGATCCGCCGCCGCCGACCGACTCGCCGCGGCAGTTGAGCCGCGCGACGGTCAACCTGCATCTGCGGCAGATTTCGGGCATATTGAGCAAAGCCGGGCCGGCCGGGCCGACGAACCGCGACGCGCTGGGCGTCTTGCGATCGGTCCCCTGGACAAAGCCGTTAAAGGAATACCGGCGGCGACCCAAAAACGTGAAGGACGATCTGCTGGACGCCATCTATCGCGCCGCGGCGGCGGCCCTGCACCCGCACTTGGAAAACGTGCTGGCGGGCAATTGGTGGAAGGCGCTCATCGTGACGGCGGTTACGGTCGGCTATCGGAAGGGCGCCATGCTGCGGCTCCCGTGGAGTTGCGTGGATTGGGAGGAGTCGATCATCCGGCTGCCGGCCGAGGCCGACAAGTGCTGGACCGAGCGCGAAAAGCCGGTGAGCCGGCTCGTGCTGCAACACCTGCTGCGGATCCGCACGGCTTCGGATCTGATTTTTCCCTTCCCCGAGTCGGCGACGACGTTCTATCGGCAGTGGCGGGCGATTCAAACGGCGGCCGCGATTCCCAAGGATCGCCAGATCAAGTTGCACGACTTGAAGCGGGCCTGCGGGACGCGGTTCGCCAGGATCGCCTCGCCCTGGGTCGTGCAGCACCGCCTGGACCATGCATCGCTGGCCACGTCGCAATTCTACGTCAACGCGAGCGACGAGGAACGCGAGGCCGTCGATCGGCAGCCGCTGCCGGCGGCCTTCTGCGAGGAATTCTTGCCGCCGATCGTCGGCACGATCGGCTGAGCAGAAGCGGGACGGGGGCGTGGGGCGTGGGGTTGGGGACAGTTCATTGGTGGCCGATCCCCCGATCGCAGCCCCGCGCCCGTATTTCGTACGCAAGCAAGACTGGGGACTGATAGCATGGACATTCGAGCTACGGAATATGCGGACGATCGGCAGGAGCGCAGCGATGCGATGTGGAGGCGGTTTTGCGAGTTGATGCTCGATCAGGGACTGAGCGACGTGGAAACGCTCGCCAAACGCGATTCCGTGGGTAAGCGGAATTGCATGATGCGCGAGTGGTTGAGCAGCGGCGCGCTGCGCGGTTTCGGGCCGGCGTCGGCCCTGGAAGCCTTCGATCTCGGCGTGATGCAGTTTCAAGCCAGGCAGCCCGAGCAGGGAACGCAGGCCCGGCCGGGGAGTTGCGCGAAGATTTGCACGCTGACGGAGCGACTGATGCGGGGCGAGGAGTTGTTTCACCGGCAGGACCTGGTGTAGGAAGCGGAAGGAACGCCATGACGACGCGGACACGAAAGCCTTCGACAGCACCGAAACTGCAAGCAGCCGACCTGTTCTGCGGCGGAGGCGGGTTTACGACCGGCGCCGAGCAGTCGGGCCGGGTCGACGTCGTATTGGCGATAAACCATTGGCGGACGGCGATCTTCACGCATCAGAACAACTATCCCAAGGTGCGGCACATTTGCGCGCGAATCGACGACATCGACCCGCGGCACGACAAGACGATCCCCGAGTTGGACGTGCTGCTGGCCTCGCCGGAATGCACGCATCACAGCATCGCCCGCGGCGGCCGGCCGATCGACGACCAGAAGCGGGCCACGCCCTGGCACATCTGCGTGTGGGCGGAGGCGAAGCGGCCGCGGTGGCTGGTGATCGAGAACGTCCGCGAGTTCCGCGACTGGGGCCCGCTGGGCGACGACGGCCAGCCGATCAAGAGCCGCAAGGGGGAAATCTTCCGGCAGTGGATCAGGGCGCTGGAGGCGATCGGATATCAGATCGACCATCAGATCCTCAACGCGGCCGATTTCGGGGCCGCCACGAAGCGGCTGCGGCTGTTCATCGTCGCGCGACGCGGACACAGCCGCAGGGACATCCCCTGGCCCGAGGCGACACACGCGGGCCACTGGCGGCCGGCTTACGAGATCATCGACTGGTCGAAACCGTGCCCGTCGATTTTCAGCCGCAAGCGGCCGCTGGCCGAGAAAACACTGCGGCGAATCGAGATCGGCTTGCGAAAGTTCGTCGGCCAGGTTGCCGAGCCGTTCATCGTCGTGCTACGACGCAAGATGGACGGCCGCAGCACGGCCGAGCCACTCGCCACCATAACGGCCGGCGCGGAACATCAGGCACTGGCCGTGCCGTTTCAATTTAAGGCCATGGGAAACAACCCTGGCCTCACTCGCGGCATCGATGAAACGGTGCCGACGATTGTGGCGGCCAGGGAGAATCACGCGATTGTCGTTCCCTTTCTGGTTCCCCATTTTGGCGAGCGCGATGGTCAGGAACCGCGTACGCACTCGATCGGCGAACCGGCGCCGACGGTCACCGGCCAGGGGGCCGGCAGTCTCACCGTTCCGTTCATTCTGCCGCGGGCCGGCATCTACGACAGCAAGAACTCGCTCAAACGCTCCCGGAGCATCGAGGAGGCGTTGCCGACGATCATTGCCGGGGACGGCACCGGGCACCTGGTTCTGCCATTTCTCACAAAATACTACGGCACCGGGAGCGTCCAGGGGACCGGCGAGCCGCTGGACGTGGTGACCACGAAGGACCGGTTTGGGTTGGCCATGGTATCGCTGGTTGCGACGATGCGGGGTCTCGGCGTCGTGGACATCGGCTTTCGCATGCTCGACGTCGACGAACTGGCCCGGGCCCAGGGATTCCCCGAACACTACTACCTGCACGGCACGCGGGCGGAGCAAGTCAGGCAGGTGGGCAACGCCGTTTGCCCGCCGGTGGCCAAGGCGCTGTGTGAAACCATCGCGGGGGCCGTGTAGAATCGAAAGCGGAGAGCGGAGAGCGGAAAGCAGAGGAAAGCGACATGCAATCAGGATCAAAGATAGTCACCTTTAGGACGACCGTGCGGGGGCTGGAGGTGGAAGTCTTGATCGATTGCCAACTGGTCGCGGACGTGATCGCCCCACGCCTGAATTGGCCGAACAGGAAAAGCAAGGCGGCAACCGCCGTCTCCGGGGCGATACTCGTACGCCATACGACGCCACCACCACCTCATCTTGCGGAGTTAGGCGATGGCTAAGGAACGGAGTCCGCAACAGACGACGATGCACGGCGCGTTCCAGGACGCCGAATGGGAGCACCGCGCCCAAGTCAACGAACTGTTTTGGGCCGCGGACACGCTGGGATACAGCGGGCCGATCAAGGACAGCCTGAAGGTCTTTTTGCGGTTGGTATACGATCAAACGCGCGAGGGCCATGGCCCCGCGTGGCAACCGGAGCGAGGCGATAAGACGATCCTCTCCGCCGCCGGCGGCCCGTCATGCGGCCGCTCGAAACTCCGTTCAATCATCGCAGACGCGCGGGACGCCGGGATCCTGCTCGTTGAGGCGAAGCAAGCTGGCTCGAACGCCTATCGCATCGGGTGGGAGGCCGTGTATGTAATCCGCGGCCGGAACTGCCCGCAGGCGATCGGCGTGGGGGCCGCCATCATCAAGGCGCGTGCCGAGGGAGCTACCTCGGAACCACCCATTCAAGCTGTCCACGCCGTGGACAGTACCGTCCACGGCGTGGACACTAGTGTCCACGGCGTGGACACGCAAGCGTCCGAATGCACAACTATATCCGCGCACGCGGGCGTTGATTTGATTGATTTGGTTATTGATGATGAAGAAGAAAGAAATTCCATCATCATCAAACTCAAAGCAAGCGATCCGATCTGGCGCGAACTGCCGGAGGCCGCCGACCGGCTGGTCGTGGCGATCTACGCGCATCGCGGTTCCTGCCCATCGCTGAGCACGCGCACGCGCGTCTTTTTGCTCTCCGCAGCGTTACTGGGTAAAAAGTTGGACCCGGACTGGTTTTCCGACGCCGTCGAGACCACCGCGGAAAAAAAAGCCACGACTCCGCCGGCATTTCTGCGGACGTGCCTTGCCACGGGGCTGGCTGCAAACCACGCATGCGACCCGGGGCGTTTCGAGCAGATCGTGGGCCGGCTGCGGGGAGTCGTCGGCCGGTTTTTGGCCGCGTCTCCGTGGGATCCCGCGGGCGCATTCCGCCGCCTGGGGAAAGACCGCGATTCGAGGATCGCCGCCGAGCGGGCCGAACACGAACGGCAGCGCCGCGAGGCCAAGGAATATCCCTGGATACCCATCAATGCAGGCAAAGCGGGGGCCGAGCCATGAGCGTCTACGTCGACGAGTTGACCGCCTCCGAACGCAAGATCAATTCGTGTTTCGGCTGGCCCTACCAGCGGGCCTGCCACATGTACGCCGACACGCTCGACGAGTTGCACGAGATGGCCGGGCTGATCGGCATCGCGCAAAGGTATTTTCATCCCGGCAAGCAGTTTCCGCACTATGACTTGACGGCCTGGAAACGGCAGCAGGCGATCGCCCGCGGCGCGGTGGCCGCCGACCGCCAGCATGCAGTCGCGTTCCGGGCGCGGCAGAAGGAGGCAAATCCATGAAGATCAGCGCCGACCAACGCCGCGCGAAGTCGCCGCCTCCGCCGGCCGACGATCCGCGATACCGCCGCACTTGTACACGGTATGGTGAAGTGCGGACTTGGCTTGAACCGTTTTGTGCGAATTGCGGGTCGCCGTACTTTTCGATTCCACACGAGACGAAGTCCGAGAGGCAACCCGAATGATTCGCGTCTTTCCGAGAAAAACGAAGTGGACGCCCACAGACGAACTGGTCTTCGTCGGCGATCCGCCTCTATTCCGTCCGAAAGACGATGGATCAGCCGTTTGCATTTCCTGCGCCTTCACATGGGACCTGGCGGAGGCAAAGAGGTTGCTTAGGGCCTGGTCACAGTTTTACAGCAACGTGACCGTCGGCGGCCCGGCGCTCGGCGATCCGGGCGGCGAATTCACGGCCGGTCAGTTCATCAAGCCGGGCGTGACGATCACGAGTCGCGGATGTCCAAAGCGTTGCCCGTGGTGCTTCGCCTGGAGACGCGAAGGCGATATTCGCACGCTGCCGATCGTGGCCGGGCACATCGTGCAGGACAACAACCTGCTGGCCTGTCCGCGGAAACACGTTGAAGCGGTATTCGACATGCTAGCCGATCAACGAGGTGTGGTTTTCAGCGGAGGCCTGGATGTGACTCTGGTGAGCGACTGGCACCGCGATCTGCTGGAGACGATTCGCTACGATGAGCTTTGGTTCGCCTGCGACACTCGCCAGACACTGCCCGCGCTCGCGCGAGCAGCGCGGATCTGCCAAGGCATTTCAATCGAGAAACTTCGCTGTTACGTGATGATCGGCTTTGGCGAAGAATCGATTGCGCAGGCCGAAGCCAGGCTGGAGCGGGTGTTTGAGCTTGGCTTTCTGCCGTTTGCACAATTGTTCCGCGGCCAGCAGTCGCTAGCATATCCGCCCGATTGGAAGGCGGTAACGCGGAAATGGAGCCGGCCCGCGGCCTATCGCCCAAAAAAACAACGGGAGGTAATCGGAAAATGAAAACTGCAAAGCCCAAGAAGTCGATCGTCGACACCCCGCCCCACGCCTCCCGCCCCACGTCCCCACTGCATTGGCCTTCCCGTCCGAAGCGCGAGGACACGCTGATCGCACGCCGGCGGGTGTGGACGAGCAGATGCAAGCGTTACCGCGTGGTGCATAGTCATATCCTTTGCGGCGAGCACTCGAAACATCCGTTGCCGGATCTGTATCGGGCCGAGATTTTTGACGCCGAACGCGGCGGCTGGGACATTCTGGCCAACGGCCGGCATCGCACGAAAAACGCCGCCATGCGGCACTGCGAACAGGACGCGAGAGGGACGTGAGGCGGGGAGCGTGGGGCGTGTGGCGTGAGGCGTGGGGCGTGAGGCGTGGAGCGTGGAGCGGCGAACTGAAAACTGACGACTGAAAACTGACAACTGATCACCGATTGGAAGGGAGACCCAAATGCTGTTATTGAACCGAAAACGGGGCGAACGGATTCTCCTCAGCGGAGGCATCAGCCTGGTCGTCGTCGAGATCCGCGGCGCCCAAGTCCGCATCGGGATCGAGGCCCCGCGCGACGTGAAGATTGCCCGGGAAGAAATCGCGCCGGGCATTTTACCCGACCCCACCGCCCGCATTGGAGAAATGCTTTGAACGGTATTTTGTACCTGGCCTGTCCCTACACCCACCCCGATCCGGCCGTCCGCCAACGCCGATTGTGATTCAGCAGCCGGTTTTCCCCCCTGTGCCGGCCGCTACCCCGGCATGGGCCAAGGTGCTGATGACCGCGATCGTGGTGGCGGGTGCCATAGCGGTAGCGTCCTTTTTCGCCCCGATCGGCAATGCACCGACCACGCCCGAAACCAATAGCAGAATGATCTTGTCCAGGGCCCCCTCGGTCGCTTCCTGCGGTACCGTCAAACTTGAATCGCAAAAAATAGCCGAGCGTTTTCGGGGAAAAAGCCTGCTGCTAGCAATGCCAGCACGAAGCTC
>Ga0315284_10016967_pt1 | contig 10316 bp, 22 predicted proteins | sample YL17G09_16_MG_FD_203696 | JGI IMG/M metagenome (GOLD analysis project Ga0315284, IMG submission 203696) | Sediment microbial communities from Yellowstone Lake, YNP, Wyoming, USA - YL17G09_16 | ecosystem: Environmental > Aquatic > Freshwater > Lake > Sediment | place: USA: Wyoming | collected...
CGAAAAATGCACAGACTAGGGAAATTAGAACGAGTATCGAAAGATATAATAGAAGAGGTGAAAAAACTATATCTAGTAGAAAATAAAAATATTGATGAAATAGCAAAATTATATAACGTTTCTCACCAAACGTTACGTGCTTTTATGAAAGATAATACTATCGTACTTAAAGAACCTAAAAAGCATCATCTAACCGAAAAAGATAAAGTTATGAAGATACATAATATTCCAAATAGATCTTCTTCTAAAATACTAACAAAAGACGAAGTAGTTAAAGTGACTAAAATAAAACAGTTATATCTAGAAGAAAATAAAACAGCACTTGAGATTAGTGAGATATATAACCTGCCTTTAGGAACCGTAAAGGGATTCTTAAAAAGGCATAGAATTTTAAAGTCAGTTACGTCAAAACCAAAACCAAAACAGGAACCCGTTAATCAAATACCAGTTATCACTAAAAGTGAACCTATAATTATTGGACCTAAAACTATTAGAGGTAAAACAATTAAAAAGTTACAAGTTATGGAGGATAAGTATATGTTAGATATTACTGAATTTGTTTATAATAAACTTGAAACATTAACAACACAAAGGGAATCTTTACAACAAAATTATAATAAGAATAAAGAAACAATTAGTGAAAAAGAAGAAGTCATAAGATCTAGTAGTTTCTCTAACAGGCAAAAAGATATTGTTAAAAAAGAAATAGAAATTCTACATTTACAAAATTTAGATATTAGAGATGAGAGTCAAAAACTATTAGCTCTAATAATTAAAAATCAAACAGTTACGAAGTTCGCTGACCAATACGAAGAACTACTAGAAATAATAACCAACTTATTCGATAAACCTATTAATGAAATTAAAAGTACTTTAACTATTTTTAAGAATAAATATAAAATACTGATAGAAGAGATTACGAAAGGAGATGAATAATGAAAACAGGCGATCAGATATATCGTATAAGTGAAGATTTTATATGTACATATCCTATGATATTTATTTCGAGAGAAGGGAAAACTATTACAGCTATCACACCTGAAGCAAAGAACTCGTGCACAGATGAGGAACTAAAAGATATAGTTAACTTACAAGGCTATGTAATAATTTATTATTATGAAAGGGAGCAAGTTGCGTTCACTAAAGCAGAAGCTAAAAAGAAACTACAAAAATTGTTTGATCAACGTATGATAGAGATTGATCATTCTTGAGGAGGTAACTAAATTGTATACAAAACTTATACAAAGAGGTGTAGTTAAAAAAGTAGGAGAGAATTATAAACTAATTTATCAAACTAATGATATTGATGTACAACAAAAAGTTTTAGATAGATATAGGAGGACTGATAAAGATCTAACTAAAGAGATATATAGACCTATAGTTAGAGCTAGAAAACAAAATCAAAGTCTATGTTGGATTGATACTTGTACCGAGGAGGAGGTTAAAGTTAATGGATGAATTAATGAATTGTAAAATAGTTAGGTGTACTGTTAAAGAAAGTATAGGAGGACTAAAATGATAAGAGAAGCAGATATACGTTTCGATATACATAATTGGGATACTAAAAGATTCTTTAGTATGTTAGCTTCTGAAGATATAGAATTCGTTTCATTAGATATAGGAAAAGCTTCTAAAGTGATAGAGAATATTCTAGCACGTATTCCCCTTCCAAGTATATATGGATTTGAGAAACTAAATGAGTTTAACAAAGATGGTTTATTGATGTTTCATTTGTATACGGGACATCAAATAGTTAGAGCGGTTAAACTATTTAGTGACAATAAATTTGAACTAACTGATATGCAAATAGTACCTTATATAGAACTTGAAGGATTAAGATGTAACGATTTAAATATTCGATATCAAAATCGTATACGCGAAATAACTTTCGAATTGCGTATTATGAGGTATACCGGTGAAGAGATTATAACGTTTATGAATAAACGATTACAATCTTTACATACTTTAATATGAAGGAGAATAATTAATATGGAAAAAGAATTCTCAGAAGAACTACAAGCAGCAATAGGAAATGTGAATCTAATAATGGATATACTAACAGCTGGTACAGATCTAACTATTATCTATACAGCTGCTATACTAAAGGAGGTTATTGACAAAAAGATTTCACTAAATGAAGATACAAAAAAGATAGGAGAATTAGGATTGTTATATATAGAAATGAAAGATTTAGCAGAAAGTATCTAACTTTTAGCTAGTCTATGTCATTCTTATCTTATTATCTAATCTAAACTATCTAGTTTAAGTTTAGGTAGGATCTAAATACCTGCTCCTGATCTACCCGTTTCGGGGAAAAAAGACTGAAGGAAAGAGTATGAAAAAGTAGAGTGTTATCAGTCACACTTACAAAGTGCTTTTTCAACTTTATGAAGGTGCCCTCATGAGGTACGGCACCTTGTCTTTTTCCTTGTGAAAAAAAGTTCATTTTTATAATACACAAAAGTCCTCAATTGGCAAATGGGATAGAAAATCGGTAATCGGTAACTTTAAACAGGTACCAAATTCATCCATAAGCTAAAGCAACATGGCTTTCTTTGGTACATTCTTGTAATAAATTATATATAGAATCCACTCATAAAGATATTTTGAAAGAAATTAGATCTTGGGCAAAGGATAAAAATTGGTATAGGCAAGTACACGATTTAGCTTTAGCTGCCGGTATTTGTTTGTATTATCAACCTACTTTATCTGCAGAAGAAGTTAGTAGGGTGATTGGTTATATAGAAGATACTTGGCAAGGAGATATAGAAATCGAATTATGAAGGAGGAAAAATGTTTTTAGATTTTATTTTAGAGTTAGCAGAAGTATCTGATATTGATATAATAGAAGTAGAGTATTATGATCACGCAAAGGATTATAAATATGCTATATCTTTTAAGAAGTTTATAGAGAATATAAAAATGATAGAAGATAAGTTAATGGTATTTCTTGAGACCTATTATTTTGAATTATCAGATGAAGAAGAAGCTCTAGTGAAGAGTTGGAAAACTAATCAAGATAAAACAGATTGGTTCTCAGAATACTTTGTTAGAGAGTTACACGAAAGAAATCCCGAAGATGAGCTACTTGATACCCTACACAAAGAAATAATCAAAAGATTTAAGGAGGGAAAGATGTAGATTAATACCAGCCAACTATTCAAAACTAGCATACGGTTTAAACTAACTAGAATTAGTTTTAAGCCCCTTCTAACATTGATTTAGATATTTACCTATCTTTAGATTAGGAGAGGCTTATAGGAGAACAATAATGAATATAGATTTCTTAGAAACAGTTATCAGGGTACTTACAGTATTAAAAGGACAAACGTATTGGAGTTTAGACAATATAGAATCTACTATAAGGTTTAAACCTCTTATACATTCTATTGATATCAACTATACTAATCTCACAAAAGATGAGATAGCTACTGTATTAGAAACTTCTATTAATGAAAATTTTAAAGCTTTATCTGAAGCTAAAAGTTTATTGCAAGAATATAGAAAGGAACAACTCAAATCAGCTACAGAAGCTTTAGAGAGACTAACTATTAGTTGAACTGTTAAAAAATTAACCTAAAACATTTTGCTTGACTTTTCTTTAAGAATTTAATATAATATTATAGTAATTAAAAACTAAATTATTTATTGAATTCTTAAAAGAAATGGGAGAAGATAATGGATGATTATAATGAATTATTAGCAAAGTGGGATATTCGTATAAAGAATATGTCAAGGAATCTTTACCATAATTACAAAGAGATAATAGGGTACAGTATTGATGATAGTGATATAGCTCAACAGCTTCGTATGAGTTTAGTAAGGGCAGTTGATAGGTACGACAATGAGCAAGGTGATATAGAGAACTATGTTAATCGTACTTTAAAGTATGAATGCATTCTTGTATTGCAAGAACAATATAGAGATCTTCCAAAAACAAAGGAGGGTATACTATCTAGAGTAGATTCTGAAGATGTAGATATATTATCTACTATAGAGGATTTAGAATCTAGTAATGGGATAGAAGAATTTGAGATGTTAGATCATTATAACTATGAACTAGGTATAATAAGGCAGGCACTAAAACAAAGATACTTTATTAGAAAAGAGCCTTTATATATAGAGCATGGAGGACTAATTGTAGATTCTGTTATGGTAAGTAATTGTTATAAAGGTATAAGTGAGATAGCAATATTCGATGTACTTCTAACTGGTAACTATACAAGCGATAAAAAGATAGCAAGTATATTTAATATAAATTATGCAAAGGTAGGTGAAGTAAAGCAAATGATGAGAGCAGGAATTTGTTTGCTTAACAAATGGGAAGTATGGAACTTCACCAGAGAAGTAGATATAGTCAGGATAGCTAAAAGATTTAGGACAAGATTATTACATATTACCAATAATATAGCTACAATAAAGGAAATTATACCGGGAGTAGAAGCTATAGAGAATTACAAAAAGTTGCATAAGAAAAATGTTAATCGCGAACAGTTAGATAAGATAATAAGTAATTATCATAAGGAGAGGTGTAGGAAGGATGCAACAGTTTGAACCACTCATACAGTTTATAGTTGTAAGTATCATATTACTAACTTGTTTAGTTTTGTGGGTACGAAAGGAGAGAAGATGATTACTATTACAATCAGTATAGGTAACTATACAGTAGAATACGAGACCATAAGCTCGTTGCCAAATAAATTAAAGTTATCGTTAATGGAATTACCAGAACTACATAGGATACAGGAGGAATTAATTCCTAACATTACTAAACCTTTATTAAGGAGATATGTAGAGGAACAAGAAGTTGATTCAAAGTTTATAGAAGAACATTGGAAAGATCTAAATGAAGGTACTATAGCAAAAGTTATAGCCAAGAAAAAAGTGAGAGGAGATTTCTTATTACCTTTAAAAGATACCTTTACAGAATATGTAAGAAGAATATGGTTCATGAATTATATAGTATCTATAGAATATGTTCTAGGTTTATTAGAAAAAATATGTAATAATAGGTCTTGGGAGAAGGTACCAGATTATTGGATAGCTCAAGACCTAGACAACAGGTTAACTATAGCAGATCTCCCTACTTATTTAGCTAGTTCTAATGAAGATATCTCAACTTTGGCTAAGATACTTTATGATAAACTTAAATGAAAACACTTAAAGAAGATATAGAACAAGGTTGGGTATATCCAGTTTCCTTATTAGGAGAGAGTATCTTTATAGTTGTATACAATAAAGAGCACTCAGTTATTAGTACATGGAATGCATATGACGCTATAATATGTACTCGAGTAACTAGTACTATAACTAGATGGAAGGAGTTTGTAATAAATAATATAAAGGAGTTTAGGGTTTATAATCTAAAGGGAGGAGAAATAGATTTAGAAAAAGCATATAATATATATAATAGTGACCCAGAGTATTGGACAATTGATTACGAAAACAAGTTTAGGAGGTAGTATAATGAGTCATTTTACAGTTATGATTATCGATGATAATATTGAAGAGAAGTTATCACCTTATGATACGGATTTAGAAGTTGAAGCTTATAAAGAATATATAGATGAAGAAACTGTAGAGAGGGTCATTGAGAGACACTTAGAAACTCATCCGGACGATGTTACTATGAGTGAAGAACTTATATACTCTCTACTCTCAAAGTACTATAATTCTAAAGTAGAGAAAAATGAGAAGGGATACTATTATATGAGCGTATATAATACAAACTCTAAATGGGATTGGTATGAAGTAGGGGGTAGATGGTCAGGTATGTTAATAACTAAAGCAAGTAATAACTATAGCGGTGTTCCCGGTATTAGAGAATATGTTTCTAGCAAACATGTAGATCAAGCTTGTATAGGTGATATAGATTGGGTAGCTATGAGGGAAGAATCTAAAGAGTGGGTAAAAGAGAATTGGGATAAAGCTCGCAGTAGTGATACAGAATCAGTATTCTATAAAAAAGATATAGAAGGGTATGAAACGTTTGAAGAGTACTTAGAAGTGAGCTCTAGATTCTACACAAGGGCTGTAATAACAAAAGAAGGAGAATGGATTGAACCTGGTAGAATGGGTTGGTGGGCTGTGACTAGTGAATCAGCTGAAGAGAAAAAGGTATGGGATAGTGAATTCTTCAATAGATTCATTAAACCACTAAAGAGAGATGATATGATAACTATTGTTGATTGTCATATCTAAAGAAGAGGAGAACTAAAATGAAAAAATCTACAACAAAAGCTATTAATGAACTAACGCAAGATCTATTTGAAATTAAAGAGGAGGTTAAAGAAGTGGAAGAAAAAGTAAGTAGGAAGTTTGATGTAATGCCTTTTGGTAAAGGCAGAATAAATTGTACTACACTAGATAGTAGGATATCAGATTATCTAAAAGATCACGATCTTTATGTAACAACTCCAAAAGGAAATCTAACAAGATTAGGGGGTAATCACCCTACAGATCCTACTAAGAAAAAGAAATATAATACAACTATTATAACCATAGATATGTTACCCGCTTATACTAGACATATATTAAGAATTGGTGACCAACTAGGTTGGGATAGAACTATGGACTCTTTAGCTACGGAAGCTCAACTAGCTAGAGTAAAACAATTCTTTGGATTAGTAGCTCTAAGAAAAAAGAACAAATTATTCCCACCAGATGATCTAGATAAATTAGATAATGGAGAGATAGGTAGATTGAGATCGGATCTAGAAGCTACTCTCGTTAAAGAAGGTATGTGGGATAAAGATAATAAAGTTGAAACAGAGAAAGCTAAAACACTAAGGAAGAAAAAGAAAGGGCGACAATGAACTGGACTTACTGCAAAGAAATAAAATGTGAAAACTACAATGGAGTTAGGTGTGGGTTTCCCGACAATGAATATGTTAAAATTGTTCCCAGTGATTGTAGAGCTATAAACAATAAAAGAAAAAGTAATATAATTGTTAAAGGGTCACCTAATGATAACAAACAATTCAAATTTGGACCTTATCCAAAGTAAACTATACCAGCCAGCTATCAAAAAAAACTTTAGAGGATATTAATGAAAAAGAAATTAGAATCTAATGAGATAGTTTCTAAAGAAGTTGCAAAGGAACTTAGATCAAATAAGAATACAGCTTTCGTACCTATATCAGCTACAGATCTTATTTGGGAGGAAGCACTTAAGCAACCTAAGAAATCTAAAAAGAAAAAATAGTTACAACAAACAAGCTTTCTCATAACATACTTTTGAGGAAGCTTGTTCTATTCTAAAGGAGATAGACAATGGAAGATTTATGGAAAGGTGATGAGCTAGAAAGTGATACTCAAAAGAAGTTTAGGAAGTCTATGGAGAAAAAAGGTAGAGATATAGAATTCTATAATGGAAAGTGGTTCTATAAAGGTTGGGCAACAAGAGTAGATGACTTTAATGAACTACAAGATGTTATACGGGCTACTAAGGTCAAGTTACAATGGGACACACTAGGCAAAACAGGGTATATAGTATATCCGCAAGGGGGTTGATATGGATATAAGAAAACTTATCAGAGATACGATGAAGGAGAAAAGTATTACACAAGATACTTTAGCAAGTAATTTAGGCATATCGCAAAGTATTATAACTAGATTCTTATCCGGTACTAGTATATCAGATACACTACTACAAAGAATTTGCAATGAGTTAAAAGTTCGTTATCAAAGTTTAGAGGAGGAAAAATTAAATAACGAAGTAGCTAGACTTAATATGAAATATGCAAAATTACTGAAAAGTGAAGGCTGTAAAGTAGCCATTACTAAAGGGGGCATGATATGCGACAAATAAAGTACATAAAACAAGAAGGTAGTCGTCACTCAGGTCCCTTCATAGAGATAACAGTAGAAGATACCAAACTAGATGCTAGATTGGATACTGGTGCAGATATAACAGTACTACCAATATCTGCATTGAAAAAGCCTTTAAGGTTAGGGAACCCGATAACTATTAGACAAGCAACTAATATACAAAGAGTTTGGACATATATAACTACTGTAGTATTAATGGATACCGAGTTTATATTAGAAGTTTTGACTTCTGAGGTGACTACTGTAGGGTTAATAGGATTGGATATACTAAAACATTTCCGTGTAGAGTTTCTATGTGACGCGTTTAGTATTGATATATTGGAAGACCGAAAATCTTTTGATTTGAGGAGGTCGTATTAATGTGCGACATATATTACCACAAATGTGAAGTAACAGATTGCAACAAACGTATAGATATGCATATAGCAGACTTCTCACATCCAAGGAATAAGTTTAAGGTATATTGTAGAGAACATATTAACTTAGCGCCTAAAGGAGCTGTTATATTCACAATCGCTAAAGTTGATAATATTGATGTGAATATGGAATGGTTATACAAAAACAAAAATGTAGATGAGATAGAAGTAGGATGGTCTTGTGCTATCTATGGTCCAGATGTAGGTGATAAGTTAGGTGTATGTCCTAATCTCGCTAGTGATATGAGTGAAACAATTATTGAATGAAAGGAGAATAACAAAATGGCTAAAAAATATAGAAGAGAATTATTGTCAATAATAGGAGCCTTAGGTAGTTGTCACGGTGGTTGGATATTTAGAGATTACTGTGATATTGATGTGAGTGATTTTGGAGTTAGCAACATAACGCTAAAAGATATTGAAACATACTATAAAGAAAGACTTTATACCTATTGGATAGAAGATCATGTAGAAGATTGGAGAGATTGGATACCAAACTATCAAATAGATCTAGTTGAGTTGTTGGAAATTAAAGAGGGAAAAAGGAGTAAGGAAGAGTTACCTCGATTCCTAAACTATAAAAGTAAGGTTCTATACTCTGAAGAAGGCGTAAGAAGTATTGCATACAATATACAAAAAGAAATAGAAGAAAGTATACCATACAACACACCTTATATAGATACATATATTTTAGGTGAAAAAGAAAATGCTGAGTGCTGTGCTCCCTTATTTGAAAAATGTTTTGTTTCAAAAGATATTGCTGCCCACAAAAAAGCATTAGATATATATGAACAATTATTTGAAGGTAATGAAGGTTGGGATACTTAAATAAAGGAGGAATAACAAAATGCCAAATTGGTGTGAATGTGAACTGAGTGTTAGAGTAGATGACGATCATATAGCAGAGTTACAGAAGTTCGTTAATGATGTTATTGGTGAAGATGAAGAAGGTAAGTTAGCGCCTTTAAGTTTTAGCAAACTTATACCGGAACCAGAAGAGATCACTAATACAACCTCACCAGCAAAAGAACATAATCAAGAACTTATTGATAAGTACGCGGCGAGTGATTGGTATCATTGGAGGAATGAGTTTAAGGTCTACTGTAAAGATCACATTAGCTTAGCTCCTAAGGGAGCTACCATATTTACTATCACTAAAGTTGATAATATTGATGTGAATATGGAATGGTTATACAAAAACAAAAATGTAGATGAGATAGAAGTAGGATGGTCTTGTGCTATCTATGGTCCAGATGTAGGTGATAAGTTAGGCGTATGTCCTAACCTCGCTAGTGATATGAGTGAACAAATTATTGAATGAAAGGAGATTGAAATGATACCTGAACCGGGATACTATTGGGTGAAGTTTAAGGACGGTAGAGTCACTATAGCTAAAGTTAGTGAATATTATTTTGAAATAATAGCCAGTGATGAAATATTTGAGTTCACATATTATGATAAAGAAGTTACAGAATGGTTTAAGATTATATCACCTACTAACTTAGATACAACTAAAGGAGAAAATAATGAATAAGTATTTAATATTTAGTTATGACTCAGATAGTGATCGTTGGGACAGTTGGAATAAACTTTGTACTATAGAAGGGGCAACTGCTAAAGAAGCTTTAGGTGAATACATGAAGATACTAGATGAAGAATTCAAAGATATGGAACTAACAGAAGCTAATCTTAAATATCATTTTCCTTATCTATATAACCTAGGAGAAGGGTTATCATTTAAAGATTATACTTGGTTCTCAACAGAGGATTCTTACTGTATCTGGAATCCAGATCTCGATTGTTATACCGCAGTAAATATTTCAGAATTATGTGATCTTGTGAAAGGAGAACAAAATGCCTAATTGGTGTGAATGTGAATTAAGTATAAGAGTAGATGACGATCATATAGCAGAGTTGCAGAAGTTCGTTAATGATGTGATTGGTGAAGATGAAAATGGGAAACTAACGCCTTTAAGTTTCAGCAAACTTATACCGGAACCAGAAGAGATCACTAATACAACCTCACCAGCAAAAGAACATAATCAAGAACTTATTGATAAGTACGGAGCG
>Ga0315284_10016968_pt1 | contig 10316 bp, 7 predicted proteins | sample YL17G09_16_MG_FD_203696 | JGI IMG/M metagenome (GOLD analysis project Ga0315284, IMG submission 203696) | Sediment microbial communities from Yellowstone Lake, YNP, Wyoming, USA - YL17G09_16 | ecosystem: Environmental > Aquatic > Freshwater > Lake > Sediment | place: USA: Wyoming | collected...
GGACGATGGACGATCCCAGCTACGCCAGGGTGCTTGCTGAGATCAAGGACCTCGAGGCGGACTCGCGAGCGGGTCGGGCTCGGCTGGCACGGCTGGACAGCCTGGTCGCCGAGCGCGAGTCGAAGATTGGCGGATACTCCTCTATCGACCTTGGGCTTACCGAGAAGCGGCGGGCCTACGATGAGGCGGCGAAACGATGTGATACCATCACTTCGCAGGTCCACACCGCGCGCATCAACGAGCGCCTTTCCGCCGAGGCCGGAGCGATCAAGCTTATCGACATTGCGCGCTCCGCCGATGGGCCTCTACGGGCCGGGCCGACGCTCGTGCAGCTGGTGTTGAGTGCAATCATACTCGGACTTGTAGTTGGGTTGGGGGTAGTCGTAACGGTCGAGACGCTCGACACGCGCGTGCGCACCGCCGCCGACGCCTCCGAGCTTCTCGAGCTTCCGGTCACCGGCATCATACCCAGCATTCCGTCCAACGGTTCCGGCCGGCAGTCTCTACGGCTTATCACACAGAGCTCGCCGATGTCGCCGTTTGCCGAGTGCTATCGTTTCCTGGCGACTGAGGTGCTGCTGGACACGCGCGGCGGCGAGATACGCTCGATAATGGTCGCGACCGCCAAGCCCGCGCAGGGCGGCACATCGACGATCTGCAATCTCGCCGTTACGCTTGCGCAGGCCGGGCGAAGGGTGGTTCTCGTCGACGCGGATCTGCGCCGCCCGAGTCTGCACAGGCTCTTCCGCGTGCCCAACGACTATGGCCTCGCCGACCTGCTTCGCACCCCCCCTATATCCCCCCCTGACAGGGGGGGATATAGGGGGGGCGCCTCGATCAACAAGGCAATGAAGAGCACCTCCGTCGAAGGCCTGGCGCTCATTACCGCGGGCGCCGACATCGACAATCCATGGGCGCTTCTGCGAAACGCACACCTGCAGAAGCTCATCGAAGATCTCAAGAATGTTGCGGACTTCGTGCTTGTGGACGTGCCAAGCGCGATCGTGTTCGCCGACGCGGCGACGGTCGCTTCGGTGGTTGATGGGGTGATCGTGGTGGTTCGAGCCAACGAATCGCCGCGCGGCTCGGAGTTCCAGATCAAGGGCCTGCTCAACAAGGCCAATGCCAACATGCTCGGGGTCGTGCTCACCCATGTCCCGCCGACCGAGGTCGATAGCTGCCACTACTACGCCCACTACTATGCCACGCCGAATATGCTCAGGCCGACGCCGTCCAGACCCGGCAGGCCGCCTGACGAGACTCTGGCATCGACTCGCGACGGATCGGCAAGCGGCGATTCGGACGACTACGCGCTCGATGACGACGGGAGGATGTGAAATGCCGGTCTTGCATCAGCCGACCAAACGACCTGCTTCATGCCGCCGGACATGCCCTAAACGCGCGCCTGTCGATCGACCGCGTCCGGCGGCCAGGCGGGTGATAGTCGTCGGCGTAAGTGAGAAGGCTCGTTCCCTGGCCGAAACCCTCTGCGCGTCCACGCATCCGCCCTACCAGATCGTTGGCTACCTGGAAGAGGACGGCGCGGATGGCAGGCGAGAGCCGGACGTGCTCGGCAGCGCGTCGGAGTTGCTCGAGATCGCCGAGCGAATGGACGTTGACGAGGTAATAGTCGCCTCCGTGCCCGGCTGGATGGAGCGTCTGGCCGAGAAGATATCGACCAGCGACAATGGGCGCCCGAAGATCAGGCTCGTTCCCAGCGTCTACGAGGCCATGGTCTGCTATCCGAAGCTCGCGCGCGTCAACGACCTGCCACTGATGACGCTGGGCGGCGACAGGCCGACCTACGCGCGATTTGCCAAGAGGCTCTTCGACATAGCGTTTTCCTCGGTTGCGCTGGCTGCCATCGCGCCGATTGTGGCCGTCGCGGCGGTGCTCATGAAGCTGACCTCGCGCGGGGCGGTTCTCTATCGGCAGGCCAGGGTCGGCAGGGGTGGCAAGGAGTTCACGCTGCTGAAGCTCCGGACTATGGTCGCCGACGCCGAGGCGGATACCGGGCCGGTGCTCTCCGGGCCGACAGACGGCCGGGTAACGATCGTCGGGCGCGTGCTCAGGCGGCTCAAGATCGACGAGATGCCGCAGTTCTGGAACGTGATGCGCGGCGAGATGAGTGTCGTGGGGCCGCGTCCGGAGCGAAGGTGCTTCGTCGAACAGTTCAGCCAATCCATTCCCGGCTATGGAGCGCGCCACCGGGTCAAGCCGGGCATCACAGGCCTCGCGCAGATATACGGCGGCTACAAGACCGACCCGGACACCAAGCTCAGATACGACCTGCTCTACGTCTACGGCGGATCGCTGTGGGCCGATCTCACAATCCTGGCCCTTACCTTACCGGCGGTGATCAGAGGAGCGTAGTGGCCGGCCTCCGTCCCGGCCAGGCGGCGACAGAGGGCCGCCTCTACTGACAGCTGAAAGCTGACAGCTAACATGAACATCCTGACCATCGATCTCGAAGACTGGTTCCAGGTGTCAAACCTGGAGGGGCGCGTGCCGCGCGAGGCGTGGCCGCAATGCGAGTTCCGGCTCCGGCGCAACACCGAACGGCTGCTCGCGATGCTCGACGACGCCGGCGCGAAGGCGACATTCTTCGTCCTGGGCTGGAACGCCGAACGCTGCCCCGCGCTGATAGAGCAGATCGCGAGCGCCGGTCACGAGATCGCAACCCACGGCTACGAGCACAGGCTTGTCTACGATATGAAACCCGCCGAGTTTCGCGATGATCTGCGGCGATCTGTTGACGCTATCGAGCGCGCCGCGGGTGTCGAGGTGCGTGGTCATCGGGCCGCGTCGTTTTCCGTGACGGAGGAATGCCTGTGGGCGCTCGATGTGCTCGCGCAGGAAGGCATTGCATACGACTCGAGCATGTTCCCGATCCGTCACGATCGCTACGGTGTCTCGCGGCGCTGGATGGAAGGACGTGACATCATCACCGACTCCGGCTCGATTGTCGAGGTCCCGATCACTGTCTGGCCGGTCATGGGGGCGTGCGTGCCCTTTGCGGGCGGAGGCTACTTCCGGCTGCTGCCCTACGGGATCGTCAGGCGCATCACACGATCTCTGAACCGCGCGGGCAGGCGGGTGGTGTTCTACTTCCACCCGTGGGAGATGGACCCGGGCATACCGCGCGTCAAACTGGGCTTTGCTCGGAGCATTCGGTCATACGCGAACATCGCTGCCAACGCCCGCAAGTTCGCCGCCCTTCTGCGGGACTTCACATTCATGCCGGTCTCCGACGCGCTGCGGCAGGACCATCTGCCCATACGCACGCTCCGTCACGCGTCGGGCGAACGCTGGCTGCTGGTATAGGTGGCGCAAATGGCACAAACAGTCAGCGTTATCATACCGAGCTACAACCGGGCAGGCATTCTGCCGTGCGCTATCGAAAGCGCGCTGGCACAGGACTATCGCCCTTTGGAGATCATCGTCGCTGACGACGGCTCGACCGACGACTCCGTGAGCGCCGCCGCCCGATACGACGTCACCGTGATCGCAAGCGAGCACCTCGGCCCGCCGGGCATACGCAACGTCGCCGTCGCCGCCTCGACCGGCGACTATCTGGCGTTCCTCGACGCCGACGACGTATGGACCGAAGGCTCGCTTTCCCGCCGGATGAAGCTGTTCTCAAGAAGCGAACTGTCCCAGAGCGGCAGCGGCGTGGACTGTCCCCTTTTTGAAGAAATCGGCCTGGTCTTTGGCGACGCCGGCGTGCTCGACGCCGAAACAGGCCAAATCACGGGAACGTACTTCGAAGGGCGCGCGGAACTTGCCCGAATCGATACCGAGCCTCTAGGCGAAGACGCTTACCTGATCGTTTCCGATCCGATACCGCAAATGCTCGCGCGGTCGTTTGTAATGACCAGCACCGTGATAGTGACGCGCGAGGCGTGGAACGAGGCCGGAGGGTTCGACGAGTCCCTGCAGTTCGCGGAAGACCTGGACCTGTGGCTTCGCATCGCGGAGCGCCGCCGCCTGGCGTTCACGAAGTCTGTAGCGGCCCTTTATTGCAGGCGCGAGGACAGCAACTCCCGCAAGCGGCGTTTCGTCACGTTCGAGTCCGTCAAGGTCTGGAAGAAGCACCGCGCCCGATATGGCGACACATATCCCCACCTCCATGACCTGTTTGCCGCCAACCTGGGAGGTTGGGCTTACGAGGCGGGGCTGATCGCGGCCGGCGAGCGGAATCCCGCGCTGGCCCGTGACTACTTCGCCACGGCGATTCGCTGCCTGCCCACGTATCGCCGCGCGTGGGCGGGCTATGTGAAGGCGCTATTCACGAGATGAGGTAGGCTCTTGGATTTCGGCAGACTGGTCAAACACACGCTGGTCTATGGTTCCGGCGTCTGGGTAGGCAAGGTGATCGGCTTCGTGATGATCCCGATCTACACCCGCGCGCTGAAGCCGGCGGACTACGGTGCACTCGAGCTCATCAGCCGAACCACCGATGTCGTCGCTCTCGTACTCGGCATGGGGATGGCGTCGGCTCTGATCAGATTCCACGCCGAGGGCAAGAGCGACAAGGAGCGCGCGCGGATCGCGAGCACGGCGATGGCCTTTGCCGGGGGCATCGGACTTGTCGCCGCGCTCGGTCTTGGCACGCTCTCGACGCCAATCTCGGCGCTGATGTTCGAATCGACCGGCTACGCGCTCTGCCTCAAGCTTGCGCTGATTGCTATGGGGGCCGAGCTTTGCGCCGCCGTTCCGATGGCGCTCCTGCGCATACACGAGCGTTCGGCGGCGTTCACGGGTATTGTCCTCGGGCGGCTGCTCGTGGCGCTATCGCTCAACATATATCTTGTTGTGATCCTGCGAATGGGCGTGCTTGGCGTGATGATAAGCAACCTGATCGGAGTCCTGCTGACGCTGGCGGCGCTGCTCGCCGCTGTCGGTCGAAGCCGGCGACCCAGGATCGATTCGCGCCTGCTCAGGGCCATGCTTGCCTATTCGCTGCCGCTGGTGCCGTGCTCGTTCGCGATGTTCGTGCTCAACTTCGGCGACAGATACTTCCTGCGCGCCTATTGGGACCTGCGAACTCTCGGCGTCTACTCGCTGGGCTACAAGCTGTGCATGGTGATGCCGGGGCTGGTGATGGAGCCGGTTGGACTGGCGTGGTCGGCGGTCGTGTTCACCGTTGCCGACCGCGAGGACGGCCCGCGCATCTACGCGCGCTACTTCAACGCGTTTATGTTCTGCGTTGTCTTTCTCGGCCTGTGGCTGTCGGCGGTCGCGCGCGATCTGGTTCAGATAATGGCCGACCGGGCCTACTGGGAGGCGTATCGAATCGTGCCGGTGGTGATGCTCGGACTGATCGCCTGGGCGGCGTCGAGCGTGTTCGAGACGGGGATACTGCTCGCCAAGAAGACCTACTATCGCACGCTCGGGCATGCGTTGTCGGCGGCGATAGTGACCGGCGCCTACGCGCTTGCGATCCCGCGTTACGGCGCGATGGGCGCGGCGTGGGCCACGGTGATCGGCTTCGGGGCGATGGCGGCGGCTACATACGCCTTCTCGCAAAGGCTGTTCCCGATACCGTACGATCTCCGACGAGCAGCGCAGTTGGTGGGCGTCGCCGCGGGTCTATATGCGATCAGCCGACTGCTGCCGGGCGCGGGTCTCGCGCTCATCGTGCCCAGAACGCTGGTGGTCCTGACGTGCCCGGCGATCCTGTTGGTGACGGGCTACTTCGAACAGGAGAACGTATCGGCGGCAAAGGAAATGCTTCGGTCGGCGCTGCGCAGGGCCCGCGTTGCGGCGGGGAGGGCATGAGGAGATGCCAAAGGTCAGCGTCATCATCACAACCTATAACTACGGTCACATGCTCGCCGAATCCATCGATTCGGTACTGAACCAGGACTACGCCGACTTCGAGCTCATCGTGGTGGACGGAGGATCGACCGACAGTACCGCGGATGTGGTAGCGCGATATCGGGATGTGCGGGACAGCCGCCGGTTCAGGTGCATCCAACAGGACGGCAAAGGTATAGCCGATGCTCGTAACTGCGGCGTAGACGCCGCGCAAGGCGAACTGATAGCATTCCAGGACGCCGACGACGTATGGGCGCCCAACACTCTGGCGCTGCGCGTGCGCGCGATGGAGAGCCATCCGGAGCTGGGCTTGATCTTCGGCGACGCAGTGGTCGAGCGAGACGGCAAGGTGCTGTTCCCGTCGTTTCTCAGGGAACGAAAGGCGCTTGCCGACCTGAACGCGGTTCGTGGGCGGGACGGCGTCTGGGTGATCGCGGACAACGCGTTTTCGGCCCTGCTAAAAGAGAGGTTCATACCCATCCCAACCATCATCATCCCCAAGCGCCGCTTCGACGAACTTGGGCCATGGGACCCGACCGCGGAGGGTGTGGAGGACTACGAATTCTACCTGCGGCTGTCGAGGCGGTTTGCGCTTGGGTATATCGACAGAGTGCTGGTGACCTGCCGCATCCACGGCGCGAACGTGAGCTGCGATGTGATCTCGCAAAACGAGCGGCGCATCAAGCTCCTGCGCCGGTTCGAGAACGATCCCGGCCTCTCGGCACTCGAAAAGCGAAGCCTGCGCCGGCGGCTGTCGGCGATGTATATCGAGTCCGCCTGGCATCTCAGGCAGGCGGGTATGCTGTCGCGAGCGCGCGCGGATTATCTGCGCGCCTGGTCGCGCGACAGGTCGAACTGCGGCGCCTTACTGCGCTGCGCCGCGACGCTGCTTGCCGTCAGTCGCACCGGCGGCGGTGCGTCATGAAAGGAAGCATTCGTTGTCTCGCCGGATTCTCGTGATAACCTATCACTTCCCGCCTTCGACGGTGGCGGCATCGTTCAGGCCGCTTCGGATGGCGAAGTACCTGCCGGAGTTGGGCCACAGGGTCTGGGTCCTTGCCGCGACCCCCGGCTCGTACCCGCCTGGCCGCATCGACCGTGAACTCGCCAAGGAGGTGCCTCCTTCCGTCCACGTCACGCGTATCCCCAACCTCAACCCACTGCTCGCCTACGAACGTCGGCAGGCTTCGGCGCGAAATGCGAGCGCCGAAGCATCAAACTGTCATTCTGAGCGCAGCGAAGAATCTCCGAGATTCTTCGCTGCGCTCAGAATGACACCAGAATCCAGAATCCCGAATCTGAAATCTGAAACCTCAAATCTGAAATCCTTCTTTGCCGAGCTCGCCAAGTTCCCCGACATCGACGCGCCCTGGGCCGCTGCAAGCCTCCTGCCCGCGCTCTACCTTGTCTTGCGGAACCGCATCGATGTTATCTACTCCAGCGCCCCGCCGTTCGGAGCGCACCTGCTCGGGTTGGCTCTCAAGAGGCTCACCGGCAGGCCGTGGATCGCGCACTACGGCAACCCGTGGACCGCCAACCCGTGCATTAGCTGGAGCCTACCCGCTTTCGGGCGCGCGTGCGAGCGGCTGGACCGGGAGATCGTCCGCCGCGCCGACGCGGTTCTTGTTCTCGATGAAATCCTGGCCGATTGCATCCGCGACCTGGGCCGGCAAGGCGACATCCACGTCCATCCCAACGGCTTCGACCCGTCCCATTTCGCGCCCACCGGCCTTCCATCCGGCCGGTTCACCATCACCTACGCCGGCTCGCTTTACAGCATGCACGACCCGCGCGTGATCTACGAAGCCCTGTCGCTTGTTGAGCGCGGCAACCCGGCAGCCCGGGACGACATGCGAATCGTCTTCGCCGGGCCGGACGAGTCCGACCCGCTCCGCGATGGCGCGCCTGCAGACATCGAGTTCACCGGCCCGCTGCGGCACTCGGACCTGGCGCAACAGCTCGACGATTCGCATGTGCTTCTGGAGTTTCTCACCGCCTCGCCCGGGCAGAAGTTCACAGTTCCCTGCAAGCTCTATGAATACATGGCCGCGCGCAGGCCGATTCTCGCCGTCACGCCGGGAGGCCCGCTCGCCGAAGAGGTGCGGCGGCTCGAACTCGGCACGGTCGCGCCCTGCGACGATCCCGCCGCGGTCGCGCGAGCGATACTCGGCTTCTACTCTGAGTACAAGGCAGGCGCGCTGCGCATGCCGGACAGTCCCGGCATTGAAGCCTACTCCGCGCCCAACCAGGCCCGCGAGTTCGCGCGTATCGTCGAGGAAGTCTGTTCGCAGCGCAAACGCGAGCCGTCGGGCGTCGCATGGAGGGCCAAATGAGCAGCCGGGGTTCGGACCTGAGCGTAATGGTCGCCGACACGCGCGTTCCCGGCTGGTTGGTCGGCCTCGGCTTGCTGGGCGTCTGCTTTATCGGCGGATTGTCGCTTGCGTGGATTCCGCCGGAAGACGTGATGGCGCTTACGGTGATCGGGATACTCGCGTTCATCAGCTTGCGATGGCCGTATGCGGGCCTGATCATGTATATGTGCATGGAGTATCTTCGGCCCACGGAGCGATATCCGGCGCTTGCGCCGCTGCACCTGACTCGCATCGTAGCAGTTTTCGTGCTGGTGGGATGGCTGCTCAAACGCAGGCGCGTCGGGTTCGAGCTGTGGGTCCGCTCGCCGGAGAACACGGCCATGCTTGGGCTGCTATCGGCGGCGGCGGTTTCGGTGCTGTTTGCGTTCTGGAAGGCGGTCGCGTTCGACACGACGATGGACGTTGCCCGAATCGCGATAGTCTTCATTCTCATCGAGAATCTTGCCAACACCCCCAAGCGAATATCGGGCTTTATGATCGCCTACGTGATCCTGAACGTGATCGTCAGCGGGGAGCAGTTGATCCGCTACGTGACGTCGGCCCCTGGGCCGCAGGGTCTGGTCAGGGTTGGTGGCGCATCGGGTTCGTTTCTGGGCGAGGACGGCGACTTCGCGCTCGCGATGTGTGTGGCGCTTCCTTTTCTCTACTATCTTTGCTGGAGCAAGATCGGCCCGGCATTGAGGATGTTGAGCGGGCTTTGCGGGGTAATGATGGTGTGCTCGGTAATGGCCACCGGCTCGCGTGGGGGCGCGGTCGGACTGGCAGCGGTGCTGTTGACGCTCGCGCTGCGAAGCAGGCGGCGAATACTCGCGCTGGCGGCGATTGTGATGGTCGTCGCCGTCGCGTGGATGCTTTCTCCGACGGCCTACAGAAGCCGTGTCGCCAGCATCGGGTCATCGCACGAACGCGACCTGACGGCTCAGAGCCGGATGATCTCGTGGCAGGCGGCAAGGGAGATGTTTGCGGAGCACCCGGTGATCGGGGTCGGGGCGGGCAATTTCATGGTCGCGTTCGTGGGGCGCTATGGCGGCGCGTATAGCTGGAGCCGGACCGCTCACAACGTCTTCTACCAGACCGCCGCCGAGCTTGGAATATGCGGTCTGGCGCCGTTTATCGCGATGCTCGTCTGCGCGTTTGCTCGCAGCGCGGTCCTCAACGCGAGGCTCGTGCGCGCGGGATTGGGTGATACCCCCGTCGCCGCGTATGCGGCCGCGCTGTTCCCGGCGACGGTCGGGTTTGCCGTTTCAGGCTCGTTTCAGACGCCGCTTTACTACCCCCATATCTACCTCATCGCCGCGCTTGGCGTGGCGCTGAGCAGCGTCGCCAGGCCCATGCTCAAGGAGCGCGAAGCGCCAAAGGATCGCTCGAAATGGAGACTACAACAGCCGCCCAGGTTCAGGTGAGTTCCGAGTTCGGCGACGCCGAGTGGGATGATTTCGTCGGATCGGCGTCGGGCGCGACTTCGGCCCATCTCATCGAGTGGCGCGACCTCATCCGTGACGTGTTCGGCTACGAACCGGTCTATCGGGTCGCGCGGCGGGAGGGTCGGATATGCGGCGTGCTGCCGGCATTTGTGGTTCCGAGCGTGTTTCTCGGCCGGCACATAGTATCTGTTCCGTTCACCAACTCCGGCGGGATATGCGCCGCGGAAGACGAGTCGCGCCGTGCCCTTCTCGACGAGGCCCGAAACCTGCTGCGAACTCACCGCGCGCGTCATTTCGAGATGCGGTGCGCGTATCCTCCGCCCGCGGGCATACTCGCGCGGGAGCATAAGGTTCGCATCGTCCTCGACCTGCCCGACAGCGCGGACCAGCTCTGGGCGTCGCTGCGAGGCGAGATTCGGAACCGCATCCGCCGAGCCGAAAACGCGCGCCTGACCGTTGAGTTCGGCTCATCGGACATCGAGGGCTTCTATCGCGTTTTCTCCGAGAACATGCGCGACCTCGGCATCCCCGCGCATCCCCGGCGTTTCTTCGAGGAAGTCAAGCGATCCTTCGGGGCTGCTTTTTGCCCCGAAGCATTCAAGACTCACTCGGAGGGTCGGGGTGAGGACGCGGCGTCCGAATTCGTCGTCGTCAGATACGGTCGCCTTACCATCGGCGGCGCGATCCTTCTCAGGTTCAG
>Ga0315284_10016969_pt1 | contig 10316 bp, 14 predicted proteins | sample YL17G09_16_MG_FD_203696 | JGI IMG/M metagenome (GOLD analysis project Ga0315284, IMG submission 203696) | Sediment microbial communities from Yellowstone Lake, YNP, Wyoming, USA - YL17G09_16 | ecosystem: Environmental > Aquatic > Freshwater > Lake > Sediment | place: USA: Wyoming | collected...
ATGAGCTGGGGGCCCGCTTGCCGCCGGAGAACCTGGCCAAGCTGAGCGTGGCCTCGGCCCTGGTGACCACGGACCGCTTCTACCACGACCTGCCGTTCTTCGTAACCGTCTGCAACGTGCTGTCGGGGGATATTCCCGACCCTCGCGTCTACGACAACGCGGACGCCGAGGAGTGCGCCTGGGGCCTGGCGGAGGGGCTGTTGCTGTCCCCGCCCGAGCCGGACCAGGACGAGCCGTTCGCCGAGGAGATCCTCCGCTACCTGGGCGAGACGCTCAAATGGGAGGGGATCACCACGCCGCCCGACATCCTCAAGATCGCGATCGTGGACCAGGCCGATCCCCTGGCCGACTTCGCCGACGACCCCACCATGTACGGGGCCATGGCCGACGTGCAGACCAGCAAGAGCGCCGACATCGAACAGTCCTTGCGGGGCAACCTGACCGAGCTGGTGGCCCAGCTGGAAAGCCTGCCGCTGCGCAATGGCGACGCGGCCCAACTGGTGCAAAAGATGCGCAAGGGACTGGCGACCGGTGTCCAGGGAAGCGGCAACGCCGCCTGAGGCGCGATATGACCACCGACTCCGACTGGTTGAAGTTCGCGAAAACCGAGGGCAGCGATCCGGGCTACCACCTCTACTGCGGCATCTGCAATGCCCTCGGCAGCTCGTCGTATGCCTTGTTCTCGACAAAGAACTGCGTGATCCAGCTCACGCCCGCGAGCTACGATCTCATCCAGGCCTGGGCTTGGCGGCAGCGGCGTGCGGACGGGCCCCTGCTGACGCTGTTGGACTGCCCCTTGCGGAAGGGGCCCGAGGACGCGATCCTGGTGCTGCGCCCGATCGTCCCCGAGACCTGATTTATTTCCGGAAATAAACATGGCCCGCCAGCCCGTCCTCTCGCGGCATGCTTTTACCGCCCGTCTGACCATCCTCGCCACCGACCGCGACGCCGCCCGCCAGAAGCTGCGGCAGTTGTGCTTCGCGCACGGCGACGGTCACGGCCTGCAGCTCTTGCTGGACCACGGCCTCTCGATCGAAGAGGTCCCGCCTATAAAGACAGCCCGTAAACCCTAACTTGGAGCGTCCCATGATCCCCGAGACAGTCATCGCACGCCACGGCTCGCTGAGCGTGCTGAACGTCATGGCCGGCGAGCTGAAGTTCAGCTTCGACCCGGCCCATCCCGAGGAGGTGGCCAGGACGAAGGACATCATCGCCAGCCTGCTCAAGAAGGGCCACATGATCTTCGTGCAGGTCGACGGCAAGACCGAACGGGTCAAGGAGTTCGACCCCAATACGAGCGAGTACATCGTCGGCGACAAGGAAAAGAAGCCGCCCCGCCGCGTCTCGACCCGCCGGCCGGCCCACAGCGTCGCGCCGACCTCCGGCGGTTAAACCATCACCCCAGCCGCAGGAGTCCTCGTGACGAAGCGCACTTTCGAGATCGCATGGCCCGACGACCTCGGGCCGCTGTGGATGAACACCAGCAACTTGCTCGTCTGCCTCACGCAGGCGTGCCCCAACACCCGCTTTACCGTGGTGGATGTGACCGGAGACGAAGCCGCATCGGCGGCTCCCGAGACGGCCGGGCCCGTCAACCCGGCCCGCGACAACCGGGCCCGGGAAGCGATCACGGCCGCCGTCGCGCAAGGCTGGTGCACCCCTCGCAACGCACACAAGGCGATGGACGTGGAGCTGGGCTCGGACATCGTCGACCTGGTCTTCGCCGCCACTCGCTAAGCATCTCTTCCCCCTTCCCTGTCCGCAAGGAGGCCCCGTGCCTAAGTCTACCGCTATCAAAATCGCCGGCGGCAAGGTCTACCAGGCCGCGCGGATCGTGTCCCTGATCCCGCCCCACGAGACTTTTCTCGAACCGTACTTCGGCGGCGGCTCGGTGCTGCTCAACAAGCCCTGCGAGGGCATCAACGAGATCGTCTGCGACATCGACGGGCACCTGATGAATTTCTGGAACGTGTTGCGAGACAAGAAGCAGTTCGCCGAGTTCCGCCGCATGTGCCAGGCCACCCCCTTCAGCGAGCAGCTGTGGAAAGACCAGGACGACGAGGCCCTCGGCAAAGGGACCGCCGTCGACCGGGCCTGGGCCTTCTTCGTCCGCTGCCGACAGTCCCGCTCGGGGGATCGCAAGAGCTTCGCCACGGTCAGCACGGGCCGGCGGCGACGGGGCATGAACGAGCAGGTATCGGCCTGGCTCTCGGCCATCGACGGGCTGGAGGAGATCCATGCCCGACTGCAGCGGGTCCTGATGCTGACCGAGGATGGCGTGCGGCTGCTGAAGAAGTACGACGGCAAGAAGGTGTTTGCTTTTATGGACCCGCCCTACCCGTCCGACACGCGGACCAAGAATCTGTACCAGTTCGAGATGAGCGATGCCCAGCACGAGGAGCTGCTGCTGACCCTGGGCCGCTTCCGCGGCAAATTCCTGCTTTCCACCTACCCCAACCCGCTGTACGAGGCCGCCGCCAAGAAGTACAAGTGGACCTTCCGCGACCTCGTCATCGACAACAAGCTGTCGGGCAAGCGGGAGAAAGAAAAGAAGATCGAGCGTGTGTACGCAAACTTTGCGATCCCTGCCACCTAGGAGACCCCCGTGAACAACGACGCTGAAGAGACATTCGTAACGATGGCCAGCGGAGTAGAGCTGGACATCAAATTCGCAGAGCTCGACGACCGCGAAAGATACTACGAGCGTAACCCCCATCGACAGGAATCGATCTATATCAACCCGATGCACGTCGTGGCCATTCGCAGCTGCTTGCGAGGCTTTAACCCGACGGCCTGCGAGGTGTATGTGGTCAACCAACGAGCTCCTTACATTATCACCGGGGAGCCAGAGGACGTGGCCCTCGTGCTCGGCCGAAGCGAAGCAAACCACGCCATCCGGTCGCCGGCAAAGCGTCGCGAGGTGTCCCGTGCCAAGCGATAACGACCGCACAAGCTCCCCGAGGAGATTCACGATCGACCCCGAGCAAGTGCTCCGCGACGTGCTGCTCGAGCCGTACGGCCCGCACAGTGACAGCAGGTTCCGCCTGATCCTCTGGGACACTTACGCCTTGGACGCGCACGGGCGGCACGTGCTGGGATACCGCCTGATCCTGTGGGAGAAAAACCACCGCACGGTCCTGTTCGAAGGCGACGACCTGCATGTCGCGCAGAGGTCGCACGTCGCCCTCGACTCCGACGAGGTCCTGATGGAGCTCCTAGCCTTCCTCACGATCTGCCCGGGGGACACCGATCCGGCGTATTTCGAGAAGTACACGCCTGTCCAACGGGACTACTGCGCCACGCATGCCGAGAACCTGCGAGGGTACGCCGAACCGCTATTCGACCACACCCTTTACCATGCCGAGGAGTAACCGTGGCCACCACTCGCAGGATAGCCATCGAGCCGATCGAAGTCGATGTGCCAGACCCCCTGGCCTACATCGGCCGCAAAGAAGAGTACGAGCAGGCCAAGATCACGGCCATCGAAAGTAAGATCCCGGTGGGCTTTGTCCCCGCGCAAAGCCCGCTCTACATCCCCGTCGAGCGCCGCGTCGAAGTCCGCCACGTGTGCGTGGTGAACCTGCTCGAACGGGTCTGGAACGGCATCCCGACCAGCGAACGGGAGCTCTGGTTCGGCATCGCGACCGAAGGCATGGAAGCCCCCTGGATGAGCCCGCTGGGCGCCTGTCACGTAAAGATCTGGAGCATCCGCCGCCGCCTGGACGGCGTCGTCGAGTACGGCATCGGCAACGAAGTCAGACCGCCCGACGCGGAGCTGGGCTGGGTGATCGCAGAAGCCTTCGGCCGCGAGTGGCCAGAATAACGAATCGTACGCGGGCTGCACGGCGCCCGGCGACGATGTGATGGCTCACCCCTCGCTTAGGAGAGGGGATGAGGCGCAATTCTGGCGCAAAAGTAACCACCTGACTTTGTGGGAAGCCGCCCTCGGCCTGTAACCAGGAGACCCATGGACCACAACTACGAGCTGCGGCTGCGCGTGCCGACGTACAACGCCAACAGGTATCCGGCGGAAGTAGCCGCCAAGACGAAAGAGGAGTACGGCGAGCCGTACCGCACCGTGCGGATTCGCGAAGAAGATGGCTTGAGGGTCATCCTCGAATCGCCGGACGACATACCGGAGATGGTGCTGCCCGACCTGATGATCGAGCGACAGCCGGTCGGCTGGGCGATCTTCCTGCGGGCCGGCAGCACCGACGAGGGCGGTGTGATCTACATGCGAGACGACGGCCAGACCTTCTTGGCCCGCGACGAGTACGCCATCCGGCAAGGCTTCGGCGTGCAAGTCCTGGAGCCCGGTAAACTGCCCCCCGGCTTCGAAGAAATCAAACCCGAGGAGACCGACTGATGGGCCAGATGTCCAGAATGAGCCGGGCCGTCCGGCTCATCGAAGTCTTGACGCCCCTGCTCGCGGCGTCGGTCGAGGACCGCGCCGGGCAATCGCTGCGCGTGCAGGCGACGGGGCTGGGCTGTTCGGACTACGACAGCTGCGTGCGACTCTACCACACGCTGGAAGACCCCGACGGGGACACGCTGGAAGTCTGTGAGGAGAGCATCCTGTTCGATCCCGAGGAGTGGCGCGCCACAGACCTCTACGAGGTGCTGATCGACCGCTTCGACCTGGACCACGCCGACGTGGTCAAAGCACTGACCGAGGCCAAGCTGTTCGAGCCGGCGGAGATCGAGGCCCTGCGCAAGCCATGACCGACAAACTCGTCTTCAAGCGGAGCCGCAAGCGGCTCACCGAACAAGAGCGACGCTGGTACTCGCCCGGCGATCGCCTGGTCTGGACCGAGCCGACCGGCCACTACAAGATCATCCTCGACAAGCGGTTCGGCGGGATCAACATCCGCCGCGAGCTGCAGCGGTACTATGCCCTGACCCGCACGGAGACCGCCGACGGCATCCCATGGGACATCCTTTGGGACTGGATCGAGAGCCACAAAACGTACCGGTCGCTTGCCAGCGCCGTCGCGGCGTGTCAGAAACACGCCCGGCGGCGGGCCGTCGAACGGCTTATCAAGCAGAGGAAAAAATGCCGGACTACAGAGTTATCTGGGAAATCGACCTCGAAGCCAAAAGCCCGCTCCAAGCGGCCCTCGAAGCCGAAGAAATCATGAAGAGCTCGGAAGGGTTCCGACCGAGCTTCACGGTCCGCGAGTACAAACCCGGCGGCGGGCAGTGGCCATCCGCGACGGTCGATCTGGAGGAGTCCGAAACGCCCCGCTTATAGTTTATGCCCGCCGCGGTGGTCTCCGCTCCGCCCCGCCTGCTGGGCCGGGCCGCCGCGGCGGGTTTTTCTTTCCCGAGGAGACCTGCTATGCCCGGATTCATCGACGAAGCCGACCCCCAACTGCAAGCGCGCTGCCAGGAGGACGTGGCCCGCGTCCTGCCGGAGTTCAACGAGTACATCGACCACAAGGAGAGGGCCTACGAGGTACGTGCCGAATGTCGCAGGCAGTACGGGATCCCGGCCGTGATCCTCGGCGGCTGGGGCCGAGCGGGCAAGGACGAGGCGGCCAAGGCCCTGCACGAGATGTCCAGCCTGGTCTACTACTTCAGCGCCTCGCAGGTCGTGCTGCCGCTGATCGCCAGAGCCCAGGACTTGCCGCTGAGCGAAGCCTGGGAACAGCGTCACGAGCACCGCCGCTACTGGTACGAATGTTGCAATGTGCTGCGGGCCAAGGATCCGACCATCCTGCCGCGGTGGGTGCTCGGGGCCGCCGACCTCGTGCCGGGGGTCCGCGGCAAGGTCGAACTGCTGGCCTCGCTGCAGCTGGGCGTCGCCGACACGGCCATCTGGATCTCGCGGCCGGGCATCCCGCCCGATCCGACCACGGAGTACGTCCGCGAGGATTGCCCGCACGAGATCGTCAACGATGGCACGCTGGACGACTTGCGGGAGAGGCTGTGCTGGTGGTTGAAGTGTAACTACCGGCAGCTGCTGCTGCCGCCCAAGCAACAGCCCAAGCAGCAGCCGCTTCCCCGCGCCGGCGTCACGCCAAAGCGTTTGCAATACCTGCTCGGCGCGACCGAACAAACCCTGGCCCACGCCCGGCCCGGCGAGGCGCCAACCTACCCCGTCAACGCGGCCTTCCTGCGGGAGATGGTCCTGCAGCTGGAGAAGATGCAGCACGCGCTGTCGCGGGTGACCTTGGACCCGCTGCTGTCCGTGCTGGTGCAACGTGTCGATCCGAAAGCCATGTTCCAAATCGGGCAAGCCCTCATCGAAGACTAGGAGATTACATGGGATCTGACTTCATTTATTCTTACGTGCCAAAGTGCGAGATCACGCCCGAGCGTAAAGCTCGCTTGCTGACCTTGGCCGACAACCTGACCGAGGACAGCCCGGAGATCGACAGCCTCCGCAACGAGTGCGATCCCGCTGGCTCCCTCGAGGAACTCCGCGAGGAGGTGCGAGGGGCAATCGGGCTGCTGGCCGACGAGCCGCTGGGATTGCGGTCGGTGGTCGATCTGGACCTGCCCGGCGCCGACTACGCCATCCTGTTCACCGGCGGCCTGAGCTGGGGCGACGATCCGACCGACAGCTACCGACCCTTGTCCACGATCGCGGCGACGGTGGCCATCTGGGCCCAACTCGAAGAGTGGGCCAAGGCGGAGAAGCTGTTGAATCGAGTCGAGCCTACCGCCGCAACGGGGTGAGCGGTGCGTTGTGCAGCTGGGCCAGCTTGCTCCAGGTCTCCGGCGCGGGGCCGGCGGCCTGGGCTTCCTTGGCGATCGGCGGCTGGCCGATCTCCTGCATCAGCTCGTCGAGCAGCCGGGCGTCGGGACGCGGCCAGGCGGCCGCTTCCATGGCGCACTTCTCGGGGTCGACGTCGAGGCCGTAGCTGACGGCGTCGGCCACCTCGTTCCCCAAGGCCGACCGCAGCGCGTCCAAGGACAGCTTGGCGAACTGCTCGGTGTTGTAGAGCGAGCCGGTCTGCGTGCGGCACAGCTCGTGCTTGGTGGCCCGGACTTCCTTGTGCGTGGTGGCGAACAGGCGGTCCTCGATCCGCGGCAGCTCGCCGCACTTGGCGGCATCCACCTGGCGGTCGAGGGCGTCGATGGCCCCGGCCAGCTTGCAGAGCTTGGCGTTGTCCAGGATCAGGGAACGGTCCTGGGCCACGTACTCGGCCAGCTTCTCCCACTGCGTCCGCTCCTCGCTACTGAGCTTGTGCCCGTAGCGGCTGAGCCGGGCCGCGATCAAGTCGCTGGCGTCCTGGGGCAGGCACCAGCCGCGGCCGGCTTGCTTCTGCAGGGCCTCTTCCAGGTCGTCGCCCAAGCCGGCCCCCAGCTGATCGGCCCGCACCAGAATGCGGTCGGCCATCTCGCTGCGGCGGGAAAAGTCGAAAGCGTCCCGGTGTTCCATCAGCCAGCTGCCGGCCCGCTTGACCTCCAAGGCGTTGCGGAGCGGGTAGCGGCGCTCGATCTGGCCGTCGATCGACTGCACCGAGGCGAAGGCCGTATCGGGCAGCTGGTCCAACCCGTCGCCGTGGATCTCGGCGTGTTTGGCTCGTAGTTGAGCCACGCGGTCGGTTACATTATGGTAGACGGCGAACTTGCGGAGCTGACCTTCGATCCGCGTCGCGGCCGGAGTCGGCAGGGCGTCTCGCTGCTCGAGGAAGTGCAACCAGGAGAGGCACGTGGCCGCTTTGGTATGGCAAGGGAAGCGGCGGCCGGCGTCGTCGGCGAAGACGGTTCGCGGCAGATCGCCGTCCCCGGAGAGCGACTCCTGCGAGGCCTGGCGAAAGAGGTCTTCCGCGGCGTATTGCTGGGCCAGCTTGTACAGTTGGTGCCCGCCGCGGTCGGCGACTTGATCGAGAACGGAGCGCATCGTGAACCCCCGTAGTTATAGCGCCTATGTGCCTTGGAGAAAACTGTTGGAGCAGCTGCGGCTGCGAGTGCCGCCGCCGCGATTACCCGCGACCACGGCGTGTCCTTTTTGTCAGCAGACCAGTTTGAGGATCCTGGCCGACCCGGCCAGCAACAGCCACTGGGCGGCTTGTCAGCGCTGCGCCTGGGGCGGCGATCTGGTGGAGCTCGCGGCGGCGGTCTGGCAGTTGCCGATCCCCGCCACGATCCTGAAGTTGACCCGACTCGGGTATCCTTTCCCTCCGGACGACCTCCCCGTGGAAGCCGTTGCCAACTATGTGCGTTCTCACGTCGAAACCCACCGTCGCGTCCGTGCGATGTGGAGCACAGCCCGGGCTGGCCGCATCCATCATAGCAGCAACCTGGCCCCGCTCCTACAGGAGCTGGGCTTGACCAGCCGCCTCACCGAGGAGCGCTGGCGACAAGGACCCGGACAGCTGCTGGGCTGCCTGACCAAGGCCGACGTCGAGGAGTGCTTCTGCCCCAAATCGGCCTTCCAAGGCGGCGCCCGCCTGCAGGCCCTCGACATCGCGCACAACCCGAGCCGCGGCCGCGTGTTCTCCGGCCGCAACTGGCGGGACGTACTGGCCTGGCCCTACTACGATTTGCCCGGCCGCGTGCGGGGCTTCATGTTCGCGGGCCGCGACGGCAAATCGGCCGACGACTGGGTGTTCCGCGTCTCCACCCATCAGGCGCCTCGCGCCTGCAAGGAGGCCGGTCTGTGCTTCCATCCCGACCTGCTCGAACAACCGGCCGAGGAGCCGCTGGTGGCGGTCCGCGACGTGCTGCTGGCCACGCGCTTGCAGCTGGCCCACTTCCAGCGGGCCCTCTCGCCGCTGCCCCTGGTGGCCTGGTATGCCGACGACAAACACATGACCCGGCAAGGCTGGTCGATCTTTGCCGAGCGGCCGCTGGTGTTCTTCTCCGAACGCTTGGATGCCGACCTGCTCTGCCAACTGCGGATCACCGAAGGCAAACTGTTCCTGGGCCCCGAGACGGCCACGAGCCGCGAGCCTCGCTTGCTGGTGGCCCGGGCCATCCGCCTGGCCCGGCCCTGGCCCGAAGTGTTCGCCACCTGGTTGGAGGCCGCCACGCCGGCCCAGCTGGAAGAGCTGAGCCTGCGGATGGAACTGCGCGGCCAGTCACTGAACGAGTACCTCGAACGCTGCCCCGACGCGTTGCGGAACCGCACCCGGGTCGCGCTCGAAGACGCGGGCCGCTGCCCGCAGGTGCAGATCGACGGCCGGCTCGTCGAGGAGCGGGCCGACGGCTGGCACCTCGTGCGGCGCTCCAGCAACCAGGGTCCGCAGGTCAACGACGAGATCGTCGACGCCGTGCTCCGCGTGGACCGCGTGCTGCACGACCCGCGGCGGCGCCGCGTGCTCTATCAAGGACGTGTCTTATTTAGAGGGCGGGTCATCGATTACCTGGTCCCGCAGGGCGTGCTCGAACGGGCCCCCTTCCACTGGATGCGGCAGCTGCTGGTCGAGGAGCAGGCCGGCCTGCTGCGGTTCTCGCCCCTCTGGCAACGACATGCCCTGCACATCGCCCTGCAGTTCCACGAGCCCCAGATCCTGACCGGCCCCGACCGGTTGGGCTGGGATCCCCGCCAGGACAAGTTCGTGCTGCCGCGCTTCTCCCTCGACCTGACGGGGAAGACGCTGCCCAGCTACTTGCCCAACCTCGACGGCTACCCGGGAGCCGTGCTTCCGGTGCCCGACGCCATCTCCCCCGCCGAGATCGGGTTCCTGACCCAGGACCCGCAATACGACCACACGTCCTTCTGGGGCTTCACCGCCCTGATGGTCGCCCGCGTCCTGGCCCCCGTGCTGGCGATTAGACGCACGCCGGCCGTTTTGTGGGGCCAAGCAGCCCGGGCCGCCGGCAACGCTCTGGCGAGCCTCACCGGTTGCGAGGATCGGAAGCTAGGCAGCGGACGGCAGAACTTCTCAAACCTGGAGCTCGACGAGCAGGATAACTGGGTAACCTGGCTAAACGGTAAGGAAGGCGTCGAAAGCCGCTTGACTGGCTGGATCGCCGGCAATCCCGAGTCGGGCGGCTACCTCACGGCGCTGGGCCGGCCGGCCGCCTTGGCGGCCTCGCTGCACGCCCGGGCCACGCTGCTCGCCTGCCGGGACGAGGTTTGGCATCCCCAGTTCAGCGAGCTGGCTCCGCGGCTCGTGAGCGATTACCTGGCCGACGCCTTCCAACGCAAGATCCAATTGGCTCCCGAGGTGACCGCCGCCTGGGACCGGCAGGTGCTGGAGGACCTGGCCCGCTTCGTCGCCCGCCGGGGAGGCGCGGCAGAGGCCGTGCTGGCCGCCGCTGCGGACCTGTTCGGCATCTCGCACGAGGAGCGGGCCGCGGCCCTGGGCGAGCTGCTCAGCAGCTGCCGGCGATCCGGGGCGATCGAGGTGGTGCCCGAA
>Ga0315284_10016970_pt1 | contig 10316 bp, 5 predicted proteins | sample YL17G09_16_MG_FD_203696 | JGI IMG/M metagenome (GOLD analysis project Ga0315284, IMG submission 203696) | Sediment microbial communities from Yellowstone Lake, YNP, Wyoming, USA - YL17G09_16 | ecosystem: Environmental > Aquatic > Freshwater > Lake > Sediment | place: USA: Wyoming | collected...
GGCGGGCCCAGGCAACAGGCCAACCCCGTGGCCGCAGGAGACCAGGAGGCGCTGGTAATCTGGCCGTCGAGAACCCGCAAGAACTGCTTCCCGTGAAGGTCATAAAGCCATAGACCGAGCCTCTCCCGCTCCAGGTTGCTGCTGCCCAGACAGACTTCCTCGCCTGTGGGAGACCAGCCGAGCGTACCCCATGTCATGGAGGGCATGGGGCACTCTGCGACGGACGTTTGCGAGGCCAAGTCCTTGATCTTCAGCGATCCCTGTTCGAAGTACGCCACCTGTCGGTTATCCGGCGAGACCGAAGGCAACAAATTCGAGCACTTGAGGATCGGTTTCGACGCGGGGTCTTGCGGCGACAGAGAGACCGAGCAGAGGGTGCCGTCCCCCCGCGAGAGATAGTACAGGTACGCCGAGTCACTCCCCCACGAGGGCCAACTGCCTCGGGCCAGGCGGCGGGGTTCCGTGCCATCGGCTGTCATGATCCAGACCTCTTCGTCGGTGACCGGAGGCTGCGGGCTCCCACGCGCGGCCGTGGCCAATTCTTCCAGCCGCAGGTTCTGCCGATCCCGAACGAAGGCAATGTACTTGCCATCGGGCGACCATCTGGGGTCTTTGCCGGGGACAATCAGCAGGTCCGTTTCCTTGGTGGCGGGATCGAAGACCGCCACACCACTTCTGCCCTGTACCCCGAGGCTGAACAACAGCTTCTTTCCATCCGGCGACCACGCCGCACTGAACCCATCCGTGGTCAAACGCCGGCCCTTGGCGGACAGGCTGCGATAGGTTTCCTCGCTCTCGACCATGGGCAGAAAGGCGGCCCCCGCCGGCGGACGGGCCGCCGGATGCCAAGACTGTCCGGCCTCCAAGGTGTCAAAGACGTAGTTGGAGCACCAATCCTGGAACTTGCGGCGCGCTTCGTGGCCGGGAGCGATGATCTGGCGAAACAGGGCCGTTGCCTTCTCGTATTCGCCAAGGGCGGTCAGGGCACTGAACACGTGGTACTGATGTGGAGACACAAGGTCTCGCGTCTCTATCGGGGCCTCCGCAATGACACGCTCGTACTCCCCCATCCTAAGAAGTGTCTCGGAGCGTTCGGTGCACAGATCGACGTATGCCGGACTGTCCATCGGTGTGAGGGCAAGCGCGATGTCGTAGTCAGCGATCGCCTCCCTATGACGGCCCAACTCCCTCCATGCAATCGCGTGCAGGGAATATCCCAGCGAGTCGCGTGGTCGCAAGACGGCCAGGACCATCGCGTCGTCCTTCATCCTCTCGTACTTGCGCGAGGCGTAGTACGTGAACGCCCGGAGCCGATGAGACTCATAGTGGCTCGGATCAAGCTGCAAAGCTTTGTCCAGCGAAGCAAGCTGTTCCCTTACCGTGACGGCTGTCATGGCCCGTAGGAAATACGCCTCGGCGGTCTCCGGCAGCAATGCCTCGGCCCGCCGGCGGTGCTCCTCAATCTCCTTGAGTCTCTCGGCGTTCGGCGATTCACTCTCCCAGAGGATGCGGGCCAGGAGCGAATGAGCCGCCCCGGCGATCTCCGGCCGCTCGTTGAGCAGGCCATCCAGGATCGTCACGGCCTCTTTGGAACGACGGTTGTCCACGAGGATACCGGCCTGGAGAAGCTGGGCATCGGGGCCAACGTGCTTGCTGTCGAGGATGGGTTTGATCGTCTCAAGGGCGGCTTCGCGATCCGCCTTGGCATATTGCTCACGCGCCTGGGACAGGATGCCCCGATGCCGGAAGCCCTCCGCCTCGGCCAGTTGGAGCCGGTCCCGGTTCCACATTGAGAGGATCACGATCACAGCACCAGCCACGACCACCATCGCCAGAGCAACAAGGGCCTCGGCTCGGTGCCTGCGAAGGAACTTATGCAGGCGATATGTGGTGCTCGGCCCTCTCGCCAGAACCGGCTCTGATTCGAGATGCCGGCGGATGTCCTCAGCCAGACCGCTGGCGGTCTCATACCGCCGGGCGCGGTCCTTTTCCAGCGACTTCATCACGATCCAGTCCAGATCGCCGCGGACCTGCTCGTAGGGTGTGCATCGCACACCATCCTGGTTCGGAGTACCGCGTTTACGCGGTCTTATCCGCCTGAAGGCGGGACTCCAAACGAAACGGTGCGTGGTACGCACCCTACCCGCGCTCGTACTGGTCGCGTCCAGCGTCCGGATTCGGGTGGAGGGCTTCACCGGCTCCTGTTCCCGGATGACTCGCTGCATCTCGATGTAGCCGGCCTTGCGGAGTTCTTCTTCACTAAAGGGTGTCGTCCCCGTGAGCAGTTCATAGAGCAACACGCCCAACGAGTAAATATCTGAGCGGGTGTCGATGTCCAGGTCGCTCAGTTCTGCCTGTTCCGGACTCATGTAGGCGGGGGTGCCGATGATGTGAGCGTAACGGGTAAAGAGCGTCTTTTCCGTGAGTTTCTGGTTGGTGGCTTTGGCAATGCCGAAGTCGATAACCTTGGGGACGGGCTTGCCGTCATGGTGTGTGACCATGACGTTGGAGGGCTTGATATCGCGGTGGATAATGCCTTTCTGGTGGGCGTGCTGCACGGCGTTGCAGACCTGGAGGAATAGGGCTAGCCGGTCCTTGGTGCTCAGGTTGTTCTTGTCGCAGTACTCGGTGATCGAAACACCTGTCACCAGTTCCATGACGAAGTAGGGCCGGCCGGTCTCCGTGGCCCCGGCATCGAGGACCTTGGCGATACTGGGATGGTCCATCAGGGCCAGGGCCTGTCTCTCCGCCTCGAAGCGTGCGATGACCTGCTTTGTGTCCATGCCCAGCTTGATGATCTTGAGGGCCACCTTGCGGCGGATAGGCTGCTCCTGCTCGGCCATGTAGACCACGGCCATACCCCCCTCGCCGATCTTCTCCAAGAGCTTATACCGCCCGATGACCGTGCCCGGAGCTTCCGTCAATGGGGACTGGTCAGGCCCGATGCCTGTACCGAACGCGGCCGGGTCAAGGAACTCACCGGCTTTCTCGTGGGCGAGCAACAGCGATTCGACTTCACCGCGCAGCCGCACGTTGCCGGCGCATGCGTCGTCCAGATAGGACGCCCGCGCTGCCCCCGCCTTCTTGTCGAGCGATTCGAGGAAGATCGCTTTGACTTCTTGTGCTCGATTGTCGGCTTTCGAATTCATGGCAATTGCTCCTGTACATTGTCTCATGCGAGATCCGCACGGGAAATTGACAGAGAAAATGAGATTGTTCAAAAAATTCGTGTTTGGGACCGGACTTCCGGAAGCCAGCCTGCCAGGATCACCCTTCCGTGGCGATTGCCTTATACAGCCAGGCGCGAGCGAATGCCCAGTGTCTATAGGCGGTGCGACCGGACATGCCAAGCACCTCTGCGGCTTGCTCCAGGCTCAGGCCGCCGAAGTAAGCGAGCTTGACCAGGTTGGCGGCCTCGGCGTCCTCATCGCCAAGCCGCGTCAAAGCCTCGTCGATTGCGATCAAGCCCTCCGGAGACGCTTCCACGGTCCCAATCGCGTCGTTGAGGTCCACCCGCAGGATCCCGCGCCCATGTTTCAGACACTTCTTGCTTCGAGCTCTCTCCACCAGGATTCGCCGCATCGCTTCCGCCGCCGCGGCAAAGAAGTGGCCGCGATTCTCCCAGCTTTGGGGCTCATCTCCCACCAGCCGTAGATAGGCATCATGCACGAGGGCGGTCGCTTGAAGGGTCTGGCCGGGAGGCTCATGGGAAAGCTTCTGTGCGGCCAGCACACGCAGTTCCTCGTAGACCAAGGGTAGCAGTTCGTTCGTAGCTCGTGCGTCGCCCCGTTCGATGGCGTTCAAGATGCGTGTCACGTCACTCATACCGGCTCCCCACGGATTCAGGCCTCTGACCGCACTATTCTCTAACAAAGATGGGGGGATTGCAAGTCTCGGCGCACTCGGCGATCTTCGCACTCCTTGCGAGAGACATAAATCCGTCCGTAACGGACAAGACCTGCTCACGAGACACAAGTGAGCCGTAGGCGGCTACTTGCCGATGCAGAACCGGCTGAAGATGCGGTCGAGAACCTGCTCGTCGATGTGGTGCTGCTCGATCTGGGAAATGGCCTGGCAGGCGGCACGGAGCATCGTCACGGCGACTTCGTCATTGCCCCGCGTGACCTCCTCGATTGCTTGGCGGACATTCTCTATCGCCTCCACAATTGCCTGCTTGTGCCGGGCGAGCAGCACCGTGGCGCTTGCCGCGCCTTCTGCATGCTTACGCGAGCGTAAGCATGGCACCCCGTTGTCGGAGCTTGTAGGGTGGGCTGTGCCCACCATTGCTCCAGTGATGCTTCCCTCTATGGCATCGAGCAGAGAGTCTAAGCCGCGTGACATCGTTGCCGATATGGGCAGGAACTCGGCGTGGAAAGCTTCGGCCAGCGCCCGCAATTTCTCGGGCAGCTCGTCGGCCTGCAAGATGTCGGATTTTGTGGCGACGTGGATCACGTCTTTCGGTCGGATCAGCGTGCGGACGGCGGCGTCCTCGCTCCAGTCCAGCTTGGTCAGATCGACGCAGAACAGGACTGCGCGGCAGCTTTGCAGGGCTTCTACGGCGGCCTGCTGCGCCAACTCGTCGATGTAGCCCAGCCGCCCCCGGCTGGGTTCAACGCTCGCCCCCGAGGGCGGGGGTGCCACAGGGATCAGGCCGGCGCAGTCGAAGAGCACGCATTGAAAGCGGTCCGTGGTCAACAGACCGCTGAGGACGTCCCTGGTCGTCCTGGGTTGCCCCGATACGATGCTGCGTTCCCAGCCGAGCAGGGCATTGAGCAGGCTGCTCTTGCCCGCGTTGGGGGCACCGGCAATCCCTATTGCCGGCAGATCCATCAGCGTCTCATACCGGATGCTGCCGGTCAGCAGAGACGCAAGATGTTGCGTCTCTACGTCAAGACGCCCGAGGACCTGTGCCTGTAGAGACGAGACATCCTGCACATCTTCGCTGAAATCCAGGCCGGCCTCGATGAGGCTGAGGATATCCAGCAGGGCGGAGTGAATCTCTTCGGCCGCGGTCGTCAGCCGCCCGCTCAGAAGTCTCTGGGCGGCGTCCAACTGGAGCCGGTTCGAGCTGCTGACGATCTCGTTGACCGCCTCGGCCTGGGCGAGGTCGAGCTTGCCGTTGAGGTATGCCCGAGCGGTGAACTCCCCGGGGCCAGCCGGGCGAAGACCCAGCACCAGCAGGCTTTGGACCAGTGCTTCCACGATGACCCGGCCGGCGTGGAGATGAATCTCCGCGAGAGGCTCGCCCGTATACGAGTGCGGGGCAAGGAACAGGTAGAGCAGGGCATCGACAGCCAGACCCTCGTTGATCCGCACGGAGCCGGACAGGAGCATGCGATTGCGGATTGCGGATTGCGGATTGCGGATTTGAGAATCCAGGCCGGGCTCGAAAATCCGTTCGCACGTGGGGACCGTCTGCGGCCCCGTCATGCGAATGATGGACCGGACGCCTCCACTCGGCGAGCTGACAGCCAAGATGGTATCATTCAAGCTGTACATATCGCGATCACGGATCACGGCGGGCACCGGCTCTAATCTGCAATCTGCAATCCGAAATCCGCAAATCCATCAGGACCGGAAGAACGGCTTGGGTCTCTTTTTCTTGACCTTGCCGCCCGTCTTGCTCGTTGCGGAGACCACGCCCTTGGCCTCCTGCTCCTCTCGTTCCTTGATGTGCTTCTTGATGACGTACTGCTCGATGACGCCGCCGAAGGTGCTGGCCATGATGTAGAGGTTCACGCCGGAAGGGGCGTTGTACAGGGCCAGCGGCATGATCAGCGGCAGCATGATCATCATCATCTTCTGCTGCTGGGCCATCTGCGGATTCGTCGGAGCCGCCGTCTGCGTCGGCATGAGCTTCTGTTGCAGGTAGAACGCCACGCCCATGAGGAGCGGCAGCAAGTTCAGCGAGTGGAGCACCCAGCCCACCAGCGGGATCGTGATGGGCGGCCAGCTTACCAACGCGTCCGGCGCCGACAGGTCGGTGATCCAGACCGGCAGGAACGGCGCGCCCCGCAGGTCGATGCTCGTATAGATGGCGCTCCACAGGGCGATCCAGATGGGCATCTGGATGAACATGGGCAGCATGCCCATGATCGGCGAGGCCCCCTGCTCGCGGTAGAGCTCCATGAGCTTCTTGTTCATCTCGGCCTTGTTGCCGGCGTACTTCTTCTTGATCTCCTCCGCCCGCGGGGCCAGCTTGCTCATCTTGTGCATGGAGACCTGACTGTACTTGGTGATCGGGTGCAGGAGCAGCCGCATCACGAGCACCAGGATGATGATGACCACCCCGTAGTTGCCGATGAACCCGTACATCCATTTCATGATCGCCAGGATGCCGAAGGCCAGCGGATTGATCACGCTCGCCGGGCAGCAGCAGCCCTGGAAGTCGATCGTCTGGACGAATCCGAGATTCCTGTACAGCTCCGTCTTGTCGAACAGGCTCTTGTCCTTCGGTCCGAGGTAAAGCTTGAATTCGTACGTCCGGGAGCTGTCCGCCTGGCCGGCGGGGCTCAGGGTAGCGGGCATGCTCGACAACGCAAGTCCGATGGTCTCGTCACCGCTGTTGCCTTTGCGATCCTGATCGGGATTGTAGAATGTGCCCCATTTGCCGGCGATCCAATCGACGTATTCCTGTCCCGGCGCGGGGACGGGAACCACAATCGCGGCGAAATACTTGTTCACTGCGGCGGCCCAGAGGAAGGCGGACTTGGGATTCCTCGGCTGCAACGCTCGCTGCTGGAAGGTGGCGGCCTTGGCCAGGGCCCTCAGGTCGAGTCTGGCGCTCACGACCTGGCCGTCGGGATGTCGAAAGCCGGCGACGACCTTGCGCATCTCGGACCGCACGCCCTCCGCCTCCAGCCCGACCGGGCCGGTCATGACGTACTGCACTTTGCGCTCAAGGGCCGCCAGATTCTCGACGTTGAATGTGATGTCGAGAAGATACGTGCCGGGACGCACGCGATAGGTCTTGGTCAGCTTGAGCGCCGGCCGATTCTGCGCATCGACAATCGTCGCCTCGAAGGAAGCCGCCTCACCGCCATCGTCGAGCTTCTGCGCGCCCAGCGCTTTCCAATCCAGCCCATCCAGCCTGAGCCGGCGGCCCTGGTCGAGGAGAGTGAACTCCCCGTTGGTCAAGGACAGCACCCTCTGTCCATTCGTGCCGACGGGGGAGAGGAACGTCAGCGGCTTGGGCGTCTCGGTTGTGCGGTCGTCGAATTCACTGAACGTGGCCGTCCGGATGGCAGCGCCCTTGGAATCCAGCACCAACCGATACTTGAATCCGCTGGCTGGGTCCACGGAGCCAATAGGGACGTTGACGTCGATCGCGGCGCCTCCGACAGCGCCGAAGTCCTCGCCTGCCGGTTGAAGCTGCGGCGTCTGCTCCGGCGCCGGATTGCCGGCGGTCAGATTCGGCTCGGCGGAGGTCGGCGGCGCCTGTACATCGGCAGTCTGCTGCAGGAGGAGGCAGCCCCTTCGGCTCGACTGCGATTGTGCGACGCCTGCATCGGCGACCGGAGAATGGAGAACCCGCAAGACCCCGGATTCCAGGACAAGCCAGCCGCAGAACAGGCAAAAACCAGTGATTACCAGAATGAAAATCGTTCTAAAACTCATACTCTCTTTCAAACGCAATGGCGAACCTCACAACTCGCAGAAAACCGCATGGGCGGCAGACCCGCCCATCCTGCAACTCATTTCCCATGCCAACGGGCGGCAGCGGCAAGGCCGAAGGCTTTGCCGATGGCGATTGGTCAAACCATCGCCAAGCTGCGATTGACGATGCCACCCGGCCGAAGCCGAACACGTACCCTACAACATTACAGACGCCTTGCAGCTATCTTCCATCGCGCAACCGCTCGGCGTGGAAGTTGTCCAGACGATCGATGGCCAGAATCTTCTTCATCGTCGTCTCGAAATCGTACTCCAGCCGGACGAAGTGCACCTTGTCTTCCTCGACGTACACATAGCTGGCGCGATTGTCCTTGTCCCTGGGCTGGCCGACCGAGCCGATATTGATGATGGCCTTTTCTTCCTCGAGGATGGGGTATACCCCCCCGAGCTCATCGGGCAGGTAGAAATCCGGCTCGTCGAGGAAGACGCCGGGCATGTGCGTGTGGCCCACGAAGCATACATGGGTGATCCGCTCGAACAGCGCCCGGACCTTGGCCGGGTTGGTGTACACGTCGTCCGGGAAGATGTATTCATTGATCGGCCGCCGCGGCGAGGCATGGACGAAGTCCATCGTCGTCCTCGTCGGGCCTAACTGGGCCTCCACGGAGTGCCGCATCGACAAATCGCCCAGGAAACGCCAGCGCCTATCGCTTTTCGTCTTCTCACCGTCGGTTTCCAGCACCTCGCGGGTCCAGAAGCTCGCCTGTTCCGCGCCGTAATTGAAGTTCGTCGGCTCGTAGAACACGGCGTAATCATGGTTGCCCAGGACGCACCACTCGCTCTTCTCGATGATCAAATCCAGACACTCCCGGGGGTTCGGGCCGTAGCCGATCACGTCGCCCAGACAATAGATCGTCTTGATGCCCCGCTTGTCGATATCCGCCAGGACGGTGCTCAGGGCCTCAATATTCGAATGTATATCGCTGAGAATCGCAAACATAGACTCTTTGACTGCTTAACGTAAGAACAATGCTCCTGTACGCCGAAACGGTACTTAATAGCAGAAATAGCATCGAATTGCCAGAAGATTTCTTTCCTGGTATAATTCGGCCATTCGATGGATAATGATGTAGAGGTGCGCATTGGCAGGTATCACCCTTCTCGAAACGCATGATTTGGTGAAGCGGTATTCCGGCCGGGCCGTCGTCAATGAGGTCTCGGTCAGGATCGACCAGCGCAGCATCGTCGGTCTGCTCGGACGCAACGGCGCCGGCAAGACCACGACTTTCCGAATGATCATGGGCATGATCAGACCCGACAAGGGCAGCGTGGTCTTCGACGGTCGGGATATCACGAAGCTGCCCATGTACAGGCGGGCGCGGCTGGGGATCGGATACCTGTCCCAGGAGCCGAGCATCTTCCAGAGGCTCAGCGTGCGGGATAACCTGCTGGCGATCCTCGAGACGATGTCGCTGACGCGAGCCGAGCGGATGCGAAAGGCGGACATGCTCGTCGACCAGTTCGGCCTGCGCGAGGTGGCCAGGAGCCAGGGACGGTTCCTGTCCGGCGGCGAACGACGAAAGCTGGAGATCGCCCGCGCGATGGTGACCGACCCGTCGCTGATCCTGCTCGATGAGCCGTTCAGCGGGGTCGATCCGATCGCCGTGGAGGATCTGCAGCGGGAGATTCGCCGGCTGGTGGCCTCCGGCGTGAGCATCCTGATCACCGACCACAATGTCGAGCGGACGCTGGAAGTCGCGGACAAGGCCTATATCATCGACCACGGCAAGGTGATCGCCTCCGGCCCGCCCGCCGACATCATCCGAGACGAGCTGGTCCGAAAGAGTTACCTCGGCAACACCTTCGCCGGCCACGAATTCGACCAATAAAGGTGCCCTATGGCTATTACGAACTTAACGGTCTCGAACTTCAAGAGCTTCAAGCAGCTCGACCTCAACTTGGGCCGGTTCAACGTGGTCATAGGCGCCAACGCCTCCGGAAAATCGAACTTCGTGGAGATATTCCGGTTCTTGAAGACCCTGGAAAGAGAGACTCTTGACGACGCAATCTCCCTGCACGCCGGCCGCGACTCAATTCTAAACAAGAAACTCGGCTCCTCTGAGCCATTGCGAATGCGGGCAACATCCGACCAGCAAATGACATGGGGTGGTGCATGGTCGGACATCCGAGTCCGGGAGACGACCTATGATTTCTCTCTTCAGTTCAGGAGTCCTGATGACGGAATCCTAATCAGAGAGGACCATTTCGCCCAGAGACTTCGGACAACGATAGGGGACGAAAACGCAGAAATGTCACTCGACGTTCTCATGTCCGAGGGGAAGCCAAGGCTTGAGATCGGCCCAGACGACATAGTAGACCGGATTGGGAAGGAGAGAGTATCTTCGAAGAATGCATTGCTTCGTTCGCCTGACCTCGGTTTTGAGTCTTTCAGGGCTCTCATCTCGGCGGTGGTGGCGTGGAAGGCAGGATCTCTGCTCATACAACACCGCTCTTTCTCTGGCCTCACAGGACCATTCGAGGGCTTGTTCGGACGCGTCGGTATTTACGATATAGACCCCCGTGCGGTCAAACGACCACATGAGACCGCGGGGATAGCGCGGCTTGAGGAAAATGCGGAGAACCTTGCTCTTGTCCTCAAGCAGATCCTGGCTGACCCCGAGAAGAGCCGGATGTTTCACAAT
>Ga0315284_10016973_pt1 | contig 10315 bp, 12 predicted proteins | sample YL17G09_16_MG_FD_203696 | JGI IMG/M metagenome (GOLD analysis project Ga0315284, IMG submission 203696) | Sediment microbial communities from Yellowstone Lake, YNP, Wyoming, USA - YL17G09_16 | ecosystem: Environmental > Aquatic > Freshwater > Lake > Sediment | place: USA: Wyoming | collected...
GAGAGATTGGAAGGATGAACAGAGGCGTTTGAATAATGAGTAGATATATGATAGACCACGTATTTGATGAGAACCAAAAAATACAGGGGAAGTTAGAACTTGAAGATATTGTTAGAAGGCAGATTGATAGGTGTAATACAAGTGCGACAGATATGTTTTTGTTTAGTAGAAATGTAGAGATGCTTATGAATTTGTTGCCGAGTGGGAGATTAAAAGAGATACAGGATAGGAAGGGGGAATATGTAGAAGAGATAACATCGTGGGAATTTGAGTATTGGGGAAGTATTCCGCTTGGAACTATTGAGAAGCCGTATTATGTCAATACGCCAGATAGCCCATATTGGGATGGTGGGGAGCCGATTTTAAAGAGTCCTGTAAGGGTTAAGAAGTTTATTACGAACTATGAGAAATTGTATACGTTGGTGCTTAGTATGCTGGAACAGGTCGGGCTAACTTGGAGAATACAAGTTGTCGAAATTGAAGGCGGCTCAGTGGACTTTAATGAAAGTGCCGATGTTGATACGCCACACCCGACATATGATGAGGTTGAGAAGAAATGAGTTGGCTATTCGGTAAGAAGAAATTAAAGTTAAAGAAGAGGAAGAAAGTAGAGGAACCTGTATTACAGAGTATAGGGGAAGAGAACTTAGACCTTAATGATGAGGAATTGGTGGAGATAGCGGAAGAGGTTAGAGTTAAGAAAAAGAAGCCTATTATAACTAAAATACCAAAAGGGAAGGCTCTTGTAAATACAGGTGGTAAGTCATATTTACATTTGATATTGGGAACTTTATTTATGTTTATAAATGGTATATTTCTAATAGGTGGTCTTTATCCAAGTTTAGGAATTGCTAATGAAATGAAGGTTTTAATTGTTTTTTATACAATACCTTCTATTTATATTTGTTATAGTTTTGGATGGATAAAAATGCAGGTGGAGAATGTAGATGAGCAACTTGAGTAGACCAACACAATATACGGAACCACCACACGGTTATGCCGGAGATAATGAATGGATGAAACATTCAGGGTATAGGTTTATGGTGGGAAGTGGAAGAAATGTATTCTTTATGAATTTAATAAGTGGTATTAAGCAGAGGCAAGAGGCGTGTATTTTATGTGTCACGGGCAGAGGCGGTAGGGGAAAAACGTATATAAGCATAAGATTAGCGACTATTTTAGACCCAAAGTTTGACCCCGCAATACAGGTAGTTTATACTACAGAACAGTTAATGAGGTTGCTATCTGAGGATTCACCGTTGAAGAGGTGGCAGGTTATAGTGGTGGATGAGGCAAACCTGAGTATGGGTAATAGGACTTGGAGTGATGAGTTGCAGAAGGGTTTGATGTCTCAGATGGAAGCTGTTAGAAGTAAGGGTTATATTATTATTATTGTAAGTTTGGGTATCGACCTATTGGATGTCGTTATGAGGAAGCATATAATTAATTATAGGATAGATGTTCAGAAAAAGGGTGTGGGATATGTATATAGTTATTGGGCTGACGTTTTTTCGGGCGAAGAAAGACATAAAGCATTAGGGGAAGTTAGGTTCCTGTTGCCGGGGTGGGAACAATGTCAGGCTGTGACACAGAGTTGTTTGACTTGTAAGTTTTCAGGGCTTACGAAAGCACTATACTCTAAGAGAGATAAGTGGGAACAGATGGGTTTCAAGCCGTGCAATAATATTAGAAATAGGTATGAGCATCGGAAGAAAGAGTATATAGAGGCGGCTAACAAGAATAGTTTGGCTAAGGCTGAAGCGAAGATGAACAAGAGTGTTGTTATAGGTAAGGATGAATTGTTAAATTACCTGAAAGAGTATAAACCAAGTTTGAAATTAAACTCAAAAGGGAATTGGGACTTGGCGGCTATGAAGAACGCTTTAGAGGTGCAATACAAAGGTGTGACCATAGGAAGAGATACTTTATATGCGGTTCGGGAACTTTTTAAGGCACAAAGTTAGAATTTTTTTGGTTTTTGGGTTTTTGACACGCACACGGTTAGCACACACTTAATATAGTAGTAGCCCACCATTTTGCGTGTCGAAAGGTTTATAAGGCGGTAGTATCAAGCATATGAGTGATAACCTTGATAAACCCAGAGAAGATATTAGAGATTGATGGTAATACTTACAAGTTAGTGGTAAAGAGTAAGGACAAAGTTACTATATTTAATGGGGGAACTAAAGACCCTGATAAAGGGTATGGATGGTGGGATGACCATGAGTATAGTAGGAGAAGTGTGGTTAATGATTTTTATAAGAGAATGGAGCCTGATGACCTACTTTCGATGGTCAATACCCTACCCCAAATGACCAAGGAATTGTTCTGCGTAGCCTATGAAACGGGTGGAAGGGCTAATGAGGTTTTGAGCCTGAAACCTGACCAATTTCAAGTTGATGAAAGACAGGGCGTGGTGGTTGTAAATAGAATGATGGTTGAGAAGTTAAGGAAGAAAGGGGATAGGACATTCCCGATAAAGTTAAGTTCGCCCTATACGAAGGTTGTAATGGAATTGGTTGATAGGACTAGGAAGGGGGAACCTCTGTTTGAGTTTGGGTACGATTGGATGTATAAGAAGATTAGGAACATTAATAAGGAAGAGGGTGACACACACGGGGATTGGTGGTGTCACCGGATTCGTGCTGAGAAGGCAAGTAGCCTTGTGATAGACCACGGGTTTGATGTGTTTAGTTTGATGAAATTTTTTGGTTGGAAAAGAATGGATATTCCGGCTTTCTATGTTAGACTAAGTCCACAGGACTTAATTAATAAGATATTAAAAGGGGAAGTTTAATGTATTGGGATTTATTTTATGACCCTGTGGTGTGGTTCTATTTGTTGTGTAGTATATTACTGAGTGTGTATTATTGGGGGAAGTTGAAAGTACCACACCTGTTTATATATTCGTTATGTGTGACGGCTTTGTGTACGTTCTTGTGGGAGTTACCATATCCTAATGAGTTCTGGATAGGTGCTGTTGCTATTATACCTTTTATTGTGTATCAGTCGTATTTTAAGGTTAGGATAAAGCCGCAGAAACATGTTGGGATTTTTATTATTTGGGTGATAAATTGTTTGGTGGGTTTGTATATAGTGAGGACTACACCGTTCTTCTATGATTATGTGACGGCAAGGTACAGCTTGGCGTATTTTGCGACATATATACCGAGAATAATAACGATGGTTATGTTGGCTAAAGTGTTAGAGCCTATTTCTTCTTAGTGTATTCTTTACGAGTGCCGCCACCTTTCTTGCGTACAATTCGATAATGTCCACCACGAGAACCTGTTCGAAGTTTGCAGGGAATTTCTATCGCCTCCTTATACGTTTCTTAGCACCTAAGATGAGGTTGGATTTCTTATTTGACATCCAAGCGTCACCAAGTTTTTTTGTGTTAGAGATGTAGTTTGAAACACCGACCTTGATGCCGACTTTTATTATGGGGTCGGTGAAGCGTTGAATTTGTGGGGGAACTTTCTGGTAGCGTTTGTAAAATTCCTCAGACAACGGGCATCATTCCTCTTATGAATTCTATGATACGGAGTACGATGTTGGATAGGACATTCCAGACAAACTCAAACATTCCTAATGAGATGCCAAGAAGTATTCTTGCATCTTCGTAGACTTGTCGTATGTATTCTCCTGCTGTTAGGTTTTGTTCATCCTTGCGACCAAAGTATTGGACTAACATTATTATTATTATTAAGGGGAACCCTACTGCTAAGTTAAGTTTAGCCCAAATGTCACCAAGTCCTGTAGCAACTGAACCTGTACCGTTTATGATACCTATAACAAGGTTGAATAGAGATAGTATAATAGAAACGAAAGATGTGAAGCCGTAGAATACGAAGCCAAATACTGCGTATATTAGACCCATTAGAGATATGGTCATATCTATGAAACTTAGAACCATAACCATTAGGTTAGTCCATAGGTCTGTAATAATGGTTATGAAGGAATTGAACGCACCCGATAGACCAAAGTAAGCTAAAATGGTATCTACAAAGTGATAAGAAGCATTACCCAAAGCACCAAATACGCCACCTATAGCGGTTAATAGTCCTGTTAGGCTCTGTTGCAGGGAAGCCCATAGAGAGTTGAGGAACCCGCCCTGAGCCATATAGTGTATCTTAGGTTCCATGTAAGCGGGGGTGTTTATACCTATCATATCATCTACGATACCAAAGTCCATAACGTTCCAATCTTTTATTTCATAACGTGCCGTTCCTGCTGAGTTACCCTGAGATATTTTAGCCCAGAAATAGGACATTTCTATATCTTTTGCAGATATTATTGTTCCAGAAACATCCTCTAAGTCGTGGAAGAATAGGGACTGTGGACCATAAGTTGTTCCTGTTACTATACCCCAATTATTACCTAATAACCATTGTAGCCACCAAGCTGTTGTAGCTTTAACTGCATAGTATTCGGTTGTGACACGACCACCTATAACTGAGGAAGAGTTCATTTTATTATACCACATATCAACAAGAATTGTTGTATATGAAGGTTTATTTAAACCACCAAGTAAGTTATCTTCTACTATAGGGAATGTATTTAAATATTCTGATTTAGATAAAACACCGTTATAATACCAATCAACCTTCCAGTTCAAAGATGCTAAACTATCAGTTGCGGTTGCGGCTACTAAGTCAAGTTTGACAGACCAACCTGTTACAAATGCAGTTCCTGTCCAGTAATTTATACCAAATTCTATTGGAACAACATCTGAGGCGAAACCAGACCAAGCTGAGAATGAATCGGCATATAGGGTTACAAGGGCGTGAACGTTTTGTAGGTTGCGGAAGGCTATATGTGCTTTAATACCTGAGTTGCGGTTGGCGTATATATCGAATATATCTCCACCAGTTATGCGACCAGCATCACCTATAGAGATGGAATTTGTTGTTTTGGTTGTGGTTATGGCGGTTGAAGAGGTTGAAGAGGTGGTATAGACTGTGGTTGAGGTGGTAATGGAAGTTAGGGTTGTTGTGATCATAGTTGTGGGGGAAGTGGTTTTGATTGAGGTAGAGGATATGGTTGTAACTTGTAAGGTTTCACAGGTTATATTTGTAGTGGTTGTGATGGAAGTTGTTGTGGCTGAGAGTGGGGTGGTTGTGGTTCTTGTGCTAAGGGAAGTTGTGGTTATAGTATTAGGGGAAGTGGTAAGAGAAGTTGTGTAGAATGTGTTTGTAGAGGTAGTAATAGTTGTGGTTTGAACTGTAGCTGTAGTGCAGGTTACAGTAGCAGTTCCTGATACTGAGGATGAAACCCACCCACCTAAGTTATAAATATCGCAGTAGTCGGTATACATATCCCAACCAAAGTCTGCACCACTATCAAGGGAGAAGTATGTTTCTATGTCGGTGTTCTCAGTATCTACACAAGAAGATTTAAGCCATACATCCCATTTGATAGTTATAACATCACCGACTGTGGATGTTTGAACTTCGTGTAATATTATGTAGTCGTTGCCGGATACTATCTTAGTAAGAAGAGTTGTAACGTTATAATCAACTTGTATGAGATGACCGTTGTTGTAGAAGCGAACTGAGGCGTAATCAACAGGGTCGGATGAGATACCTACTATGGTGAGTTCAAAGTAATAGAATTTATTTTCAACTTCCAAGAGTTTAAGACCTGTTCCTGTAGAGTCTGAGCCTTCCATATTGGTGATGAGGAAGTCTGAGTATATGTGGAGTAGGTCAAAGGAAGTGCCTGATGCTGTTGGATATATAATACCAACGTGGTTTGAATCACCTGTAATAGCCATTATCTCTAAGCCTAATAATCCTGTTTCTACTACAGGAACACCACAATATTTAATAGTTCTAACATCCTGTAATACACCTATAGGAGAAACGTGAATAGTTTTTATATTTCTTGCAACATTAGACCAGAAAATCCATGCTCCACCATAAGTTTGATCTTGTATAAGGGAAGGTACTCCTACAATTATTTCGCTTGAAATATCACCTAAGTTAGTCCAAATACCCGTTGAACTTCTTATGTATAAAAAGGTGTGTCCAGTTATAGAGTCTCTGTAGGCTAAATATATAATTGTTCCATCTGATACCATTGAAAAATCATAAGCACTAACACTTGTTGCTGTTATTAGTTCTTCCGCACCCCAAACATGGGTTACAGGATTTTCAAGTTTACCGTATAGTGGACCGCTTGTGTGTTGTAGAGTATAAATAGAATACATACCCTGTGCTGGAAGTTTCATTGTATTACCTTCAACATCACCACCCGCTATCGAGGCTACAAATCGAACACCCTCAGCACCAAGGGTGAATACACCATTTTTAGTGGTTGAACGCTGAGAATACCATGCACTCTCAGGTGATCTATTATAGAGAATATAAGGATAACCTGAACTATCTAATGTTATACAAACTTCGGAAGTATCTATTGCATAACTTGAACCACCACCAGCCCAAGTTATAGTGCCGTCTGAGTTACAGGTTCCCATGCGATAGAACCAACCTACACCGTCTTTTGAAACCATATGTATAGTTGTTCCATCAGCGTTTAAAGCTACATTGCAACGTTGTGTATAGGCATTACCAGCCCTGAATACAACCTTAGCTGTCCACGTTATACCATCGATTGAAGATTGATAAACTGAATCTGCACCATCTGAGTATAAAACCCAGAAACGCCCCTGAGAATACCAAGTGTGGTGTTGATAGTAGTGTGTACCTATACCAACTGTAGTAAATTGTGTACCTGTTGCCTGTGCTAACGGTGCAAATACACCTAACACCATTACAAGTATAAACGCCAAACTTAGGAATTTCTTATACATTTTTATTTACCTCTGCTTAGGGCGGCTACCATACCACCCACTAAAGATGCCATAGTTATAACAAGTAGTTGAACCTGTTGTAATGTAGCACCACCAATAGTTTCTATTGGATAAAGCCCACCTGTTTGAATTGAACCAAGTAGGATGGCTAAACCTATTCCTAATGTGGCGAAGGCTGGAAGGGCAAACACGCCTGTGCCGACTTTAATGAGCATAGCTACACCAAGGAAGAATACAAATACCCCCGGCATAACAATCAATAGTTGCTGAGTTATAGTAGCACTAAGTCCTATAGATGTACCTGCGTAACGCACGAACATTACGATGGCTATGAAAGCCACCAAAGCCGCAACTATTTTAAAGGTTGAATTCTTCATATTATCCCCTCTTCCTGATTACTATATATGCTACTGCTAATATAAGCAATAGCATTAATAAAGGTATGCACCATGAGCATCCCCCACCAATAACACCAACGATGCTGGTTTCTGTAAAGTTTGTTATTGTGGTTGTAGCATCGGTATAGGTTGAAGTGCCTGATATGGTTGCACAGGTTATGTCTGTTGTTTCTGTTGAACACTGTAAGTTAGTTATACTACTACATGTTACCGTTGTTGAAGTTGATGAAATTACTGAGGTTGAACAAATTGTTGTAGAAGATGTTGATGAATATATTGAGGTATAGCATGTTGTGGTTGAGCTTGTTGAAGAATAAACAGAGGTTACACAGAATGTTGTACTTGAAGTGGATGAATATACAGAAGTTACACAGAATGTTGTAGAACTTGTGCTGGAATATACTGAGGTATCACATGTTGTGGTTGAATATGTACTTGAATTAATTGAGGTTACACAGAATGTAGTGGAGAAAGTGCTTGATTCTGTTGATGTATCACAGGTTGTTGTTGATGAGGTTGAAAAATTTGTGATTGATGCACAGGTTGTAGTAGAATATGTTGATGAAATTGTGGATGTTTCGCATGTAGTTTCGCTTAGTGTTTCTGTTACTAAGCTACCTAAAGTTGTAGTTGAACTACATGTAACGGTTGAAGTTTCATAACCTGTTAAAGTTCCACCAGCAGGGTCGGTTATGGAATTAAGAACTGATACTGTTGATGTTACAACCTGATATACTAAGACGGATACGGTTGTCCCGTTGGAATTTGAGGTGGTGTAGCATGTGGTTGTTACGAGTGAGGTTCCACCTGATTTGGTGGTTGTTATTAGTGAGGTTCCGAGTGTAACGGTTGAGGTGGCTAGGGCGGTTGTGGTTGCTATGGTTGTTGAGGGTTGATAGTTTGTGGTTGTAACGGGGAGATTTAATAATTCCCATTCAATGCCGTTATAAGCCATGTTATCTGCAATTTGTGGTGTGCATATTATGTAGATGAAACCACCAGTAACTGTTACTGTCCCGTGGTAATGTTTCCATTCTGAGCCTGATGTGCTAAGGTCTGTGGCTTCTGTTCCATCATTATCACCAAGCGTCCACGGTCCGTGTGCGTAGCCGTTATCACCGTAATAAAATATATAGTTGTATGAACCGTTAGGTGCGGCAATTTTAAAAATACGAATTGCACCTGCGTAGTGGATGTCTTGTTCGAGATCGTCCAAAGCCCCGCCTGAGCCTGAACCACGATCTACAGTAGCCATGCCAACGGGGGAATATCCTGAATCTGTCCACCCCCAACCAACACCTGAGTCGTATCCACCACCTGTGAAAGCGGTGAAACCTGATTGTGTAGCTGATGCGCCACCATTAAAGTCTACCTTGCCAGATGAATGTTCGGTGTCGGCTCTAACGGCTACGGGTGTGATAAATATGGATAAGATGAGAAGGGTGATTATGAATAGGGAACGGAATTTCATTATGGATTACTCCTTGTGGTTGTGGTGGAAGTTGAGGTGGATACGTTGGTGGTTGTGAGGGTGTGAGTGGTTGTGATTGAGGTTATGGTTGTGGTTGCGGGGTTTATTGTAGTTGTAATGGTAGGGGAACTTTGAAATTGTGTGGCTATGGAGAATGTAAGACCGCCAACTATAATGGAGGTGAATAAGATGGGAATTAGAATGTTCATTTATTGTCCCTTCGCTTTCGGACTTTGTTATAATACTCACGGTGATAGAGGGTGAAATTGTCCTTTTGGGAGCATTTGATGTTAGTTTTAACGTAACGTCTTGTCAAGGGGAAGTCCTCAATTGAATATAGTTACAATTGAGAAGTATATAAAGATTACGTTAAGATATATAGGATGTTGAAAAAGTCTATAGAGGAACCAAGGAAGAGGGTAACTATGAGAAGCGACCATACGCCTATAGAGGTTTCTTTAGTGGATATGTAGTAGAGAAGGAAGAATATAGGCATAAAGAGTTGACCGCCAAGAAGGAAGAGAAGGGAAGATGTGGTGTCGATGAATTGAACGGTTATGGTGGGTGTGAGGGAGAACATATTGATGGATAATAGGGGAAGTTGGAGTAGTTGGGCTACGGCAAGATGACCAAGTTCGTGTAGGAAGCCACCTATGAAGAGTGTGAAGATGAGCATAAAGAGTAGAGATTTGGCGTATTTAAGGTTTATAATCATCAACCCATTTCTCTTCGAAGAGTTTATGTATAGCGTGGTATAAAGGAATTAAGAGTAGACCAATACCAAGTCCAGCTACGAAACTAAGTATGCACATTTTGGTCACCTCTGAGTTTGTTTATTTCAAGTTTTTGTATGTAGGTTATCCACATTAGGAGTACGATAGAGGCGAAGGCTACAAGGATGATGGATTGTTCTTGGGTTATCATTTTGAGGACTCCCGTGGGACTTTAGCGTGACAGGAATTGCAGAATTCTACTACACAAGACATAGGGGAATTTGGAATGTAAGCCCAATGGTGGCGGGACATTTGTCTGCCATTCTCTGAGTAGGTTTTGCCACAAGATGTGCAGACGTTGATACGGGGTGTTTTGTTGCGAATTTGTTTGCCGCCAAAGACCATACGTTGGGGGTTGTAGACGGTGTTATCAAGTGTACGCTTACAGGTCTTGCAGATGTATTCGTGTCCAAGTTTTAGGGAATGATTGAGGGAGAATGAAGATAGGGGAAGTTTTGTATTGCAGGTATTACAGATACGAATTTCATTTGTCAAACCAGTTTCCACCTGTTTCGTAGCAAGTACCGTATCTTTCGATGTAACATTTCTTGCACAAATTTTCTCTGCCAAACTTGGAAGATTTATGGGGCTTGAATAAGATGAGTTCAAACCGATAGTAACATTTACGACCACAGACTTTACACTCCCTCAACGTTTGCAAGTTTCTTAGCCTCTGCACGTTTCTTGGCGTAGTATGTGGACTGAGCCTTGGCGTAAATATTCTTGTAGTACCAAGCGTGGTATTCGTTGTGTTGTGTTTTAGGACTGAATGGACAATTTCTAAGGGTATAAGACCTAATTGGAACGTCTTGTTCCTCTAACTCTTTTATTCTTTCTGAACGGTTGGACATTAGTATTT
>Ga0315284_10016974_pt1 | contig 10315 bp, 13 predicted proteins | sample YL17G09_16_MG_FD_203696 | JGI IMG/M metagenome (GOLD analysis project Ga0315284, IMG submission 203696) | Sediment microbial communities from Yellowstone Lake, YNP, Wyoming, USA - YL17G09_16 | ecosystem: Environmental > Aquatic > Freshwater > Lake > Sediment | place: USA: Wyoming | collected...
GTGCGTAGTAGGACTGGCCCACCGGCACAGGAAGGGTGCTGGGACGGGGGGCGGCTGTGCGCGCATTGGCCCAGAGTAGAGGCGCTGCGAGCAGCGGGGTATCTGAAGGAGATAGTACCGTCAACTACTCCCGGCTGAAGTGGGAGCTTGTCCCTGGCGCTGCGAGCTTAGACTCGCATCCGAGACGTTCGGCGGATTGACTGCCGCCCTGCGGATATTCTCCGCAGCGATAGCATCAGCCGGGCCAGCGAACCCACACTGAGTGCAGGAGAAAGAGGCTTGGGTTTTTCGATTGGCCTTCACCGCACAGCCACAAGCAGGACAGGTACGCGACGTGTTGCGCGGATCGACCGCCCGCATCAGTACGCCTGCCAACGCTGCCTTGTAGGTAATGAATTGGCGCAACTGAGCAAAAGCCCAGGAGTGCAGAGTCGCCCGCTGGCCGCGCCTGGCAGTTACCCGCTCGCGGATATGCGTCAAGTTCTCCAACGCAATACCACGCCCGGTGTCTTTGGCGGCTTCGACGATCTGCTTGCTGATGCAGTGGTTAGTATCACTGGCGAAGCGATGTTCCTTCCCGGCCAATCGCCCCAACCTGCGCTTGCAGGAGTGCGTGCCCTTCTTCTGCAACTTGGTTCGCAGTCGCCGATGGCGATAGCGAATACCTTTCACAGAGGCACCTTGGTGAAACGTCCCGTCAGAATCCACGGCAATGTTAGTGATGCCCAGATCGACGCCCAAGAATCCCACAGGGTCAATCTCTGGATCTTCGTCAACATCGCAAGTCTGGTAAAGGTAGAAAGTGCCATCTCTATAGACAAGATCGCACTCACCACGCAGCCCCCGCAACAATTGCAGTTGCTTGGCACCAGCAACGAAGGCTACCTTTTCACGGCCGCTCAGTGTCCAGATAGAGATGACTTTCTTGTCGAGTTTATAGGACACGAGCCGTTCGTTGAAGGGGAAACCACCATAAGGGCGAAAGATGCGTTGGCCTTTGCGCCCAAGTTTATAGGCGTCAGCTACTTTGGCGAACACACGCACCGTGAGATCGGCACCCAAACCGAAACGCTCTCGCACGGCATGATAATAGAGCTTGTGCAAAGCATACTGCCCGAAACAATGGATCGTCCAAGCTTCTGCACTCACCCAGTTGGCGGCGCTATTGGCAGCTCCAAGGGTGTTCAAAAGCGAGACGTGCTGCTCAGTATCGGGCAAGAGCTTCAGTTGCGCCATCAATTTCATAGTGACAGCATACCACAACTGCCTATACTTGGCAACACACTCTATAAGGAGGCGTACCATGCGCCTCATAAATCTAACGCCTCACGCAATCAACGTCCTATGTGCCGATGGTTCCGCGGCAGTCATCCCGTCCACTGCGCCGCCAGCCCGTTGCGAGGAGAGCCGCGCTGACTTCGGCACCATGACAGACGATGCCGGGCGCGTCATACGGATCATCGAGCTGCGCCGCGGCCAGGTATACGACCTGCCACCGGTGGCGCCCCACACGCGCTACATCGTGTCGGCGCTGGTCGCCCTGGCAAAACCGAACAGGAACGACCTGCTCGTGGTGGACGAGATAGTGCGGAACGGTAACAGGCAGGTGATCGGTTGTCGGGCGCTCGCGTATCTGGCAGCGGGGAACTGAGGATGGCCAGCTTTGACTTGACGCCTGACCAGGCACAATGCGAGTCGAACAAGCTTCACCCGGCGAAGACTGATAGTGACTTCACGGTGGATCAAGCGCGCGAGTTGTGGATCCGGCACGAGGAACAGGGCACGTCCTGGTGGATCCTGGCTCGGCAAGGCGCTACGACCGAGCCCGCCCTGCGTCGGCGCGTTCTCGATCTCCTGGGGGTAACAGGCGACTCGGTGGAGCGCGAGGAGGCATGTGGGTGCCAGTGCGACGGGCCGTCTCGGTGGTGCGCAGTCGGCGGCCCGCTGTGGCGAGCCATGCAGGATGCGGGGAAGGCCGCCGCGAATGGGAACCGCCGGGGGTGGCCCGCCTACGCCGCGGCCAGGCAGGCGTGGATGGAACACCTGGCGGGCAGCAAAGCGCATTAGAGGCGTGGCGAAAGATGCCCGTTATCGTCAGCGACGCTAACAAAATACGCGCCACAATGCCCAAGGTTGGGAAAAGGAGCTGTGGATATGATGTGTGATACCCGCGAAAGTCTACCCTCCCATATTCTCGCACCACAGGCCACGCCAGCAGGCTTTTCAGACGATGCCAGGACTAGGGCGAGGGAGGCAAGGAGGGCGGCTACGAAGGCGAGAGCTGAGTCCACTCTACGGCGTGACTTCCTCGAGGAATCACACTGGCTAGAACTGGCTTCCCACTATGGACTGCGCCTCCCGCCGTGGGGAATGCCATGTACACCGGGCCAGATGGCTCGTTGGCTTCGGAAAGTCGGGCTCAGCGGCAAGTGGTATCGTGAATGGACGGGGTTCGGCTCTTTGCAGGATTGGATTATCGCGAATCCTCTTTGGCCGCTTCGGGCTTTCGCAGGGCTGCTTCTCGAAGAGTGCGAATCTGAAGACTGGCACAAGGCAGAGGAATCATGCTCGACGACATGACATGGCAAAAACGGGACGAGGTGATTGCCCGTCTAGGCGCGTCAACTCGGGCGCACGACTGGCAGGAATGGCTGGCCATAGGGCGCGAGTGGGGCATGGATGAAGCGCAGGTGAAGGCGGCTTTCGACGAGGCTAACGAGTGGCTCCTAGATGCCGTTTCTGTCAACGGCAATGGGTTGCGCGACCTGGCAAGGTGAACGGTCTGGTGCGGTGCGGCTGGGTGGGGTACGGTACGGCGAGATCACCGCCTGACAGTGTTTGACAGTGCCGCCAACCACAAAAGGGCCGGGATACACCACCGGCCCTTGTTCTTGCCCCGTTACGCGTGTCAGGCGGGCGTGGCCGCCTTCGCCGCTATCAACCTGCCCTTCACCACGTCCAGGGGTTGGCCCTGCAGTTCCTCCAGGTGCTCGATGCTCAGGTGCTTGTACGCCGCCTCCTTGCTCAGGTCCAACTCCTTGATGATGGCAAAGAAACGTTGCTGATACCGCCGCGCGTTTCCCTTGGCCAACTCAGCCTGCACCTGTTCGTGAGTGTACTTGTCCTCAAGCCATTGTTCCATCGTGGCCTTGGCGTCTCCCTCCCTGGCGCCGTTGTTGACCAGGTGGGCCATCGTGCTGCGCCATGCCGTGGCGTTGGCCAGGTAGGGCACTGACTCCCCCTGGGCTGCCTGCTCCGACGCCGGTGTGGGTTTCTTCGCCGCCTTGTCCGCGATGGCTTTCTTCAGGCCGACCACGATGGCAAGGCCATCGTCCTGGTCGAGCTCGTGTGGCGCTCTGCCAAAGCGTTCCAGTGTCATCCCCGCTAGTCTATCGAATGCCTTTTCAGGATCCACGATCCCCGTCCACTCCTGCGTCATGGCCACCAGTTGTGCCACCTGCGTCTCGGAGAGTACTGGCACGCGGCGCATCTCCTGGCCGTTGGCCTTCTGTTCCTTCTGTACCTGTTCCATGTCCTCAGCACTGGTTAAGCCGGTGCCCGGTAGCAGGCCATACCCGAGCATCCCCAGTGCTCTCGCAACTGCACTTGTCTCACAAACCTCAAGCGGCCGTTGGCCTTCGATGCCCTGACTGCCCAGTTTCGAATCTGCATGGGCCATTGCTGTACCATATACCTCACTGGTTACGATGGCCCGGACGCGCAACAGGCGCTCGTCCTCTGAGATGATCGCCGTTACGATGTCAAGTTTCTTGCCCTGTTTGACATGATCGGCACGTGCCCAGGCGATCCGGCCGTCCGCGCCCAAATAGGGTCGTTCCTCATTCACGTACTGACCACTGTTAGTCTTGCGCCTATGCGATAGTGCTATGACATAGGGTAGCATCTTCTCGGCCGCCACTTCCCCAATCATCGGTATAGCCTTCAGGTAACTCAGTTTCTCTTTGTCATCCATTCCATCTCTCCCAATCTGGCTCATCAGTAGTGGGCGACCACTCCCACCGGACAGGGGCCGGAGCCCCCGTTTCGCCCTTAGCGTCCTGTCCTCCACCGGCGGTAGAGTGCCCATGCGCCCTCCATCGCATACAGGCACCCGACCCAGACCATTGCTACGCCCCAGACTAACAGAACGCCAGTCATTTGAGCGCCGCCGCCTTGTCGAAGAAGCCGGCCACGTCCTGCGTCCCGACCAGCGCCTCGGTATATGGGCCACATCCTGCTGCCCTCAGTGCCTGACTCTGTGCTTCCAATTCTGGCTCATACGTTGGTGGCGTGGTCGAGTAGTCAAGGCCGCTGTCATCGCCTAGCGCCAATGGTTCTATCCCCGTCTCCTGCATGGCCGTTGCCTCTGCCGCAATCGTTGCCTTGATTTCTACCCGTGCCCATGAGAGGTCGCGGGCAATTGTCACTGTGGGCACCTCTGTGATGACCACGAAGTCCAGCCGGAGTCCTTTTGCCACCTGCTCGAACGCCCTGGCGTTGAGCGTCAATAGGTTGTAGTGCTGATTCTCAACGGCCCATCCCAATGCCGTTGACGGTGTATAACTAACTGTGGTGAGCATCTTCACGGTCAGGCCAGGCGCCGGTGCCCGCTCCTCGGCGCTGTAGTTACGCGCCCTGATCTCGCCCTCCAGGTCATCCCGTACCCGCCTGGCCTGATCTGCGACCAGAAAGATCGCCCCGTTGGCGCGTTTGAAAGCGGCTTCACCCGCCTCGCATTCTGCCCTAGCCTCGTCATACCGAAACCGCGCGTCAGCCAACTCCACCACCAATGCTCGCAGATCGTCTCTCTCGCTCATGCCGTCACCTCCCTGATGATCTCCACCTTACCCTCGGCGGCGCGCCGTATCGCTGTATCGCGTTGCTCCTGATATATCGGATTGCCTGGCATACGCAGCGACCGTACCCATACCCATTCCGACTGATCCCACAGTGCCGCCTCCGGCGGGTCGGCGAGCTCGGCCAGTCGCTTAGCGATGGAGACTGGGCTGTAGTGGATGGTCGTCAACTGCTCTTCTGTCAATACCGTCGTGTGCCTCTTGGCCATTGTCCTCGCCTCCTTGGGGTAGAACTTACAGCGCCCACCGCTTGACCTGGCGTTGCAGACATCCCATGGCATACCCTACTTTCGCCTGTATCGCGCCTTGTTTGCCACGGTACTGGGGGCTCTTAGCTAGGGCATTCCACTCCTGGCGGCGGCTAATCGTGAGCTTGCGTGTCCAGGTGGTGTCTTCTACCGCCCTGTCTGCATGTTCCTGTGCCTGGATTCTCGCCTCGAGTACTTGCACATGAGCGTGCGCGGCACCGATCTCCTCGTCAGTGAAACCGTTCTCGCGAGTAATCGCGCCAGTAGCGATGATGGCCCTAGTCAGGCGCTCGCCATCGGTCAAGGGATTCTCTATGGCATACCGGGCCTCGGCATCCATCCGCGCCTGGCGATCTGTCCAGTATCTCGGATCATCTATATCGTCTCTGTAGCCCATTCCCCGCCTCCTTTATCCTTACCCCTACTATAGCACACCTGTTGCGCGTTGTCAACTATTGGCATCAGCCGTTTGCGTCTCCGGGACGGGGCAAAGAGGAAGGCCGCCGGTGGCAAAGGCATCGGCGGCCTGTCAAGGAGAAAGGGATGGAGCTCACCTGCAGGGTCTAGTTATGCAAGGGCACCAGCAATGAACTGGCCGATGACCTGCGGCGTGCTGGCATCGAAGCCGACTACGTTCAGCATGAGCGGGTCAGTGGGGTCGGCAATACTGGTATGGTTCGCCGCCATTGCCACGCACACGAGCCTGGCCGGAATGCCGGTGATCCGCCTGTACTCCTGTAATGCCTGGTAGACGTGCTGTTCACCTGCCCACGTCTCGCTGTCCGTGTAGATCACGAAGGCATCCACCGGCCACCTCTCGTGCGCGGCCACCAGGATAGGCACGGCGCAGTCAGTGCCACCGTGCGGCAAGGCGCAGATGGCCTGCATCACGTCATCGAGCCGTTGGCGCGGGCCGATGGTGAGCTTATACGCCTGGCGGTCGAAAGGCACTACCACCCAGTCGCGCTCGGTCGCCGCCGTCACCAGGGCCATCGCCGCCGCCGCCAGGTCACAACTGACGTGGGGCAGGCCGGCCGTGGGCGTGCCAGACATGCTCCCCGATACATCCACTCCTAAGACGATACGCTTGCCCGTGGGCACCACTGCCCGGAAGGCAAGGTAGAAAGCTGCGTCCAGGGCTTCCACGACTTCCCGCACCGGCTGCCACTTCAGGCTGCCCTTTTTACCGTGACCTTGCTGGTAAACGGCCAGGGCCGAGAGGATGGTCAACGGATGCAGGCGCGCTCGCGCCAGTGCCTCTCCATCGCCTAGCCTGGAGACTACCCGCCTGGTGGCATCGCCCATCGGCTTCAACAACCCGACGGCGGTCATCTTGGCCAGGTTGCGCACCATCGCGGTCATGGGCATCTGTTCCAGGAGCGCCTCCCACACTTCGGGCCTATCGAGTGCCTGAGTTGGCAGGGCCTCACGAGGCAACCCGTCCGTGCGCACCATGCCGGCCAGCTCCTTCATGTCAGTGACGGCTTTGGCATCCTCAAAGGCGGCAATGATGCGAGGCGCGTTTTCAGTCAGCAGGCCCTTGACAATCCAGCGGTAGATGGCGGCCTGCACTTCGCCGTGCGGCGTGGGGTGGGCCAGGCGCAGCAGGTCACGATTGCTCCAACCGTTCCTCTGCTGATACTTGACCACCTCGTAGGCCAACTTCTCAGGTGCCATGTCGCCGTACCAGTGACGGATGGCTTGGCGCAGGCCACGGCCCCAGCCACGGTGCCCTTGGCAGTAGGAGACGAAGGAGAACAGGTGTGTGGGTATGCGGCAAACGCGCGGTAGGGCGCGCAAGGCCAGCGCCCTCGTCGCCCCGTCACCGTGACTGGCGGCCAGGGCCAGGGCGAAGATGGCCGGGTCGTTCTTGGGCGCCAGGCCGCCCTCGCTCACGGCGGCGATGCACTCTACGGCGCGGGCACCATCCGCAGCAATACAGCGCAGGGTAGCCTCGGCATTCTGGAGCGTAAGCGCCTGCTCAGCGACGTAGTAAGTGCCGCCCTCGCTGCCGAGTATGAGAAAGCGATCCAAACGTTGCCAGTCATTCACGTTGAATCCATAGCCCCCTGCGTTGTTGGGAGACATGTCAGTGCGGCCCATGACCGGCTGGCTCTGCGGCGTCTTGCGAGTGGACACTTGGGCGTAGGCGTTCTTCATGGCTCTCCCCTGCTAGAAGAATAGAGCCCTGGGGCAACGCCCAGGGCCGTGAGTATCTATGTGCTGGGCAAAGGTGGGGCAGGTTTCACGCCTTGCGACGTGGCGCGGGTCCCGTCCGCGCTGTTGAGGGTAACCTGCTTCCAGCGGCCCATTGTCGGGCAAGGTTCGGCGTGGTCTGTCACCCTTGCGGGTGTTATGGGATTCGCACCCACTTTGCCTCTCGGCATTAACCTTGGTAAACCACAGCCATCGGCCCGTGTGGGGCAATTGTATTGGCCAGGGTATTATCATTGCATGATAACCCTGGCCAGGCCGGCCCCTCTGCTGGTGGAGTCGGAGTCGCACCGACATCCTGGCCATTTTAAGTGGTAACCCACTCCATCCGGCCCTCACAGACAAACATTGGTGTGGGGTTTTCCCGCTCTGCTGTTGAGCTACCCACCAGCATTCCGCATATTACACCATGCGTTGCGCCGTGTCAAATATGGCGTTGGATGGAAGTATGACCAGGGGTGGGGGATTGCACCCGCTAGGCTATCCTGTGCCCCACGAGGGCGGTATTACGCCTGTTACGCGCCCTGGCAACTATGCCTAGTCTACTCGCACAAGCGGGGGCATCTAATTTGCCCGCTCAAACCAGATCAGCCGTTGCCACTCTCCTAGACGTGCGTAGACGACATACTGCCTATCGCGCCTGACCTCATCACGGTAGACCTGACAAAGATAGGTCACGCCCTGGTAGACCACATCTAGCTCAGGCGATGCTGGCAGCAACCCCTTGGCGGCACCGGCAATCTCAAAGGCCGCGGAAGGGTTGAGAGGAACCACGACCGTTTGCAGGGCATCACCGATGGTCTGCTCCAGGACGCTGACCGGCGGCACCGGCAGCGGTGGCGGGGGCGCAGGCGCTGTACGCAGCAAGCATGGGCTCGCCAGCAGCATCCCCATGACAGGTAGTTTCGGCGGATCGTTGGGCGGGCAGTTGCCCCATCCCGGCACCCGGAACCACGCGTCTCGCTCGAATCCTTCATGGAGGTTGGCAAACACGCGGTTTGCCCATAACCACGGCATCTGAGCGAGGAACCACGCCGGTGCTGTAGCCATACTCCGTAGTGCATCCGCCTGCACCTGGCCTGCCGTCTCGTTGGTAAGCTCAGGGTACCGCGGGTCCTGCCTGCTGCCTGGCCAGAATCCCCCCTCGGTGGTAATCACCGGCAGGGGGAACCCCATTATGTTCTGGAAGACCCTGTAGACGGCCTCTGGCTTGCGGATGCAGTTAGAGGCACCGGTTGGCGTGCCATTGACGTAGTAGTGACTGTGGATCGTCTGACCGGGATGGCTGGCCTGGTTGATTGCGTCGTCTGGATAGGCCAGCGGGTGGTTCAGACCGGCGTTGTGAACTGCCAGCCAGCCGTAGTCATGGAGCAACGACGCAGCGCCGTTCAGCAACTTCAGCGCCTTCAGGAACCGCTCGAGGTACATGATGTCGTCATAGTCGCCGCCGGGCGAGCAAGCGTCCACTGCTACCAGCCCGCCTTGTGAAGCGATGTACTGGGCGTCAGCGAGCCAGTCGGCGGCCAGCTTGTTGAATACGGCATCCGTCCAGTTGTTCCAGTCGTTGCCTGGCCAGTATGCGGGTTGCCACTCCCAGGCCACGTTCGGCTCATTGCCGCGCTCGAAATACCGCACGCCCAGAGCCGCGAGAAGACCCACCGTTCCCTTTTGCTTATCGCTCAACACGCCCGGATAGGGTTGGGGCCGGTAGAGTCGCACCACGGGCACGAACCCCATCTCCAGCGCCTTGCGGCTGGCATTGTGTGACGCTCCATCGCAGTCCAGGAGCTTCACCCACCGCAGGCCGCAGCGGTGCATCTCGTCCAGGATGGTGGGATAGAGTCCCTCGTTGTCGCCAAGCGGGAAGTAGCCGTTCGCCCCGGCGTGGACACCGGCTCCGGAGTCATTGGCTGGCCGCGGATACTTGCCCCAGTCTGTCACGGTGTGCTCCTTGCGCAGTGATTGCAGTTTCGCCAAAAAAGGCTTCCAGTATTGCGCGTCGAAAGCGGCATCCCCAGCCACGCCCCAGCCACCGGAGTATGCCTTCACTGCCCGGCGCAGATCGCCATCGTACCGCTCGAGATTGTCGGCGAGGATGGACGCTGACCAGTCTGCATTGACGGCGGGGTCTTTCAGTTCCTCCACCGTAGGCCGGGAGGTGAATCCGCCGCCGTAGATTGCGGCGCTCTCATGACTGAGCACGCCTCCGAGACCGGTGGCCCAGGACAGTGTGTTGACAGCATCCGGCCGCCAGGATGATTCCAGATACCACAGCGCCAGCAGCGCTAGGGCGTCTACGTCGTATCGGTCGGCGGCCATATCTGCAATGGACCGCAGTTCACCGTAGGTCATTGTTACCGGTGGCATCCTCTACTCCTCGTTTTTCTGGTTGCTCCCCTACCGAATCTAAGGTGTAAAACTTCTGTCTGGCGTGGCGTCAACGGTTCAGGCATTGAGTTCCTCTTGTCCTTGTGGCTGGATACTACGAGTCCAGGGCAATCGTCCTGATGAACCCATCGCCAAACCGCACCTTCAGGTCGCCGTCGGCAATGTCCACGTATATCTGGGCCACGCCGACTATGGCCGCCGGCGCGGTAATACCGTCTACCAACGCCAGAATGCTCCTGGTGGCGCAGATCTGCGGTACCAGGAGGTCAGCCATATCCGCATTGTGCTCCTGCAGAGCCACGCCAGTCTCCTACCCCATCCCCGACAGGCCCCAACGCGCGATAGCCTGGTCAAGTCTCGATACACGGCTACCTGTCAGCATCAGCGAGTTCGGCGCGGTGTACGTGATGGACTCCAAGAACAGCATCCGTGGGTCCTTCCGCACCGGCGTCGTTGCTGGCACGCGCCCCGCCAGGAAGTCTGTGAAGAACAGCCACCGGCCCGCTCTTACTTCCCACGGATAGATCATCGTGCCCGTAGGCGTGGTGATCTCCTGGTTTGGGTCGGCCAAGCGTTGCAGGTAGGCCACGTCATCCCCCACCGCCTCAT
>Ga0315284_10016975_pt1 | contig 10315 bp, 7 predicted proteins | sample YL17G09_16_MG_FD_203696 | JGI IMG/M metagenome (GOLD analysis project Ga0315284, IMG submission 203696) | Sediment microbial communities from Yellowstone Lake, YNP, Wyoming, USA - YL17G09_16 | ecosystem: Environmental > Aquatic > Freshwater > Lake > Sediment | place: USA: Wyoming | collected...
ACCAGATCATTCACCGCGATTTGAAGCCCGCCAACATCATCCTGACCGAAGACGGCCGGGCGAAGATCACCGATTTCGGCATCGCCAAAATCGTGGCTCGCGATGCGGTCTCGCGCACTCTGGCCATCATGGGGACGCCGGCATACATGTCGCCCGAGCAGGTGAAGGGCGGCGAAGTCGATTCGCGCAGCGATTTGTTCTCCCTCGGCATCCTCCTTTATCTAATGCTGGTGGGAGAGAAACCCTTTCTCGGCGACACCGCCGCGGTCATGTTCAAGATCGTTTACGAGGACCCGACGCTGCCGAGCAAGATGAACCCCGTACTCACGGACGGGCATGATTATTTGGTCTTGCGGTGCCTTGTGAAAGACCAGAGCAAGCGTTATGCCACGGCGCGGGAATTCCTTGAGGATCTCGAGGATGTCCGCGCGGGCCGGCTGCCGCGCTCGGAAACGAAAATCCCTCCCTCGGAACTGCGCACCGCCGACCGGACATTGACGATGTCGAAGCCGCTCGTCGCCCCGCCCCCGGCAGCGGCGGTCAAGAAAGAGGAACCGCGGCGTCCCATCGCGGAGATTCTTGCCGGGGTGGCGTTTTTGAGCCTGTTGGGGCTTGGCCTTTGGGTGATCATCCACCGGCATTCGCCCACGTCGCTCTCGTCGGCGCCTGCCAAGGCAGCAACGGTTCAAACGAGCGGCGCGCAGAATGCCGCGCCCGTTGGCCAGTCGACTGCCGTCACAACACCTGCCAGCGGGAAAGCCTCGGCGGGCCGTCAGGTATCGTCTCCGCCGGCGCCCGCGGCTGGGAGACTGGCTCTTGCCCAGTCCCAGGGCAAGGCTGCGACTTCGCGATCCCCCTCCAAGCCCACGGGCGCGACGGCAGTTCCTCCCAAGACTCCTCCTTTGACCGCGGCACCGTCGTCGTCCCAAGTGCCGCCTCCAGCCGCCGAGCCGCTGGCAACGAAGCCCGTTCTGCCCGGGAGGGTCATCACGCTGGCCTGCAAGTATGAACTCGAAGAGGGAACGCTGAAAGTGATGAGTAGCTCGACCGTTATCTATCAAGCTGAGTTGACGGGCACGAAAAGCGGTCTTTTGGGGAAACCCAAGGGTGAGCTTTTGCGGCCCATAACCGTTCCCGGCGATGCCGATGAGCTGACTTTGCAGGTGAGCTTGGAGGGTGGCTCGGCCGGCCTCATCAGGAAAGTCGCCGCCCGCCCTTCGAGCAGCTCTTTTGACACCCTTAAGGTATCCATCAGCCGCAAACGGTTAACCGCCGAATGGGCCGGGCCACCCGCCGCCAAAAAGTAGACGAGGACCTGGAACTGGAGCCGTCGGACCAGGTCGGCGCCGGTGCGTTGCCGTCTAGACTTTCTTCCTAACTGTAATCGTGAAGGGCGCACTCAGCTTGAAGGTGAGCTTGGTCTCAGTTGCCAGGACGATTTCCTTCTTGCCGGTCGCTGCCGCGACTCCCGTTCCGCCCCCGGCACCTACGGCCCCGCCGATCGCCGCACCCTTCTTGCCGCCGGCCAGAGCTCCGATCAGCGCTCCAGCCGCCGCGCCGCCGCCGATCATTTCGACGTTGCGCTTCTTGTGCGATTCGCCCTTCATGCTCCAGGCGTTGGTGGAGATGTCCACCTTCTCTCCACCTTTGACCGTCAATGCAGTCAGTACCAGCGAGAGTTCAGCGGGGCGGTTCAGCCGGCCGGAACTAACCGCGTTCGTTACCTTGCCCGCTACAGAACTTCCCAGGGGTGCAACTTCAGTTCCTCCGGAAACCAAAGCGGATGCGAGGGTGCCTTCGAAAGCAGCGCCTTCGGTTGCTGTCCCCGAATCGAGGGCCTGGCCGAGCCGGATGGCGATTTCCGTGCCCGCCGGCACGGTGACTTTCACGGTCTCCACTGCCGGTTTGGGCACGGCGCCCGCTTTGCCGCCGGCTGCTGTCTCCGTTCCCGCGCCGGGTTCCGTGGTTCCCGTCTGTTCGGTACCCGACTGACATCCCACCAGCAGAACCGTCAGTAAACAAGCCAACAGCGCTATCCCTCTCATTTTGATTTTCATTTGCGGCCTCCTTGGATCAAGGGTTTCTCCCTGGCGGCATCTCCAGAGTTCCGGAGGGCATCCCTTCTTCATTCCGTCCGCCTGGAATAGATTGGTGAACGTCGCCCTTCGAAGTTCGTGCAAGGCTGACAGTAGACGATTGGCGGGGACTCGTCAAGGTGTGAGACGGACCGTGGCGCGAAAGAAGTCGACGAGGAGCAAGTCCGCGTGCTACCATTTTCTCGACTGCTCGTCACTAAATTCGAAGGGTGGTCAGCGAACATGTCAGACTTCGGGCTCTGTGCGACGGATGTTCGTGAACCCCGCCAGGTCCGGAAGGAAGCAACGGTAGCGAGCCTCTCCGTGTGCCGCAGATCAACCCGAAGTCTGGCCCAATTGATTTTGGATTTTAGATTTTGGATTTTCGATTACACGTGACGGGAGCGGGAAAGCGACTTGTCCCGGGCGGATCGTCGCGTTGTTCGATCCAAAATCTAAAATCCAAAATCTAAAATCGCAATGTCCTACCAGGTCATCGCCCGCAAATACCGGCCTCAGCTTTTTGACGATGTGGTTGGCCAGCGGCTGATCACCGAGACCCTGAAGAATGCCATCCTGACCAATCGAGTTGCGCACGGATACATCTTCTCCGGTGCGCGGGGTGTGGGGAAAACTTCAACCGCGCGCATCCTGGCGAAATCTCTCAATTGCGCGCAGGGACCGACGCTCACACCTTGCGGCTCCTGCCCTTCCTGCCTGGAGATCACGGCCGGCAATTCCGTGGACGTTTTCGAGATCGACGCCGCCTCGAACCGCGGCATCGACGAGATCCGCGAGTTGCGCGAGACGGTCCGCTACCTTCCGGCGCGCGACCGCTACAAGGTCTTCATCATCGACGAAGTCCACATGCTCACGACCGAGGCGTTCAACGCCCTGCTGAAAACCCTGGAAGAGCCTCCGCCGCGTTCGCTCTTCATCCTGGCGACGACCGAGCCGCACAAACTTCCGGCCACCATCCAGTCGCGCTGCCAGCACTTCTCGTTTCGCCTGCTCGACTACGCGGAGATTTTCGAGCGCCTACAGCAGGTCTGCGGGAAGGAGAAGATCCAAGCCGATGAAGGCGCGCTCGGCGCACTCGCCCAGGCGGCGGAAGGCAGCCTGCGCGACGCGCTTTCCCTTCTCGACCAGGTTATCGCCGCCTGCGGAGAGCAACTCGAGGAGAGCCGCGTCCGCCAACTGCTCGGCGTGGTGCCCGTGCGCCTGCTTCGGGAGATGACCGAGACCATTCACGCCGCCGACACGCGGCGCGTCCTGGAACTCGTCAGCCAGCTCGCGTCGGAAGGCTTTGAACTCGCGCACTTCTGCGGAGAGTTCACGCGCTATGTGCGCAACCTGATGATCGCCAAAAGCTGCGGCGTCCAGAGCCCGCTGCTCCAGGTGCCGAACGACGAGCGCAAGAACCTGGGGGAGATCGCCAAGCTCTTTAGCGAAGAAGACCTGACGCGCTTCTTCCATATTCTGCTGCGCACCGAAAGCGAACTGCGCTACTCCCTCGAGCCGCGTTTCCACCTGGAGATGGGCCTGCTCAAGCTGGCCCAGGCGCGGAAGCTGGCCTCGCTGGAATCTCTGCTCGCCGAGCTGGGACGATCCGGCCCCGCGGAAAAGCCGGGCCCCGCGACGCCGCGCAGCGCGGCAGGCTCCAGTCCTGCGCCGCCCGCTCCGGCGAAAACGCAGCAAGCCGCGCCTGCGCCCCAGCCGCCGCCTGCGCAACCTGCGGAGAGAAGGGCGGCGCCTGCCCATGCGCTCGCTTTGCCCGCCACGGCGGCGGTGGAGGACGACCGCCTCAGTTCCATCAAAGCGCGGCTGTTTGAAACCCAGAAGTTCCTCAGTTCCTGCCTGGACCACGTCTCCGGCTGGCGGTTTGAGAACGGAGAAGTGCGGTTTCTTTTCCCCAAAAACGCCTCGACCTTTGCCGACCTCATCAAGAGCCGCGAACAACTGGAAGCCCTGCGCTCGGTCTGCGCCCAGGTGCTGGGGCAGCCCGTAAAGATTTATGTTACACTCGAAGAGCAGGCAGGGCAGCCCGCTGTGACGCTGCCCAACGCCCGTGAACGGGCCGCGCGTGACGCGACGGTGGAAACTTTCCGGAAAAAATTCGACTGCACCTTGGTGGATGTCAAAGACCTCAGCCAGGAGTGAGCGATGAAAAATCTGCAACAGATGCAGCAGATCATGAAGCAGGTCCAGCAGATGCAGGAGCAGCTCCAGAAACAACTGGACGAGCTGATTGTCGAAGCTTCCGCCGGCGGAGGGATGGTCACGGTGAAAATGAACGGCCAGAAACAGCTCGTCGCGGTCCTGTTCGACCGCGAAGTCATCGCCTCCGAGGATATCGAGATGTTGCAGGACCTGGTCATGGCCGCCGTGAACGAAGCCACCCGAAGGGTGGACGAGCAACTGGCCAGCCGCGTCGGAAACTTGACAGCGGGACTCAACCTTCCTGGCCTTCCTTGAAGGACGAAACTCGAAAATGGAAACTTGAAACTGGCGTCGCGATCAGATTCCGAAATCTTGTTTTTTGAGTTTCGAACTTCCAGTTTCTAGTTTCCAGTTTCCAAATGAAGGACTTTGCCGAGCCGCTGGCTCGCCTGATTGATGAGTTGAAGCGTTTGCCCGGGATCGGGCAGAAATCCGCCCAGCGCATCGCTTTCCACCTGGAGCGGGCGCCGCGCGAAGACGTCGAGCGCCTGGCGACCGCCCTCCTCGACGCCAAAGACAAAATCCAGCTCTGTAGCGTGTGCAATAACCTTACCGAACAGGACCCGTGCGAATACTGCACCGATCCGCGGCGCGACCAGGAAATCATCTGCGTCGTGGAAACTCCTTACAACATCATCGGCGTGGAAAAGACGCGCGAGTTCCGCGGGCTTTACCACGTCCTGCACGGCGCGCTCTCGCCCCTCCAGGGCATCGGCCCAGACCAGCTCAAGCTCAAGAACCTGATCGAGCGGCTGAAGGGCGGCAAGATCAAAGAGTTGATCGTGGCAACCAATCCCAACGTGGAAGGCGAATCCACCGCCATCTACCTCTCGAAGCTCATCAAGCCGCTGGGAGTCAAGGTGACCCGGATTGCCATGGGCATCCCCGTGGGTTCGGAATTGGAATTCGCCGACGAAGTCACCATGCTCAAAGCGCTCGAAGGCCGCCGGGAAATCTGATATCCGCTACATTCCTGGATTGCAACCCGCAGCTTGAGGACAGAGCCCCGTCGTCACTTCGCAAGCCGACGTATTGCCAGGTAAACATCCCCGTGCTTGGGGAATCCCAGAGCCCCCTCCGATAAGGACTTTCTGTCCTTTGCATAAGATCAAAAAGTGGGGGATTGACCTTGCCCCCTTGTGCTAAAATGTCCATCGGGGCTACCAGCACTGATTCTTTTTTCTTGGAAGGGGGAAGGGGATGAGCGACGACTCTAACAAGCCGGGGAGAGCGTTTCCATTTCCGGGAATTCCCACCACGGCAGACGGCTCGGCGATTGTCGTCTGGGTAGAGACGCATATCACCCAGGGCGCGTGCGCGTACCCTATCACTTCCTCGACCAATATGGGCGGCGGCTACCAGCAGGAAGTCGCCAATGGCAAGAAAAACCTCTGGGGAGAGACGCTGGCCTTCATCGAGCCGGAGTCGGAGCACAGCGCCGCGTCCACTTGCGAGGGCTTTGCGGTGGCCGGCGGCCGGGTCACGAATTTCACTTCCGGGCAGGGCCTGGTGCTGATGAAGGAGGTCCTGTACACGATCTCCGGCAAGCGGCTCCCCGTGGTCTTCCACATCGGCGCCCGGGCGCTAACCTCGCATGCGCTCAATGTCCACTGCGGGCACGATGACGTGATGGCGGTGGCCGACTGTGGCTGGGGCATCCTCTTCGGCAAGAACGCCCAGAACGCCGGCGATCTTGCCCTGATCGCCCGTCGCGCCGCAGAAGACTCTGCCACCCCCTTCCTGAACGTTCAGGATGGCTTCCTCACCACCCACACGATTGAGAACGTCCGCCTGCCCGAGCCCGAATTCATGAAGCAATACATTGGACCGCCGAGCGCCAAACTCATCAACCTAATGGACCCTGACCGCCCGGTGATGAGCGGCGTGGTGCAGAACCAGGACAGCTACATGAAGGGCAAGATTGCCCAGCGCGCCTACTACGACCGCGTGCCGCAGGCGCTCGAGCGCGCGATGCAGGAGTTCTACGAAGCCACGGGCCGCCGCTACGACCTGGTCGAGCCCTACCGGCTGGAAGACGCCGAGTACGCCATTGTGGGCATGGGCGGCCTGGTGGAAACGGCCCAGGCCACCGTCGATTACCTGCGCAAGACCGAGGGGCTGGCGATTGGAGCGTTGCACGTTACTTCCTACCGCCCCTTCCCCGGACCACAGATCGTTGAAGCGCTCAAGCATTGCCGCGCTGTCTCCGTCATCGAGCGCATGGACAACCCACTGGCGGAATCGAATCCCCTGATCTGCGAAATCAAGGCGGCCTTTGCCAGCGCCTTGGCGGGGACTCCTTTTTACGCGAAGATTGACCGCATTCCGGAATTCCTCTCCGGCTCGGGTGGGCTGGGGAGCCGCGACATTCGCCCCGGTGATTTCCTCGCCGTCGCTCGGAACATGGCCTTTGGCAACGGCTCGAAGAAGTACTACTTCACGGTGGGCATCAAGCACGAACTGGCTTTGGAGGCGCCCATCGACCCGGACGTCCGGCCGCCGGGCGCCTTCTCGATGCGCGGGCATTCGGTGGGTGGCTACGGCTCGGTGACCACGAACAAGATCATCGCTACCATCGTCGGCGAACTCTTCGGCCTCTACGTCCAGGCGTACCCCAAGTATGGATCGGAAAAGAAAGGCTTGCCGACGACCTATTACCTGACCGTTGCGGCGGAGCCCATCCTGACCCACTGCGAGCTGGAGCACGTCGATTTCGCGCCCATGAACGATGTGAACGCCTTCAATCTCGGAAACCCGCTGGCGGGCCTGACCCCGAACGGGATGGCCTTCATTCAGTCGGACAAGACCGATCCGGCGGAAATTTGGGCGCGCGTTCCGCATTACGCCAAGAAGATCATTCGCACCAAGAACATTCGAGCGCTGGTGCTGGATACCGTGAAGATTGCCCGGGAAGTGGCCACCAGCGCCGACCTGATCCAGCGCATGCAGGGGATTGTGCTGCTGGGGATCTTCCTTCGCGCCACCCCCTTCCGCGAGGCGGCGGGGACCACCGACGAGGAACTGTTCGCCGGCGTCGAGAAGTCGCTGCGCAAATATTTCGGCAAGCGCGGCGAGCGCGTGGTGCAGGACAACCTTTTGGCGGTCAGGCGGGGTTACCAGGAGGTTTTCGAGGTTCCCCGCGAGATCATCGAGGGCGAGGCCGCGGCGCAGCCTCAGCCCGCCGAACTCCAGGCGTAGCGACATCGGGGGCAAGACCGAAAGGAGAACATTGTGGGTATCAGCACTGATTTCTTTAAGGTGACGGAAGACACGCTGCTGGACGTCGCCCGGTTCAATGACGAAGTGGTGGGCGGCTACAATACCGGGACGGCGGAGAAGGGCTTGCCCGCCGACCTGGACATTGCCCGCAGTCTCATCCCGGCCGGGACCGGCGCGCTACGCGATTTCAGCTACATCGCCCCGGAGATTCCCGAGTTCATCACCGAGAAATGCGTGGGCTGCATGGAGTGCGTTACCGAGTGCCCCGACACCGCGATCCTGGGGAAAGCGATTCCGCGCGAGCAACTCGAGAAGCGGCTGGCAGGTATTTTCGACGAGGCGGAACGCGACCGCCTGCGCTCCATGTGGGCTGAGACCAACAAATACTCCAAAATGTACGAGAAGAAGGGCGACGTGCCCGCGCTGTTCGGCATCTTTATCGATCCCACCAAGTGCAAGGGCTGCGCCGAGTGCGTGGCGGCCTGCGGCGACCACCAGGCCCTGAAGATGATCAAGAAGGACGACGATAACCTGGCCGGCTACCAGCGGGCTTTCAAATTCTTCAACGCCGTGGGTGAGACGCCTTCCAAGTACATCAACGAGCGAGCGTTGGTGGACTTCATGCTGGCTCCCAACACGCTGCTGTACGTGGGCGGCGCGGGCTCTTGCATGGGCTGCGGCGAGGCCACGGTGCTGCGCATGATGCTGGCCGCTACGGGCTTTGTTTATGGGCCGGAGAACATCGGCCTGGTCGCGGCCACCGGCTGCAACACGGTTTACACTTCCACTTATCCTTACAACCCTTACCTGGTCCCCTGGACGAATTCGCTTTTCGAGAACGCGCCCGCCGATGCCATGGGCGTGCGTGCGCGCTGGGACCAGCTCGGCTGGAAGGATAAGCGCCTGTGGGTGATCGGCGGCGACGGCGCGATGCTCGACATCGGCTTCCAGTCGCTCTCGCGGATGCTCGCCTCCGGTATGGACATCAAGGTGATCATCCTTGACACGCAAGTCTATTCCAACACCGGCGGGCAGTCGTCAACGGCTTCTTATATGGGCCAGGACGCGAAGATGTCGGCGCACGGCAAGGTCATCCACGGCAAGCAGGAAAAGCGCAAGGAAATCGGCACTATCGCCATGATGCATCCCAACACCTTCGTAGCGCAGACCACCGCGGCACATCCCAACCATTTCTACAAGGCCGTGATGGCCGCGAACGAATTCCCCGGGCCAGCCATCGTCAACACCTACACCACCTGCCAGCCCGAGCACGGCGTCGCCGACGACCGAGCCATGGCGCAGGCCAAGCTGGCCGCCGAGTCGCGAGCGTTTCCGCTCTTTATCTACGATCCCCGCAAGGGCGAGCGCATCAAGGAGCGGCTCAGTTTGCAGAGCAACCCCGCCATGAAAGACGATTGGTACGTTATCCCCAAGACGGGCGAAGTCGTGGACTTCATCGCCTTCGCGCGCACTGAAGGCCGGTTCGCCAAGCAATTCGACGAGGACGGCACACCTTCGGAAACCCTCCTCGCCGCCCAGTTGGACCGCCTCGAAAACTGGCGCCAGCTCCAGGAACTCGCGGGACTGCGGTAGCTGGGGGACCCTAGTCCGGACCTATGCCGGGTTCTCTGTAGACGATATGAACGTCACTACTGGTCGTAGTGGCTGAGGTGGAGCACCGAATCGTAGTCAATCAGCGCTAAGCGGAATTTTTGAAGCCAGCCGTGTCGGCCCAGAACATTGCGGCGAATCTCGGCTTCCGCTGGAAAGAACACTTCTGAATCGAACTGCGAATCGAAACTTGTGATCGTTACCTCATGGCCATATGCTTGGAATTGGCTATTGGCCGTGCGGAAGAGAGTTTGGCGGCCCCCTTCTATGTTGAGTCCGAGCTGCTCGCCGTACACTCGTTCAAAGATACAGCAAGATGCACCGGTATCGAGCTTTGCGAGAAGCCGCACCGCCTTTTGCCCTACCGTCAGTTGAATTGGAATCGTGATTCCATCCCTGGCTTGCGCGCGGTAGTCATGCGTATGGTGAAACGTAAGTGTTGTCGCCAAATCCTACCACCCTGCGAAGTAGGCTTCCTCCGCTGGCTCGACCCGTGTGACGAGCGGGGTTCCCATGTGGTTAGCAATGGCCGCGTAAACTTCGCGCGCTGAGGCACCGACTGCCAACAACCGATTACCTTCCAACGCAATCCAACGACCCTTATAGCGTTCGCGGTTCTCAGCCAACCAGGTGAACTCTAATCGCGCACGGTCCGCAGTATTTCTTCGCGCAGGGCCCGCCCAAGCTAACCTACGAAATGCGTACCGTACCCGAATTGTACGCACATTGGGGTTTGAGAATGCCGGGTTGACCAACTGCACACGAGAATTGCCTAGCAGAGATCCCCGGATATCATCCGTGGGATCCGGCGGGGGCCAAAGTTCCGGCGGCTCCTGTGGTTTGAGGAATTCTGATACCAATTGCATACCGCTTACCCCTGCAGCAGCTCCTCTAATCCCAATAGTCCGAGGGCCCTTAATTCGTCCTGGTGAAGGATCTCAGCTATTTCACGAAACGATGTAGACGGGCCAACTCGTCGGTAGAGCCGCACAAAAGCGGAGTCCAGGTACCTCACCGACTTGTCAATAACGAAAGACGAGTCATCCTGATACACGGAAATACCGTACATCTTGATGACCTGCCCCCGTTTTCTGTACCAATCATAATGCGAGTTCCTGGGTAGTTTCTTGCTTTTGTTCTTCTCTGCGGTGCAGCTTGAAGGGAGCCGTAGGCGACCGGAGAGCTGCACC
>Ga0315284_10016976_pt1 | contig 10315 bp, 8 predicted proteins | sample YL17G09_16_MG_FD_203696 | JGI IMG/M metagenome (GOLD analysis project Ga0315284, IMG submission 203696) | Sediment microbial communities from Yellowstone Lake, YNP, Wyoming, USA - YL17G09_16 | ecosystem: Environmental > Aquatic > Freshwater > Lake > Sediment | place: USA: Wyoming | collected...
ACAGCACGACCCTCTACACTTGGGGCGCTCAGCTTGAGGAGGGAGGGATCGCGAGCGTCTACCAGAGGACCGACGGCAGCGGCAGCTACGGGGGGACTCAGCCGTTCGGTATGTGGGCCATCTCCGGCGGGTTCGGCGGCGCGATTCATAATCCCGTGGTCAAGGCGGCGGAGCATGGGATCACGATCATGCCGGGGCAGGCGGTGAATCAGGGCACCATCTCCTCCAACACGATTATGATCGGCAACGTCGTTCACACCAGTGCGACGAGCGCGATCATGCTCGCGAACACCGGGACGAACAGCACGAGCGGACTGTTCGGCTACGACGCCAGCGGCGCAGAGTGTTTCAAGCTGGCCTTGGACGGAACGGCGAAGATCGCCGGGTGGATATTTGACGGACAGAAGCTGTACTATGGATCGGGCACTGCGCGGTTTATGACGGCGGCAGACCTCAATACGCGAGTTGAGGTCAATGGCAACAGCAACGCGCTCATGTTCGTGAAGGGGAACGGATCGTCGGATACTGACGTGGTGTCATTTTCTCCGTCATACTTTTCAAATTATGGCGCGGGAGTGAATGTTGTCTCCCTCAACACCACCGCTGGCTCCAACGCTCCGATGCTTGGAGTTGGAAACTGGTCCTCGTCCTCGCCAGCGTCTACGTTCAGGGTGGGCGTCCAACATACGGGAATATACGGGCAGGAGTATGGAGCTGGAAGCACCCTCGTTCACAGCTTCACCCTCACGATTGGCGGTCTATATTTTGATGCCACAAAGGTAGTGACCTATCGGCAGACGGGTTGGACGGGGGCCTCGGGCACACCCACGCGCACTACCTTCGCAACGGGGTCGGTGACGTTGCCGCAGTTGGCGGAGCGCGTCAAGGCTCTGATCGACGATCTGATTACCCACGGACTGATCGGGACATAAAATGAGGTGGATTTTGAGCAAACAAACCGTAACATGGGGTATCCACAACAAGGAGAAGTGACGATGAAACTGTCAGAGCTGAACGCTGTCAAGGAGAGCCTCGCCAAGCTGTTGCAGGCCCCCGGAATCCCGGTGAAGGCCGCCTACCGTGCGGTGAAGTTCTCCAAGGCCGTTGCCAAGGAGATCAAGGACTTGGAGGAGGAGCGGATCAAGCTGGTGCGGAAGTATGGCGTCGCCGACTCCGCCGGGAACGTAGCGGTGCCAGCGCTGCGCTTGGTCGGCTTCAACGAGGAGTTCGATGAGCTGCTCGACGAGGACGTGGACATTCCGGCGACGAAGATCAACATCGAGGACGTGAAGTCGGCTGGACTGACCATGCTCGACGTCGCGAACCTCGACTTTTTGTTCGAGGAAGCACCCAACAAGGAGTAGTTATGGCCGACACGCAGGACATCATGCGAGGGTACGAGTGGCAGACGGGCAACCAGCTTGAGAATCTCAAGGGGATGCAGTCTTCCTTCTCGGGCGTCAACGACGCCGCGAGCACGCGGGCGAAGTACGGGATCAAGGACACCTCGACCATGTTCGACCCGCTCTTCAAGTCCCTCGCCACCAATCGTGCGCGTCGGATGCAGGGGGCGTCCATGCGGGCGGGGCGTTCTGCCTCGCCCGAGATGTCCTTCTCGAACGTCGAGCAGGACTACGAGGGGGGCCTTCAAGACCTTCTGGGCAAGAAGAACATGGCCGACAACGAGCAGCAGCAGTATGTTGCCAACCTCCTCCGTGGCGCTCAGTCCGGGCAGGACTCGTTCGGCCTGAACAAGTCAAACTCGCTTGTCCAAGGATACGGACAGGCACACGGTCAGGTGCTCGGGCGCGAGCGGTTCAATATGGAGAACAAGCCCACGAGCGCCCTCGATGTCGGCATGGCCGTCCTCGGTGCTGGCACAAAGGTCGCGGGGGCTGCCGCTGGCGCTCCGGTGAGCAAGGTGTTCAACTTCGCCTCCCGCTTTGGCAGTGGTGGCGGTGGCGGTGGAAATGGAAATGGGAGCGGAGTCGGCAATCCTTGGGAGGCGATGACAGGATGAACGCCTCATGGAGATCACTCGATAACCTGAGACAGTCCCTCGGTGATGTCGGAGAGGGCGTCACCTCGTACCTGAAGGGACGGCGCGAGGAGTCTGAGCGCGAGCGCAACTACGAGCAGCTCAAGGCCATGCAGGGTCCGGGTGGGCCGCTCGAAAAGTTCGATCCCAATATGCTCAGCGCGATGTTCCCGGCCAGTGGCTACAACGCTGGCTCGACGGTGCAGAACGTGATGAAGTACAACGAGGCGACCGCTCCGAGATTTTCGACTATCACCGGAAAGCACGGTCAGGTCAACGCGGTGGAGACGCCGTCCAGCGCTCTCGGGCAGGGCGGGCCTCCAAGGGTGGTCGGTGAGCCGCTGATACCGGGACAGCCGGACTACGAAACCGAGTGGGGCGACAAGAAGGACGCTCTCGGTCACTTCGCCACCGCCACAACCCCAGATGGCGTGAAGAGGCTGGTGCAGGTCCAGAGGCAGAGGGTGAAGGATGATCCCAATGCCAAGTGGTCCGACACTGGCATGGAGCGCTCGGTGGGCCTTGGGACAGGCTTAAACTCAATGGGGGCAGAGGGCGCACTTTCCTCGGACCAGATGGACGTGCTGGCGAAGGCGTACGTTTCCAGCGGTGGGACGATGAGGCCCAATATGCCTCGCGATCCCCTGAGCGTCCGACTATTCAACAAGTCCGTGGCGAAATATCTGTTGGAGCAGGGCGGTGGAGAGAACGCTGGACTGCTCAAGGCCGAGTTCGAGTCCCACAAGAAGTCTCTCGCTTCGCTTCAGCAGCGTATATCGCTCGTGAAGTCGTACGAGTCGGCAGCGATGAAGAATATCGGTCTTGCGCGGCAAGCCATCGCTGCGCGTGGCGGCACGCCCATTCCGAGCCTCAACGCTTTCCGCAACTGGATTCAGCGCAACTGGACGAACAATGCCGACCTGACAACGGCGGAGACTGCGGTCTTCACCGCTGTCCGCGAGTACGCGAAGGTGGCCACCGGGAGCATCGGGAGTGCCGCTCTGACGGATGCGGCGATGGAAGAGGCTGAGCGCCTGCTGAACGTGATGCAGACGCCGGAGCAGGCGAACGCTGCGATGGACATGATGCAGAAAGACCTGATGAACGTGCCGAAGGCCATCCAAGAGCAGATCGACACCGAGCGGGACGCCCTTGGAAATCTCACGCGCAGGGGGCAGGGCAACGCTGTTGACGCGACCACCGAGCGGAGAGATGGTGCTACACCGAAGAAACGCAGGAAGTATGATCCGGCCACAGGAACCTTTACGGACGCAGCGCCATGATTGAGGACGGCGGAAAAGACTCGACGCAGGTCATAGAGCTGCCCGACGGGTCGCAGGCGGAGTTCCCGACGTCGATGTCGGACGATGACATTCGCACTGCCATCCACCGTAATTTCGGCGGAGAGCAGCCGAAGCCTCAGTCGAAGCCCCGCTCGTGGACCGACCAGACTGCCCGAGGAATCTACAAGAAGGCGATGGCTCCCGTCCACAAGGGGGAGCAGTCCCTGCAATACCTTCTGAAGGGCGATCTCCCGGCGGCAGCGGCCAGCGGCGTCAATGCCCTGTTGGGAGCACCGGGGGCCATATTCGCTCCGCTGGATTGGATTCCCGGCGCGAAGCCCGTGATCGAGGGTGGTATGCAGACGCTGGCGAAGCCGGGAGTCGATCTCTGGAATGAGGCGATCCGACCCGGCGCTGAGGGGCTGATGAACAAGGTGTGGCCGAATCATCCACACGTCTCTCCGATGGCGACCAAGGAGGCGAACGAGCTTGGACAGAACGCAACCGGGGCGCTGACTGCAACCATGATCGGCGAGGCTGCCGGAGCCGCTGGCGCTCTCGCTGGACGAACAATCCGCGCAGGAGCTGGACCGCTTGCGGACAGGGCTACTCAGGCTTCGTTCAAGGTGCTGCCCTCAAAAAAGACCGCCGTACGCAACAGGGTCATCGACACCATTCAGCGGTACAACCTTGTCCCCACCGAGGGGGCTGGCGTGGGGAGGATTGGGGAGGCTATGGGTGAGCTGAGAAATGCTCAGACCACCTTGGAGAACAACGCACGCCCGACGAGTTACCGAATAGCGATAGGGACGATCCTCCGCTCTCTGAACGAGTTGCAGAAGAAAGCCGCCGGGAGCGACCTTCCCCAGACGTACAAGGCTATCATCTCTGGGTACAGGCGTCAGGTCTTCAAGCAGCACCCGAAGGGCTGGCTCGGGATGGACGACATGATCGTCCTGAAGCGGAACCTTCAGGAGCAACTGGACGGGGTGTTCAAGCAGCAGCAGAGGGTCAACCCGACCGTCAGCAACGACCTCGTGATGAAGGCGAAGCACGCCATCGAGAGCGAGCTGCTGACGTATCTTGAGAAGATGATCCCCGACTACGGGGCGATTAACAAGGAGATGCAGCTGCTCTTGGAGGCCAAGCCGTTCGTTGAGCAGGCCACAAACCGGATCGGTAACTACGACGCTATCAGCACCGTGAAGGACATAGGCGGTGGCATGGTCGGCGCTGCTGGTGGGGCGTGGCTTGGTGGGCCTCCCGGCGCAGTGGCTGGGCTTGCCGCTGAGCGTCTTGCACTGAACCCGAGGAATTGGGCGAGGGCTGGAAATGCGCTCGCTCCACAGGTGGAGGCTCCGCCGCTGAGCACGTCGGTGGTCCGTGGCGCTCACGCTGGTGGCGCGGTCACTGCTCCCGTCGGCCTCGCTGCCGAGCCTGACAGCACATGGATCGACCACCCGGACGGATTCTCTTACCGTATCGTTCCAGAGGAATAGATGCCCATCATCGAGGCCAAGCACCCGTCCGGCAAGACGGTGCAGATCAAGTTTGAGGGCAATCCCCCGGACAGCAAGCAGATTCTCTCGCTGATCCAACCGGACCTGTCGAACCTTCCCGAGCGTGGCCCGCGCCCGGTAGGGATCGACCCGTCTCAGCCGTACACGATGGACTTGGCCCCGGACAAGACCCCCGAGCAGATGGAGGCAGACATCGCCCGCCCGGTTCGCAAGGCATTGGGGACCGTGGGGAAGGTGGCGACTACTGGACTCACCAGCGGAGCTGCGAGCATTGGCGCTGGCATCAAGAAGGTGCAGCGCGGCCTCGGCCAGCTTGCGCCCGGCGCCAACCCCGAGGCGATGGAGGCCGCCGCTGGTGGCAACATCGACGCGGCGATGCAGGGCACGCCCCTCAACTTTGGATTCATCACCGCAAACCCGCGCATCCCCCCCGGCCCAGAGATGAACGATGCCGGGGAGATTCTCAATCCCGACAGACGTACGGAACCGCTCAGGGGTGCCCTCAATACGGCGGTCGGAGCGGCGGAGATTGGTGTGGGCGGCGCTCTCATGGGCACCCCCGTTGGTCAGGGGCTGGCCGTTGGCGGAGCTGCGCTCAATCAGCTCCCGAGGGGCAACAACAAGTACGGCGTGCAGGACATCTCCAATTTTATGATGTCTCCTGCGAGCACGATGGGTGTAGCACAGAAGTTGGGCGTCAAAGACCCGGAGGTTGCAGAGAACCTGAACGTCGGCGGCGACCTCGGGGCGATGGCCCTCGGCATGAAGGCCGCGCACGGCGCACGACCGATTCCGAATGAGCCGCGAGTCGTGGACCCGGCAGCACTGAAGGCCGAGGGTCTTCAGAGCAGAATCATCCCCGCTGATCCGATGGAGGCCGTGCGAGCAATCCGCGACCTGACGAAGCGGATCGGATTCATGCGCGACCCCAACAACGTCCACGAGCTGAACAAGGTCTTCGACACCAACGTCACGCACGAGGGAGCGTTCCGTCCGGGCATCGAGCAGTTCACGGTCCACGATCCGTCCATCCCTCCGTACGGGGCCACGTTCACCGTCAGCGCCGCCAAGGGCGAGACGCTGGCCGACGCCTTTGTGAAGAGGATCGAGAAGTTCGCCGGGGCCAAGGCGGATCAGACTCTTGCTGGCGGGACACCTCCCCCGGTCCCGAAGACGATGAGTCCTCGGGCGCAGGACGTCAACGCGAACAGGCTTCAGTCCTCGATTGGGATGCCGACGTTCAAACGTAGGAAGCTGGTCCATTTCTCTCCCGAGGTGCTCGATGTGGTGGACCCGAAGTTCCAAGGTACGGGGAAGCGGAGCGAGGAGCTGCGGCAGGGTGTTCCAGCGGTGAAGAACAGTAGCTGGTACAGCGCCAAGCCCTACGAGCCGTTCACCCGTGGACTCAACAGGCACGAGATCGAAGGCGAGTTCGACATTATTGATTTGGCCAGCGACTACGGGAAGAAGCTGCTGGAAAAGTCCGGCGGCGATCTCTCGCGACTCAACGGGATCATCAAGCGTGAGGGGTATGACGGCTACGAGCATAGCGAGTCCGGTATGCCCAACGTCGTACGGATGCTGAAGCCACAGAAGGTCACGGGGCAGAAATACGCTCCGGGGGGCAACTCCAACTTCGACAGATGGTTCAAGGGATCGAAGATAGTGGACGAGCATGGCGATCCTCTCGTGGTCCATCACGGGACACGCGCCGACTTCAACACGTTCAAAAAGGGGGACATCGGGTTCCACTTTGGCTCCAAGGAGCAGGCCGAGAACAGACTCGAAGACATGAGCTTCGGATCGCCGAAGGTGATGGACGTGTTCCTCAGCATCAAGAATCCGTACGACATGGTCAGCGATCTTGGGATTTGGGATGATGTTAATGCGCTGAAAGAACACCTTGGCCCGGCCAACGAGGGACCGTTCACGGAACAGGAGGTCGCCAAGTGGAAGACCGCCAAGGACGCAGGGGCGGCGCTCGAAGCCAAGGGCTACGACGGCATCACCTACAAGAATCAGTTTGAGACGTACGGCGAGCCGGAGCAGGCGTACATCGCCTTTCACCCGGAGCAGATCAAGTCTGCGACGGACAACTCCGGCGCCTTCAGTCCGAAGACCGGGAACATCCTCCGCTCGTCCATCGGATTCCCCGGCCTCGAAGAGACGATCAAGAAGATCGTCGAGGCGCACAAGGAGTTCGGCGGAGCCACGTTCAGACTGACCAACGGCGAGAACCGCGTCGGGCAGGACTCCTATGCCGTCTCTCCGTACACCGGGAGGTCGGAGCCTGTGCCGGGTCGAGAGGTTACGGAGCAGCAGCTCCTCGACTACGCCGAGAAGAATCAAGACCTGCTCTCGAAGCCTGACCACAACCTCGGGACGTGGTATGACGAAAAGACGAATCAGACTTACATCGACGTTGGGATCGACAGGCCGAAGGCGGAAGCGGCGGAGCTTGGCCGTCACCCGGACATCAACCAGAAGGCGATCTTCGGCCTCAAAGACTTCGACGAGATCGACACGGGCGGCACGGGCGAAAAGGTAGCTGGCGCGGCGGAGTTCAACTACGACCGCTACCTTGAGCAGATGCAGGCACGGAAGGATCGCCCGATGTTCGGTGCGAAGCTCGGCGATCAGGAGAGCCAGCTTGAGACGGCGAAGGCGACGATGCGCTACGCCGAGAACGAGCTTGGCATGGCGCCCATCCCCGAGGGGAACCCGGAGGCTGCTCAGCGTCGGTTCGAGACGTCGATGGACCCGCACCTTGAGCGTGCCTACAAGGAGTTCGATGACCACATGGCCTCCACGGGGCAGGCGAGGGGCCGCTGGTACGACGGCGCACGCGAGGCAACGAAGGCGTTGGAGCCGTACTTCCCCGAGCTGAAGAGCGAGCCTGTCGCCAAGCTGTTCCGCTGGACGATGAACATCTTTGGCAACGGCGACAGCCCGAGCAACGAGCTGGTCAACGGCATCGGGGCGTGGCAGAGGATCAGGGAGACGGGGAAGATTGGGCTTGACGTTGCGACCGACGAGCACCTCGGCCACGTCCGGGCTGGACAGACGTGGTCCCCGCAGTTGGAGGAGCTGAACAACCTCGTCAGGCTGAAGGGGATCGAGGGGTCCGTGAAGTGGCTTGAGACGAAGCACTCGATCTCCGAGTTGAACGCGGTCAAGGACCAGATCAAGGTGATACGGAAGCCCCGGAAGGGCCAGAAGCAGAGGGAGACTCCGGCGCCGACGAGCATCGCGGGAGAGTATGGCGCGAAGGTACCGATGGAGGGTGGATACATTTTTGGTCCCAAGTTGGGCGCCTACGGACTGAACAAGGAGGGCGTGCATGGCCCGGTGACGATGGACAGCTGGATGAACATCGCCTACCGGGTCACGCAGGGGATACTGAAGACTGTGACCGACACGGACGAGGCCACGGGGACAGAGACGAAGACGCTGTGGAAGGACAACCTTGTGAGCGAGCGGCGCATCATGTCGCAGGCGATCAGGAACCTCGCGAAGAAGTACAACACAACGCCGGAGGACATTCAGGCGATCATCTGGACACACGTCATCCGTCCGCACTTCGAGGCGCACGGGCAGACGATGAAAGGGGGGAGCGGACATCATGGGGACTTCGTCAAACAGCTTGAAGCGTCCGGGTGGCTTAATCGCCGACTTCGAGACAAGAGTGCAACGCTTGAAGAGGGCGCAGGGATTGCCCGGCAGGGCGGACTTCCTGAAGGCTCTGAATCAGGAGCTGGCCCGGACGGTGACGGACCAACACCAGCGGACCCCTTCTGATAAATCATGGACGTCCATACCGACAAAGGGCAAGTCCCGGTGAAGCACTGCTTCGATACGACCGCCGAATACGTTGAGCACCTGATGGTGCCAGTGAAGAGAACCCTCTCCGTGCTGGTGCAGCATCCGGTGGTCAAGCTGCTCCTCGCCGGAGCGATGGGTGTCGCCCATGCCTTCGTGAGCGATCACCTTGGGGGGGTGATGGTCCTGCTCGCCCTTGTTCTGGTGGATCAGATCACTGGCGTGCTGAGCGCATTGAAGAGCCACACGTTCTGCTCATCGAAGTTCCGTCACGGGATCGTCAAGCTGATGATGTATCTGCTGCTGATCCTGACGTTTCACCTCGCGGGCAGCATCATCGAGTTCGACACAGCGAAGTCTCTGGACAGGTTCGCGATCCTGTACCTGATCGCGACCGAGACGCTCTCCATCATTGAGAACGTGCAGGCCGTCACCGGGATCAGGCTGCCGAAGTGGATGGGGGAGCTGCTCAAGAGCGTAGGGAAGAGGAAGGGATGAAAGAGTTCGTCAAAAAGCTGTGCTCGGACAACAACGGGAACCCGTCCTCGATGAGGGTGGTGTTCCTGTTCTTTGGCTTGACTTTCTCCGCCGTGCTCGTTACTGTGTACGGTGCGGTGAGCCTCTATAATAAAGAGGTGTCCGAAGTCCCCGCCGGGGTTGTGGCCATTCTTGGCACACTTCTTGTGGGGAAATCCATCCAGAAGGGTGTGGAGGTCTACGGTGAGACGAAAGGCGGTGCGGGCAATAATTCTCTTGACATTGACCCTTCAAAGCAGTAGCATATCCCCGGTGGTTCCCGGCACACAAGCCGGGCAGGTTCCCGTCACACCTGTCCTCGACCACCGGGGCTTTTTTTTGGACGAGGTGGTGACGGAATACGACACGACGAAAGGGGGTGAATATATGACACGAGACGAAATCTACGAGCTGTGCAAGAAGGTCGCTCCGCAGTACGGGTACGATCCGCTCATGGTGCTCGCTCAGATCGAGCAGGAGTCATCCTACGACGAGAGCGCCGCACGGTTGGAGCAGGGGTTCTTCCAGAAGTACGTCCGCCCACATCCGGTCCTCGGGCGGACCACTCCCGCTGTCAAGGTGATGATGTCATCGTCCTATGGCCTCGGTCAGCTCATGGGCCTGTCGCTCTATGAGCTGAAGCGCTTCTTCTCCACGGACTCGGTAACTGTCGCGATGGCGCTGGACGTCTACATCGGCAGTCCCGAGATGCAGATCGAAACGCTCTGCCTGTGGCTTCAGAAGAAGCAGGCGATGGGCGACTCGCACACGCTCGATGACGCACTGAGGCGGTACAACGGATCGTCCGAGTACCCGCCGCTGGTGTACGCACGCTACGCAAAACTCAAGGAGATATACAAGTGAGATGTGAGATGATGATGGCCGTGGCCCTGATCGCCCTGCTGCTCGGCTTCTTTGCCGGGTACGGCGTTAATGGGTGCGGAACACCCAATATAACATCCGACACCACCACGGTGTCGGTCAAACCGCCGCCCGCCCAGACCACCACGGGCATCCCGGCGAAGCCTGTCACCAAGATCGTCTACAAGGACAGGCTCATCCCCGACTCCGCTGCACTGTGGGAATCTGCATGGCTTCAGAACGAGAACGCGACCCTCAAGGACTCGCTCGACGCTCTG
>Ga0315284_10016977_pt1 | contig 10315 bp, 7 predicted proteins | sample YL17G09_16_MG_FD_203696 | JGI IMG/M metagenome (GOLD analysis project Ga0315284, IMG submission 203696) | Sediment microbial communities from Yellowstone Lake, YNP, Wyoming, USA - YL17G09_16 | ecosystem: Environmental > Aquatic > Freshwater > Lake > Sediment | place: USA: Wyoming | collected...
CCTGAACGGAATCCCCTCCGCGGCCGAGGACATCATGGTCGCCCGCGATATCGTCCTCGCCGAAGCGCTTTCGACCCGGATTCACATCGCTCATCTAAGCACGAAAGGCGCCGCCGCCCTCGTCCGCGAGGCCAAGCACCGGGGAGTTCGGGTGACCGCCGAAGCGACGCCCCACCATCTCCTCCTGACCGACGCGGCCCTGGAAAGCCGGGACCCCAACTTTAAAATGAACCCGCCCCTCCGCGGAGCCGACGACGTCGCCGCTCTTCTCTCCGCCGTTCAAGACGGGACCATCGACGCCTTCGCCACCGATCATGCCCCCCACGCGACCACGGAAAAAGGAGCGGGGATCGAAAAAGCGCCGTTCGGGATCGTCGGCCTGGAGACCGCCGTCTCGCTTCTTCTCGACCGGCTCGTCCATCGGGGGATCATTTCTCTTTCCCGATTCGTCGCCCTGTGGACGCTGGGACCGGCCGACATCCTCGGCTTCCGGGACCGCGGCCGGATCGCCGTCGGCGCGGAGGCCGACCTCACCCTTCTCGACCTCCACAAGGACGTCGTGGTCGACGCCGGCGGCTTCGTCTCGCTGAGCCGCAACACCCCCTTCCACGGCTGGAAGCTCAAAGGCGCGCCGGCGATGACGATCGTCGGCGGCCGCGTCGTTTACCCGTTCCCGGAATGATCGACCTTTTCCGCCGCGCTCGGATGAAAGGCAACGCCCCCCAGCTCGAAAAACGCTTGGGCTATGTCTTCCGGAACAAGGACCTCCTCCTCCAGGCCTTGACCCACAGCTCCTTCGCCTATGAGAATCAAGAGAGACCGAGGGACAACGAGTTGCTGGAGTTCCTGGGCGACTCCGTGGTCGGGCTGATCGCCGCCGACTTCTTCTTCCATCTGTACCCGGAAACGACCGAAGGCGGCCTCTCGAAGCTCAAGTCCTCGGCCTCGAGCACCATCGCCCTGTCCGAGTTCGCCCGGCAGATCAAGCTCGACCGCTTTCTCCGCCTGGGAAAGGGCGAGGAAAAAAGCGGCGGCCGGGAAAAAAGCACGATTCTGGCAGGCGGGTTCGAAGCCCTCGTCGGGGCCCTTTATCTCGACGGCGGCTTCGAGGCGGCCAAATCGATCTTCCGGCCCCTCCTCGAGCGGTCCTTCAAGAAGATCAAGCGCCGGGACTTCGAGATCAACAATTACAAGTCGGCCCTCCAGGAATTTCTCCAGAAAGAGGACCTCCCGGCGCCGGAATACCTGGTCGTCACCGAAACCGGGCCCCAGCATCAAAAGGAATTCGTGGTCGAGGTCGTCGTCAATAAGACCGCCCTCGCCAAGGCCAAGGGGCCGTCCCGCAAAGTCGCCGAGCAGAAGGCCGCCGAGCGGGCGCTCAAGAGTTTCCTCGGCCGGAAGATCAAGTCCCTGACGCCCGAAACCTTCATTCTCAACGAGTGAGAGACGATGTCCAAATGCGCCCACTGCCGGCAACGAAAAGCCAAACGCGCCTGTCCCGCCCGGCGCGACAGCCTCTGTCCCCTCTGCTGCGGCCGGCTCCGAAACCGGGAGCTCCGCTGTCCGCCGTCCTGCCGCCATTGGGGGGAGCACGCCCCGTATCAGGAACAACGCGTCCTCGAGCGCAAAACCGACTCCCCGGCTCGGCCGCGGCAAGGACAGGACGATCCGCTCACGGATGAGCGGCTCGCCTGGCTGGCCGTCCAAGCGGAAACGCCCCTGCGGGAACTCGCCGCCCGAAGACCGGATATCACCGATGGCGTCATCATCCTCGCCTTCGAATACGCGAAGGACAAAGTCGAGAGAGGGCGCGGCCTCCTAGTCGTTCCGGGGATGGAGCGGCGGGGCGGCAACGACCTCGGCGAAGCCATCTTCCAAAGCCTGGAAAGCTGCCGCTTCGAACGGAGCGTCGTTTTGACGACCGGATCGGAAGGCTATTCAAGCGCGGAGAAAATCCACGTCCTCGACCGCCTGATTCTCGCGGCTAAATCGGTCGCCCGGGACGATTTCAAGGGACGGACCTACATCGACCGCGTCCTCGCCTCGTTCGCCCGCATGGACGAAGGCTCCCCCGACGCGAACAGAATCACCCTCCTCGGAACCTGATTCAAAACGAACAATCCCCCTCCCTCCCTCATGCAGCCGCGAGCGGCCGGAACGTGATGAGGGTTTGCCGCCCCGCGGACGCTTGAGGGTTCCAACGCCGCGAAGGCTATTTGCTGAGGAGACCCTCGAGCCAGCGGGTCGAGGGAAAGTTCGCCGCCACGATCTTCAGGATGGCCAGGATCGGCACGGCCAGGACCATCCCCGGGATGCCCCACAGCCATCCCCAAAAAAAGAGGGCGAACAGGATCGCCAGCGGGCTGAGGCCGAGGCTTCGGCCCATGAGGCGGGGTTCGACGATCATCCCGAGGACGCCGTCGATGGCCGTCATGATCATCAGGAGCCAAAACGCTTTCCAGAAACCGCCGAACTGGAGGATGGCGAAGAGGAAGGGCACCAGCTTGGAAATGAAGGAGCCGATGTTGGGGATGTAATTCAAGAGGAAGGTGAAAAATCCGAAAGCGACGGCGTAATGGACGCCGAAGATGACAAGGAGGAGGATCGTCAGGAGGCCGCCGGCCAGGCTGATGATGGTCTTGAGGGCCAGGTATTTCTGGACCTGCCGGTCGATCTTCTCGAGGATCGCGATTAGCTGGGACGACTGTTGGGGGGTGTTGAACCGCTTGATTTTCGCGTTCAACTTGCCCCGGCCGGCGAGCATGAACACCAGAAAAACCAGGATGAGCAGGAGATTGCCGAGGAGCGAGAAGAATGTTCCCAGGGAGGAGAGCAGCCACGTCCCGACCCGGTTGACGTCAAGGCCATCCACCCAGGCCAGAAGGTCGAATTTCGATTGGGGGATCTTGAACCGCTCCTGGAGGGACTCGAGGAGCGTCCGAAGCTTTTGTCCGTAAGCGGGGAAATCGGCGGCGAACGTTTTCCCGCTCGTGTAGAAAAGGACGGCGAGGAGATAGAGGACGACGACCGTCACGACGACGATGATAATCAAGGAAACGGTCCTGGAGACTTTCAACCGCCGTAACCCTTCGAGCGCGGGGGCGATGATGAAATAAAGAAACAAAGCCAGGCAGAAGGGAAAAAGGACGGGCCGAGCCAGGCGGAGAATGACGCCGAGGCCGAGGACGGCGATGAACGCGGCGGAATACGTTAAAACTTTATTGTCCCGGTCCACGCGTTTATTGTATTGCAGCGGCCGGGAAAAGGCAAAATTCACCCCTCCTCTCACCTTCCGGGGCGATAGACGGCCGCGGCATCCGGATTAAAATGGACCTTAAATGCGCGCCGAACCATCGATCGAAGGAACAACGCAGATCGCGCCGGACCCCGGCCGCCCCGAGTTTTTGCAGGGGCTTCTCGACAGCCTCCGGGACGGAGTCGTGGCCTTGGACTCCGGAAGCCGGATCATCGAATGGAATAAAGGCGCGGCGAACATCTTCGGTTTCAACCGGGACGAAGTCCTGGGCCGCCCGCTCGACGCCCTGATCGCCGGACCGCGAAAACGGGAAGCGGCCGGCCTCACCGCCCGGGTGATGCGCCAAGGGCGGGAGGTCGCCGACTTCGAAACCGTCCGGTACGCCAAGGACGGCACCGCCGTCGAGGTCGGAATTTCCGTCTCTCCGATCGAGGCCGGCGGCGAGGTCCGCGGATCGGTCGGCATCTATAAAGATATCACCGCCTGGAAGAACCGCGAGAGCCGGCTCAAACACACAAGCCGGCTTCTCCGGGCTATCGGCGAGATCAACCAGCTCATCATCCGGGCGGAGGATGCCGAGGATCTCCTCCGTTCGGCCCGCGGAATTCTCGACTCCACCGGAGGATACCGTCAGGTCACGGCCGTCACTCTGACTCCGGAAGGACGGCCGGCCCGAATGTTCGGCCGGTCCGCCGGGTCTTGGTCCGGCCGGTTACGCCCTTGCGCTTCCCGCGCTTTGGAGAACCGGCGCTCGCTCTTCATCCCGAACACGGCCAAGGCCTCGTGGTGCCGGACGTGCGAATTCCGGAAGAAAGGCTGGGCGGCCTGTTTCCTTCTGGGTTCGCAGGACCGACTTTACGGATTGCTCCACATCTCCAATCCTTCGGCCGCGTTCGACCTTGCCCGGGAGATCATCTTCCTGGAAGAAACGGCGGGCAATCTCGGCCACGCGCTCCACGGCCTCCGGGAGCGGAAAGACCGCGAGCGCATCTCGGAGGAGCTCCGGACTCTCAAGGAATTCAACGAGAACATCGTCCGCGGCCTGGCCGAGGGCATCGTCATCGAAAACGCCCGGGGGATGATCACCTTCGTCAATCCGACGATCGAGCGGCTCCTGGGATTCGATCCCGGCGAGATTCTCGGCCGCCCCTGGCGGACGATCGTCGCCCCCGCCGAGATCCACAAGATCAAAGCGAAAATTAAAGTGAGGCCGACGGCCACCCTGGAGAAGTACGAATCCGTGCTCAAAGCTAAGGACGGCCGCCTCGTTCCCGTGCTGGTCGGCGCTCAGTCCCTTTTCGACAAGAGACGATTCAAGGGTGTCCTCACCGCCGTGACCGATATCCGCGAGCTCAAGGACTTCGAACACCGCCTCCTGGAATCCCAGAAGCAGCTCACCGAACTGGCCACCAAAGACGGCCTGACCGGCCAATGGAACCGGACCACCATTCTCAAGTTCCTCGCCGATGAGATCGCCCGGGGCGGCCGGGAGAGGTTGCCGACGAGCGTCATCATGATCGACGTGGATTATTTCAAGAAAATCAACGACGCCTTCGGCCATCTGGCCGGGGATCGGGTTCTGCGGACGATGACCGGCTGTCTCCGGAAGCATCTTCGACCCTACGATAAAATCGGCCGGTACGGGGGTGACGAAGTCCTCCTCGTCCTCCCCCACTGCGACCTGGCCAAGGCCTCGGTGATCGCCGAACGCCTTCGGTCGGCCTGCGCGAAAACGATCCTCCGGATCCCCGGCCGGGCCATCCGGTTCACCCTTTCGGTCGGGTGCGCTTCGTCGCAGAGCTTCGCCCGTCCGACGATCGACCGGCTCATCCGAGCCGCCGACCAGGCCCTCTACCGGGCCAAAAAGGACGGCCGGAACCGCGTCGCCGTCGCGACGCCGGGCCGAACCCCGCGAAGGGGCGGCGCGCCGTCTCCACCGTCGCCTCACCTCTCGTGAGGAGGCGGGGGGACTTTTTATCACCGCAGAGGTCACCCGGGTCGAGGATTGATCCGGCTCCTCTCGGGCCGTATCATTCGAAATCATGGCCCCAAAAACGAACGATCACGCCGGATTCCTTCAAGCCCTCCTCAACAGCCTGAGCGACGGGATCGTCGCCCTGGACCGGGACCACAATATCGTCGAATGGAACAAAGGCGCCGCAGGGATCTTCGGGTACGGACGGGCCGAGGTCCTGGGCCGTGAGCTCGACCGCCTGATCGGCGGCCGGAGGGCCGCCGAAGCGTCGAGAATCACTCAATCGGTGAGGCAGGGACGCCGCTCGATCGTTAATTTCGAGACTTTCCGGTATGCCAAGGGCGGACACCCCGTCGAAGTCGGCATTTCGGCCTCTCCGATCATCCGCCGGGGCAAGCTGCACGGAGCGGTGGCTATCTATAAAGACATCTCCGCCTGGAAAAACCGCGAGCGGCAGTTGAGGTTGACCGGCCGGCTCCTCCGGGCCGTAGGAGAGATCAACGGCGCGATCATCCACGCCGACGATCCCCGCAGACTCCTCCAGGACACCTGCCGGATCCTGCGGGCGATCGGCGGTTACCGCGATATCCAGGCCGTGCTCCTGACTCCGGACGGGACCGCGGACAAATTCTTCGGCCGGACCGAGCATTCCTGGGACGGAGGCTTGCGTTCCTGCGCCGCCCGGGTGGTCGCGAACAGGCGGTCGCTTTTCACCCCGAATGTGGCGACGGCGCGCGGCTGCCTGGCCTGCCCGTCCAGAGAGAAGGGCTGGTCGGCCTGCTTCGAGCTCGGCGTCCGCGACCGGATCTACGGCCTCCTCTGCGTCCACCATCCCGTCCGGTCGACCGAGCTCGTCCAGGAAATCGCCTTTCTGGAGGAAATGGCCGCCAACCTGGGCTACGCCCTCCACGGCCTCCGGGAACGCCGGGAGCGCGAGCGGATCGACGCCGAGCTCCGCGGCCTTAAGGAATTCAACGAGAACATCGTCCGCAGCCTGGCCGAAGGCATTATCCTCGAAGACGCCAAGGGCATGATCACGTTCGCCAATCCGACGATCGAGCGGCTCCTCGGGTATCAGACCGGCCGGCTCGTCGGCCTGAATACGAAAGCCTTGATCGCTCCCGAGGAGATTGCCCGGGTCCGGGCAAAAACCAAGTCGCGGAAAACGACGACCCTGGAGCATTACGAGACGGTCCTCGTGACCGAGGACGGCCGCTCGATCCCGGTTCTGGTCTCGGCCCAGTCGCTCTTCGAACACGGACGATTTCGCGGCGTCCTCGCCGCGGTGACGGACATCACCGGGCCCAAGCGGATCGAAGAGGAGCTCCTTCGATCCCGCGAAGAGGCCCAATCGGCCAGCCGGGCCAAGAGCGAGTTTCTGGCCAACATGAGCCACGAGATCCGGACTCCGATGAACGGCATCATCGGCATGATCGAGCTGGCTCTGGATTCGGGCCTCACCCCCGAGCAGCGGGATTTCCTGAATGCGGCGAGGGCTTCGGCGGAGTCGCTCCTGACGATCCTCAACGACGTCCTCGATTTCTCCAAGATCGAGGCCCGAATGGTGGAGTTCGAGCCGATCCCCTTCGCCCTCCACGATTCGATCACGGACATCGCCGCCTCGCTCGCCGGCGTGGCCCATAAAAAAGGGCTGGAGCTGGCCTGCCGCGTCCCGCCGTCGCTGCCGGCCGACGTCGTCGGCGACATCGGCCGGCTCCGTCAAATCATCGTCAACTTGCTTTCCAACGCGATCAAGTTCACCGAGAAAGGCGAGGTCGTCGTCACGGTCGAGGAGGAATCCCGGACCGAGGACGAGATCCTCCTCCATTTCGCCGTCCGGGACACCGGCATCGGCATCCCGAAGTCGAAACAACAGGCCGTTTTCAACGCCTTCGTCCAGGCCGACGGCTCGACGACCCGGAAATACGGAGGGACGGGCCTCGGATTGGCCATCTGCCGCCGGCTCGTCGAGATGATGGGCGGACGGATCTGGGTCGAGAGCGAGCCCGGCCGGGGAAGCGCCTTCCATTTCTCCCTCCCCCTCGGGATCCCGGCCGAGCCCCGGAAGCCCGTCCGCCGGGTCGAGCCGCAGGCCCTTCAGGACCTGCCGGTGCTGGTCGTGGACGATAATGCCACCAACCGGGCCATCCTGACCGAGATGCTGTCGAACTGGTCGATGAAACCGGTCGAAGCCTCCGGGGCAGCCAAGGGGTTGGCCTTGCTCGGGCGGGCCCAGAGAGCCGGACGGGGATTCAAGCTGGCCCTGGTCGATGCCAATATGCCCCGGATGGACGGCTTCGCCTTCATCGAAACCCTCCGCCGCGATCCCGCCCTGTCCTCGCTGAAAATCATGATGCTCACGTCCGCCGACCGCCGCGGCGATTTGGATAAATCGCGCGGCCTCGGGATCGCCGCCTATCTTCTGAAGCCCGTCAAACAGTCCGACCTGTTCGACGCGATCGTCCTGGCCTTGGGGGCCGAGGACCGGGCGGTCGAGTCCCTGGTGATCACCAAGCAGATGCTCTTCGACGGCCGGCCCCGCTGCCGGATTCTTCTCGTCGAGGACAATCCGATCAATCAGAAAGTCGCCGTCCACCTGCTCGAGAAACGCGGCCATACGGTCGCCACGGCGGGGGACGGAAAACGGGCCGTCGAAGCGTGGGACAAGGGGATGTTCGACCTCATCCTCATGGACATCCAAATGCCCGTGATGGACGGGTTCGAGGCCACGGCGGCCATCCGGACCCGGGAATCGGAAAAGAAGACCCGCATTCCCATCGTGGCCATGACGGCCCACGCTTTAAAGGGCGACCGGGAACGATGCCTCGAAGGGGGCATGGACGATTATCTCTCCAAGCCGATCAAACCGGAGGAGCTTTTCGAAATCATCGACCGGGTCGTCCAGGACAAAAGAGGAGCCTTGATGAACCGGGGAGAGGATCATGCCTGAGCCTAAGCTCCGCCCCTCCGGATCCGCGCCCGGCCCCGCCGTCCGGACGGTCCTCGTGGCCGAGGACGACCTCGTTTCGATCCGCCTTCTCGAACGGCACCTCCAATCTTGGGGATATACCGTAATTCCGGCCCGGAACGGGGAGGACGCCTGGGCGATCCTCCGAGAAGCCGACGTCCGGCTGGCTCTCCTCGACTGGATGATGCCCAAAGTCGACGGACCGGAGCTCTGCCGCCGGGTCCGGGGATTATCGAAGGACCGCTACACGTACATCATCCTTCTGACCTCCCGGGACCAATCCGAGGACATCATCGCCGGATTGGAGGCAGGCGCCGACGACTACATGACCAAACCCGTTCATTTCCTCGAGCTTCAAGCTCGGCTCCAGACGGGACAACGGATCATCGCCCTGGAAGACAAACTCCGCCAATCCCAGCACGATCTCTACAAACTCGCGACGCGGGACGGCCTGACGGAGATCTGGAACCGGACCACGATCCTCGAGTTCCTGGACGAGGAGCTCGTCCGCGGCCGCCGGCTGGGGCATCCGACGGGCGTCATCATGATCGACCTCGATCATTTCAAAGAGATCAACGACACCTACGGCCATTTGACCGGCGACCGGGTCATAAGCAAAGCGGCGGCTTATTTCCAGAAGTCCGTCCGGCCCTACGACCGGGTGGGCCGCTATGGCGGCGATGAAATGCTGGTCGTCCTGCCGGACTGCGGTCTGGAGGAGACGATCCAGGTCGCCGAACGGCTTCGGAAAACGGTCGAAAAGGCCCGCCTCCGCGTTCCTGGGCGGATGCTGCGCTTCACTTTGTCGCTCGGCTGCGCGTCCTCAAAAAACGAGGCCGGCCGGTCCGTCGACCGGATGATCCGGGAAAGCGACCGGGCCCTCTACGAAGCCAAACAGAACGGCCGCAATCGGGTCGCGGCCGCCCGGGACCCCCGCCCCCGCCGCAAAGGAGAGCCTCATGCCCGTTGATCGATCCGCGAACGTCGCCCCGCCCCTCGACCGCCGCGAAGCTCTGGAGAGAGTCGGAGGCGACCCGGCGTTTCTCGAAGAGCTGCTGTCCCTCTATGTCCGGGAGTTCGGCCCCGCCCTGGAGGCTCTGAGACAGGCGGCGAAAGGCAAGGACTTCCAGACGATCCGGGAACGGGGACACTCCCTGAAAGGCTCTTCGGCCAACTTAAGCTTGCCGGGCCTCCGGGCGGCGGCTTATGACGCCGAACTCGCCGGCCGGGAGGAAAACCTCGCCTCGGCGCGCTCCTCGATCGAGCGCCTCAAGGAAGAATTCGAACGGCTTACCGGCTTTCTAACGCCTTCGCCAGCGCCGCGACGCGCATCTCCCCCGCGGCCTCGCCGCCGTCCTTGATCTTGGTCGCGCCGCAGAGATAGCGTCCCGCCCGGGCGAGGATGGTATTGGCCAGATAGGGATCTTTGATTCGAACCCCGAGATCGGTCTTCACGGCCGGAGATCCGCCTTTGGCGAGCTGTTCGAGGAGACGGCGGAGCATGTCCGCGGCGTCTTCGGCCGAACGGGCCTCGATAATGAACGCGTCGAACTCCCGCCCGTCCGCCCGATAGGCGGCGACGAATCCATTGGATAGAAACTTGAATCCGAGGACGTTCGAGAGGATGAATTTTTCGGAATTGGCGACGAGACCATCCTTCGGGAAGGCGTCGAGTTCGGGCGGAAAACCGCCGACCTCCGGGATGGACTTGAGAATATCGGCGGCGAATCGCTTCAAATATCCGTCGGCCGCCGCCCCACCCTCGAAACAGAGAAGCTTGACGTAATAGCGGCCGGCCAGGAAATTCAACGTCCCATCCTCGAGGTACCCCTGCACCCCGATCGGCAGGAAACGGCTTTCGGCGAATCGCTCGGAGCCGTAAATGCCGAACGCGTTCCGCGGAGTCGCCAGGTCGTAGATCTCGGCGGTCATCGTCGCCTTGCCGTTCTTGACCTGGTACTGCCCGACGACAAGTTCCCGAAATTCATAGCCGATGTAGCTTTCGGCCGCGCCGTCGATATACTCGAACAGGCTTTCGGGTTTGAAACGCTGGACCTCCTCGGTCTTCGTCCAATCCATCGGTTTCGGAAGGAGCTCGGCAAGGTCGGCCGGAACG
>Ga0315284_10016978_pt1 | contig 10315 bp, 10 predicted proteins | sample YL17G09_16_MG_FD_203696 | JGI IMG/M metagenome (GOLD analysis project Ga0315284, IMG submission 203696) | Sediment microbial communities from Yellowstone Lake, YNP, Wyoming, USA - YL17G09_16 | ecosystem: Environmental > Aquatic > Freshwater > Lake > Sediment | place: USA: Wyoming | collected...
GAAAATAAAATTCAGGAAGCACTAATTAAATATAATGAACTTATGGCTTACGACTTAAGACTTAAGACTATGAAGTGGCACATGATTGGGTATCTGCAGACCAATAAGGTTAAAGAGGCAGTAAGGATTTTTGATTTGATTCATTCGGTAGATAGCCTTAGCCTAGCACAGGAGATTGATAAACAGGCGGGTAGGATAAATAAGGTTCAGAGTATTTTGGTCGAAGTAAAAACCTCTCCGGAGGCAACTAAGTCTGGCGTTGCTCCCGAAGAAACCGCCGGGCTGGCCAAAGAAATAAGCGGCTTAAAAAATATTTCCCTAAAAGGGTTAATGACTATTGCTCCTTTAGTTGATGATCCCGAAAAATCCCGGCCATATTTTAGGCAGTTGAGGGAATTAAGGGATAAAATTGAAGGAATGCGGAATACGAAAAACGAACTACGGATTTTATCTATGGGCATGAGCGATGATTTTCAGGTAGCGGTGGAAGAGGGTGCTACTATGGTGCGTATCGGCCGCGCCATCTTTGAACCGGTGATGTAGAATATATGAAAAGAACAATCGGAATAATCGGTTTTGGAAATATGGGTAGGGCGATTGCCGAACAGCTAAAATCAGAGTATCATGTTTACGTTTTTGATAAGGATAACACTAAGACCGCAGGACTTACCGGGATAGAAATAGCGCAAAATATCTCCGATTTATTGGTGGGAGCCGATACATTGGTATTGGCGGTAAAGCCGCAGGATTTTAAGAGCCTGCTGGAAGAGATCAGGGATCATGTGCGCGATAAACTTATTATTACCATAGCCGCAGGAATCTCTACGGCTGGTATCGAAAGAATTTTGGGAGAGGTAAGAGTGGTCAGAGTCATGCCGAATATGCCGGCGAAGATAAGGAAGGGGATGTCTTGTCTTTCTAAAGGGATGTTTGCCAGCGATCAAGACTTGGAATTCGCCGAGAGTTTGTTTAGGGAAGTTGGAGAAACACTGGTAATTAAAGAGAATATGATGGGTTTTGCTACGGCAACCTCCGGCAGCGGCCCCGGGCTTCTCTGCGATTTGATCCAAGGTAAATCAATGGAAGAAGCAAGGAATTTTACAGAGCGGGATTTTATACCGAAACTGGCGGCAGCTGCAAACGCCCTCGGTTTTTCTGCCGGAGAGGCTAAGCTTTTGGCAGAGACAACGGCAAGAGGGACAATAGAATATTTAGAAAGTAAGCATTTATCCGCGGAGGAAGTAAAAAAACAAGTCGCTTCCCCTGAAGGAACGACCGAGGCCGGCTTAAAAAAGTTAGGCCGTAATATTAAAAACCTCGATGCCGCCTTGAAAGCGGCGGCGGTGCGCGCGCAAGAACTATCTAAAGGATTATAAATATGGATTATAAAAATACGCTTAATTTACCGAAAACAGATTTTCCCATGAAGGCAGACCTTCCGAAGAGGGAGCCCTTATTTTTAGAAAATTGGCTTAAGGAAAATATCTATAGCCTTATCTGCGATAAATCCAAGGGCAAGCCCAGATACATACTTCATGACGGGCCTCCTTATGCCAACGGAGATATACATATCGGCCATGCCTTAAATAAAATCCTCAAGGATATCATTGTCAAATACAAGACTATGCAGGGCTTCGGTTCTGCTTATATTCCCGGATGGGACTGTCATGGTTTACCCATTGAACATCAGCTATTTAAAGAGCTCAAAATCAATAAGGCTGATATTAACCAGCTTGATTTTCGTAAGAAATCCTATGATTATGCAATGAAATATGTCTCTGTGCAGCGCCAACAGTTCAAACGCTTGGGCGTATTCGGGGATTGGGATAATCCCTATTTGACTTTAAGCCATGAATATGAAGAAAGCATAGTTGCTTCTTTTAATGATTTAGTTAAGAAAGGTTACATTTACCGCGGGTTTAAACCGGTAAACTGGTGTTTTAAATGCGAGACAGCTTTGGCAGAAGCAGAAGTAGAGTATGAAGACCGTGCTTCTCCTTCTGTTTACGTAAGATTCAAGTTGGATGCGCTAAAAGATTTTAGAGAAAACAGTTATTTAGTGATTTGGACTACTACACCCTGGACTTTAGTCGCAAACGTAGCTGTGGCGGCCCATCCTAATTTTATCTATTCATACCTTAAGACTGAGAGAGGAAGTTTGATCATTGCTAAGGATTTATTACCTTGTGTTTTAGAACAGGCAGGTATAGAGAAATATGAAATTATTAAGGAAATTAAAGGAAGTAGCTTAGAGGGGCTGAATTATACTCATCCTTTTTTATCGCGTAAAGGCTCTGTAGTTATGGCAGATTATGTTTCTCAAGATGAAGGTACAGGGCTGGTGCATACTGCTCCTGGCCACGGTAACGAAGATTATATTACTGGCCTAAAGTATAAATTAGATATGATTATGCCGGTGGATGCAAAAGGTAATTTTGACGCTTCGGCCGGCGATTTGGCGGGATTAAATATCTATGACGCTAATAAAAATATTCTTCAGAAACTAGATAATTCAGGCGACCTGCTTTTTAATTCTCAGGTGCAGCATTCTTATCCTCACTGCTGGCGCTGTAAAAGCCCGATTATTTTCCGCGCTACCAAACAGTGGTTTTTAAAGATGGACCACCAAGGTTTAAGAAGTCGGATCATGGAGGTGATAGATTTAGTAAGATGGATTCCCCAAGCAGGCAGAGAGAGAATTTCTGCGATGGTAGAGTTACGGCCGGATTGGTGTCTCTCTCGTCAAAGATACTGGGGTGTGCCTATTCCGTCTTTGATCTGCCAGCAGTGTAAAGAAGAGATTCTCGATCCCGGAGTGATTAACAATTTCAGAGAGTTCGTTATTAAAGAAGGTACAGACTGCTGGTTTCAGCGTGGAGTTGAAGATTTTATCACTCCCGGATTAAAGTGCCCTTATTGTGGAGGAAATAAATTTTCCAAAGGTTCGGATATTTTAGATGTTTGGTTTGATTCCGGAGTAAGCCACCAGGCGGTATTAAAAAAGAGAAGAGAGCTGGAATTTCCCTGTGCTTTATATCTAGAGGGTTCTGACCAGCACCGCGGGTGGTTTCAATCTTCGCTGATACCTTCGATGTGTATCGATGGAAAACCTCCTTTTAAAAGCGTGCTTACCCACGGTTTCGTAGTGGATGGGGAAGGCAGAAAGATGTCAAAATCACTGGGTAATGTTATTTCTCCGCAGGAGGTGATTAAAGATTATGGTGCGGACATCCTACGGCTGTGGGTAGCTTCCAGCGATTATAATGAGGATATCCGGATCTCTTCCCAGATTTTAGCGCGGCTAGCTGAAGCCTATCGCAAGGTCAGAAATACCTGCCGGTTTTGTTTAGGCAACCTCTCTGATTTTAATCCGCAAGAGCGTCGGGCTGCTACTAGTTCTTTAAAGAAGATCGATCAATGGATACTTTCCAGATTCCAGATGATGCTTGAGGACGTTACCGCAGCTTACGAAAATTTCGAGTTCTACAAAGCCTATAAAGGTATATATGATTTTTGTAATGAAGATTTATCCATGTATTACCTTGATATGGTAAAGGGGAGACTCTATACTTATGCCAAAGATTCCCCAGAAAGGCGTTCAACGCAGACAGTTATTTACGATATATTACATGCATTAATCAGGCTTTCTGCGCCACTGTTGACTTTTACCGCTGAGGAAATTTGGCAGCATCTACCTAAAGAGGAAAAAGACGCCGCAATTTCTAGCGTCCATCTCTTAGATTGGCCGAAGATGCCCGAATTTAAAGAAGCGGATAATGGATTAGGGCTAGTTATGGAATTAATTCCCGATATTACTAAGGCACTGGAGGAAAAACGCATCCAGGGCTTAATCGGCAGTTCTTTTGACGCCCAAATAAATATATTGACAAAAGACCAAATCCGTTATAAATATCTAGACAGCTTAAAAGCCGAGCTACCCGAGATATTCAAGGCTTCGGAGGTAGAAGTAAGACAAGAATCTGGCAGCGGTTATTTTATAAGTAGTAAATATCCCGATATTTCGATAGAGGTAATTAAAGCCAAGGGAAATAAATGCGAACGTTGCTGGAATTATTCTGTTTCTGTCGGGCAATATAAAGAGCACGGTTTAATTTGCGAAAGATGCCTGCGGGCGATAGGAGGAAAATAGATTGAAAAAGAGAGCAAAATTCAATAAGAAAGAATTAGCGGAATTTAAAAAAGTTATCCTTAAGGAAAAAGAAAAAGCGCTTGATGAAATCAAGCATATATCCGAAGATACTTTAAAAAAATCTCAGAAGGACGCCTCGGGGGATATCTCCGGCTATACCTATCATATGGCTGACGTAGCTACCGATGCCTATGACCGCGAATTTTCTTTAGGGCTAGCTTCTAATGAACGGGAGTTGCTCTATGAGTTTGAAGATGCCTTAAAGAGAATAGAAGACGGTACCTTTGGGGCATGCGAAGATTGTAAATCTCTTATTACCAAAATCAGATTAAAAGCCGTTCCCTACGCACGCCTCTGCGTTAAGTGTCAAGAAAAGAAGGAAAGAAGATAAATTTCTTTTTCTTTTAATGGTATTTGTCCTTATAGCAGCCATTCTTTTTCTGGACCAAATAACCAAAATTGTCGTCCTCCAGCACCTATCCCTTAATCAGTCATTTGTGCTTATACCAAAAGTCCTGTATCTGACGCTTGTTCATAATCGGGGAGCAGCCTTTGGGATATTAAAGAATCAGGTACCTTTTTTTATATTCACCTCCAGCATAGCTATAATTTTAATTATAGTTAGCCTTAAACGAAATAAGCGCATTTATAATATTTCATTAAGCCTGATACTTGCCGGAGCATTGGGTAACCTCACCGACCGTTTATTTTTAGGGTATGTAGTAGATTTTATAGATTTTCGTATCTGGCCGGTGTTTAATCTCGCCGATAGCGCTATCACCATCGGAGCAATATTATTGGGATACTCTTTATTAAATACTAAAAAGTCGGCGGCCGATTAACCTAGTCAAAATATCATGCATCCTACAATTTGCCAAATAGGGCCTTTCACCATTTACTCCTACGGCCTTATGCTGGTAGTAGCTTTTTTAGTTGGCTCCAGCTTAGCCGTAAGGCGAGCGAGGCGAAAAAATATTAATCCCGATATAATTTTTAACCTTTGTTTCCTTGCTTTTATATCGGGAATAATTGGGGCGAGATTTTTTTATGTTTTACAAAATATCGGCTACTATACGGAGAATCCGCTTGAGATATTCATGTTGCAAAAAGGGGGGTTGGTTTGGTTCGGTGGTTTGATAGCCGGTATTGGCGGAGCTGTTTTTTATTTAAAATTTAAAAAACTCTCGGTATATAAGATTCTTGATTTGGTTGTGCCTTATTTAGCATTGGCGCAAAGTATAGGTAGAATCGGCTGCTTATTGAACGGCTGTTGCTTTGGGAAGAACTCAACATGGGGAATATATTTTGCTACCCACGAGGCAACCCTAATACCCACGCAAATTTATTCCTCTCTATTGCTATTGGTTATTTTTATTATTTTAAGATTATTAGAGGAGAGGCCGCATAAAGCAGGAGAGATAGTCTCTGCATATCTTATCCTTTACTCTCTAAAGAGGTTTTTTATTGAATTTTTGCGTGGCGATAGCAATACTATTTTTTTAAATTTGACTCTTTTTCAGCTGATTAGCATAGTTATATTTTTATCGGCTTTCTTAAACCTTATCCGGATCAGGAAATCTTTAAAAAACTAATATGCAGGAATATACAATTAAAGTAGCCGCGGAAGATTCCGGTAAACGCCTCGATTTATTCCTTATAGAGTTTGCTAAAAAAAATAATTTAGGTATCTCGCGCACCAGCCTGCAGAAATTGATTGCCGCAGGTAATATACGGTCTAAAAATAACGCTGACATAAAATCTCATTATAAAATCAAAGGGGAAGATGAATTTAAAATCGTTATTGAAGAGAAAAAGAATACTTCTCTCTCGGCAGAAAATATACCCCTTGATGTTGTTTATGAAGATGATTATTTAGCAGTAATTAATAAGCCTTGTGGCTTGGTAGTCCATCCGGCCCCGGGAAATCTCCAGCATACTTTAGCAAATGCGCTCCTCTATCGGTTTAAGAAACTTTCTGACATAAACCCGCAAAGGCCGGGGATTGTCCATAGGTTGGATAAAGAAACATCCGGAATTTTAGTAGTGGCTAAGGATAACGCAACCCACCTGGCTTTAGCAAAACAATTTTCCGAACATACAATTAAACGCAGATACATTGCTTTAGTAAAAGGAAAAGTTGAATTTGACGAAAACATTATTGAATTACCTATAGGCAGGCACCCTTATAAGAGGAAAAATATGGCTGTCGGCTTCACTAGCATGACAAAATACGCCAAGACTTATTACCGCACCTTAAAAAGGACAAAGGATCTAAGCCTCCTGGAGCTTGAGCCTTTTACCGGTAGGACCCATCAGCTTAGGGTGCATTTGGCATTCATCGGCCATCCTATTCTAGGCGATAATAAATATGGCAACAACAATAAATTCAGCCGTTTGGCATTACATGCAAAATATTTAGGTTTCTGGCATCCGCATACGGGAAAATTCGTAGAATTTTCCTGCACCGTGCCGAAGGAATTCAGGGAGTATCTAAAATGAAAATGCTTGATTTCTATTTTTATAAGAATATAATGATAGAAAATGTAGCGAGTCGCAGAAAAAGAAGGGGGTATATATGCGAAAAGGCAAAATAATCGTTATTTTATTAGTTATATTAATAGTATTACCCTTAGTTTTAGCGGGCGGGGTCTTTTACCTTTTACAGACAGAACGTAAACATACAGCTCAGCTAGAGGAAGAGCTTGATGATATTAAATCGAGACAAAGGACTACGGAAGCGGATCTTGAAAAATATAAAAATGCAGCTGTTACCCTGGATTCTAAATTGCACGATGCCAATATCGCTATTGAGGAATTGAATATAGATTTCCAGAGGGAAAAGGATGCTAAGCAAAAGGTCCTATACGAAATGGAACAGCTTAAGGTAGATTTGGAACAACAGAAGTCATTGCGGGCAGATTTAGAGAAGAATTTTTCCCAGACGCAGGCAGATGTGCAAAAGCTACAGACGCAGTTGGAGGATCTGACTAACAAGAAGGCGGAGCTGGAAACGAAATTACAAGAACTGGAAGCAAAATCGCAGGGCGTAGAGCTAGGGAAGATAGTTGTAAGTAATGAAGGCCAGGCGCCTCGGGGCGGCGTCAAAGAAGAGAAGCCCAAGGCTGCTATAGCCCTTGAAGGAAAAATATTGGTGGTCAATAAGGATTATAATTTTATAGTTATAAATTTAGGAGGTAAAGACGGCGTACAGCTAGGGGATATTTTTTCCATTTATCACGGCAACAAATATGCCGGTGAGGTAACAGTAGAAAAAGTGCATGATTCTATGTCCGCTGCAGGATTTAAAGGGCAAGATTTAAAAGATAAAATCAGCGAAGGCGACAAAGTCATGCAAAAGGCAAAATGAGGCCTTTTTTAGTCAGGCCAGCTTCCCGAATAAAAGGCAAGATAGTCCTTCCCGGCGATAAATCTATAGCCCACCGTTCTATAATTTTAAGCGCAATCGCTAAAGGCAATACTTTAATCAGTAATTTCCCCTTTAATAATGATTGTTTAGCTACTATAAGAGCCCTTCAAGATTTAGGCATTCAAATAAAATTAGATAAACATAAGTCTTGCCTTACTGTTTTTGGCAAAGGACTTGGAGGACTCAAGCGCCCTAGGAAAAATATTTTTGTGGGCGATTCAGGTACAACTTTCCGGCTGCTTCTAGGGCTGCTTGCGGGACAGAACTTCGCCGTTACTATTAAAGCAGGAAAATCTCTTTCCCAGCGGCCGATGCGCAGAGTCTCTCAGCCCTTAAGAATAATGGGAGCCAAAATAAACGCGCGAGGTAAAGCCGCCCACGAAGAATACCCGCCGGCAAGCATTGCAGGCACTAAGCTACGGGCTATAACTTATAAAATGCCTCTGGCTTCGGCGCAAGTAAAATCAGCGATATTGTTGGCTGGTCTTTATGCCGATGGTTCGACTCAAGTTATTGAACCGATAATTACCCGTGACCACACTGAGCGAATATTGAAGCTTTTTCAGGCAGACATAAAAATTAAGGGTAATATTATTACCGTAAATGGCAATAGAAGCTTGATTTCTCCCGAGAAAATTTATTTACCAGCGGATATCTCTTCTGCGGCTTTCTTTATGGTGCTGGCAGCGATATTGCCAGATTCCAAGATTATTATAAAAGATGTCAGCTTAAACCCTTCGCGCCTAGGAGCGGTCAGGGTATTAAAAAGGATGGGCGCTAAGATCAAGCTAAGTGCCGTACGCTCTACATTATGCGCTGGTTATGAACCATTAGGCGATATTATTGTAGAAAGTAGTATACTTAAGGCGACAAAGGTGAAAATAGAAGAAATTCCATCTTTAATAGATGAATTACCTATTTTAATGATTGCTGCTTGTTTTGCTAAAGGTAAAACCGTCTTAGAGGGAGTTCGGGAATTAAGGGTAAAAGAGACCGACCGTATAAAGTCTATGTGCGGCAACTTAAGAAAAATGGGCGCTAAATTAGAAATCATTACTAGGCTTGGTTCAGAAAGGCTGATTATACAGGGAGTAGGGGCGCTTAGGGGAGCTAAGGTATGTAGTTTTGGAGATCACCGGACTGCCATGAGTATGGTGGTTGCAGGTTTAAAGGCAAAAGGGGATACTATAATAGATGATGTCTCCTGTATATCCAAATCCTTCCCAGAATTCCTTACTTTTTTGAAGCCATTAATTCAATAATTTTTATAACTTTTTATTTGACAAAGGGTTTAATCCTTGATAGAATTGCTTTTACTCGTTTTAGAAGCCTGTTATACCGCAAAACAGGGAGAAAAATATGGCAAAATTTAACGTTTTTCTAAAAAAAGCTATTAATTATATTTTGGGCTTATTTTCCAATGATATGGGCATAGACTTAGGTACTGCTACAACCCTAGTCTATGTAAAAGGAGAAGGGGTAGTTCTTTGTGAGCCTTCGGTAGTAGCCATTGAAAGAGGCACTTCTCATGTTTTAGCCGTTGGGGCCGAGGCAAAACGTATGTTAGGGCGTACGCCCAGTAATATTATAGCTATCCGGCCAATGAAAGACGGCGTAATTGCAGACTTTGAAATTACGGAAGCGATGTTACGTTATTTTATCAAGAAGGTCCATCACCGCAGGGTCTTAGTAAGGCCGAGAATCATTATTGCCATACCTTCAGGAATTACGGAAGTGGAAAAACGCGCGGTGAAAGACTCCGCTGAACGCGCCGGAGCAAGGGATGTATTTCTTATTGAGGAACCTATTGCTGCGGCAATCGGAGTGGGCCTGCCGATAGAGGAGCCGATAGGCAACATGGTAATTGACATAGGGGGCGGGACTACTGAAATTGCGGTTATCTCTTTGGCCGGAGTAGTCTTTTCTAAATCCATCCGCATTGGCGGAGATGAAATGGATGAAGCAATTATCGAGTATTTGAAGAAAACTTATAACCTAATGGTTGGAGAGCGCACCTCAGAGGAGATAAAAATCAAGATTGGTTCAGCATATCCCTTGGAAGAAGAAATGAGCTTAGAGGTAAGAGGGAGGGATTTAGTGGCGGGTTTACCTAAAACAGTAACTATTACCTCGGAAGAGATAAGAGAGGCGCTCCAGGAGCCGCTACGCGCGATATTAGAGATAACCAAGATGTCGCTAGAGAGAACTCCTCCGGAATTAGCCGCGGATTTAATCGAGCACGGCATTATGATGGCCGGCGGCGGTTCGTTATTAAGGGGTATTGATAAATTAATTTCGGAAGAAACAGGCCTTCCCGTACATATCGCAGATGATCCTTTAACCGCTGTGGTCTGTGGCACAGGAAAAGTTTTAGATGAAATCCGGTATCTCAAGAAAGTCACCGTTCCCATAAAATCCGAAACTTACGCTTAAATTTTCTATCCTTCTTGGATGTGTTTAAATTCAAAAAGAAAAATCTGATTTATTTTGTTGCTACCGCTTTAACCATCCTGCTAATTTTAGGCCTGACTCAAATTTTGAAATCGCCGGCTTTAAATATCCTCGAATACCCCCTTAAGTTTTTAACTCTGATCAAGCGTGAAATCAACGGAATGGGTTTTTATCACCGTAATTTAGTTCTTTCTGAAAAGTTAAGCAAAGAGAATGATTTCCTAAAACGCAAGCTTTATGAGCTGCATGAGATAGATCTTGAAAATAAGCGTCTAAAAAACATACTT
>Ga0315284_10016979_pt1 | contig 10315 bp, 7 predicted proteins | sample YL17G09_16_MG_FD_203696 | JGI IMG/M metagenome (GOLD analysis project Ga0315284, IMG submission 203696) | Sediment microbial communities from Yellowstone Lake, YNP, Wyoming, USA - YL17G09_16 | ecosystem: Environmental > Aquatic > Freshwater > Lake > Sediment | place: USA: Wyoming | collected...
GATAGGCATTTTCTCCGCCGGCAATCTCCAGGAGTTCATTCAGAAAATCGTGCTTGCCGATAATATACATGTTCTTCAGTTCGTCAGGGTTGCGGCCGGCAATAATCAAGATGCGCACTTTTTTTCTGCCGCCGACTTGAGACGTGATCGCGGTGAATTTATTTTTTAGGGCCGAAACCATGCTTTTGGCTTCACTTTCAGCATGCAGGGCGCCGCCGATCGTTGCCATGGCGGCAAACAAGTCGGACAGGCATTCATGCTTCACCACCAGCACCCGCGCCCGGGATTCCAAAAATTTCACCAAGGGATATTGTTCGGGATAGGCAAGGATAATTTCCGGGGCCAATGCCAGGAGAGCTTCCATGTTCACATCGAGCAGACCGCCGACCTTGGCGATGGTCCGGGCCGAGGCCGGATAATCGCAAAACTGGCTGACGCCGACCAAGGTACCGCCTTTTCCCAAAGCAAAAACAATTTCGGTCACGGCCGGAGCCATGGATACGACCCGTTGCGCAACGATCGTTCCGGCCATACAGAAACAACCAAAAAAGAAATATGCTTTTTTTAGTTTCATGTCCTGGCCGGGTGAAAACTCAATTTGTCCCCTGATATTTGATGCCGACCAAAATTCTGCGCAAAGGCGCCGGGTAGCCCAATACTTCTTCAAAATGGCGGTTGAAGGCATTGCTGATATTCAAGAACCAGGTAATCTCGCCCGACAGGTGGAAATTAAAAACGAAATTGAAGCTATTGAAGGAGGGATTCTCGGCAACCGACCAGAGCACTTCGTTGTAATCAAGGCGTTTGCCCACATAGATCATCTCGGTAAAAAAATCAAACTTGGACCCCAGGTAGGTGAGCTGCGCGGACAAGGTGTGGCGCGGACGGCGCAAGAGCTCCCGATCATATTGCAAATCACGCGTTTTTAAATAGGTATAGGCCAACCCCGTTTGCCAACGGCTGAAAAAATATTTTTTTAAACTCAATTCCATTCCCCGGCTAATCGCTTCATTGATATTGACGAATCTCCAGGTAACGGGGCTGTATCCGATCAAATTCAGATACCGGGAATCAAAAAAGCATATCCCCAGGGTCATCGATTTCAAGTAAAAATCGGCGCCGAATTCCAGGGATTTTCCGGTTTCCGGCACCAACGCCGAATTGCCCCAGTAAGGGTTGAGCAATTCCGGCAGTGTCGGGGCCCGGAAGCTCTGCGCGTACGACGCCCGGATTTTGAGATTGGGCAGCAGGTTGAATGAAACTCCCAATTGCGGGGAAACAACGGTTCCCAGATTTTTATACTTGTCCAGGCGGACCGATGCCGAAAGGAGGAATTTGTCTAAATCAGCATTCAGACTTAAAAAATGGGAGAAGACATTGGTCCTGGCTTCATCAAGCAGCCATTCACCATTGCTTTGGTTATCGATCGTTTGCAGCGAATAATCGATCCCGGCCATGACCTTCAATTTTTCCCAGAGCAGGGCGTTGAACCGCGCTGTCAGCGCGCCGATGAAGGAGCGATTGCCGTAGGAAGAGTTCCAGGCATCATTCGGATCGGAAAATTCATATTGATTCCAGTGAAAAGAAATTTTACTCTCCAGCTCAAGATGTTCGGCAAAGCGATAGGTGAAGGGAATGGAAAGGAGCAAGTTTTTTTGCCAATAATGCCGTTCCGGGGTGGGCAGACCCAGGTTGATGGGGATCCCGGAATCGACGAGATTGCCGAACAAGGAGACCCCGAGGTTCAAGTTGTTTTTTTCATAGCCGGAATTGAAAGAGAATCCCTGCTTTTGCAGCTCGTCGTTCAACAAGCCGTCGCTGTAATTTAAAAAGTGGCCGTTCAAGGAAAAATGGAATGCCGCCTTTTTCCTGCCCCAAAAAAAATCGCCCTCATAAGTCTCATGACTGCCCCTGGCCAGGGAAAAACCGAACCCGTTGCTCTTTTTCGTGACCAGATTCACCACCCCGCCCATGGCGTTCGAACCGTAGAGATTGCTGAGCGGACCGCGAATGATCTCAATTTTTTGGATGACCTGGGGCGACAAAAAGGAAAAATTGCCGCTTAACGAACTCGAAGGATCGAAGAGCCTGTTTCCATCCACAAGAAAAAGCATCTGATTCACAGCCGCACCGCGGGCAAACGTATAGGCAAATTGGCCGGGATGTCCGGCGCTGAGGACCAGAATGCCCGGACTTTGGTTCAAGACCGTTTTCAAGCCGGCAAATTGCAGAAACGATAATTCCTTTTCACCGAAAACCGTCACGCTCTGCAAAGCCTTGGCCATGGGGACCTTGCCAATGACTTCAATTTTTTCCTCTATGATCGGCGTTTCCCTTTTTTCCTCGGGAAATAGCATAAACGAAAATCCCAACAAACAGAAAATGAACAAATTACGCGCCATGGCCTGACCTCCAAAAAATGAGGACCTTGAGCATCACCATTATCCGCCCTCCGCAGATAATGCGCATCGGGTTGATACCTGATAGGTCTTCCGACTTCCGGAACCTTTAAAAAGCCTTCCCACCCCATATGCGGGGGCAGTGGCTGAGACTTTCAAAGATGCTTCCAGGTCAGCCCGGTCCGGTCACGGCAGCGGGGGCTGTGGGGTTAACCCTCTTCCCTTGAATCAAGCCTCAAAATTTATTTTACAAAATGGAACGAATATTGTCAACTATTGTCAACAATGATTATGATTTTCCGGTCCTGGACGCATTGGCCGAAATACTGGCCCGCAAAGCCCGGGACCTCAGAATCAGTTCAGCCAATATCCACCCCATTGCCTTTGGCAACAGGATCTTTGTTCAGGCGATTGTCCGCTATTTGCAGGCGAATTCCCTTGTGAAATAGTCTACATCGCGAGAAAGATAAAAGCGAGTGGCTAAATGTTGACTTCTTTGGGAATACTTTGTATAATATAAAGGTATAAGAAAACAATTTAGGAGAATCATTATGAAAAAATCTGTTTTGCCCGTGGTCATGCTGATGGTCATCTCCATCTTCTTTATGGGGACGATCATTAGTGCCTCGTCCGAGGTGAAGGACCAGACAAAAGTTATAATCAATAGCCCTGTCAATCAGTTGACTTACGCATCAGGAACAATGCAATCTATGGCCGCAGATGCCTCGGTCGTCGAGATAGTCAGACTCACACCGGTAGGAACCAGCCAAAGCCAAAACTACCGACACCCTGGTGTTGCCGAAGACTCCAAAGGCAACCGCCTGGTTATTTACAGGGGCATTGAAGGAACCATTTATTATTATTCTTACTGCCCGAAAGGCGGGACTTGGAGCGCCCCCGCAGCCATAGCCGGTGGCAACCAACCTGCCCTAATTTTTAGTATGTATGCAAATATTGAAATCGACAGCCACGATAACTTCCATTGCATCTGGGAGAACGCCAATGGCCAAGTCTACGCCTCATTCCGTGACGGAGTTTGGACAACCCCCTTCAGGCCAGATAAGAGAGGCAGGTACGATGTAACCGGTGCGATGACCGTGAGCTCTACCGACGAGGTGATCACCATCGATTGCGAGGTTGTCAATACTTTCAGCAAAGACATCTACCTGCACCGCAAGGGCAGAAACGACGCCACGTTCGGGGTTCCTTTCAACATTACCAGGGATAATGCCGGTTCGACTCAGCCCTGCCTCGCCGTTGACTCACAAGACCACGTTTGGGCGGCCTGGAAGAGCGATTTCCTGCATGATGGCCTGGATGAGAACCTGGTCATTTACCTGGCCGAGTATAACACGGACAACCAAGACATAGGCGACTGGATAATGGTTTCCCCCGACCCTGCCTGGTCTTTCCTGCCCCAGGTTGCCGTCAACAGCGAAGATAAGGTGATGTCCTTATTTGCCTGTTCCACATTCGGCAATTACCTTTCCAGGCTCTATGATCCCGCGACCAAAGAACTGGGCGAAATTACCCCCCTCGGTATCGGCCTTGTTACAGCGCCTTGGCACACCTTCTTTTCGAAAATGGTTGCCCATGGCAAGGATTTCTATGCGGTGGGTTTGACCGGCGGCAGGATCCTTATCCTCTTGAAATACAACGAAGCCGGGGCCAGATGGGAGCAGGTTGCCCAGGTTTCGGATAGAGGTGCCGAAGTAATGTCCTTGTATTCGGGCTACGACACGATGCTTATCGCCTGGAACTCATACGAAGAACCAACCGGTGTTTTCCTCACCACGGTCAGCGTTGACCCGTTTTCCAAGATCAAGATCAGGTCCGTGAGCAATCTCACGGTAGTAAAAACAATTGAGCGCGGTTTCTTTCACGGCTACACCCTGAACGCCCTTACCTGGACAGCCAATCCCGATAACACCGAAAAAGAACTCACGATCACCGCTCACCGCATCTACCGAAAATCGCGGACCGAGGACGACACCAAGTGGGAGCCCATTGGCACGGTCACGGGAACGATTTATAGATATGATGACCGCAACATTCCCAGCAACAGCGACTACGTCTATGCCGTCACCTGCGTTGACGACCAGGGACACGAAAGTTTGGTTTATTAACCGGATAGCGGATACGGCGCGGCAAAAAGGCCGGCTACTGCTCCATACGATGCGCACCATTTGTTCGGCTCTTGGGAAAAATTTATAAAATGATTCGGCCGTGGCTGGGGCTCCTTCTCTTAACACTCGCTTTTCACGGATGCGACTCTTTCCAGCCGGCCAGGACCCTGGAAACGCCGTATCCGGTGGTTGATGACGCGGGCAATTCCCGTGCTTACCGGCTCTTCCTTCCCGCGGCCCGGAGCGGCAAGCTCCCTTTGTTGGTCTACTTCCACGGGGTGATCTCCCCGGGTTTCAAAGAGATCCCCGCCCTGAAGAGGTACACCGGCAGCCCGATCGAGGAAACGGGGTTGATCCAGTTCTGCCGCGCCCGCGGCATCATCCTCCTTGTCCCGACCGCCAGGTATGAATACACCTTCCTCGGCTGCCGCGCCGTGGGCTGGCAGATCGATAAGGAGATCGACGGCATCGAAAAGATCATCGATACGGTGATCGCCAAATCCCCCGTTGATCCCCGCCGGATTTATTTGGCCGGACTCTCGGCCGGGGCAGGAATATGCCATTTTCTGGCCAACCGCCGCCCTTATTTCTACAACGCCATCATTTCCCACGGCCAAGCCTATATCAGCCAGGCGGGAGAGATCCTCCCCCCCGGCGTGAAAGGCCCGCAATTCGGAATAGTTTTCTGCTACAACCTCGGCGATTATCCGAATTTGATCCGCATCTGCATCGATTCGGAACGCGTTTACCGCAAAAACGGTTACCGCACCGTCCTCCTGCGCGATCTTCCTCCGAGAGGTCATGCCTGGTCCTCCGTCAACAACCGCCGCTTCTGGAAGCTTCTGAACCGTTTGGGACGAAAGAACTGAAAGCTCAGATTTTTTTAGGGATTGTTCTTTTAAAAATTCTGACCTTGGGATGGTCAAAAAGGCGGAAGGTCAATTCCGAGCGGTCATCATTGAAGGTTTTTCCTAAAAAAGAAGGCTGGACCGCAAACGTCTTGATTAGCCGGAAACCCAGTCTTTCATCGTAAAGCCTGCGGAAGAACTGGACCACGGTCGGGTATTCGCGTGCCCGGAAGTGATACTGCTCCGAATGCTCATCGCTCATGACGATGTAGTCGGCATCGGCAAGCCTCTCCCTGACATATTTCCCGAATTTATCCGGCGGGGTGAGAGAATCGGAAGCATAGGTAAAAAAATTCAGTGCTTTAAGCGTATAAAAATCCTTTTTGACATAATAATCCTGGCCGTACCCGACCGTATAGCTGTCGTAAAACTGCGGATGGAAGAACATCTCGCCAAACAACGGCGTGGCATAGGAAATATTGAAAAGGACGGTTGCCCCTTTCGGGATATTTACGTGGATCCACCGGGACGCCTGAATGCGAACATCGTCGTGCGTATAGATATTCAAATAGGCCAAGGTGCAAAAAATCGACATGAGACCTACCAAGGTTATCCCGATCAGGACGATGATGCGGAGAATCCTCGCTTTGGCCAATTCATAAAGATCCAATGCCATGCGCGCGCCCAGAAGGCAGAGGAAGGGCAGGAGAGGAATGGTGTAGCGGATGAACTTCATGTAGCCAAAACCTATACTTAAGAAATAGACAGCCATGAACAAGAGAATGAGTCCATCGCTCCATTTTCTCTTCCACAGCGCCCACAAAACACCCAGGAGGCAAAGGATCTCAAGGGCCGGGCCCATCGAGTAATAGAACAGATTGCTGAACCAATAGCCGACGGTGGCACCGGTAAATTGGAATGACCACTGGGGCTGATTCGCTCCCTTCAGGAATTCGAAGGTTCGTCCCGACATGTCGAGGAATGCGGCCGGGTTCATGACTACATATGGATTGGCGATCAGGAAGACGAGGGCGGCGATCCCGAAGACAAGGGCGAGTTTTTTCAGAGATTGCTTCGAACGCAGGAGTTGCCAGCGCTCCGACAAAGAATTTTCCGAACCCTTCCATAAAGATATCAGGTGGGCGACAAAGATCACTGGGATCATCAGCAGGGCGGTTTGTTTGGTGGCGATGGCGATCCCGGTCACAATTCCGGTGATGAGATAGTTTTTTTGCTTTTTTTTCTCCGCCATATCGACACAAAGGTAGAGGATCAGCACCAGGAAGAATGTCATGGGCACATCGGTGCAGAAAAAATGCGAATCCCTGACATGGATCACCGTAAAGGCCAGGAAAAATGCGGCCAACAGGCCAATGCTTTGCGAATAGATGCGTTTTCCGAGAAAAAAGAGCAGCAAAATCGTTGCCAGGCTGAACAAGGCGACGATTCCCCTGGCAAACAAGTAAAAAAGCTTCAGGCTGGCCGGGTCACTGTGGTCAAAGGGGCGAAAAAAAGTGGATGCGGAAACCATGCCGATATTGAGAAACATGAGAACCGGCGGATACAAGAAAAATTTGCGTTCCTCCTTGATCAGCCGCGCCACCGAAGGTGTTGTCCGCAGCCTTTCGGCATTTGCGGCCAGGAGAAACTCGTCCGAATTGAAGTGGTATGGAAGGCCCCAGCCCAAGCCGTAAAATCGGACCCCAATTCCGGCCAAGAGGATCAGAAATAGGAGGATGGCTGTTTTTTTACTGTTTCCGGCCATGATCGATCCTGAAGAGCGATCCCAATATGCTCTGATAGGCTTCGCAGGGGGTCCAGCATTGGGGGCAGTTGAAATCCCAGATCTCTTTTTGCAAGCGACGTGAAAATTCTGAATTCCACAATGCCGATAGATCGTAGTCGTGTTCGCGGATATTCCCTAGACAGCGGTCATACACCGTGCAGGGGTACACGCCGCCGCTGGCGTCCAGAAAGCATGAAGAACGCAAGGCCTGGCAGCGGATGGGAGTTTTCTTGGTTTGCAGGAATTTGCTGACCCTTTTTAAATATTGTTTTTCAAGGAAGGAGACAGGGTTCAGCGGAAAGGTCCTCGCTCGCCTGTAATTTTCAACCGTTTCGGCCATGGCCTTCTCGCTGCCGGAAACCAAATCGGTGCCAGCGTTGCCGAAGTAATGGCTTGAAGTATGGACAATATTCACATGGAAGTCGTCGTAAGAAAGGGGCGGATATTCCTTTTTAACTGCTTGAAAAGTCTTTTCAAACTGACCGACATTAAAGGCAGAGACGGTCATGCCCAGGACGGTCTGCACCCCGGGAATTTCGCGCAAGCGTTTGAAGGTCTCGATCTGGCGCCTCCAGCCGCCGGGGATGCCGCGGATCTGATCGTTTACCGTCTCATCGCCGTCCAGGCTGACCGTCAGGATAAGTTTTTCCGGCTTCCACTCGACGATTTTACGTACAGCGGGAACGATGATCTCGGTCAAATAGCCGTTGGTAGGGAAATGCAGGAGCAAGAGATTCGGGCAGGAGGCAAGGATGATCTCGACGATTTCCAGAAAATCCTTGCGCAAAAAAACTTCTCCACCGGTCAAATCGATCCAAGAAAAATAGGGGGCCTTTTTGAACAAGAGTTCGATCTCAGTCGCGGAGAGTTCATTTTGAGGGGGTTTCCGCCAGATATTGCAGGTCTGGCAGCGGTAATTGCACTTGGAGGTCAGTGAAAAGGTGAGCTTATAGGGTTGGCTTGGTCGCCCTAGATTGGCCTTGAAAATATTTTTTGCCAGGAAAGCATATTTATTAATATTCAATTGCGGAACTATTTTAGAAAGCGATGTTGAGTTCTTCGTTTCTGGTCATGATAACCCCGCAGGCCGACATTTGAGGAAGGACGCCTTCTTTCATGGAAATATTTTATCATATATGTAACTGGATTTCAATTGAAGTTCACTGTCCGAACGCTCCTCCATATTGTCCGCTGAGTGCGACTATGCTAAAATGCGGTTTGATGAAGGAGATTTCATGAAAAAGCTTTTATTGCGCTTTTTTCTTGTTTTCATAGCGACAGCGTTAACACTCGTCTGCGTCGAAGTCCTGGTCAGGGTTTTCTGGAACAAGCTTAACGGTCAAACCATCATCCCCCTGTCCCTGAAAACCCATCGTGTTGCGGCCAATCCGTTGATGGGCTATGAATTGGTGCCCGGAAGTGTTGCCTTCGAGGACGACGCCTGGTACAGAATCAATAAAGACGGCATTCGGGACAAAGATTACTCCCTGGCAAAACCCAATGGAATTTTCCGCATCGCCGCCGTGGGGGACTCCTCCACCTTCGGCTTTGGATTAGAACTGGAAGATACATGGCCCAAACAGCTGGAGAGAGAGTTGCAAAAGACTAAACCGCACGTGGAAGTGATCAACTTCGGCGTGATGGGCTACAACACCCCCCAGGAAGCGGAAAGGATCCAGGATAAGGTCCTGAAGTATTCGCCCGATTTGATCATCATCGGCTACAGTCTAAATGATATTGGCGTCTTTAGCCGCGAGCGAAGGGTCTTGGCCACGTATAAGGGCTACGATACCTTTTTAACCACAGGCAACAAATTTGTGGATGGGCTTCTGCCCCATTCTAAAACTTACCTGCTGATAAAAAATCGTTTATATTTGAAAAAAACCCATGCCGACACTCGCCCCCAATATTCCAAGGACGGCCTGAAGTATCTGAGAATAGGTTACAACCGCTATTTCATCTATGCTTACCAGGAAAAGGAAAATTGGGATATTTTGAACGCGGCATTCGAAAAAATCCGCGCCTTGACCCAGCCGCAAATACCGGTGCTGTTCGTTATTCACACTGAATTTACGGAAATGGATCAGTATTTATTCGCAGAAATTCATGAGATCGTGAAAAAACTCTGCCAGGATCATGGATTTCCGGTCTTGGACCCACTGAACGAAATGCTGGCGTATAAATCCCGGGACCTCAGGATCAGTGACTCCAATGTCCATCCCAATGCCTTTGGAAACAAAATCTTTATTCAAGCTATCGCCCGTTATCTGCAGAACGCCTCCATGGTGAAATGACCCTCATACGGAAAAACTCATCTTCCCCACAAAAGTCACGAAAAGCGTTTAACAGCCCAATATTATGTTTTGGATTTTTTAGCAATGACTATAAAAAATCCCCCTTCTCTATGTCCCTTAAATACCATTCCTATATTTACAATAAATCTTTCAAATATATTTCCTAATTTATCCGGTTTAAAAAGTCTTTCTGACTGACTCAAGCGTTTAAAGGGCACTGTTTTAGGTATGCTTTGAATGAATGTGAAGTTAGTGCGATCCAACCAATGTAAAACTTCTCCAACAGTATGCTTGGACTCGTGGGGATTCTTATATTGGTCCAAAAACCAAGCATTTTTTTTAGCCTGGCTAATATCTTTATCTGTTGCATGCCGATCCAGGATTTTCAATTTATCCTTTGTTAAGTTGAATATTTTCCGACGAAGATCGGTAGCCAATCTTCCGTATTTATGATAGAGACCTATCAATATGTATCCATTGGGTTTAACGAGATTGGCTATTGATTTGAACGCTAAAAAGGGGTCACTGGTATGATGGAGAACCCCGTTTGAAATCACCAAATCAAAACTTTGTGGTTTGAAGCATGGGAGAAATAGATTCATTTGATAAAAATGCGCTCTTTTTAAATCATTTGCTTCTTTAAATTCAGTGGCCATTTTTAATGAATTCAGGCAAATATCCGTCCCAATTACGGTTCGGTTGGCAACAGACAGGAAGTTTGTCAGTTGTCCAGTGCCACAGCCGCATTCCAAGATGCGAGTATTGAAAGGAATTTGATCATCCAATAATTTTGCAAAAACACCTTTTTTTGCTTTATCTATTAGACTTCCCACGTCGTCAAACTCATCGTAGTTGGGGAAAG
>Ga0315284_10016982_pt1 | contig 10313 bp, 8 predicted proteins | sample YL17G09_16_MG_FD_203696 | JGI IMG/M metagenome (GOLD analysis project Ga0315284, IMG submission 203696) | Sediment microbial communities from Yellowstone Lake, YNP, Wyoming, USA - YL17G09_16 | ecosystem: Environmental > Aquatic > Freshwater > Lake > Sediment | place: USA: Wyoming | collected...
TAACGTAAAGATCAGCCGCCGAGTTTACGAGGTCGGCTGCATCCGGTGGTTATGCATCTTCTATTCAATTTCAATTTTGGCGACTTCGATGCCACCCGGCAATCTCGAAGCTCACTTGCTTCCGGAGTCTTTACACTTTATGATCATGCTTCTGAAATGTTTAGTTATGCCAAAAGCTGTACCGTATCCTTGATTTTTTGTGGCTGAAACTACACCCATTGATTGGGCACCTTGCTCACCGCTAAGTTCCAAAATTTCATAGCCCCTATCTCCGCAGATTTCGCCAGCTTTTAGATAGCAGTCGGCCAACGTTGGATTATGCATAATAAGATGGTAGTCTGAATCCCCCGAACAATCTATAACATACCCTTTTTGTCCAGAACTGGTATAAGTTTCCTTTACTGTAACTACATTGGCGCACCCTGATATACAGACATTGAGAACAATGCCAATTGTAATGATATAAACCCTCATTCTCTCCATCGGGTCACTCTCCTTCTTACCTTATGTTAGGCATAACAATCATTCTACTGCAAGCTGTTATTTGTAAGAATCCTATCCATTCAACTGCTTTTTGTCAATGAAAAATCGAGAATGTGACGACCTTCTCGCATGGGGTCTGACAATGTAATCGGGTGTTTATCACAACTTGGGCATTTCTTGCGGGCGAACAATTTCTTAAAAATGAAATGTTATATTGCGTGTTCATAATTCCTAAGGTCTATTATTCTGAGCATCCATCATTGAGGATTTCCACCTAAACATCGCATGGAAAAGGTTCATACGCTTCTGAGGACTTCAGGAAGAAGTCCTTGCCTGACTTGACACTATCTGTAAGGTCAAGTCCTGATTTTCACACCTTATGCCTCCCGCATTTTCATCTTCCAGGTAAACGTAAAACGGGCAACCTCCTCTCCTGCCTTTGAATATCCAACCGTTTGGCACAATACCTCCTGAGGTTCCCCCGTTTTTATCGCCTTTTTTACCGTTTCGGCAATGCGCTTTCCGTCATTACAGACAAACGTCGTAAGATCCTTGGCTTTGGCAACGAACTCTCCGGAACAATCACCCACAATGATGGAAACAGATGGGTCGAGTTTATAGGTGTACATCATAACCAATACACCGGTGCTCGCCTCCGCCGCCATACCCAATACTGCCCAGAACGTCGACTTGAAAGGATTTTTGTTGAGCCATCTATAAGGAACGGAAACTTTACACGATTTTTCATTTAGTTCTCTGAGTCTCATTCCTATCACGAAGTTTATAGGCACCTGGAAAAGTAGCGCGATCTTGAAGAGCACGCGGTTGTTCAAAACCCGCTGAACAAACTTCAATTTCTTCTCATCAAATTGAAAATCCATCGCCTTCCTCGCATAGGTTCTTGTTTCGTGCTTGTCGTGAACTGCGCGCTACCGCTTCCTTCGTTATGCCCATCCTTTTCCTGCGGGTAAAATCCGTTAGTTGGCTTTGTCAAATGTCCATATTTCACCGATGTCCCGAGCGTTCCCCATGAACCTGCAGCATACTAAGACGGGTAAAAACCTGTTATGAAAGTGTTGCCAGTTCTTTCTCGACTTTATCGGCCCATCCATCAGCACCGCATCCTTTGCAACTCAACCCTTTAGGGTTGGATTTGTCATAAAATCATTCCCTGTCTGTCTGTTTGTCCAGAGGGGATTTGGTCTTAGGAGTCATAACTTCCAGAAAAGCCCCAAGTTTTCCTCGTTCCTGCAAAATTCGGCTACCAAATTCCCTTGCATCAGCCGGAGGTTCAGGAACCTCTACACTCCTTTCCAAGTGTCTCGCATCGTTTGGACATCCCGTAACACACAAACCACATCCAATACATCGCTCGATTTTCATGACCGGTTTTTTATCCACCATCTCGATCGCCTTCATAGGACATCTTTCCTCTGCGCATTTCCCACACCCAGAGCAATGTTCCAGGTCCCAAGCGGGTATGAAGGCGGAGCGAGTCAGCGCTCGGGGATTGCCGAATTCCTTCACAGCCCGCAAAAACTGGCAGCAACATGGACAACAACTGCAGATAAATTCTAGCCGATCCCGAGTGTTGTTCACTTGGAGAACCAGCCCAGCTTTATTAAACTCCCTTACCCTCTGCTTCATTTCCTCCTTAGTAAGATACCGGGCGAATCCACGTTCTACTAGGAAATTACATGTATCATCAAAGATCATACAGCCTTCCCTCGTTGCGTCACATTTCTGCTCAAGTTCACGACAGGCACAGTGGGCAATACCCACTATCTTGGCCCGATTAATCATTTCGTATATTTTCTCATACGGGAGGACTCCAGGACTGTATTCGATTTCCTCCTGAATGGGAATGATTCGTGAAATTGTAACTGGGCTTTTCATCCCCATGCCTAATCTGCGGAGATATTTCTTCCAAAAAGGAGTGAGCTTATTTATGGTTTCGTCGTGAATCCCTTTCCTAAAAGGATTTTCGAAAAGGCGCACCATATCGAAGAGGGCGTAACCCCATACACCATCTTTCTTACGTGCGAATACCAGACCCTTATCCGCAAGTGACTCAAGCCTTCCTTCAGCCTCTTGAAAACTTACCCCGGCTTTGTCAGCAATTTCTTGGACAGTAAAAGGGCGAAAGCCGAGTCCCAGTGCAACTCTGGCTTCTTCTTCTGTGAACAGGATTTTAAGAATCTCAATAATCTCGGGGGCAGGAGGACAACCAAACGGATGACTGTCCAAAAGTGCTCGTAGGCTTTCGTATAGGTTAATTGCCATGCCAATTACCTCCCTTCGATAGTTTTCTAAGGTCAAACAAATTTTGTCATGAAATCATGGTCAGTTCTTTCTCGACTTTATCGGCCCATCCATCAGCACCGCATTCCTTAAAGATTTCTATTGCTTTTTTCAGGTTTTCACTGGCTCTCGGTTTATTTCCTGCTCTTCTAAACAACTCACCACAAAGCGCATAATCTTTAGCCAAATCCCACCTTGTAACGTTTTTAGTATCGGCTTCTATTGCTTTCTCAATCCAACTCTGTGCCTCGGATGTTTCTTGATTTTGCATATTTAAAAGAATCTCTGCGATATATCTTCGGATGCAACCTTCATTGATTCTTAATTTGTTATACGCCACGTAATCATAACAAGGTTCTAAATCGATGGCCTTCTCATTTTTCATCACCCATGTAAGGGCTAGACATATTTTGCTTAAGTTAAGCATAGATGGAAGACATTTACTATGTTCGAAAATTCTAATTGCTTCTTCGTAATAATGCCCAGCTTTTTCATAATCAAATAATTCAGAATAGATATTGCCTAAATAAAAATGAGCCTGAGCATTGCAGATGAAAAAATTGATCTCTTCATTAAGGTCAACCGCTTTTAGAAGATGTTTTTCAGCTTCTTCTAAATATCTTTTTAGATAACAAGACAAGCCATGTAGGGTATAGGCCACTGCCTTTGAATATATATCGCCGCTCTCCTCGGCTATCTTAAGGGCCTCCTCGCTGGTCTTGTAACCCATTTCAATTGTACCCCATTGGTTATAAACCCGGTGACTTAAGGAACCTTTCACGACCGAAGTCCCCCATATATTTTTTGCGGCTACATTTATATCAAGAGCCCTTTCGAAGTGATATAATGCCTTTTCAAAGTCACAACAGAAAGAATAAGAGTATCCAAGCCATTGGCTCGCAAAAAACTGGCCAACATTGTCGCCTATTTCTGAAGAGATTTTTAAAGCCGCCTCCAAATATTCAAACGCCTTAGGAAAGTCTTCTTCAACCCATTGGCTGTAAGTTCCTAATATGGTATGTATCTGGGAAATCCTTTTTTTATAGCCACTGCGGAGGGTTAACTTGATAATAGGATCTATTGCCTCTTTCGCTTCTACAAAGTAAAAAAGTTGAAACATATAAAGTCCGAGAGCCGTCCTTGCGTCAATAATCTGTTTTTCAAAATCCTCTGTCTGTGGTAATTCCTCAATACATGCTACTCTCTTCTTTGAATAGGCAATCGAATCATTTAAAGAGGCTGCCTTTTCGGCCTTCCTGCTTGCTAACCTCGAATATTCAGCCCCTTTCTCATAATTCTCACCCAGAAAATAGTGCTCAGCCAAAACTTCATAATTCTCACTCAAATTATCTTTATACAATTCCTCGATAGCCTTCCCTATCATTCCATGAAGTTTCTTCTTTCTCTTGGCCAATATCGAGTCATAAACCGCTTCACGGGTCAGAACGTGTTTAAAGATATAATTGGAATGAGGATATATGCCTCTCTCATAGAGAAGTTCCGAATCTTTGAGTGCAGATAGGTGTGAGAGTAATTCTTTTTCAGGGAGGCCTGTTACACGATTTATCAATGGATAGCTGAACTCCCTTTCAATGGCAGACCCCGTCTGAAGCACTTCTTTCGCTCTTTCAGGCAAGGAGTCTACTCTTGCCACGATCACATCCTGGATTGTAGAAGGAATGGTCAAGTGTTGGATATCTTTTGATAATCGATACACGTTTTCTTTCTTTTCTATAATTTTTAATTCATTAAGGGACTTTATAAACTGCTCAATGAAAAATGGAACTCCTTCTGTTTTCTCAAGGATTAACTCTTCAAGCGCCTTTTCAATTTCTTTTGTCCCTAAAATATGGGTTGCCATCTCAAGGCCTTCCCGGTTGGAAAGCCGATGTAAAGTTAGTTGATTGTGATAGGACTTTGCCCCCCAGGTGTGAACGAACTCAGGCCGATAGGTGAATATCAATAAAACCCTTGATCCTGGGATGCTCTCTAGATGACTTCTTACTACATCCTCAGAACTCTTATCTATCCAGTGTAAGTCCTCAAAGGCTATAATCAGGGGTCGCAACTCGGAACCCTTAAGAACAATCCGCTTGATTGCCTCAATAATCCTATTTTTCCTTGCCTCAGGACTCATGGGGATCCGATCAATACCACTATCTTTCACCGATAGAAGCTCAAGAAGATAGGGAAGAGTTGAGGTTTCATCGACCTTCATTATTTTCAGACCCCTTTTGACCTTTTCTCGGATCTCCGAATCCCTTTCTCCCTCTTGTATATCAAAGTTTGACTTCAAGATATCTATCACTGGATGATAGGCTGCCCCCCTGCTGTAAGAGAGGCACTTTCCCTCCAAAAAGTTAACATCCTCATTAGCAACAACCTTTCTAAATTCATATAAAAGCCTCGACTTACCACAACCAGCTTCAGATACAATGGAAAAGGCCTGACCATTACCTAACTTGGCTCGCTCAAAACCATCGAGTAAAAGCTCAAGTTCACGCTCCCTTCCCACAAGAGGAGTCAAACCCCGCTCTGCACTGACATCAAACCTTGTCCTCCTGGTACTGGGAGCAATTACTTGATAGACCTTTACAGGCTCTTCTTTGCCTTTGACTGCTATGGGACCAAGAGATTCGCAACGAAAAAGCCCTTCGGTCAGCTTGAAGGTCTCTTCGGTCACAAAGGTTGTACCAGGTTCTGCTAAACCCTCCATCCGAGAGGCCAAATTCACCGTATCCCCTACGGCCTTAAATTCAACCCGAAGGTCATTGCCCAGTGTACCTACAATTACAGGCCCTGTATGAATACCAATCCGCATCTTGATGGGAGGCATTTTCTTTTCGCTTTTGAGCTGATCGCTGAACTTACTTATTTCACGATGGATAGCTATGGCTGACCGAATAGCTCTTTGAGGAGCATCCTCCAAGGCTATCGGGGCCCCAAAAAGGGCCATAATCCCATCACCAGTCAGTTCATTGACTGTCCCCTCATAATCATGAACCTTGTGAATGAGGATTTCGTAGACCTGATCCATTACGGAATACATTTCTTCGGAACCGAGCTTTTCAGTAAGGCTGGTAAACCCCTCCATGTCGCAGAACATCACTGTAACTTGCTTTCTCTCACCCTCAATCTTATCTCTTTGTGCCAGGATCTTCTGAGTTAGGTCCTTAGGAAGGTACCGTTGAATCTTGGCAAGCTTTTCGTCAAAGGAGAGTTCCTTAGGGATTGGTTTTGAGGGAAGACCTAAATCGTGGCCGCACTCACCACAAAATTTGAATTGAGGGGGATTTGAAGAATTGCAATGGGGGCAGATCTTTTCTAATTTAGCACCACACTCCCCACAAAACTTCAAGTTTTCAGTATTTTCGGTCTGACATTTTGGGCATTTCATTTTTGGTCTCTCCTTCGGAAGAGATCCCATGAGCAATTTTTTAAGATTGAGTTTGGTTGGAAGTTTAACCTGAGGTCTTACGATCTGATCAAAGACTACTCCTTTGGAACAGAAACGTCAACAAGAATTAAGGATTATCACTTAAAGGTTGTATGGTGGGATAAAAATGCAAAAACAACATTTCAGGAAGAATTCCTCTTTTTTCTAAGAAGCTCCGGGCCTCCTGCTGGGTTATACTTTTTTGAAGTTGGTTCAAGATCCGGTCGTGCGGTGACTCGATCCCGATGAGAAAGACCTTGAAACCTGCTTTCTCTGCCTTGTCAAGGACCCTGGGACGCTGCGCGATATCAATCCGGGCCTGGACAACAAAAATAATTAAATTTGAATATTTGCTTTTTGAACAAATTTCGTTATAATTTTGTGTACTTATCTACACTTCGAGAAACGGAGGAGGATAATGAGGATCGTAAAATCAAGGGGGTCAGAGATATTTGATATTGAATTGGAGAAAGACCTTCTGGCCAAAAACAGAAGTTTGGCAAAAGAGAATAGGGAGAGGCTTGATCGGGCGAACATATTGGCTATTGATATTATGGGTTCGATTGGATCGGGGAAGACTTCTTTGATCAAAGCAATTCTAAAAAGAATTGGAATGAGCAATTCAGTCGCAGTTATTGCAGGGGACCTTACCACGACCATTGATGCAGAAAGAATCGAGGCAGAAGGAGCTCGTGTTATTCAGGTCAATACAGGAAAGGAATGTCATCTTGATGCCAACTTAATACATAAGGCGTTGAATAGGATGGAGTTGGATGGCGTCAAATTGCTCTTCATTGAAAATGTGGGAAACCTCATCTGTCCAGGAGAATTTCCTTTAGGTGCCCATAAGAGGTTGGTTATTACATCCGTGACCGAAGGGCCCCACACTCTTATGAAACATCCTTATATTTTTAAGGAAGCCGATGTCATTGTGCTCAATAAGATCGATTTGGCTAAAGCAATGAAAGTGAATCCCTCCCAATTGGAAAGGGATGCCAAAAAGATCAACCCTCATGTTCCCTTTGTTAAGACGAATGCTTTGAGTGGAATGGGTATATCTAAAATCATCAATGCTCTTAGATTGAAAACCTAACCATGCACGAATTTTCCATATCCAGCGAAATTGTAAAAACTGTTCTCGATACCGCAGAGAAAAATAATGGGGAAAAAGTCCTTTCTGTCCAGTTAGAGATTGGCGAGTTAACCCATCTCAATGGGGAACAGGTCGCCTTTTGGGTCAAAGAATTATTCAAAGATTCGGTGGCTGAAGGTGCAGAAGTAAAAATTAAAGCGATCAAAGCCCGCATCCACTGCAGGGCCTGTGGATACAAGGGGGGAATCAGGTCTGACCGAGAGGATTCATTCCAACACTTAGCTCTCCAAACTTGTCCCAAATGCAATTCTTTCCAATTTATGATTGAAAAAGGGCGAGAGTGTTTTCTTAGGAGAATTCAGGTAGTGGGATAGTAATGAATTCTATTGATTTGTGATTGAAAGAAGGGACACCCCTGAGGTGAGCCACAAGCGCTTCTCACCCTCGGTCAGTGGACGCGCTTCTTGTACCCTGTAATGCAGATGTTCAAATGAGTGACAGTGCATATTACGAACACTGTCCCTTATCTATTTAGATGCTAACAACCGGTCCAGCTTCGACCTGACCTGCATCCCTATCATCTTACCTACGCCCAGCTTGCCTCGGGCTTTCCCGAGCTTGACATTGGTTTCCACGAAATCCTTAGGAACATAGGGCTGTTTCGTTTTGGGCTTGCGCATGAGAGAAAGCGAGTGGGTGGGACACGTGCTAACACACAACCCGCAACCGATGCACCTATTCAAATCCAAGACCGACTTCTTATTGTCTATAGAAAGGGCTTCCATCTCACAGCGCTTGACACAAGTTCCACAACCTTTGCATGTTTCGGTATCGAGGCTGGCCACAAAAGGACTTGAAACTAGACTGGCCGGATGAGGATAGCGTTTAATACTGCGGAGCACGCCGCAGCAACAGCCACAACAGGTTCAGATGAAAGAGGCTTTCTTAGCGTTGGATGGTTGCAGGATAAGTCCGACTTCCTCGGCACGTCGGAGGATCGCCAGAGCTTCCTCCATGCTGATGGGCCGGCCCCTGCCAGTGCGCACCATGATTCTAGCTGCCGTTCCAAAGCTTAGGCAGCTCTCCTCAGGCTTCTCGCAACCTTTACCCATTATGCGCATCTCCTGCCGGCAGATGCAATTGGCCACAGCAAATGTCTTGTGGGTCCGCACCAGTTCCTCCGCCCGCTCGTAGAGCATCACCTCAGTTTGCGAGTTGATGCTCTTCCCCACAGGGATCGTTCGTAGTTGGGGCACTCCTGATCCAATGTTTTGTTCGGTGTAGAAGGGCAGGTACTCTTCGAAATCTTGGATAAGTTCTCGGCTCAGTCTATTCACCTGGCCTTCCCAGAAGCCGACGATGAAATGCTGGGCCATGTACAAAGGTGATTTGCTCTTTGGATAGACTCCGGAGATAAGGCCAGTCTTAACCATCTCCTCTAATCGTTGGGAAGCCTCCTCGACTGGGATCTTGGCTCGGCGAGCAATCACTCGTGGTTCCTCAGGGATCAGTGTCAGGTGGACCGCAAGTTTGGCGTCTTCAGGGGTAAAGAGCCGGCGTAGAATTCGCATTTCCACACCACTTTCAGTCCGTGGGAAACCTCCTGGCAGATTATCTAGATGTTCAGCCAATCTTTCATAAATGTCTGTCGCCATAATAACCCCCTTCCGAGCCCTTTATATTTCCTCGCTCTATGAGCCAGAATATTTGATTAAAATGTACCACGGGCACAATGTTTGTCAATCCCAAAAACTAATTGTGAAAATTATCTTTTTAAGGATTATCGCTTGAAATCTGCTGTGATGATCTGGATTCTCGCCTTGAGGACTTCAGGAAGAAGTCACCATCGCACTTGACAATGTCTGTATAGTCAAATCATGACTTCCACACCTCATTCTGGCAGCAGGGCTTTCTGCTACTTGTCAGAAGGCTTTAGCCGCGGTTCTGGATCTAGGGTATAGTATTTTTCAGGCATCTTGGGTTCTGACAGAATCGCTAAGTTTGGTACAGGGTATCGAAAAGCGCCCTGTTCCCTAACATGCTGCAATCCATTCATGACATTTTCAAATTTCGAATAGGGAATCGCAAATGACATCTCGTGATCTTGAGTCCCTGCGAATATCCTTTCGCCAGGACCCGGAATCATGTATGTGCATTCACCTGACTGGAGAACCCCGGCAATCCAAGTCGCGCAACCCCCACGACCAGCACTGGATGACCTTACCCCAGGCCCATGCCCAAAGTTAGCCCCCTGGATGAGAGGGAGTATCTGTGCTGGGTTGCCATACACGACCGCAAGATCCGGCTCAAAATCGCATCGATTCGCAGGACACAACCAGGTTTCACGAATTGAATCCACTGGCCATCTTGAGAAGGATTGTTCCATTTTCTTCCCACATTCATCTCGGTCTTGATAGAAGCCAGCAATCGCTCCATCAAGAAATGTATCTGGAGCGATATGGCCCAGAAAAACCGAAGCGAGTGGGCATGCGTGATCCTCCTTTTTGAAAGCGATCGTCCAACCCAAAGTTCTGGCGATAGTCATTCCTTGACATGCAGCAATCCTGTGGCCAAAGTCCTTAAGAGGGTATTTTGTCTTTAGTGGAGGGGTCTCCGCCTCTTTGACCAGCTTGATAGCAACCGGTATGGTTGGTACTTTTAAATACTTCTCGATTACCATGGAAAATTCCTCAATGCCTTTTTTCATTGTTAACTCCTCCATAAGTTAGCTACGCTTGTGCAACCCGTATAAGGTGTAAAATTTCAACGGGCCTAGAGCATCCTTTTTTGCAACCTGTCAATACTGGACTTCATGAAGCACTGCTAAAATTAAGTGATGCGTTCAAAAAAAGCAGCTCCTTTAAAGTGATAATGCGGAGGTGACTCCGTGGCAACGGGAGGCAGTACTGACCAAGATGGAGCGGCCTGAATTTTTCTTTCTTTTAATATCCTCCAGCAAGTCCAACAACGCTTTTGGCTGAAATCCACCTATCCCTGGTC
>Ga0315284_10016984_pt1 | contig 10313 bp, 13 predicted proteins | sample YL17G09_16_MG_FD_203696 | JGI IMG/M metagenome (GOLD analysis project Ga0315284, IMG submission 203696) | Sediment microbial communities from Yellowstone Lake, YNP, Wyoming, USA - YL17G09_16 | ecosystem: Environmental > Aquatic > Freshwater > Lake > Sediment | place: USA: Wyoming | collected...
CTCTCTCTCTCTCTCTCTCTCTCTCTCTCTCTCTCTCTCGCGCGCGCGCGCTCGCTCGCTCTTTCTTCTCGAGGTCCAAAAAAGGCGAACAAGAAAAACTCAACCAACCAAAAAAAAAAAACTGAAAAACGAAACTCGAACTTTTTCACAAAAAAGGCCGGAGCTCCTCCATCGTCGTCTCCGGCACCGACGTCCGCCGCCCTCGGGGCCAGCTCTCCAGTGGCGTCTTTGGCGCCTCGATGGCGGTCGACTTCGAGCTCGAAGTGGGGGCGGTCCTCGGAGGGCCTAGTAATCCTCTGGGCGAGGCCGTCGAGCTGGCCAGGGCCGAGGACAGGATTTTCGGTTTTTGTTTGTTGAACGACTGGAGCGCTAGGGACATCCAGAGCTGGGAGATGGTGCCCCTGGGCCCCTTCAACGGGAAGAACTGGGCGACGACAGTCTCTGCTTGGATTGTGACCGCGGAGGCGATGGAGCCCTGGGTGAGTTTTTTCATGTATTTGTTTTGGACTTTCTTTTCGGTTTTTTTCTGTTCTTTTTTTTGATGGGGAAAAAAAACTCACTCTCTCTCTCTTTCTCTCTCTCTATCTCTCTCTTTCTCTCTCTTTCTCGACTTCCTCTTTCAAATCCCCTTCAAAAAGCGGACGAGCTCAGTCCCTCAGGAGGACCCGAGGCCGCTGCCGTACCTCGACGAAGAAACCGCGAACCTTAGGAGCCGAAGCGCGCTCGACGTCTCGCTCGAGGTCGAGGTCAAGACGACGAGCTCCTCCTCCTCCTCTTCAGCTTCTTCGTCCTCCTCCTCCTCCCCTCCTTGCCCCGGCTGCGTCGTCTCCCGCTCCAACGCCAGGCACCTCTACTGGTCCTTCCCACAGATGGTAACGCACCACTCGGCCGGGGGGTGCCCGCTGCTCCCCGGCGACCTCCTCGGGAGCGGGACCGTGTCGGCGCCAGGGGGCATCGACGGCGGCGGGCTCGGCTGCCTGCTCGAGATGACGAGGGCGGGGAGGGAGCCTCTGAGATTGGCGTGCGGGACGACGAGGACGTACCTCGAGGACGGGGACGAGGTGGTCTTGCGGGGGAGGTGCGAGGCGAGGGGCGGGGTGGGGCGGATAGGGTGGGGCGAGGCGAGGGGGAGGCTGCTGCCGGCACTCGCTTTGAAATGATTTTTTGTACTCTTTTGAAAAAAAGAAGTGTTCCTCTCTTGTTTACAATTCATTTGCCAGTGCTGGATTTCTTCATACGGCTGCTGCCGTTGCTGCTGCTGTTCCCTGCGAGCCGCCTCGCAGCGGCGGCCGCGGCGGCAGCAGCCGGCGGGACCCGCTGCTGCTGCCCCTGCTGCTGCTGCTGCCCCTGCCGCTGCCCCTGCTGCTGCTGCTGATTTCGGCCCGTCTCCGGGGCGGCACCGCACGAGACGAACAGCGCTTTGAGCCTCCCGGAGACCGTCCTCGCCAGCGACGCGTCGGAGGGAGGAGGGCGGCTGCCTCCTGCTCCTCCCACCAGCCGGTTCCATCTGCTGCCGGCGCTCCGCGCCGCCGCGGCCCTCGCAGCCGCCGCCCGCTCTGCGCAGCCGTGGTCCGTCGCGTGCCTGTGCCTCAGGCACGTCGTCGCGCCGCAGCCCTTGCACTCGTACTTGTTGGAGGGCCCGAGCCTCTCGCGGCAGTTGGGGGAGGGGCAGCGTGCCTTGCTGTGGACGCGGTCGTAGTTGGAGGGATCGCAGTCCTGTTTTCGAGCGGAGGGAGGGGCGGGGCGAGGGAGGGAGAGCGGGAGAGGGGGGAGAGATTTTTTTAGAGGTTGAGTTTTTTTTTAATTTCCGCGAGCGAGCGAGCGCACCGTTCTCTCTCTCGACTTCCCTCTCTCCCTCTCTCTCTCTTTATGGTTTCTACTCACCTTGCTCCTCGCGTGCGCGTCGAACGCTGCTGCGGCGGCCTCCTCGGTCAGCTCCCTCTCGCTGCCCTTCGAGGGAGGGAGCTTGACGGCCCTGGCGCAGACGGGGCAGACGAGCACGCGCGCCGACGCCGGGCCGCACGCCCCGCCGTGGTCCCTCCTGTGCTCGAGGCAGAAGACCCCGGCGCAGAAGCTGCAGCGGAACGGGAGGAAGTCGCGCGTGCCGCATCCTGGAGAGGCGCAGACGGTTCCCAGGGAGAGGAGGTCGGCCCTCGAGAGGTCGACGTCGGGCGAGGAGGAGGAGGAGGGGGGCATGCTCGCGAGAAGGGGTTGAGGGAAAGAACGAAGAGGAAGACGGTGGGAATGAAATCGAGGGGAAAAAAAGTTTTCCGTTCGATCTTTTCCGCGGCTTCTGGCGTCCCGTGTCCGAGGCGTTGAGGTTCCGTGACTTCAGGCAGGGGTGCCTTCAAGTGTTTCCTGAGGATCCCGAGGGATCACAAGAGCAAGGGAAAGACGACAAGTGAAAGTGCGAGAGGAGGGGACGCGACGCTTTTCGATGGCGGGACAGCGTGAGCGAGAAGCGAAAGAGTGACCACAGTCAAAGAGAGAGAGTCTCTCTGAGAGAAAAAAAAGACAAAAAATCGCTCTCACTTCTCTTCTTCTTTTCTCAAGAGACCCTCTGTTCTGCCTCTGCGCATCTCTCCCACTTCAAGACGATGTCTCTCTCCGCGAATTTGAAGCGATATGCCACGCCGAGCAACGTGACGAGTGCCGCTGGTTGGGGCGGCACAGCGGCGGTCGCGGCGCTGTTTTTGGTGCAGGTGCGTCTCTCCGTCGATTGGGCCTCCCGGGCCGCCGTCGGCCCATCGCCCTCCGTCGCCCTCGCCAGTCTCGACCTCAACCTCAACCTCGAAAAAAGAAAACGCAAACCCTTTCAACAACAGCCCTTCGACTTTATCAAGCGGGCCCTCTCCGGCTCGAGCGAGGAGGCCAAGTAGAAAATAAAGTAATTTCAATCAGTGACGCGTCCAAGAGCGTGTAAAAGAAACAATGTGAAACGCTCCAGCGCCGAAAAGGAAAAAAAACGTTTTCTCGTTTTGTTTCCACGAAACTCCGCGTCGTTTTCCCCTCTTTCCTCGTTTCCTCTCTCCTCTTTCTCCCTCAGTTCATCCCGGCCGCCCAGGCGACCACCCCCAGAACGCCGCCCCCGAGCACCGCGAGCGGAACGGGAACTTTCAGCACCTCGGTGACCGCGAAGACGGCCATCCCGATGGACACGGTCGCGTTCGGGAACGGGCTCGCAGCCCTCAGGGAGATCGCGAGCGAGATCGCCGCCGAGGTCACGAGCCCCACCGCGGCGGCGTTGAGCCCCGGGAGCATCCTCCTGTAGACCTGAAAGTGCCTGAAGCTCGCCCACCACGGCAGCAGGCCGTAGAAGAGGAGGATTCCCGGGGAGTTGAGGCCGAGCCACCCGAGAAAGGCGCCGAGGACGGCGTTGAGGCTGCCGTTCTTGCCCGAGGATCCGGCGCCGGCGACGGCGCCCAGGTAGGGAGCGAAGTTGAAGAGCGGTCCCGGGAGAGCTGGAATCGCGTTTGTTTCGTTTTTTTTTGAAAGGGAGGGAAGGGGAAGGGGAAGGAGAAGAGAGGGAGAAAAAGAAGAAGTGAGAGAGAAAGAGAGAGAAGAAATGAAGAGAGAGGGCGAACGGCGAAAGAAAGGGGAAAAAAGAGAATGAAAAGAAAACGACTCGCCTTGCACGACCGAGAGGCCCAGGTAGAAGTCCGAGCTCGAGACCCAGGTGTCGGGAGAATCGACGCATTTGGGAGGGCTGACCGAAGTGTCGCAGTCGCGCTGGACGACGTCTTTGTAAAGTAAAGGGATGACGACCTGACCGCCTGTTTTTTTTTTTTTTTTTTTGAAAGACGAAGAAAGAACGAGATGAGAAAAGAAAAGAAAGCCTCGGCCCCGACAAGACGAAAAAACATTGGGGGAAAAACATTGGGGGAAAAAAACTCGCCTCCGAAAATCATCGACCCGGCCCGGAACATCGCGGACCACAGATCGAGTCCCATCGGGAAGTCGGGCACTTTGCTGGCGGCGACGAGCGTCGCGACGAGGACCGCCGCCCACAGCACGACGACGAGTGCGCCGGCGGCCCGGGGGAGGCTAAAGCGCTCGACGTGCGCCTCGTCGTCCCCCGAGGTCTTGGCCGCCATGTCTTTCCTCCGGTAGGCATTGACGGCGAGGGTCACCAGCCCCCCGGCCAAGATCAGGACGGGGAAGAGCCAGATCTTCACCGTGTAGAAGGTGACGACGGCCGAGGCGGCGGAGAGCGACAGGAGGAGCCCGTCGCCGCGGCAGGCGCCGCGGGTGAGCGCGAACGCCGACGCGGCGACGAGGGCGACGCCCGCCGCTCCGAGCCCCGCCGTCGCGCCCCGGAGCCACGGCGCGGGCGTCTTCAGGAAGCTGGCTGCCCCGACCCCGACCAGCGTCATGATGACCAGCCCGGGCAGCTGGAACAGCAGGCCCGTGAGCATGCCTCCCAGGGTCCCCTTTTTGATGATCCCGATCCTTTTTTAATGTTCATTTTTTTTTGTGCGTGTGTGCGTGAGATCGAGGGTCGTAAAAAGTGAGCCAAGAGTGCGCCTCTCTCTCTCTCTATCTATCTCTCTCTATCTCTCTCTCTCTCTCTCTCTCTCTCTCTCTCTCTCTCTCTCTCTCTCTCCCTCCCCTCCTCCTCTCTCCGAACAACAGCCCCCCTCCAAAATAACTCGCTCACCCGTACGCGAGCTGCGTGCTCGAGGGGCCGGGGACGCACTGCGCCAGCGCGAACAGCTCTGCGAACACCGACGTCGACAGCCAGCGCCGCTTCCCGCCCTCCGTGAAGAGGAGGACGAATTGCGCTACGTGCGCCGACGGCCCACCGAAGGCCGTCCAGCCCAGGATCGCGAAGTCGCGGGCGAGCTGCGCGTAGGTGGCCGGGAGGAGGGACAGGGGGAGCGGGGCGGCCGGGGAGGAGGTCGAGGGGGGGGCTTCCTCAGCGGCAGTGGCGGCGGCCGGGCTCGAGTTGGCAGGAGGAGCGGCGGCGGCGGTCGAGGGAGGTTTTCCTGAGTCTTTCAGGGGGGCATCTTTCTCGACCTCGAGCGAGGAGGAGGGCGCGGGCTTCCTTCCTGCGTTTGGAGGGGGGGAGGGAGGCAATGAAAGAGAGTGAGAGAACGAGAGAGAGGAATAAGGAATAGGAAGAGCAGCGGCTTGAGAAGCGGGGGTCGACGACGATGGAAAGAAAAAAAACGGTATGATCGGTGTCGTCGCGTCGCTTCCTCTTCAGAGCTCCGGCGCGCAGATCCTTGACTCAGAGGCGAGACGCACCCCACGGGACCATGCTGGGATAAAAAGCAGAGCCAGAAGAGGGGAGCTGCTCCGGTGGGTCGAGTGCGCTTGTTTTGATTCGTTTTTTTGCCTTTTTCTTTTTTTGAGAGTGCAAAAGTTGCTGTCGTAGGTTTCGCCGACCTCGGCTGTAGCAGCCTCTCTCTCGCCGACCTTGGAGCACTCTCTTTTGAAAGACAGCCAGCTCTCCCAATTTGCCCCGCGTCGGGCTCTCTCGTCTTTGAATTTACTTCGCAGTTTGCTCCTGGATTCTCCCACGAGCACTCGGTGCGTTTTTTGCGTCCGGCCTCACCCGCCCAGACGTGCCGCTTCTCCGGGCAGCGAGGAGCGCTGGGAAAGGCGAGCGACAGGAAGAGAGCGGGGCGCTTGCGCGATGACCGACGAGAGAGGTTCGAGAGATCGCTCGAATTGCCTCTCTCTCTTGGCGGGCGCGGGTCTTGGCGCCTTCCAGAATATCACTTGGCATCCTTTCCGCACCTGTAGATAGAGCCCGTCTCGTTCTGACTCCAGATACCGAAGAGAGGGTGGAGATAAAAGCGAGCGGAGGAAAGAGCGCGTGGGGGCGAGGCGCATTCGAGGATTGAAAAAAACGGTGTCGCGAGAGAGCACCGAAAACAACACAGGGAAGATGCTTCACTCAAAACTCTTCTCCCTGCTCTCTCTCTCTCTTTTCCTTCAAACCAACAGCCTCTTCTAGCCCCGATGAGGCGCACGCTCATGGGCCGCCGCGAGGCTCTGCGTCAGGTACGGAAAGCACGAAAGAGAGAGAGTTGGAGGAGCAAAGGAAGCGCTCTCACAGTCGACGCCCCTCTTCGTTTTTTCGAAATCGCTCCCCCGCTCGCTCGAACCAATGAAGAAAAAAGCCTGACCTCGACCTCCTCCTCCCTCCATTCCCTCCAAACGCACTTCTCCACGCTCCAGTCCCGAGGCTCCGGCAGCCAGGGCTCCTCGAGGCTCGTCCTCCCCTGCATCTCCGTCGCCTGTTTTCTGCTCTACCTGCAGCTCTCCGGCGGCGGAGGAGCAGGAGGCGCGAGCGTCGACGCCGCCGCCGCTGCCGCCGCCGCGAGCGGCGCCCGCCGCCACGACGCCGCGGCCTCCCTGACGCTCGCGGTGGGGAGGAGGCACTCGTCGTCGTCGCAGCGTCGCCACCACCCCCACGACCGCAAGATCTCCGCGGGAGGGAGCACTTCGACCTCCCTGCGCTCGTCCATGGCCGCGTCGGACGCCGCCGCAGCTGCCCTTCGCGCGCGGCTCCTCGCCCAAGCGAGCTCCTCGTCGGCGCGCTCGTCCTCGTCGGCGTCGGGCCCCGCCGCGCTCGCGTCCGCTGCCGGCGCCGGCGCCGCCGTCGCCGCCGTCAGGGCCCAGCAGCCCCTGGCCGCGGCCGGAGGGGCGGACGAGGTCGTCCGGAGGGCCGCGTCCGGGGCTGCGGAGGCCGCCGCGGCCGAGGCCAGGACGAAGAAGGCCGCCGCCGCCGCCTCGGTCCTGCAGCGCCCCACCGCCGACTCCGCCGCCGCCGCCTCCTCCGGCCCCCTCCTCGGCGGAGCCTCCCCCCTCACCGGCCTCCCCCTGCTGCCCGCCGCCGCCAAGAGGAACAGCGGCGGCGTCCTCCCGGCCGTCGCGACGGACAGGAGGGCGCAGCCGCTGGCCGAGCCGGCCTCCGCCGCAGCGGCCACCGAGGCCGCCTTCCTCTCGGCGACGCTGCGGGACCCCGTCGACCCAACGCCCCCGGCCGGCAGCGGGGCCGCCTCGCCCGACGAGGCTCGGAGGCTGGCCGTGCGGTCCGCGATGGCGCACAGCTGGGCGGGGTACGTGGCGCACGCGTGGGGCGCCGACGAGCTGGCCCCCGTGACGAAGCACGGCTACGAGACGTTTTGCTCGCTCGGGGTGAGGGAAAAAGCTGATCGTTTTGTTCTTTCTCTCTCCTTGCTTGTTTTTTTTGTCCTCGCTTCGCAGCCTCATTTTTCGTTTTTTATTTTTTTAGCCAGAGAATCGAGCGGTTTCCCTGGAAGCGATCTTCCGGAAGGGAAGAGAGACGCCCCTCGAGTTTGGAACCGGGAATGGAAACAAAAAACTCACGACTTTTACCCTCTCGAAACATAAAAAACTCCCAAAAATTCAAAAACTTCTCAAGGCCACGCTCGTCGACTCCCTCGACACCCTCTGGATCATGGGCTTCCGCAAGGAGTTCGACCGCGCCAAAGACTGGATCGTTAGCTCCCTGACCTTCAGGCCCGCCAGCGACAGGCAGTGCGGCCTCTCGGTCTTCGAGTCGACCATCCGGGTCCTCGGAGGCCTGCTGGCCGCGCACGACCTCAGCGGAGAGACCGCGTTTGTGTCCAAGGCGGAGGAGCTGGCGAGGGCGCTGGAGCCGGCGTACGACACGCCGCTGTTCTTCCCGCGGTCCGAGATCGGTACGTTTGTTTGTTTCTCGGGGAGGAGAGAGGACGAGAGAGAGAGGGAGGGGAACAAGGGAACGAGAAAGGGGGAACGAAAAACTCACTCTCTCCTCTCGACCTCGACCCAAAAAAACTCGAAAAACGAAAAACAAAAAAAAACAGAGCTCCAATCCGGAACCGCCCGCACCCCTCAGTGGATTGGCGGAGGACAGTCCGCCCTGCTCGCCGAGGTTGGCACCGTCCAGATGGAACTGCTCGCGCTGTCGGCCGCCACGGGCAACGCGAGCTGGGCCGCTCTCGGCGAGAGGGTGATCGAGGCCGTCGACCTCGCGCACCCTGCCGGCCGCGACGGAGAAAACGGCCTCTTGCCCATTTACGTCTCCCTGAACGACGCCTCCGCTTCCGGGCCCATCACGATCGGCGCGATGGCGGACTCTTATTATGAGTATCTGCTCAAGGTTTGGATCCTCAAGGGGAAGGTCAAGGGGGAGAGGTACCGCAGGATGTGGGAGAGGTGAGAAGAACGTTTTTTGAAGTTTTTGTTCTTTAGCTTTAGTTTCTTTCTTCTTCGACCTCTGCCGAAAATCTTGAAGAAGAAACTCAACCTCGCTTTTTTTCCTTCCCCTCTTTTCTCTTTCCTTTGAACGATAAAATTCAAACAGGTCGATGGACGCCGTGCTCGACGAGCTGCTCGCGACCTCGGAAAACGGCGGGCATGTCTACGTCGGGGAGAAGTTTTCCCTTGGGGTGCGTTAGACTTTCTCTTTCATTTGTTCCCTTTCTTTTCGGGTCCCCCCGCGGTCTCTTCTTCGAGCGTCGTCGAAAAACGAAACTCACCCTTTTTTTCTCGACATGTCCAAAAAACAATAAAAATAACCCAGGGAGCCTTCAACAAGCGCATGGAGCACCTGACGTGCTTCATCGCGGGTAACCTGGCCCTGGGCGTCATGCACGGGGCGATCGCGGATCCCAAAAAGGTGAGAGCCTTTTCATTTTCATTTTTTTTTCGACAGGAGAAATAAAGAAACAAAGAAGAGTTTCCTCTTTTCCTTACCGTAAACTTTCAATCCTCGCCTTTTTTCCCCACTTCCCCCCCCAAAAACAGTCCGAGCGCTACCTCGACGCGGCCAAGGGGATCACAGAGACGTGCTACCACATGTACAAGCTGATGCCGAGCGGTAAGAGAGGATGATATTGTTTTTAACATTTCTTTGTTTCCGTTTTTTTTCTTCGTCCGCAATTTATTCTCCTTCTTCTTCGTCTTTCTTCTCCTTCTCCTTCTCCTTTTTCTTCTTTCTCACCTCGTTCCACCTCTCTCTCTCCCCCCTCAATTAAAACTCAAAAAATCCCAAAATCGCAGGCCTCGCCCCCGAGTACGTCCGCTTCGACACCGCCCCCGCCGGCGCCGCCGCGGGCGCGCCCTCGATGGTCTCAGCCGACAACGCCCCCTACAACCTCCTGAGGCCCGAGGCCGTCGAGTCCCTCTTCATGCTCTGGCGCGCAACCGGGGAGCAAAGGTACCGCGAGTGGGGCTGGGAGATGTTCCAGAGCTTCGAGCGGCACTGCCGCGTCCCGGGGGGGGGCTACTCGGGCGTCTCCGACGTCCGCGAGGCCAACCCGAGGAAGAACGACAAGCAGGAGTCGTTCTGGCTGGCCGAGACTCTCAAGTACTTTTACCTGTTGTTCTCCGATGAAAGTGTCTTGCCGCTCGACGCCTTTGTGCTCAACACCGAGGCGCACCCTCTCAGGGTGCTCTCGTCCGCGGACGTCGGCGCTCTGACGAGCGACTTTGGTGCCAGCCCGGCGGGGCTCGGGCAGTACGTCAGCGGGGTCAGGGGAGGAGGAAGTGGGGGGAGCGGAGGGAGAGATACGCTCCTCGCGGACGTCGCCGCCAAACTAGCCTCCTCTTCCACAAAGTCCGTCGCCTGATTGATTCTTCGTCGGCGACGTTCTTTTTTCTCGTTGCTTCTTTGGCTCTCTCTGTGTTATTGAAACCAAGCGATTCCCCCGCGCTGTGTGCGTGGCGAGCTTATCAGGGGGGGGGGAGAGAAGAGGAGGAGAAGAAGAAGAGGAGAAGAAGGGAGGAGACGAGGTGGAGAGGAAAGAGCGAAAAACGAAAACAAAAGTCCAGAAAAAACAGCCACTCACTTTTTTGCTTCCGTTTTCATAGAGACATTTGGAAGAGTGACGCCGTGCTCTTTAGAACGCCGCTCTTCTTCTTATTCTTCTTCTTCGTCTCGAGCGGGATCTCCTCGACGTACGGCTCTCCGTTTGTTCCGCGCTTTTAGCTTTTTCCGTTGCTTCCCTCCTCCCCCGGCGGAGAACAAAGATGAGGTCGTCGACGCTCTTCTCCATCGCCGCGCTGCTTCTCGCCGCACTTTCCTCGTTGACCGGCGCCCTCGCCGCCGACGATGACCAGTCTGCTCCGCTCGCCGCGGCGGGCACGACGCCCAATAATCTTACCGGAGCAGGAGCCATGTTCGGGAACAAGTATCAGGGAGACGTGAGTCGGTTAGAGAGAGAGAAAGAGAGAGAGAACAACGGTTTTCGATGCGCGGCGACGCGCGACAAAAGAAAACGACGACGACCAAGGAGCGGAAAAAGAACTCAACCTCGTTCCTCTTTCTTTTTCCTTTCTCTCTCTCTCTCTCT
>Ga0315284_10016985_pt1 | contig 10313 bp, 10 predicted proteins | sample YL17G09_16_MG_FD_203696 | JGI IMG/M metagenome (GOLD analysis project Ga0315284, IMG submission 203696) | Sediment microbial communities from Yellowstone Lake, YNP, Wyoming, USA - YL17G09_16 | ecosystem: Environmental > Aquatic > Freshwater > Lake > Sediment | place: USA: Wyoming | collected...
CACGGCACCCCCTTCCCGTCATTGCTCCCCGCCTGACCGGTCAAGTGACTTCATGAAGGATCCCCCGCGCAGCGAGTATGCGCGGGGCGGGAACGCGCGTCAACCGGGAGGGTGAACAGTTACGCCTGTAGAGTATTGTATATAAATAATATATATTATATCTAATATATTGTAATAGTCTCGCGAAAACCGGACATTTGGGGACATCTGGGGACATCTGGAACAGTTGCGGGCATTGGGGTTCCGGCTCCGCCTGGTTAGGAGTAAGAGATTAGAGAAAGAGCAAGAGGTATGAAAAGGTAAACCGCCCGCATCCGGCGAATAGAAACCTCACACGAATTCGCGAGGTTTACCGATGGCTAAAAGCTCAGCCGGTTCACACTCCAAAGCTGCGGTCGCCGGGATGGTGCTCATTCGCGTGTTCCTCGGGGTGTTCTTTCTCTTCAGCGCCAGCGCGAAATTCATCACCTTCGCGGGGGAGAGCGACGCGCCGCGGACGATGATCCCTGCTTCGCCGGTCCCGGCGGCGAACACCACGGCCGCCGTGTCGCCCGCAACCCAGCCGGCCGTCACGCCGCCTGCAACCCGGGTTGTCCCGCCGCCCGCGACGGAGCCGGGCGGACTGTCGCCGAAACTGTTCATTGACGAGCTGCACAAAGTCACCATGCCGGACGGCGACTTCACCCGGGGCAACATCCTGCCCCAATACGCCGCATATCTGCAAAACGTGGTGTCGCCGCATGCCGGCGTTTTCGGCTGGCTGGTGATCATCGGCGAGGCGGCGGTAGGACTCTTCCTGCTTATCGGCATGTTCACCCGCCTGGCCGCGCTCATCGCCATGATCATCAGCATCGCGTATCTGCTGGCCACCATGCACTTGTACCCACCCCTCGGCCTGGCGGCCAATTCCGCGTTCCTGGCGATGGAGTTCAGCGTGTTCGCCAGCAACGCCGGCAAAACGGCTGGTTTCGACGGAATCTTTGGGAGAAAAGCGAAGAACGACGACGACGATTGATGCCCGCCCCGGGGTATAAGGTCCGCATGGCACATGCATTCGAGACACCCGTCCTGGAACGCCTGCCGCCGTCGCTGCCTGGCCTGCGGCACGCGCTGTCCACGCGGCATGGCGGCGCCAGCGAAGGCGCATTCTCCACGCTGAACCTGGGCTACCACGTCGAGGATGACCCGGTGCGCGTGACGGAAAACCGGCGGCGCTTCGCCGCGGCGGCGGGTTACGCTCCCGAAACGCTGATCACCGCCCAACAGGTGCACGGTGCGCGGCTGGCGTGGGTGGGAAGGGCCGACCGGGGCTGCGGCGCGCTGGACTGGGCGAGCGCGGTGCCGGAGACCGACGGCCTGCTGACGGCTGAACCGGGCGTGCCGGTCGCCATCCTGGTAGCGGATTGCGCGGCGATGCTGATTGCCGACCCGGTCCGCCGCGCGCTGGCGCTGGTGCACGCCGGCTGGCGCGGGGCGCTGGACCGCATCGCCTCCGCCGCTGTCCGCGCGCTGGCGGAAGCCGGCAGTCGGCCGGAGGACCTGCGCGTCGGCATCAGTCCTACCCTCTGTCCGGCGTGCCTGGAGGTCAGCGACGAGATCGGCGCCGCGGTGGCCGCGGAGTTCGGCGAAGCGGTCATCGACTTCCGCGAGAAGCCGCATCTGCGCATCCACGCCATGCTCGCCGCCGACCTGGCCGGCGCCGGCGTCTCCCCCGCGCAGATCGCCGCCCACCCCGACTGCACCCGCTGCCGGACGGACAAATATTTCTCCCACCGCGGGCAGGATGGGCGCGCGGGCCGGCTGGCCCTCGTCGCCTGGTGGGATTGAATCAGCTTTCCGCGTCAATCTCTTTGCGCCTTTGCGTGCACCCCCCCATCGTGGCAACAGGGAGACGGAATCGAATGTCGAATCGGAGATACATGCTTCTCGACAACATACCCTACACGCCGGATGTCGCGGCGCTGTATCAACAACTTCAGCTTGATCCGGAAAGCGAACTTGCCGCCGAGGTGGCGGAGCTGACCGGGCGGGCGGCGGGCGTGGGCCGGCCCAAGGTGCTGTTCCGCGAGGCCTATGTGCAGGAGCGCGGCGAGGACACGGTGGTCATCGACGGCATCACCTTCACCAGCCGCGTGCTGCGGTCGAACCTGGAGGGCGTGGAGCGCGTCTTCCCCTTCGTGGCGACCTGCGGCACTGAGCTCGACGCGCTGTCGGCCGGCTCGGACGACGAGTTCCTGCGCTTCGCGCTGGACTGCGTCAAGGAACACGCGCTGTGGGCGGCGATGGAGCACTTCCGCCGCCACCTGGAGGAGCGTTGCGGCCTGCTGAAGCTGTCCGCCATGCACCCCGGCTCCGGCGACGTGGACGTGTGGCCGATCGAGCAGCAGGCGCCGCTGTTCATCCTGCTCGGCGACGTGACGGGACAGACCGGGGTGGTGCTCTCCGACACCTTCCTCATGCACCCGAACAAAACCGTCTCCGGCATCTTCTTCCCAACCGAGGTGGACTTCATCACCTGCCAGCTCTGCCACCGCGAAACCTGTCCCAACCGGCGAGCGCCGTTTGACGAGCATTTGTGGCGGGAGAAGCAGGAGAGTGGTCTCATTTCAACAGCATGAGGATGCCCGGTTCGGTGGTTGAGTAGGCAGGTGAGCCTTTCGCATCTTTCCGATGATCTCATGCCGTATCGAAACCACCGCGTGGACAGGAAAACCTTGAAGGAACGGGCGTTATCGGTGGGGTGGTTTCGATACGGCACGAGATCATCGGAAAGATGCGAAAGGCTCACCTGCCTACTCAACCACCAAACCGGGCACTATCATTATTCAATATACTATAACGTGACGAATCGCTATATTTGCGCTCAATCGTATGTATCAGTTCTACACGCTTCATGCGACACGCAGTTCCCCGACCTTTCGAATACACGGGATACCACCATCCGTCAGGTCGTGATAGAGATCTTTCAAGTTCTCGACAAGTTCCTCGAGCGTTTCACCCTGCGTCCGGTAATCAGGGTATTCTTCGAACCAGCCGATAAACATGCCGTCTTCTTCGTAATAGATGAACTTCTTCGTTTCCATCGCACTGACCCCCATCAGCGTTAGTCGAATCATAACGGACTTTCCCCGCACAGTCAACGACATGTCGAAGACAATGGCCGTGCCGCGGCGTTCCCGATTGGACTTTTGGGGAGAAAGAGTAAAGGGTTAGACCGGATGTCGTGCCGGCGCATCCCACGAAGGCTTGCCCTTCTCGCCAATAACGATTATCATTTTGCGGCACTCTTTTTTCTTCGAGGTGACGGCGATGGCAGATGCAGTGGTGAAATACACGGAGATCAAGCCGGCCGACGCCTGCCGGTATGACGGCGTGGCGCTGGGCGAGGTGATGCTTCGCTTAGATCCGTATGACGTGCCCACCGCCCGCGCGACCGAGATGCGCGTGTTCCAGGGCGGCGGCGAGACGAACGTGGCCTGCGGGCTGGCCTACACCTTCGGGCTGCGGTCGGCGATCGTCACCGCGCTGGTGGACGACGTGGTGGGGCAGAACATCCGCAACCAGCTCCGCACCGCCGGCGTGGATACCGGGCAGATCATCTGGTTCAACACCAGGGACGACGGCTCCCGCTTCTCCACCGATCAGAAGGGCACATTGATGAACGGCATCAACTTCACCTACGTCGGCAAAGGGGTGATTCCGTCGCACACCGCCTACTACCGCGCGCACACCGCGGTGCGCGAGCTGCGGCCCGGCGACGTGGATTGGGACAGGCTGTTCGGGACGTTGGGCGTGCGCGTCTTCAGCACCGGCGGCATCTTCACGCTGATCTCGCCCACCTCCTGCGAGCTGGCGCTGGAGGCCGTGCAGCGCGCAAATGCCCACGGCACCTTCGTCGCCGCCGACCTGAACTACCGCTCGAAGGTGGAGCCGGAAAAAAACCGGGCGCGCAAGATCAACCAGGGCATCGCCCCGCACCTGGGCTTCCTCGTCGGCAACGACTCCGACCTTAACGACGCGCTGGGCTACGAGACGAAGGTGGCGAAGGGCGCCGGCTTCGAGGAGTGGCTGGAGGCCTACAAGGGCACGGTGCGCAAAGTGGCGAAGGATTTCCCGAACATGAGCCTGATCGGCACCCAGTGGCGCGGCGCGACCAATGCCGACCTGATCGACTGGAGCGCCGCGCTTTACGATGTCGCGACCGACACCTTCTACACCGCGCCGGTGCGCAAGGACATCCCCATCCTCGACCGCACAGGCGGCGGCGACTCCTTCGCGTCGGGCGTGCTGGCGGCGCTGCTCAAGGGGCACGACCAGGACACCGCCGTCGACTGGGGCGCCGCCCACGGCATGCTGGTGCAGGAGACCCCGGGCGACATCACCATGGTGGACGAAAAAGCCGTCATCGCCGAAGTCAAGCGCGCGCAAGCCGGCGGCGGGGTGAAGGCGTCACGGTAACACCGGCTCGGGGACTGACCCCGAATCTACAGTCCGGCTGGAAAATGACAAAGCACGTCCGGGGGTCTGTCCCCACGGACAGGGAAGCTTTCCTATTCGTGGGGACTAACCCTCTGCCGGGTGGAAAATTATGAACTGGTGGAAATCCGGGGTCAGTCCCCGATAAGACTAATACTGAGGAAGGCAATCCAATGGCCACAACACTGCGAGACCGTGCCCGGGCGGATAAAGCCATCCGCGCCGGCGGCATCGTGATCGTCATGAATAAGAAGCACATCATTACCCCCGAGCACATGGTCGCCACCATGTGGGAGGTGTACCAGGCAGGCTACGTGGCGGAGTGCACCTTCCGCATCGACGAGGGGATCCTGCGCGAGGGCATGCGGGAGCTGACGAAGAAGCGCGCGGCCTGCCCGGCGGACAAACCCTTCGTGCTGGGGGTGGGCAGCGTGATCAACCCGACCGAGCTGGACTCCGCCATCGACATGGGCTTCGACATGATCGTGGCGCCCGCCAACGTGATGGGCGGCTATGGTGAAGGCGCCGAGTTTGTGCGCATTTGCCACGAAATCGGCATCTTTTGCGCCCCCGCCGTCTTCACCCCGACGGAGTTCCAGTATTTCATCGAGCGCCCGGACGGCCTGGAGCCGGACGCCATCAAGGTTTTCCCCGCCAACTCGCACGGCCCCAGCGGGCTGAAGGGATTCCTCGCCCCCTACGTCCGCGAGCGCCACAAGGGCCGCATCATCATGCCCACCGGCGGCGTGGACTTCGAGACCGGCCCCAAATACATCGAGGCGATCTCCGCCAACGGCTACTTCCCCGTCCTCGGCATGTCCGCCCCGCTGAGCCTGGTGGAGAAGGAAAAGAAACCGGGCGACGTGGAGTGCATCCGAGAATCGCTGGCGCAATTCCGCGCAAAATTCGAAGGGCAAGCATAATACATGGGCATTCGCGAATCGCTGGCGCAATTCCGCGCGAAGTACGAGGAGCAGGCGTAACATAGGGGTACTGCGCAGGGAAGAAGGATGGCAGGATGAGAAATGATTGAAGTTATCGCACGAGGGGAGACAGTCCCGCTGATCCCGTTACCGACGTGAAATTTAGGAAACCGGCGCTGGTTCCGCAGGCCCGGTACAGTCCCTGAGCGGAGACGACGGCACTTGCACAAATTGGTTACAATCCTCATTCCAGGAACTGCCGGAAGGTGCCGCCAAACAGGTCGCCCACGTCGCGGCGGATCTCCTCCTCCGCCGGGCGCCAGCCGGTTGCCGCGAGATCGGCGTATTTGTCAGACAACACCTCGGCGATCACGCGGCGGGAGTGCTCCCATTTATACAGGAGCTGCTCGGTGACGCGGGCGTCGGAGTGCTGGGGGATCATGCTGGTGCCGAGGAGCTCCAGGCGCATGCGGGTGATCTCGTCGATGAGGCTGGGATTGTTGAGGAACCACCAGCAACCGAAGGGGAGCAGGTTGCGGAACTTGCGCGCGATGACGCACAGGGCGTGCTGATCCTCGCGCGCGAGCAGGGTGACCATGAACTTGTTGCGCGGGTAGGTTGCGCACAGGTAATCCAGCGAAGCGATGTCGCTGCGATCGACCGAATCACCGGCCAGGCGCAGGGCGGGATTGACTTGCCGCTTCACGCCGATCATCAGCGCCAGCGGGCGGTTCAGCTCCAGGCACACCGGCAGCACCGCGCCGGCGATCAGCCGGCCGCGGGCGGACTCCTCCGGCATGCGGAAATCCGGCGACAGCGAGACGGCCAGATACAGGGCGTCGATGCGGGTGATCCAGTCGGTGAGAAACCGCCGCACTTCCGCCAGGGATTGCTCCGCCGACGTTTCCTCGACCGCATACCCCCACCCGCGCAGGCGCGGCGCCGCCGCCGGCCAGTTGTTGAGCAGCAGGTCCAGCCGCAGCGCCGCCTTGAAGCGCGGGTCGGGACGGGCGCCGGATTCCCAGAGCGGACGCTCCAAATCATCGAAGGGATCGTTCGTCATCACCACCTCGCGCACCCCCGCGCGCTCGAACACCCGATCCACGATCTCCCCGGCGGTCAATCCGGCGAAGAAGCGGCGGTAAGACTCCAAATCGCGCGCGCCCGTGTCCAATCCCAGCCGCTCCAGCGTGGTCAGCACCCCGCGGCACGCCTCGCTGACGGGACTGTGCTCCAGGAACAGCGTCCGCCAGATCAGGTCGGCCTGCTCGCGCTTCGTCATCTTCCAGAAGGTTTCAGAAGGCAGGTCGATCCAGCGGAAGGTCTCCGCCACCAGGTAGTGATAGGTCAGCAGCTCGTCAATCCCCCACAGGCACAGCGACCCGAAGGACGGCGGGCAGATGTGCGTGTGGATATCGGTGACCGGCGTCTCTCGCACAGCCGCCTCGACCATCGCCCGAATCGCCGCTGTTGCCTGCATCTCGTCCTCTTTCTCGTTCGGTGGGATGGTGGTATGGTAGCCTTCCCACCAAGCGCCGTCAATAGACCCGCGGTCATTCGCGCGCCGAATGAATTCGGGGCTGCAGGGCCATGCGCCCGGGCGTCCCTCTGCAGGGACGCGATGTGGGGCGGGGGCGATTGTCAATCGTCCCTACGACTACCACAAACTGGAAATCTTGCGCCTCCCGTCTAGCCATGCTATACTACTTTCCGGTAATCCATCTGCTATTGGCAGACGCCGGCGGCAGGAGTGACGGCATGCAGATTGACTTCACAACACGGGAGGGGAGACGCGCCCAGGGGAAGCTCATTCAGCAGGCGGCGGAGGAGGCGGGACTCTCGCTGGAATCCCTCGCCCGCGAAATCGGCTGCTCGCGCGCACTGATTTATCAATACGTCTCCGGCGCCACCCTCGCCCAACCGGATCGCATCCAGCAGATCGGCGAGCGCACCGGCAAGCCGCTGCTCTTCTTCTACGGCGGCGAGTCGGCCCCCGAGGACCTGCTCGACCGCATCCTGTCCCTACAGACGCTGCTGAACGCACAGTTCGGTCCCGTGGATCTGGAAAACGCGGTCTCCACCGCGGAACAGCTCATCGCGCTGGCGCGCCAGGCGGGCGATGTGCGCGTGGAGGCCGATGCGCGCCTGCGGCTGGTTTCCATCCTGCTGCTGCGCGGCGAGGCATCGCGCGCGCTGACCGTGCTGGGGCAGACGATCCCCTTCCTGCGGCAGCACCAGCTTGACGGGCCGACCCGCTCGGCGGAGCAGAGCCGCGGCCATGCCCTGCTTTCGCTGGGATGCGTGGACGAGGCGGAGGCGTGCTTCACGGCGCTGGCGGCGAGCGACGACTGGACCACCCGCTGGAAGGCGAAGGTGTCGCTGGCGGCGCTGGCGGAATATCGCGGGAAGTATCAGGACGCGCTGGCGCTGCTGGACGAGGTAGCCGGCATGGCGCATGCCGCGCCCGACGCCGGGGCGGTGCAGACCCTGCAACTCTACGTCGCCGGCAACACCGCCAACGTGCACCTGGCCTGCGGCGACCACGCGGCCGCGGCGGCGGAAGCGGACCGCGCGCTGGAACTGGCCGAGCAACTGGCGAACCGCGACCAATATATCGAGGCGCTGCTTACGCTGGGCGTCTGCCGGCGCTGCGACGGGCAGCTCGCCCGCAGCCGGACGACGCTGGAAACGGCGATCCGCTGGGCGCGGCTGGCGCATGACGGCGGGCGCGAGGCGCTGGGCCGGGCGGAACTGGGCGCCACGCTGATCGAAACCGGGCGGGCGGACGAGGGCCGCGCGCTGGCCAAGGACGCGCTGCAGCAGGGCATCGCCACCGTGACGCGCCGGGCGGAGCTGGCCGCGCAACTGGCGCTGGCGAAGGGATACCTGTGCGCCGATCTGCCGCAGGAAGCCCGCTATCACGCGGCGCAGGCGGCGGAGATCGGCGCGCACCTCGGCCACCCCTTCATGCAAGCCTCGGCGCTGGTGCTGCTCGGCGAATCCTATCGTCAGCGCCAGGATGCCAGCGAAGCGCGCAAGGCATTTACGCAGGCTCGCGAGTTGGCCGACGCCATCGGGGCGCGGATCCCCGCCGTGCAGGCGTCGCTCGGATGCGCGCTGATCGGCGAAACGGTCTCCTGGCCCGACCTGCTCACCCAGGCGCGCGGCCTCGGCGCCCCGGCGGTGCTCTGGCCGGTGCTGCTGCACGCCGGCATCGCGCGCGAGGAAACCGGCGACCTGCCGGCCGCCATCGTACTGTATCATGAAGCGATCAAAACGCTCGGTACGCTGCGCGGCAGACTGCTGGCCGAAGCGGCGGGCGACACATATCTGGAGCAACGGGTAGCCTGGGAACCCTACCTGCGGTTGGCGCGCGCGCTGCGGGCGCAGGGCAACGCTGAAGAAGCCGAGCGCGTGATTTCCGCCGCGGAATGGCCCCCACTGTCGGCGATACGGGAGGCGGTGCTATGATGCGCGCGGCGCCGGCGATGCTGCTTGGATTCGTGCTCATCCTGCTGGCGGGGTGCATCTCCGGCTTGAGCGGCGGCAGCGTGCCGATCGGCATCATCGACGGCACGGTTTACACTCCCACGCGCGCGCTGCAGACCCTGCCCCGCGCCGCGGTGGTGCTGCGCAATGCCGACGGCCAGGTGCTGCAGACGACCATCAGCGACGCGAAGGGACGGTTCGCCTTCAATAACGTGCCGTACGGCGACGTGGAGGTCGCCTCGTCGCAGGGGACGCTCCATGGGTGTATAGGCTTTACGCTGCAGGAAGGCGTGCACGTCCGGGTGGCGCTGACCGTGGCCGCCGTCAACGCAAACGTCGTCAAGCTCAACGTGCACGGCTCGAAGCCGGAGGAACCGGACGGCTCCGTCGATCTGGATGAGGACGAGGAGGACTCCTTCACCGTCGAAGGCGAAGACTCGAACGGACAGAAGATCGTCAACCTGCCGGTGAGCTGGGCGGTGATCGGCGACATCGGCGCCATCTCGCCGGAAGGCCTCTTCAGCGCCACACGGCCCGGCAACGGCGAGTTGATCGTGCAGCACGATGAGGTGAATTTGCACATACTGGTTCGCGTCAGAGCTCTGGGAACGTCAGATGGTCGTCGTTGAAACAGTGCGCGCCGCGGTCCACGAAATCTTCTCCGGCATCCAGGGCGAGGGGGTGCTGGTGGGGGTGCGCCAGATCTTCACGCGCTTTCACGGCTGCACCCTGCGCTGCCGGTATTGCGACACGCGCGCGAGCTTCGGCACGCCGCCGCCGGCCTGCGCCGTCGAGCAGACCGCCGGAAATCACGACGCCGTGCCGCTTCCCAATCCGCTGTCCGCGGCGGACATCCTCACCGCCGCGCTCCGCTTGCAGGAGGGGTATCCGCATCATTCCGTCAGCCTGACCGGCGGCGAGCCGCTGCTGCAGCGCCCACTGCTCGACGAGCTGCTGCCCCTGCTGCACGCGGCCGGCCTGCCCACCTACCTGGAGACCAACGGGCAACTGCCGGAGGAATTCGCCGCCCTGCGCGAAATACCCCGCTATCTCGCCATGGATTTCAAGCTGCCGTCGCTGGTGGAGGGCGGGCTGGCGTGGGAGCCGCAGACCGCCTTTCTGGAGACGGCGCTGGCGCGGCTTCCCCTCGAGGTTATCCAGGTGAAAATCGTCTTCGGCGCGGGCTGCGGCGAGGAGATCGAGGAGGCCGCGCGGCGGATCGCCATCCTGCACCGGGATGTCACCTGCGTGCTGCAGCCGCTCACCCGCCGTCCCAACGGCCCCGCGCCCCCCAGCCCCCGCGCGGTGCTGGAAGCTCAGCGCCTCGCTGCCGCCCGCCTCGACCACGTGCGCGTCATCCCGCAGACGCACGTCATCCTCGGGCAACGGTAATTCCTGGGATCGCAGGCGTCCCGCGCCTGCCCT
>Ga0315284_10016986_pt1 | contig 10313 bp, 11 predicted proteins | sample YL17G09_16_MG_FD_203696 | JGI IMG/M metagenome (GOLD analysis project Ga0315284, IMG submission 203696) | Sediment microbial communities from Yellowstone Lake, YNP, Wyoming, USA - YL17G09_16 | ecosystem: Environmental > Aquatic > Freshwater > Lake > Sediment | place: USA: Wyoming | collected...
GAGTCGAAGTCGGAGAGGCAGATAGGGTCGAGCCGCTCGTGCTCGAAACGCTGGCCTCTATCGCGCGCGATGGGCTGGGTGCGGCGGCGGTCGAAGCCGCACTCAACACGGTCGAGTTTAGATTGCGCGAGAACAACGCGGAGCAAGGGCAGCGCGGGATTGAGCTGATGATCCGCGCTTTGACCACCTGGCTGCACGACCGCGAGCCTCTCGATTCGCTCGCTTTTGAAACCCCGCTGAGCCGCTTGAAGGAAAGCGTGGCACGCGATCCTCAGTACTTTGAGAAGCTGATCCACACCTACCTGCTTGACAACCCGCACCGCGTAACCGTGCGGATGAAGCCCGACCCCGGGTTGCAGGCCAGGCAGGAGGCGGAGGAGCGGGAGCGTCTGGTGAGCGCACAATCGGCCATGAGTGCGGATCGGGTGCAGGCTCTCATTCGCAATACCCAATCCCTGAAACGCTTGCAGGCAACGCCCGACCCGCCGGAGAAGCTCGCCACGCTGCCGATGCTCAAGCGGTCCCAGCTCGAGCGTGCCAATCGGCTCATCCCGGCAGAACGTGCCGAAGTGGAACGCACACGCATCGTGTACCACCCGCTTCCCACCCAGGGCATCCTCTACCTCGACATCGGGTTCGATCTGCGCCACCTGCCGCAGGAATTGCTCCCTTACGCCGGACTCTTCGGTACGGCCCTCCTCGAATTGGGAACGCAGACGCTTAACGACGTCCAGCTCCTGCAGCGAATTGAACGAACGACAGGAGGCATTCGCGCCGCCACCTTCGCCTCTCAGTCACGCGACTCAGGCGACGGCCCGGTGTGGCTCTTTCTGCGAGGCAAGGCGACCGTGGACCATGCGCCCGAACTGATGATGATCCTGCGCGAGGTGCTGCTGAGCACGCGGCTCGACAATCGGGCGCGCTTCCGAGAAATTGTCTTGCAGGAGAAGGCGCGCTGCGAAGTGGACCTGCTCCAGCGCGCGCACGAGGCAGTGCCGGCGAGGCTGCGTGCGCATTTCGGCGAGGCCGATTGGGCAGCGGACCAACTGATGTGGTTCGGGCATCTGGCCACCCTCCAGCAATTGGCGACAGAGACCGCCGACAACTGGCCCGTGGTGCTCGAGCGGCTCGAAGCCATTCGGACACGGCTGGTGAACCGCGAGGCAATGCTGGCCAATATCACCGTCGAGCCGACCGCCTGGCCGAAGGTCGCGCCGCACCTCGCAGGGCTCTTGGCGCATGTGCCGATTTCGACCGCCTCCCGAGAGCAGTGGACTCTTCCCCCCGCTGTCCCGCACGAAGGATTCTCGGCTCCGACGCAGGTAAACTTCGTCGGCAAAGGAGCTGACCTGTACCGGCTGGGATATCGCCGCCACGGTTCGGCGCTCGCGGCTGCTCACTACTTGTCGTTCACATGGATATGGGAACAACTCCGGGTGCAAGGCGGAGCCTACGGCGGACATGCCACTTTCGATCCGCTTTCGGGCGTGCTTGCCTTCGCTTCCTACCGGGACCCGAACCTGCTCCGCACGATCCAAGCCTACGATGGGAGCGCGGACTTCCTGCGCCGGCTCGAGCTAACCGAAAGCGAGTTAACCAAGAGTGTCATCGGCGCCCTGCGGGTCTACGACCCGTACCAGCTGCCCGAAGCGAAGGGCTTCACGTCGCTGACCCGCCTGCTGAGCGGGGAGACCGACACGTTTCGCCAAGCGCTTCGCGAGGAACTGCTCGGAACTACCACCCAGGATTTCGCGGCCTTTGCGGAGGCCCTGCAGGCCGTCGCACGTGAGGGGCACCTCGTCATCTTGGCATCGGCCGATCAACTTGCGCAGGCCAACCGGCAACAGGGCGGAGCTTGGCTCGACAGTCGTCCCGCGATGTGAGATGCCCCTTATCGCTCCGACCCGTTTTGCACTTGGGCGCATAACGGCTCTACCAACCTATCGCTGCGGGGACCTCTTCGTTCCTGCAACTCGTCCAAACCAGGGAGAGCCAGATCGCTAGCCAATTCGACATCCTCTCAGAACCGGTGAACGTCCTCGTCGAGACGGACTCGCCCGGGGAGGATCATCGCCTCCGTCAAGCTGATCTCCCCTTCAGTTCCTGCAGGTCGGACCCACAGTACAATCAACCTCGGCTCCTCGTCGCCCGCCCTCATCATCGAGCGGGGTTGTGTGTGCACGCCGATTGTTATAGGGAGTTCTCCCGTCGTCCGACCGTTGGCCTTGTGGCTGCTGCCCTTCTTCCTCGTCTTTCTGGCGCTGGGCGGGTTCTACGGCGGCTTGTCGATGCTCACCGACCCGAGCGGTCACTCGCTGCAGATGGCAGAGGTCCTGCCTCTTGTGCGCGTGCCGACTCACCGTTTGCCCGGCCTGTTCCTGGTGACCGTGAGGGGTGCGCTGCCGCTCGTTCTCGTCTTTGCCCTTCTGGCGCGGCCTGTTTGGCCGTGGCTCGACCGCCTCTTCGTCTGGAGCCGGCATCACTGGGCATGGACCACGAGCCTCGGCCTGGGGCTTGTGCTCGTGCTGTGGTTGGCCGTGCAGGCTGCGCTCATCGGGTTCCGCTGGCCGATCCAGTCCCTCACCGGCATGAACGGGTTGCTCATCATCGTGCTCGCGCTTGTCCCTTCGGTGCAGAGACACTACCGCCTGAAGCAACGCTAAGCGCGGCCCGTCGCTGCGCATTTCGGCGCGGCGCATCTTGGAGGCGTTGTACAACGCACGCTCGGCTAGGCCCAGGTTGGCTTTAGAATATCCGTGCCTCCGGCCGGGCGCTCGAACCCCACGGTTCATGCCCCCTGGCTCGAGGCACCCGATGCTGTGCTCCAGCGTGGGTTAGCCTTATCGGAGCCTGCCGATGAATCGTCCGTACGTACGCATCAATGTGGCCATGACCGCCGACGGCAAGATCGACAGCGTCGCGCGCCTTGGCGCAAGTATCTCCTCCGACGCCGACCGGGCGCGCGTCGATGAGCTGCGGGCGGACTCCGACGCGGTCATGGTCGGCGGACGGACTCTGCTCGAGAACGATCCGCGCCTCACGGTGAAGTCGTCCGAACTGCGCGCGGCGCGCCAGGCTCGCGGCCTGCCGGTGAACCCGGCCAAGGTGGGCCTGGCCACGATTGCCGACGTCCGCCCCGACGGCCGCTTTCTCGGGAGCGGACCTGCGCGCCGGCTGCTCTACACCACCGCCCGCACGGCGCCTGAGCATATCGCCCGCCTCACCGCCGCGGGGGCTGAAGTCTACATCCTGGGCGCCGAGCAGGTCGACCTGGCGGGCGTGATGGTCTCGCTCTTCGACCTGGGCCTGCGCCAGGTGTTGGTCGAGGGCGGCGGCACGCTCATCGCCGAGGTGCTGCGCCTGGACCTGGCCGATGAGTTGACCGTCTACGTCGCGCCGCACATCTTTGGCGGCGCCTCCGCGCCCACCCTCGCCGACGGCCCGGGCTTTGCGCCGGACAGCGCCCCGCGTCTCGTTCTCGACTCGCATGAGGTCCTCGATCCACAGGGCGGCCTCGTCTTGCACTACCGCATCGAACACAAGGAGTAGACGATGGGTCTAACCCATATGCAGATCAGAGAGCTGCTCGACGAAAACCGGGCCCACGAGTGCGAGGGTGTCGGGCCGGGCAAGGTATGCGTGCGCATCGCGGCCATCGCCGAGCTGCCCTCGCGCTTCGGAGACTTTCACATCGTGGCCTTCTACAACAACAAAGACGGCAAGGAACACGTGGCTGTTGTCCACGGCGACGTCTCCGGGAAGGAGGACGTGCCCGTGCGCGTCCATTCCGAGTGCCTGACGGGCGACGTGCTCGGCTCGCTGCGCTGCGACTGCCGCGACCAGCTCGAGACCGCGCTGCGCATGATCGGCCAGATGGAAGGCGGCGTGCTGCTCTACATGCGTCAGGAGGGCCGCGGTATCGGGCTGGTCAACAAAATCCGCGCCTACGGACTGCAGGAGCACGGTTACGACACGGTGGAGGCGAATATCGCGCTTGGCTTCCGCGACGACGAGCGCGATTACAGCGTGGCGGCGCACATGCTCGAATCCCTCCACGTGCGCTCCATCCACCTCATCACCAACAACCCGCGCAAGATCGAGGACCTGACCCACCTGGGGATCAAGGTCAGCGGGCGCATCCCCCATGTGATGCCGGTCAATGAATACAACCGCTTCTACCTCCAGACCAAAGCCGTCAAGTCCGGCCATCTGATCGACCTGCACGGCAAACAGCGCCTGGCCGAACAGGCCGACTACCCCATGGTGGAAGGGATGGATGAAGCGGTGCTCGAGGTGCTGCTCGCGTCACAGCAATAGCGGGGGGCACCTCCGGCTCGCCACGACCGGGGGGTTGGAAGGCGCAATGACGCTCGAGAACCGAATTGCCGTGATTACCGGCGCCAGCGGTGGGCTGGGGCACATCGTGGCCCGCGCTCTGGCCGAGCGCGGCGCCAACCTCGCGCTGCTTGAACGCGACCCGGCCAAACTCACGGCGTTGCGCACTCGCCTCGCGCTTCCGGAGGCGCGCCTGCTCACCCATGCTGTCGACCTGCTCGAACCCGACGCTGTGCAGCGTGCAGCCGAGGCGGTGGTCGCACGCTTCGGGCGCGTGGATATCCTCCTCCACCTGGTCGGCGGCTGGACCGGTGGCAAGACGCTGCTCGAGGCTGCGCCCAGCGAGCTGGACGCGATGCTCGCGCAGCACGTGTGGACCTCCTTCCACGTGGTGCGCGCATTCGTGCCACACCTGCTGCACAACGGCTGGGGCCGCATTCTCATGCTCACCTCGCCCTTCGCCGCGCAGCCGGCGGCCAAAGGCGGTCCGTATGCGATGGCCAAGGCGGCGCAAGAAGCGCTCATCCTCACCCTGGCCCAGGAGCTGAAAGGCACCGGCGTCACGGCCAACGTGCTGCAAGCCAGAACCATCGACACGCGGGGCGAGAAGGTCAGCGCTCCCACTCACGAGAATGCATCGTGGACGACACCCGACGAACTCTCAGCGGCCGTGTTGTATCTGGTCTCGGACGAAGCGGGCGCGGTGAACGGCGCCAGGCTGCCCCTGTTCGGCGGGTCCCGTTAGCGGATCGGCAATGAGCGTCGGCCTCGTGCTCCCTGTGGCGGAGTCCCGCCAGGTTGTTGCGCGTCCGGATGTCGCCCTGTGGGTTTATCATGACAGTGCGTGCGCCGACCCACGCCGCCCGCTCTTCGACCCCCGCACGGCTTGAGGCTCATGGATGACGATCGCCGACTGCCCGCTGGCCCGCCAGTGGATCGACTGGGACATCGACACCCAGAAGCGTTTCCGCTTGCGCGGTGTGGAGGAGCGCCGCCTGGCCATTGAAGCGCGCGAGGCGCGGCGCGGCAAGCAGGTGCGCCGCATCGTCGCCGAATGGGAGGTGGCCGCGGACGATGCCTCGCGCGAGGCGCCGCCTGACGACATCGACTTCGAGCCGGGTTCGCCGCGCCACCTGCATGCCCAGTTCGACGTCGAAAGCAACTTGGTGCACGTCGACTACGTCGCCGCCGAGTTCGTATCTCCGCCGCGCCGCTACGTCGAGATCCGTATCTTCGTCCGCGGGCTCCTGGCTGGGCGCGGCGGCACCTCGTCCTCCGCGATGGGCGCCTCCGAGAACGCCGACCTGCCGGCCCTGGCGCTCATCGGCAGCGAGCTGCTGCTCGGCGTGTGGGACGACCGATCGGTCGTCTTGTGGGACCGGCTGTAGCCACAGTTCACGGTGCGCCCTTGCGGCGCAGAGAGAGCGATTTGGCCAATCATTCCGGACCGGGTGAGAAGTTCGTGCTGACCGGCTGGATCTTCTTTCTCGTCGGATGCGCCATGTTCGTCATCGCCGGCATTCGCGCGCGAGATGTGATATCGACCATCGCCAGCGGGCTGTTCTTCGTGGGTTGCGTGTTCTTCCTCATCCCGCTTTTCCAGAAGGGCTAGGCTAGGCCCGTCCCGCGCGGCAGGAGATCAAAGATGACATGGCTGCCCTTGGTCGTAACATCGGTCGTCTGCGGCGGGCTCTTGTGGTTGCTCGGCCGTACGCTGCTGCTCGGGCTGCGCACCGGGCGCATGCCCCACAGCGACACAACTCAGATCGCCGATAGGCGCACCTCGCCGCTCTTCTATTGGTTCGTGACACTGGTGTTCGCCTCGCTGTTTGTGGCCATCGCCACGGTTTGGCTCAATGCGCTACTTCGCGCGCTGGCCGGCGCCTAGCCCGCCGCCCGGCGGAGCCGGCAGGCCGCGCGACCCTGTCTCGCGCAAGCTCAAGGAGCAACGGTGATCAAACTGCGGCCGTTCTCGCCCGCCGACTTCCCGCGCCTGATCCGGGCAATCGATTCGCCCCGGCTCTTGGTCCAATGGGGCGGGCCATCCCAATTCACCTTCCCGCTGAGCGTAGAGCAACTGGCCGACTACCGCGCGACGGCCGTGGGTTCGCATGCCCACGCGCGCATCTACACCGCCTGCGACGCGCAGGGCGAGGCGCTGGGGCATATCGAGCTGGGGTTCATCGACATGCAGAACGCGAGTGCGTCGGTGTCCCGGGTTCTGGTGTTCCCGGCCGCGCGCGGCCGAGGGGCGTGCACGCCGATGATCGGCCGCCTGCTCGAGATCGGTTTCGGCGAGATGGGATTGCGGCGCATCGAACTGCGCGTGTACGCCTTCAACACGCCGGCCATCCGCTGCTACGAGCGGGCGGGTTTCGTGCGCGAGGGCATGCTGCGCCAGGCCCAGCGCGTGGGCCACGAGGTGTGGGACCTGGTTGTCATGGGAATTCTGCGCGAGGAGTGGGACGCACGAGCCGCGAGGTGAACTCCGCTCGCCGCCGTGCGCCCCGTCCGGGTATACATATAGAAGAAAGCTCGCCGCGCGATCCACGCTCTATCGGCCGAAGGGGGGACTGGTACAGGCCGTGCGCGCACCGCCTCGTTCTTTGCTGCTCGCCTCGGGGGTGCTGAGCCTGTGGCTGGTCTACGCCGCGCTTGGCCCGGGTGAGGACTTCCTCGGCTACCGCGCCTTCGCCCTGCATCTGGCGGACTACAACCTGGCCCGCGGCATGTATTCGCCGCCGTGGCTTGCACTTCTGGTCCTGCCCTTGGCCGTCCTTCCCGGGCGCCGGGGCTACCTCCTATTGATCGGCCTGACCCTGGGCGCAGGCCTGTTTGCCGCGCGCACCCTGGGCGGCAAGCCGCTCGTGGTTCTTCTCTCGGCGCAAATGTCCTGGGTGCTGTGGTGGGGTCAGATCGACGCCCTGACTCTGCTCGCGCTGTCGTTGGCCGTTCTCGGCCACACGCGCCGCTCGTGGTGGCTGCTCGCCGTGGGGCTCATGCTGGCGGCGGTCAAACCGCATGTCGTGGCCGTCCCGGTCATTGCTTTGTGGTGGTGGAGCACGGGCTCCCGCCTCAGGTCGCTGGCCGTGGCGGCCGCGCTCGTGGCCCTCAGCCTGGTCGTGTGGGGCAACTGGCCCGCGGTGCTTGCCGAGCGCCTGCTGCCCTTCAGCCAGAGCACGAGCTACCGCCCGTGGAACGCAACGCTCGGGCCGCTCGCCCTGCCTCTGTTCGCCCCTGCCCTTCTTGTGCCGCTTGGCCGCCCGCAGCGGCTGCTGGCCCTGGCCGCGACGGCCATGCTCGTCTCACCTTACATGCCGTACTACAGCACGCTGCTCCTATTCGTATTCCCTTTGCCGTGGCCGCTCCTCGCGCTCGCCTTCCTCGGATATCTGCCCAGCCTGATCGGCACGACCCTGGCCTGGAACGGCGTGGTGCTCGTGCCGCTTGGCGTGCTGACCTGGGTATACCTGCGCGCCGCACGCGCATCGCGGAAGCCCGAGGCACCTAGAACAGTCGCGGCGCGAATTGCTACCGCCTGAACACCTCCACGGCAAAGGTTGCATGCTTCTGCCAACGCACGAGAGTGCCCTGGCCAGCAGCGGCACGCCGCTCGACTTCTCCCAATCGGGCACATACTAAGCGTGCATCTGCCCGCAGGCCGGCACGTGCTCACCGTCGAACCGTGAGCCAACAGCGAGGTCCCCGCGCGCCTCGCCACGCACGCAGCCAGTAGCGGCTTCAGACCTCCGCTCGGTGCAGGATTCCCGTCTCGAGATGAGATAGCCCCCTCGCCCCGAACCGACCCCCTCCTCCGGTGCCAGCCAATGCCTGCCGCATAAGGCCCATGTCAGATCGCGCCGGTCGGCGGCCGCATGCCGAAGGCCAGGATGCGCTACCCAACCGTAGGAGGTAAATTTGCCGCCTCGCCCTCTTCATGCGTGACAACCCCGCGCACCCCGGCTGTACATGGCGGCCAAGCTTCTGGACCGCGGCACAGGCAGACTACAATAGGGCGTATGTCCCCTTTCCACTTTCTTCCTCGCCAAGGTCGGTCGTTATCCACATGAATCGTTGGTGGGGCACCCTCGGTGGGGCGGGCACCCTGGCCGCGGTGCTGGCCACGGCGTGGATCCTCTGGCCGCGGACGGCAGGCACGTCGCGCACGGTCGAGGACTTGCCGCGCATAAGCCTGGACGGCCACCACCGATTGCTGGTGCTCGCCCCGCACGAGGATGATGAGACGCTCGGGCCGGCCGGGCTGATCATGGCGGCCAAGGCGCACGGGCTCGCCGTGCGGGTGGTGATCGAAACCAACGGCGACGGCTACATGTTCGCCACGATGGAGGAGTTCCACCGCCTCTTCCCCACCGGCCGCGATTTCGTGCGCATGGGCGGTGTGCGCCAGGAAGAATCGCTCGCCGCCCTGGCCACGCTGGGGGTGGTCCCGGAGGAGGTTATCTTCCTCAGCTACCCGGATCGCGGCACAGCCTCGCTTTGGAACACGCACTGGGATGCACGCACGCCGTTTCGCTCGCCGTACTCTAATTGGGACCACAGCCCCTATGCGCGCACCTACAACCCGGATGCGGTGTACGCCGGCGCCGACCTGCTGGGCGACCTGCGCTCCATCCTGCGCGACTTCCGTCCGGACCTGGTGGTCTATCCGCATCCCTTCGATGTGCATCCCGATCACTGGGGACTGAGTGCATTCGTTCGATTGGCGCTGGCGCTCGAGCAAAGCCGCGATGCGGCCTTCCGCCCGGACTCGTATGCCTACCTTATCCATCGTCCAGATTATCCCGAGCCGGGCGGGCTCAAGCTCGACGGCTCTCTTTTCCCTCCGTCGGCGCTCCTCAAGCTCGGCGGGCCGTGGCTGCGCATCGATCTGGATGCGCAGGAAACGTCGCGCAAATGGCAGGCTCTTCAACACTACCGCTCGCAGCTGCCGCTCTTGCGCGGGTTGCTTGAGCGATTCGCGCGGCGCAACGAGCTGTTCGCCTTGGTGCCGTCAGCGGTCCTCGAGCCTCTGGCCGAGGGGAACACCGCCGACCCGACGACCTGGCGTACGGCCGACGGGCAGCCGCTGCCGCCCATCGAGCGCGACCCGGTGAAGGACTTTATCACCCGCGATGTAGTGCCCGCAGCCGACCTGACCGCGCTCTACGCTGCCGCCGCGCTGGATGGCCGCCTTGTGGTCTGCAGCCAAGTGGATGGCATCGCCTCGCGCGAACTGAGCTACTTTGTCAGAGCGCTTGCTTCGGGAGAGACCGGCATTGTTCATCGCGCCCAGAAAGCCAGCCTGGCGCGGCGAACCGACCAGACGCCGACGACTGCGGGACACTTCGCGTGCACCCAGTTCGACCTGGCAGACCTGGGTCACCCCGACCGGGTATTCCTCGGCAGCGACGTTCACGGAACGGGCGTGGGCATTCTCGACCAGACGGCATGGCAGATGGTTGAGGTCAGGCCGCCTGATGCGATCGCGGCCCCCTGACCAAATGGAGCATGATCGCGCGGGGCACGGCTGCCCGCGCGCGGGTTTCCTGGGCCGAGCAACGAAACCGCAGGCGATGTGGAGGCTTTCATGGATTTTGCTCTCACCCCTGAGCACGAGATGGTGCGCCGAACGGCCCGCGAATTCGCGCAGGGCGAGCTGGCCCCGCTCATCAAGGAGGCCGACCGCAGGCAGGAGCCGCCCGATGAAATGCTGCCGCGCATGGCGGCCCAAGGGCTCCTGGGCATGTGCCTGCCCGCGCGCTACGGCGGGCAAGGGCTGGATTACCTCGCGCTGGGGCTCGCGTGCGAGGAGCTGGAGGCGGTCGACACGTCGCTGCGCGTGGTGATGAGCGTGCATCTGGGGCTCAACTCGCTCGGCCTATTGCAGTGGGCGAGCGAGGCGCAGAAACAGGTGTTCCTTGTGCCGCAGGCGCGCGGCGAACGCATCGGCGCCTTCGGCCTGACCGAGCCGGGGGCGG
>Ga0315284_10016988_pt1 | contig 10312 bp, 9 predicted proteins | sample YL17G09_16_MG_FD_203696 | JGI IMG/M metagenome (GOLD analysis project Ga0315284, IMG submission 203696) | Sediment microbial communities from Yellowstone Lake, YNP, Wyoming, USA - YL17G09_16 | ecosystem: Environmental > Aquatic > Freshwater > Lake > Sediment | place: USA: Wyoming | collected...
AAATGGGGGAGAATGCTTTTATGTGATAATATGAACAAAAAAAGTATTTTTTTCAAAAAGGTAACAATAAGTGAAAATACAGGCAAATTTTTTCGGGTCACTCCGTCTTTATGATTTATTAAAAATTGCCGCCTTTTTCCGCCATTTGTTGGTTCCCAAATGGTGGGTATTCCAAATGGAGATGGGAACCGAAGGCCTTTCAGGATGCTACTGGGTATCATTCTTGGACGATGAAAAAAGCAAGGAAAATTATTGGGTTTGGGGTATGGTTCTAAAAAATTCAACCCCGAAAAAAATCCCCGAAAAAAAATGAAAAAAAGACTTGACAAATTTTTTGGTTTATGCTTCAATTTCGTTGTACTTCAAGGCTGGGAGTAATGGCGCGATTTTACAATGGAATTCAGCCTGAACAAAGAGGAGGGCATGAGGATGGAAAAGAGATTCGTATTTAAAACTTTTATCTATTTTCTCTGTATTTCCTTTTTACTTATCACAAATGGATTTCATACGATGGTTGCGGAGGCCAAGGGGATAGATCGTCCCATTGGCGAGATGGTTTCGAAGGGAACCGTGAAATTTGAAGCGAGGGAGAATGTTTGGAAAAATGTGGAGTCTCCTCATTTCCCGATCTTTCAAGGAATGAAGATCAAGACGGAAAAGGGCATGGCAGCTATCGTTCTTTCGGATGGTTGTCAGATCGAAATCGGTCCAAACAGCTTCTTCTCTGTTGATCAAATGGATCGAATCCAACTCTCCCAGGGGAGTATTGAATTCCGGATTCCCCCGGTTTCAGAATTAAATTTCAAAGTGGGGAACTTATCCATTTCAAAATCCCGATCCCTTCAAGCCTCCAGAACTCCCACTTCAATAGCTCCGAAGAACGAAGAGACGATCGGCTCCATTTCCATTCATTCCAATGGTGCAGTTACGGTAAAAAATGTTCGAGGCGGGCTTTTCGTTCTGGATGAAAACCGTGTCATTCTGGCTGCTCTTTCCTCTAAAGATTCGGTGACGCTTCCCTCCACAACCGTTAACACTTTGCCTAAGACGATGACGGCTCAGGTGGGTCAAACGGGGGCTACTACTACGACGACGACCACTGGAGGGTTTTTAGGCCTCTCAACATGGGCCTGGGTGGGGATTATTTCTCTGGCTGCTGTCGTGGGAGCCATTGCCGTGGCTGCATCCCACGATGGGCATCATGATCGAGTCCCCCTTTGTCCATAACCGATAATTAATCTTAAAAAAGGAGAGCCCAGCAGGCGCTAAAATGGCTTTGCTGGGCTTTTTTCTGAAAGAGGGGGGAAGGTGAAGAGAAGCTTCAAGAGAGCGGGGGCCGTCTTCTTTCACCTTATCTTATCTTTTCTCATCTTTTCTTCTTTTCTCATCTTTTCTTGTGCCTCCACTCCTCCATCCAAGAGAGAAATCCCTCAAGTCCCGGAACTCCAAATAAAAGAAATGGATTCCTCCCGACAGGTGAGGGCGATGAACGAGAGAATTTTGATGAGCAGTCTCTCGTCTAAAATGGGCCCTTACCGTGATTATAAAATCGGTCCAGAGGACCTCCTCGAAATTACTGTCTTCGAAGAGGAGAAGTTGAATAAAACCGTCAGGGTGAGTTCTCAGGGAAATATCAGCCTTCCCCTACTTGGAGTTTTTAGAGTGAAGGCGCTTACGACCAATGAGTTGGAGAAAGAGATTAGGGATCTCTTGGCAGAAAAATATTTTCAAGATCCCCATGTCAGTGTTTTTATTAAAGAGTATCGAAGTCAACGAATTTCGGTGATGGGCGCTGTGGAAAAACCCGGTGCTTTCGATGTCACAGGCCCCAAAACAGTTCTGGATCTGCTGGCCATGGCAGGTGGGCTCAAAGAAGATGCAGGGCAATTGCTCTTTTTGATCCGACCACCCAGACTGGAGGAGGAGGGTTCGAAAGGGAAGATAGATGCTGACGAACAGAGCCCTAAAGCCTTTATCATCGACCTCGAAGAGCTATTGGTTAAGGGCGATTTGTCCCTCAATCTTCCTTTAACGCACGGCGATGTCATTAATATTCCTGTCTCCGGTAAGATCTTCGTCGGCGGGGAAGTTGTAAAACCAGGCGGTTTTCCTCTGAAGGGGAAGAGAATGACGGTCAGTCAGGCCATCGCCGTGGCAGAAGGGTTAAAACCCGAGGCCAATGGTTCTGAGACGAAAATCTTTCGATACTCGGAAAAAGGAGGAAAAAAAGAGATCCTCTCTGTGAATGTCTATGCCATCCAGAAGGGTCAGGAGGAAGATCTTCACCTTAAAGAGAACGATATCGTTATCGTTCCAAAGAGTGGTATGAAGGCCTTCCTGATCGGATTCCGGGATACCATTAAAGGGTTGATGGGTTTTGGATTCTCTCTCGGTACCCTATAATTTTTTAAGGAGAGACACATGGAATTTCTGAAACAGATTTCTTCAGAGGAGCGGTACCAGCTTCCCCCACCGCGATACTCCTCTTCTCCCTTTCCGGAAGAGAAAGAGGTCAATCTTCGCGACTACTGGAAGGTGATTCAGAAGAGACGCTGGACGATCATCGCCTTCTTTTTGATCGTAGTGATCACCACAGCCGTAGCGACATTCACTATGACCCCCATCTATCGTGGAACGACCACGATCCTGATCAATAAAGAGAACCCGCAGATTGTCGATTTTAAAGAAATCTTTGCAGTCAATACGGTGGACATGGATTACTACCAAACCCAGTATAAGGTCTTGGAGAGCCGAACCATAGCGAAGCGAGTCATTCAATCCCTTAAGCTTTCAGAGCATCCTGATTTTCTACCGAAGCCTGAAACTTTATTCCAAAAATGGAAATCGAGTATCCTAAATCCCGTCTTTGATCTTTTCACTTCCTCCGATAAAGCTCCTATTTCTGGGAAGGATCCTGCTGAAGGCGAGAAAGAGACGGCTCGCATTAATCAGTTTCTCAAGAAGTTGAAGATCGAACCGATCCGAAACTCCCGTCTCGTTAAAATCCACTTCGATTCGAACTACAAAGATCTTTCGTTCCGCGTCCCCGGCACCCTCGCTGCCAACTACATTCAGCAGAATCTCGAGACCCGCTTTGTTGCAACAGAGCAGGCCAAAGAATGGTTGACCAGGCAACTGGAAGATTTGAAGGCCAAAGTGGAGAAAGCAGATGAGGCCCAACAAGCTTTCGGTTCCAAACATGACATCATCTCTCTCGAAGAGAAAGAAAATGTCACCATGCATCGGCTCACCGAATTGAACGAGGCCCTGACCAAGGCCGAGTCCGAGCGGATGGGCAAGGAGGCCCTCCATAAACAGACCAAGGGCCGAAACTTCGATGCCCTCCCTTCCATCCTTGAGAACAGGCTGATCATGGATTTGAAACAGGCCTATATTCAACTCGAGGCCCAGTACATGAGACTTTCGGAGACTTTCAAGCCGGAATACCCGGAGATGGTCCGCCTCAAGAGTCAGACAGAGGCGATTCAGAAGCGTCTCGATAACGAAATCAATAAGATCATTATCGCCATTAGAAATGACTACGAGTTGACCCATCGGCGAGAAGCGCTCCTTCGGCAGGCTTTTGAACAGCAAAAAGCCAAGGTGATGGAGATGAAGGAGAAGGGCATTCAGTATAACATCCTCAAGCGAGAAGCCGATACCAATAAGGAGCTCTATCGGGGCATCCTCCAGAGGATGAAGGAGGCAGGGGTGTCAGCCGGTATTACAGCCAGTAACATCCAGATCCTTGATCAGGCCGAACTCCCCACGAAACCTTACAAACCAAATAAAAGGCTCAATCTCCTTCTCGCCGTGGTGGTTGGTCTTTTTCTTGGTGTGGGACTGGCCTTTTTCTTTGAATATCTCGACAACACGGTAAAGACCCCTGAAGATGTCGAACAATTGATTCGATTACCCTCTTTTGGGATGGTGCCGGAGATCTCTTATGAAGGGCGAAGACGACTCGAAAAGGGAGTGTCTTATCCGGTTGAACTCATCACTTTCGGCCGTCCCAAATCGATGCTCTCAGAGGCCTACCGAAATATCCGAACCTCTCTCCTCCTCTCCTTTTCTGAAAAACCCCCGAAGAAGATTGTCATCACCAGTCCCAACCCTTCCGAGGGGAAGACCACAACGGCCATCAATACAGCCATTGCCCTATCCCAGACCGGTGCTCAGGTGCTTGTCATCGACAGCGATATGAGGAAGCCGAGGATTCACAAGGTCTTTGCCGTAGAGAATGGCGCGGGCCTCTCGAGCTTCCTCTCTGGCCAGGGAGAATTGGACTCCATCGTTAAGAAGACGAACGTTCCGAATCTCTACTACATCCCCGCTGGTCCCATTCCTCCCAATCCTTCGGAACTGCTCGGTTCAAACCTCTTTAAGAATATGATGGAATCTCTCGAAGAACGGTTTGATCACATCGTCCTCGATTCCCCGCCCGTGCTCGGCTTTGCTGACTCCATCATTCTCTCCACCTTGGTGGATGGAGTCATCCTTGTGGTATTGGGTGGGAAAACACCGCGAGAAACCCTTCAGCGGGCAAAAGAGGTTCTTCATCAGGTGAATGCCAAAATTCTGGGTGTCGTGATCAATCGGATCGACATTCACCGAAGTGACTATGGATACTATTACTACCGCTACCATCACTACTATGGGAAAGAGGGAAAGAAGAAGGAGATCCCCTATTCATCAGAGGAAGAATCGGTTTCAGCCTGAGTCATGAGAAGTCACCCATAAGAGGAGATGACTTCTTCTCCCCTTTTCTTTCAGGGAGGTTGAAAAGGAAGATATAAAGATAATCTTTTGGGAAAGGATCTGGGTTGTTCATGAAACGCTTCTTCGCTTCGACTCTTATTCTTCTCCTCTCCCTGGTTGCAGGTTATCACATCCTTTCCATATGGAGAGGGGTCTCTCTCTCACAGACAAACCTCTCCAGAGAGGGTCTTCTCAATGCCTCTCGAGTCACCCCCTCCAATCCCGATCCTTTTTACAGGTTGGGGCTTTTCTACCAGTGGGATATTCGTAATATTGATTTGAAGGAATCGCTCCATTATTTCAGGAAGGCGATTGAACGGAACCCTCTTGAGCAGGAATACTGGCTCAATCTCGCAAGAATCTTTCAGAGGATGGGAGAAAGCAAGGCCTCTGAAAGAGCTTTAGAAAATGCGATCTTGCTCTTTCCTGCCGGTTATCAGGGTAGGTGGGCGACTGGAAATCTTCTCCTTCAGCAGGGAGCTCTCGAAAAGGCGCTTCCCCATTTCTCTTATATTCTCGCCCATTACCCAAATCAGAGCCACGTGGTTTACGATGTCTTGGAAAAAACAGTCAACGACTCTGATTTTATCTTGGAAAAACTTGTTCCAAAAGACCCTGTTTCATTCAAGCAATACCTCTCCTATCTCTATGAGGCAGGTGATAAGGACTCCGCTCAAAAAGCATGGCAGAAGAGAGATTCATTTGCCTATCAACCTGACCGAAACGAAACGCTTCGGCACATCGAATTCCTCATCTCTCGTGGCGAATTGAACGAGGCATTTCTAATCTGGAAGGCCAGACTTCAAGAAGAGGGACTATCCATCCCCTCTGATGGGAACCTGATGACCAATGGAGGATTTGAAAAAGAAAAGATCTTAGGTGGGGGGTTCGATTGGAAAATCCAGGAAGTCCCCGGAACCGAAATCTCCTTTGATCCTTCGACGACTTTCGAAGGGAGGCGGTCACTAAAGATCATCTTTAGTGGAAAGGAGAATGTCGATTTTGCTCATGTCTATCAATTCGTTCCACTGAAACCCAATACCGAATACGTGCTTAAGGCTAAGATGAAGACTAAAGAGGTGACCACTAAAAGTGGTCTGAAGATAGAAATTTCAGGGGTCGGTCCAGCCTTTTATAAAGCCTCAGAGCCCTTGATCGGAGACAATGATTGGAGGGAGTTGTTGGTTGCCTTTCGGACTCCTGCCCAATCCCAGGGTGGCTTGGTTAGAGTAAGAAGAAATAGAACAGACAAATTTGACCGATTCATTAGTGGAACAGTTTGGATCGATAATTTCTCTCTCACAGAAACAAAACGATCACGAGAGTGATTATGAAAAATTATTACAAAATTCTTGGGGTTAAAAAAAACGCCTCAGAGGAAGAAATCCGGGTGCGATGGATCGAACTGACGAAACGTTACCATCCTGACCGGGGGGAGGACAAGACCTCCGGTGAGAAGATCAAGGAGATCAATGAAGCCTATCAGACATTGAAACATTCTTCCACACGGGTGGAATATGACCTCAGAAGAGCCTATGGTCAGGAAAAAAGAGAGGGAGAGAGAGAATCTTATTTCAAAAAACTTGGCGTTCCTGTCAGCATTTTATTTGTTTTTATCATCATCAGTGTTATCTATGTTAAAAATTCTCAGTCCCCTACTTCTCCTGAACTTATCGTTTCAAACAAAATAGACAAAATAGACCAAACCAACCAAAGAAACGAAATAAACCAAACAAACCCAATAGACCAGATAGGCCAAACAAACCCAATAGACCCAACAACCCAGAAACTCTCTGTCGCATCCAAGCCTCAACGCATTGCCACCTTAACACAGCCCCAACAACGCATTGACGTGCCAACTCAGCAATCCCAACTCGCCACATCAACTCCGGCTGTACCGATCACTCTTAACCAGACAAACCAGAGAAATTTATCCCGTGAAATGGGGAGCCTATTTCATCGGGACCAAACAAACCAAATAAACCAAAGGAACCAGATTGATCCAACGATCCAAATGAACTCAACCAACCCAACGAACCCAATAACTCAATTACCTAATAACTTAATGACCAATAGATTCCCCGACCCGATAGAATCAACGGACGCTATGACCCAACGACTCCCCGACCCACCGGACATTACAGACCTTCAACTCCAGCTCGCTCAGTTTAAACCACCTTCCCTCCTTGCGACAGAAGAGGAGGCAAGAAAGTTCTTTAACAATTATATCGAGCGATATACCCGGATGGATATAGAAGGTTTTCTCTCCTTATTTTCTTCAAAAGCAGTTCAGAACCAAAAGGATGGGCTGGAAGGGATTCGAAAGATTTATGCCAATTTTTTCAACCAGAGCAAGGAGGTGGGTTATCACTCGCAAGATATAAAAATCGAAATCTATCAGATTGCCATCGATGTAAAGGCCCGTTATGAGATAGAACAGATATTGAAAGTGGGTGCAGAGAAAAAGGTTTGGAGAGGTCGGGTCCGGTGGGTTTTGATAAAAGAAAATGGAGCCCTCAAAATATTTACTCTTGATTACCAACATCAGTAAACCACTTGAGGGAGAAGGAGGAGACCAATGAGGCTGCTAAAGATTATTTTTATTTTATTCCTTTTCTTCATTTCAATATTCCCTCTTTCCACAAAAGCACAAGTTCCCCCTACACCTGAAGTTCCAAAAGCTGTGAGCGTGGAAGAGGTTCGTCAATTTATTGACGAATATAAAGGCCGTTTCGTGAAGATGGAAGTCGATGCCTTTATGGCTCTTTTTTCAAGAGACGCCACTGAAAACCGGATGCTCCCTTATGCAGATATCCGGGAGGCCTATCGAAGAACGATTGCTCACAGCAAATCAATTATCTATAACTTAAAGATTTACTCCATTCAGACCTATACACGGAGTGCCTTCGTCAGAGGTCGGTATGAAATTATCCAATCCCTTAAAAAAGGAGGTAAAGAGAGGGTCTTCCAGGGGGATATTCAATGGGAGATTTTTCGAGAGAACGGTTCCTTAAAAATTAGAGAAGTCAATTATGGGAGAGACCGTTGAGATGATCGACCTCCATGCTCACATCCTCCCGGATTTGGATGACGGGGCAGAGACGGTTGAAGAGGCCCTTGAGATGTGTCGGGTCAGTTACAAAGACGGGACAAAAACCATCGTGGCCACCCCCCACATCTTGCCAGGAATCTACGAAAATGATCGCTCCACAATCCTTTCCAAACTCCAAGAACTCAATGAAGCGATAAAAAAGTTCGGAGTTGAGAGTTCGGAGTTCAGAGTTAAGAATTTTGACTCAACGACTCAACGACCCAAAGACCCAACACACGCTATGACCCAACGACCCAATGATCTAATAACTCAATTACCCAATGACTCAATGACCAAATTAAAAATCCTTCCCGGTGCTGATGTCCACTTCACAGCCGATGTCCTTCATCGCTGTAAGAGAAAGGAAATTTTGACGGTCAACGATAACGGAAAATATCTCATGATCGAATTTGCTTTCCAGGGGATTCCCTATCAGGCGGAGGAAGTCTTGTTTCACTTGATCGCAGCGGGGATTGTTCCCATCATCACTCATCCAGAAAGAAATCTGGAAATTGGGCAGAGACCCCAACGATATTATGAAATGATCCGGATGGGCTGTCTGGGTCAGGTCACAGCGATGAGTTTGACCGGAGAATTTGGATCTGGAGTCAGGCGAATCGCTAAAAAGCTGCTTTCAAAAAGACTCCTTCACATCATTGCCTCCGATGCCCATTCGATCGATAGAAGACCGCCCATCCTTTCCGCTGCCGTGGGGGTAGCAGAAAAGATGGTGGGCAAGGAAGAGGCTTACAAGATGGTGACCGAATACCCCCAAGCCGTCCTCGACGGGAAAAAACCGAATGTTCCAGAACCCCTCTCTCCCTGACCAATAGAGAAGGGAGAGAGAAGGTTATTGAGTTATTCAGTTAATGATTATGTTCGACATTTTAATCAAACTTATCCTGATTTTTCTAATAGTCTTTACTCCCATCGCCTTCGGTTCCATCGAACTCTGGGCTTTTTCGATCATGGAGCTCGGCATTTTATTGGTTATTATTCTTTGGGCAATTCAATCTTTACTCTGCCCTGCACTACGTAGAGTGCAGGGCAGCCCTGAACCACGATGGATTCAGGGCCTTAGCCCTGAACCTTACATGGTTCAGGGCGAACTCCAATCTCCGCATTCCGCATTTGCCATGCTTTTCCTTTCCCTCTTCCTTTTCCTCATCCTCTTTCAGCTACTCCCCCTCCCATCCGGGGTTCTTAAGGTCGTTTCTCCGAAGACTTGGGCACTTCGTCACCAATTACTAATAACCAATTCTAGCTTTGAGCTTTCCGCTTTGAGCTTTCCGCTTTCTTTCGTTCCTTTCCTCACTCAAATCGAATTCTTCAAGTGGTTGACCCTCATAGGCCTCTTCTTCTTTCTCCTTCGTTGGAGACATTCGAAAAAGGATGTCATTCGTCTAATTCCCATAATCATGTTAGTCGGGGTTGTAGAATCCCTCTACGGGATGTTCGAATTCTTCACCGGCCATCGCCATATTCTTCACTTGGATGGTTCGGCTCTGATCTCCTCCGTCACGGGGACTTTCATCAACCGGAACCACTTTGCGGGCTACCTGCTGATGGTTATCCCTCTCAGTGTTGGTTTCCTTTTCTCTCGCGAAGCCTTGCATAGAGGCCAGTCCATGGGATGGCGTCATCGGCTTGCGTCACTGGATGGAAAGACCCTTCTCATTGGATTTGCCGTGGTCGTGATGATCCTGAGTCTGCTCTTCTCGGCATCGAGAATGGGGATTGTGAGCCTTCTCCTTTCCTTTAGTCTGATCAGTTTTCTCTTCAGAGATCCCCAAAGAGGCCACCGGTTTTCGAAGACGTCGGTTCTGATATTTGCTCTGGCACTCGTCTGGGCTGCATGGATTGGACTCGATGCAGTGATCAGTCGGTTCTTCAGTGTCTCTGAGGGTTTTGAGGAAAGGTGGAAGATTTGGGTGAACACGTTCCAGATCTTCAAGGATTTTCCACTTTTTGGGTCTGGCCTTGGAACCTTTGTCCAGGTCTTTCCCATGTATCGATCCTTTCACATCCGGGGACTCGTAACCCATGCGGAGAATGACTTTCTCCAATTAGCTTCAGAGGTTGGGCTTGTAGGTGTAGGTTTACTCTTGATTCTATTCCTATTTCTCTTGTATAAAGCAATCTCTGGAATTCGTTCACTTTCTCATAGAGAATCAGGGAGATATATTGGAATCGGTGGCTTGGTGGGCATCTTGGCATTGATGTTTCATAGCATCGCAGAAAGAAACATCCAAGTCCCCTCCAACGCCCTCCTCTACACAATACTGTGGGCAATCATCCTTCGAATATCCACCGGAGGTGTTAACAGATCTAATAACTTAATAACCCATTAACTTATTAACTTAACAACTTGGTGACCCATGACCCGATTACCTAATGACCCAATGACTCAACGATCATGGTACGTCGTTCAAACCAAGCCCGGCAATGAATACCGTGTTGAGA